>ERZ795059.2162-NODE-2162-length-20751-cov-5.727484_pt1 | contig 20751 bp, 17 predicted proteins | sample MGYA00375143_ERZ795059 | MGnify/ENA primary metagenome ERZ795059 (study PRJEB30188, sample SAMN05720168) | activated sludge metagenome | isolation source: Anaerobic digester | place: USA | collected 2015-01-07 ... | reverse complement strand
TGGGGCGATTGATGATAAGTATTGCGATCCTGCCTTCTTTTTCCAGTAAAATATCACTATCAAGATGGCGGTATGAACTTATATGCACGACTGCATAAATAATAATGAAAACAATAGCTGTAGTTAAAGCAACCGCCAAAGTATTAAAAAGTGCAATACGTTTTTTAAAACTTAGTTTCATCAATGATCATTTACCCGGTAACCTACGCCACGGATGGTTTGAATGAATGATTCGTTGTCTTTGGTATCCAATTTTCTTCGCAAGGCATTGATGAAAACATCAATCACTGAAGTGTCTTTGTCGAAATGAATATCCCATATTTTTTCTATGATTCTCGAACGTCTGCAAACCTTTCCCTTATTGCGAAGTAAGTACTCTAACAATGCAAATTCCTTCTGAGTAAGTTCTATGGGCTGTCCATTTTTTGTGACCAGGTGGGCTTCGGTATTTAATACTATATTTTCTGTTTCAAAAATATTGAGTTCACCAGTTTTATTACGCAACAAAACTCTAATGCGAGCTACTAATTCTTCAAAAGCAAAGGGCTTTTTTAAATAATCATTGGCACCAACTTCCAATCCAAAAACGGTATCATCCACGCTATCTTTTGCAGTTAAAAAAATAATCGGGATAGTTTTGTTTTCTTTACGAATAGCTCTACATATTTCTATACCACTCATACCAGGCATCATCCAATCCAGCAAGATGATGTCATACTCATTCAAATTGGTCATGGCCAATTCTAGTGCTTCTCTGCCATTCATTGCAACATCCACAGCAAAACCTTCTTCTTCCAGTCCTTCTTTTAAAAAACTGGCTATTGCTGTTTCGTCTTCCGCTATAAAAATTCTCATAATGTTAAGATAAATAACTTTTAATACTTTTTCTCATTTCTCAACAGGATTTGAGAAATCAGGTAATGCAAGTTCTACACCTGCCCCATGTTTAAATACCAATTGACCTCCTAAATATCCAGTTCTGCTAATGCTGCCAATTACTCCCGCAAAAAGCAAAACAGCGATGACTTTGAGCCAACGCTTATGAAATTTAAAGTAAAAGATGGTTGAATAAACCAAAGTTGCAATCATTGCAAACAACAAAGAAATGGTTGCTGACTGTTCATGCAATGCCATTGCAGTGTATAAAGAACCTTCTTCTAAGCCTGCTCCGGCAGTATTACCCGCAAGATATGCTGCAATGGCTCCAAACGTGCCTAATAAAAGTAGGAAGAAGGCATTTTTTTGGAGGAATTCCTTTTTAAAGAACAAGCTCACTACCTCAAAACAAAAGCCAACAATTAATAAAGCAATTGGAAAATGGACAACCATTGCATGTAAATGGGTTGCAGAAATCATATTTGTAATTTTTGCAAAGATGATGTCGCATTGATTTATATCAGCTTAACCGTTTCTTAAGATTGGCTTCAGAAAATTTGTAATAAAGGAAATGCAACGAGATCGTTTACTTTTGTTTTACGATCGGTCTAAAAATTTTATTTTAATTTCTTAATCGTCGAGTTTTGTACCAATGATTTCATTTGTGAAATAGCCATTTTGTTGAGTTGCAAAAGTCTTTCGGACTGACCTAATCCATTGTGAATGAGCACTGCATTGATACTTTCCATGTTGGAGAGCACTACTAATTGCTCAATAGTAGCTTCGTCTCTTATATTTCCTTTTGCATAAGGATTTTCATCTCTCCATTGTTGTGCAGTTTTACCAAACATCGCCACATTCAATAAGTCGGCTTCGTTGGCATACACTAAATTGATGTCTTTTTGTTCCAGCAATTTTGGGATGATCATATCCTTTATTGCATCTGTATGAATGCGATAATTCACTTTGGCAAGGGTGCGCTGCAAGTTCCAATTGAGCTGTAGTCTGTTGTTTTCATCTTCTTTGAGACGTTGAAATTCTTTGATGATATACAATTTGAATTCAATGGAAATCCAAGAAGCAAATTCAAAAGCAATATCCTTATGTGCAAAAGTTCCGCCATATCTGCCCGCCTTAGAAATAATGCCAATAGCATTGGTCTTCTCAATCCATTGTTTAGGGTTGAGCGTAAAACTGTTTAAGCCCGCTTGTTTTTTAAACACATCGAATTCGATGTGTTTAAAATCGGGATTATATAATTGCTCCCAGAAACCAAGCAACTCTATTGTGTTCCGGTTCCTAATCCAATTTTGGATAATGGTTTCAGTTCTTTCAATATCCTTGTATCTGGCAATGTCAGTAAGTGAAATATATTCTGACTGTTCATTTAGAAAAATTGTAATTTCAGTGCCTTTTACATGAATGGTTTTATTTTTTGCCATATTTTGCCGCTAGTTTTTGAATGAATGCGATAAATTTTTTATTTCTATCTTTTAAAAACGCTCCAATCTGGTAATTATCTCACCCAACCTCAAACCAAACCTCGCCCTCATCTCCAGGCTCCCCATGATAATTGATCGTAATTTCTTCACCCGGCTCAATGTCTCGGATGGCCACAATGTCTATCGTTTCATTCTCAAGATCGAGGAAAAAGTTGGCGTTGGGAAATAACTGATGGTTGTACAATGAACCAAAACCAAGTGCCAAGGCTGCTTCCTCCAAATCTTCACCCCACAAAAAATAATAATCATGAAGACTTGTTTTGTGGATAATCGGAATTTCTGCTTTGGCAATCTTGACGATGTGGCATACTTCTATGCTGTCACCTTCAGAAATGGGCAATCCAGCAAATACACCCTTTCCGCGATTGGGTGTTTCCATGATAAAGAGGCCAGGGATTTGTAACATGTGTTTATAATGTTGTTTTATCTTTTGGATAATGGGGTAAATATACGGGCTTTAGTATTTTATTAGTTTCTCGTCAAACATTAAAAAAGAACAATAGCTTTTACGTGGTTACTTCGTTCGTGCATTTTAATGTTATTGGTTAGTAGGTCGATCAGTTTCTTTGAATTTTCCAAATATTGTTGCTTCAATGGTCTGCTATTGAACCTTCCCGAACAAAATCAAAATGGAATTTCTCTCAAGCAAATAACCAGATGGCCAAGATTCACTATATATTTGCCTTTGTCTGGATTCTATCTTATGCAACTACGACTTTTGATTTACCCTGTCTTTTTACTGGTCTGTTTTCTGACATTCCAAAGCACAAAAGATTATGGTTATGTCACAGATTATCTGGGTTGGCTCAATCGGTATCGCGATAGTAGTTTCAGCGATGTGTGGAATTGTTTTGGATATCCGGGCATGCATCAGTTTTTCCACCTGATCAACTTTATTTTATTCAAATTGATCGGCAAAAATGTTGCAGTGATGGGCACGATTTTTATTTTGACCCACGCTTCTGTTTGTTATTTGGTATACCGCACTTTCCGATTGATAGTAGAGACTGTTAACCCCGAACACGCTGGATTAATAGCCCTATTTACCGGTATTTTCACAGCACTTTCACCGTACGCCATTGAACCCATCACCTGGGATGCCTGCTTTCATTACTTGTTGTGTACAGCTTTGGTTTTCTTTGGCATCAACTTCCTCACCCGATATCATTTGACAAAGAAAAAACCATTTTTATATCTGCACTTCTTGTTTTTTATCCTTGCTCTTTTTACGATAGAGCTGGCTTTGGTTGCTCCTGCAATTTTTTTAATATATCTGTCACTTGTAGTTTGGGCAAGCGGAGATGTGAAACAACTTGCAGGATATTGGTATCGTTTGGTTCCGATTTATGTGGTACTCTTGGTCGCTTATTTTATCCTTACAAAGTTGTCCATCGGTACTTGGATTGGTCATTATGGCGCTGAGCAACATCTCAAATTCTCGCCCACGCTTTTGATAACAACCTTCGCCAAATACGTTTCCAAAATATTGTTACTAAGCCATTTTTGGAAGTTTACTTACAAAGAAAGTTGGTACAATATCTTGTCTGAGTTATGGAAAAGTTTGGCTTTTCTTTTTGCAATTGGTCTTTTAGTTGCAATGTTATACCGCACTACAAAATACAAAAGATTAAAACAAGTATTGATTGCTTCCATGGCCGCTTTTGTTTTTGGTCTTTTACCCATTTTGAATTTGTTTTTTGTATGGATCGGCTGGTACGAAAATGACCGCTATTCTTACTTTGCAGCGCCGCATATGTATTTATTCGTCACGACCTTATTCTTCATTGCATTCAAAAAATCATACGCTTATGTTTGGATTTTCTTTTTGGTGGTGAATGCATTTTTCTTGAGTAAGATGATCAGCACTACCCGAGATGCGGGTACTATTGTCGAGCGTTTGTGCCAAGACTTTGATTATTATGACTATAAAGAAGTGGTACTTTTGTGTGTCCCAGAAAATTTGAATGGCGCCTATTTATTCCGCGATTATGGAAATGACGGGGTTACATTCAACGAAAGTTTGGACTGGCTTGGCAAAGGAAGTTACACTGGAAAGATGACCAATATCTCAGAAATCAACCTCACTTCACCAATTGACAGCGTCGGCGTACAGATCACTTCGCCCAAGTCTATCAAGGTAAACATTGCTAGTTGGGGCTCTTGGTTTTGGCGAAAAGGCGCTGGATTGAATGGAAGTGAATCTGACCGGTACAAAGTTGTTACCGGTGATTTGTCTTTTGAAGTAACAGTCAAGGATAGTGTACCCGGTAGAATTTTTATTTTTAATAAGGGAGAAAAGTGGCAATCGGTGCAGTTGCCTGGGGAGTGAGCAATGGGCAATGGGCAATTGGCTGCGCCAGCAATGGGCAATGAGCAATTGGCTGCGCCAGCAATGGGCAATGGGCAATTGGCTTCGCCAGCAATAGGCAATTTGGCAATTCAGCAATTTCGCAATTCAGCAGTTAAGCAATTCAGCAATTTAGCAGTTCTGCAGTTTTACAAATACCCAGTCATAATACTTTCCACTTTACAAACTTTCTACTTTATGAACTTTCTACTTTATGAACTTGACAAACTTTCAAACTTTATGAACTCACTTCACCAGTATTACAAAAAAACAATTTTCTAGATTAAATTTCGTTTTCATTTGACTTTTTCAGCATCTTCTGATACATTTACAAAATTGTTAAACTGACACTAAGGTAAGGAGGCTATCAGGGTTGAAAAATCTCATTTTACCATTGTCAATATTCTTGAAATCATAAATCGTTAAAAATTGAACAGGAGAGACGCTTTACAGAAAGTGGCTTGGCTGATGGGGGGAGTAGTCTCTGCACCGACAGTTTTTGCCGTATTAGAGGGCTGTAAACCTGCAGCCACATCCACATCTACTGCTAGTGAAGTTTTTTCGCTTTCCAGCAGTGATCAAAATTTACTTGCCGAGCTGGCAGAAGTCATCATTCCAAAAACAAATACTCCGGGTGCTAAGGAAGCAGGTGTTGGGCCTTTCATCGAACTGATGCTCAAAGATTGTTATTCGCCGATCCAGCAAGCTCACTTCCAGCAGGGATTAAAAACCGCAAGTGAAGAAGCTAAAAAATTGGGCGGTGAATTTGTGAGCCTGACAGCTGACCAGAAAAATCAAGTCATGAAATTGTTGAGTACCATGGCAAAGGACGAAGCTAAAGCAAATGCAGCCAAGCAGGAAGCAAAGGTAGTGGATTCAGAAACCGGTACAGTAAAGGAAAACCAAAGTGCAAAAGATGTGGCTGAGGTACCTACACCTTTCTTCAACATACTCAAGGAACTTACCCTTTTTGGATATTTCACCTCTGAAGCAGGCTCTACTAAAGCATTGGATTATGTTCCAATTCCAGGTAGATATGATGCTTGCATTGATTTGAAACCAGACCAAAAAGCATACGCCATTTAACCAATCCTCTTCACAAAATATAAATTAACAAGCGATGTATTTTCAAAGTAAAGGAAAAGATGAGGTAACTTATGATGCCATTGTAGTTGGTTCAGGGTTATCTGGAGGTTGGGCAGCAAAAGAATTAACAGAAAAAGGGCTCAAAGTAGCAATGATAGAACGTGGTAGAGAGATCAAACACGTCACAGGATATACAACCGCTTCCATGGATTCATGGGAGTTTGAGCATAGAGGTAAGCCTACAGCTGCAGTAAAAGAAGAATACTGGGCTGGAACAAGAACAGGTTATACCGCCAATGAGGAAATCAGACATTTATTTGAAAAAGATGTGGATCACCCCTATGAGGAAACTCGTAGATTTGACTGGATCCGTGGATATCACACGGGTGGTAGGTCTTTGATGTGGGGCAAACAGTCCTATCGATGGAATGAAAGAGACTTCACTGCAAACTTGGAGGAAGGCGTAGGTATTGATTGGCCTTTGAGGTATAAAGACCTTGAACCTTGGTATGCTTATGTGGAAAAATTTGCCGGAATCAGTGGGTCTTACGAAAAACTAGACGTACTTCCTGACAGCGTATTCCAACCAGCTATGGAGCTCAATTGTGCAGAGAAATTTGTAAAAGAAGGATTAGAGAAAAACTTCCCGGGTAGGAAATTGATCATTGGTAGGGCAGCGCATTTGACTGCTCCTACAGAAGAGCATTTGGCATTGGGTAGAGGAACTTGCCAATACAGAAACAGGTGTAGTAGAGGTTGTCCTTACGGTGCTTATTTCAGTACACAAGCAGCAACCTTGCCAGCAGCAGTAAAAACGGGAAATCTCACCTTGATTCATGATCAAATTGTTTATCAGGTTATTTTTGATGATGAATCTGGCAAAGCTACCGGAGTAAGGACTATCGATCAGAATACCAAAGAACAAAAAGAATATTTTGCAAAGGTTATTTTCTTGAATGCAAGTTCAATCAATTCGGCTTGGATCATGATGCAGTCTACTTCAAAAACGCATCCGAATGGATTAGGCAACGAAAGTGATCAATTGGGTAGAAACCTGATGGATCACCACTTGGAAGCGGGAGCTGGCGGTGTTGTGGAAGGCTTTGATGACAAATATTATTTTGGCAGAAGGCCCAATGGTATTTACATTCCAAGATTTACGAATTGGGGCAACGATAAAAGAGACTTTTTGCGTGGATTTGGATATCAAGGTGGTGCTGCTCGTGGAAGAGGAGAACAAAGTGAAGAAGAATTTGGAGCAGCATTCAAAGAATCGCAAACAGCACCAGGGCCATGGACCATCAATTTTGGAGGCTTTGGGGAAACGCTACCTGATCCAAACAATAGATTCACATTGACTGACAAAAAAGATCAGTGGGGATTACCGATCATCAACTTTGATGCTGGCTGGGGTGATAACGAATGGAAAATGAGAAAAGCCATGGTTGACGAGGCTGCTGAAATGTTGGAAAAAGCAGGGGTTAAAAACATTTATACTTTCCACAATAAAGAGAAAGCGCCAGGTATTGGTATCCACGAAATGGGTAGTGCAAGAATGGGCAGAGACCCTAAAACTTCAGTATTGAATAGCAATTGTCAAGTTTGGGGTGCTAAAAATGTTTTTGTGACAGATGGCTCGGGAATGGTTTCTTCATCTTGTGTCAATCCATCTCTCACTTATATGGCCTTGACTGCTCGAGCAGCTAATTATGCCGTAGAGCAACTCAAAAAAATGGAATTATAACAGCATCATTTTGCTGAAAGATCAAGATTTGTCAATTCCCCGATTTTTATAAAGTCGGGGAATTCTTTTTTAATTTTCAAAAGAAGGCTTTCAAATTGTATATCTTGTCTTAATTGATAATGACACAATGCAATGTTGTAAAGGGCGTCAGCTCTGCTTCCAAAAAGATTCATGGAGTGATTGAAAAAGGTGATGGCATCTTCATAATATGCCAGATCATAAAATATCCCGGCCATGGCAAAAGCTAAATCAAAATTTTCATTCAAAGCAAAATACATATCCCATGTTTTGTGGAATGTTTTTGCAATTCGTCGCCGTTCATGGATGCTGATTTCTGGATACAATTGTTTCAACCGAGGTAATAAGGAAATAAACATCACCGAATCATAAGCACTCAACCTCAAAATGGCAATCCATTCTTTGAGTGTCATAGTCTCGATGTGTTTGAATGACCATTTTTTCAAGGTGTTGAAGTCGTCGGGCCCAAAAACATTTACAAAGTGCGTGTAGGCCATTTTGGTTTCAGGAAATTGTAGATGGTCTTTTGTCATCAAAAGCGACACCAATTCCAAATTGAAGGACGAATTTTTGGGCAATAATGCTTCGCCACCCATATTATTACAATAAGAAGCCATTGCATGATAATTTACCCAAAAGGAAGCGCTTCCATGAGTGATTAGTTCGGGTTCAGGAAACTTATCCAAATCTTCCATGGCATGAAAACCCTTGTCCATGGAAATTAAAAAAATGCCATGATCCGACAATCCGTCCAAATTGAGCAGGCACTGCAAACCCATTTGTGGAAACAACAAAAAAGTGTGCGACAAGTCTTTGGTATATGCTCCAATGAGGTCGTTAAATCCTTTATTTTTATAAAAAGGAATTTTACCCGCCATTCTTTGATATGTAATTTGAATGTCTTTGAGCTGGCTTTCTTCCTCATTTTTTTTGGTAGTAGTCAGCGTCACACTGCAAGGTGTAATATTGCCACTTTGTATGAAAAATAAATCGTTTGGGATGGAATCAAAAAAGTAATTTGCAATTACAACCAAGGGCTGTTGGAGATCTTTAGGATTGATTTTGAGGGCCTTATATCTGAGATCCATTTCTTTTGATGATACACCATCAAAGTAGCAAACATCTAGTAAGCCAGCTTCAAAGTAAGGTTTAAATTGAGCATGATCCAGGTAGAAGTTTAGATTTTCTTCAACGATATCACTCAATACATAACAGAATGGCGGAAGCGGTTGCCCATAATTTTCAGTCAATGCTGTGAGGTGTTTAAGTACGTGAAAAGCCAGTCGTCCTTGTCCCGCACCCAATTCCAAGAGATACACAATATCATGACTTTTTTTATTGAATGCAAGGTCTTTTAAAAATGCAAAAATCAGATTTGCGTACGTCATGCCGACCATTGCGTTGGTTGTCAAATGACTCGGAACATCATCATCGCGCCATGCATCAATGCCGTGATGTTGGTAATAATCTCTGTTGAGCTGCCAGATTTTACTGTGGGCAAATGGCACGTCGCTTTCTATTACGGTTTGATTATTTTCCACTTGATAAAATTGTACTGATAAGGAAAGTCCGAAACCAGGCAAGGTTGTGCTCGAAAATGGATTTGATGGATATGGGAGCAGAATCCGACAAAGTAAAGGGTAGGGGTGTAAGATACGGATATTTGGGATGAGATTGGCATTGGCAGGTTCCCGCCAGCTCAAAAGCTATTCAAAATCAGTATACTTATACATATACGCAGCTGGAAGAAAAAAGGCCAAGGGACCTTTAACCTACAAAATCTTGTGATCTGTTGATAGCAAGAGCAGTTATTTTACGTCGTATACTTTCCTTTTCTGCACGTGTCTTGGCGTAAAATAGCGCATTTTCAAAATGAGCTTTTGCAAGATCGAGATTTACAGATAGATATAATTCTCCCAAAAGGGCGTGGTAGTAACGATTACCTCTAAAGTCTAATTTTTCTGCTTCCTTGATTGCAGTTAAGTTACCCTTTACTTTTGAATAGGCAAACAAACGATTCAGCGCTACAACTGGCACATTTTTTAAATGAAGTAATTGGTCATAAAGGTCCAATATTCGTTGCCATTTTTCTCCATTTTCATTGGGAACTGTATACCAATAGGCAATCATTGCTTCCAAATGAAAAGAAGTCAATTCATTTCCCACAGCTGCTTGATGAAGATGGTAAGCCCCCTTGGAAATTAGGTTTTGGTCCCATAAACTGGAATCCTGATCCGCATACAAAACCATTTCACCCATATTTTTACGCGCATTGAATCGAGAAGAATGGAAATACATCAAGGCAAGTAAAGCATTTGTTTTAGGAACATTGGTCGCAGGATTTTGAATCAAAAGAAACGTCAACCTGATGGCCTCAAAACACAGATCTGCTCTCAAAATGGCTTCATTGCTTTCTGAATAATAACCCTCATTGTACAATAAATATAAGGTAGTAAGCACGCCATCTAAACGAGATTGACAGACTTCTTCCGAGGGAAATTCCAATTCGATGCGGTTATCCTTCAACTTTTCCTTGGCTCTATACAATCGTTTGGTGATGGTATCTTTATTACTCAACAAGGCATTGGAGATTTCATCTATACCAAATCCACATAGTATTCGCAGTGCTAAGCAAATTTGAGATTCTTCACTCAAACTTGGGTGGCAGACCGCAAACATCATCTGCAATTGGGCATCTACAATTTGATCGGAAGTCAATATTGGATCTTGAGTAATCGTATCTGTTTCTATCAAATTTTTGTACTCCGGGAGAATCTTTGTTTCAAGATTTACTGTTCGGGCAAAATGGTTTTTGGCCTTGTTTTTTGCTACTGCAAATAGCCATGCTGATGGGTTTTCAGGAATGCCCTTATATGGCCAGGTTTCTAATGCAGCTACGAAAGTTTCACTGGCAAGATCTTCCGCAATTTCAATTTGATTAAAACCAAATTTTGCACAGAGCACAGCAACAATCTTGCTATGCTCCGTACGAAAAGGTGTGGTATTAATTCTTGATGCTGCATACTTCACAATCAATGAGTGCCGTCCGATTTTGCAATTTTTCTAACCTCAATAGTATTGCCTTCGCCTTGTAAAACGGGACTGCCCTTTGCAAATTCTATCGCTTCTTGTACTGATTCTGCTTTAACCACAATCAAACCGCCAATGGTTTCCTTGATATCACCAAATGGTCCATTTGTTACCAGACCCGTTGAGTGTACAACGTGTGCATTTTTGAAAGGTAGTCCTGTACCACTTACAAACTTGTTTTGAGCAGCAATGCCGCCAATCCAATCCATGGTTTGTTTCATCCAAGCTTCCATTTGTTCTGGTGATGCCACTTCTTGTCCATCCATGTGGCGCATGATCAATGCATATTCGTCCATTTTTTTGTAATTTTTTATAAATTAATTAAAGTTAATATTCTTATATCAATCAGATTCTGGAAATCTGGACAGATTGGTTCATTTTTTTCAACTTAGAAAAGATTTTGATTTGAAAATGAATGAGAACTTAATAATTTATACTTAAAATATTAAAGAAAAGTATTCGTTATATAGAAACTATATATTAAGTCAGAAAACACCAAAAAGCTATCTCAGTGAGAAATTTAATCGTCCTATTTTCTATCCTTACATGCGCCAACTTTGCACTAAGTCAGAATACCAGAATCATTTATGACTTTACCCCAAACTTTGAAGCGGAATTGCTCATCATGCCATCTTTAGCTGAAGTTGACGAAGTTTTCAGATTCAGTTTATTGATTGACGGTCAAAAAACCAAATTTGCGTTAGATAGTATAATGATTAAATCATATCCTCCTAAACAAAGAAACTTCTTACCTGCTCAAGAGGTATACACCGATTTTAAAGAGTCCAAATGGGTTTATTGTAACGGTAAATTTAAGGAGGGCTATTGTTTAGCAAATAATTTGGAAGATCAGATAAACAGTACGACTACCTGGAAATGGGAGATAACCGATGAAAAGCTGAATATTGCAGGGTTAATGTGTACAAAGGCAATTTGGCTACAAAATGTTGCCTGGTTTACTGAGGAAATTCCTCTTGCCATTGCACCTGGGATAAAAATGTTTTGTTTGCCTGGAGCGGTTCTCAAATATGAAAATCCAACTGGCATTTATGAAGCTATAAAAATTGAAAATGTAACCAATACCATCATTATTCCAAACAAAACTTTGACTGATGACGAAAACATCATAACTAAAAATATTTTCGATTTGCGTAATGATAATTCACCCAACATTTACCTTGTAACCAATGAAACCATATTTAATAAATGGATTCCTATCAGGCTTTATTAAATATCAAAAAGCTTTAATGATCCGAAAGTGTAAATATTTTTCATCAATTTTTCTTTTGATGATTCATGCTTTTTGTCATGGCCAATCAATCAGAATAATCTATGATTTTGTCCCAAATTTTGAGATGATTTTGGAAAGAGCACCTTCAATGGCACAAATAGATGAAGTAGATAGATATAGTCTGTTGATTACTGATCAAAAAGCTAAATTTTCATTAGATAGTATTATGATTAAATCATACCCACCAAAGCACAAAAAGTTTCAACCTGCACTTGAATTGTATGTTGATTTCAAAGAGTCCAGATGGATGAATTGTAGTGGGAGGTTTAAGGATGGTTATTGTTTGGAGATTAAATTGGAAGATCAGATAAACAGAACTATTACCTGGAATTGGCAGATTACCAATGAAAAAAAAGAAATTGTGGGTATGGAGTGCACTAAGGCAGTTTGGCTCGAACACATTGTATGGTTTACAGAGGAAATTCCTTTGGCCATATCTCCTGGAGAAAAACAGTTTTGTTTGCCTGGAGCGGTACTCCAATATGAAAATTCATCGGAAAAGTACACAGCCATACAAATTGAAAAGGTAAATGAAATGGTTACTTTTCCAAATAAAATGAGCACTGATGAGGAAGACACCATTAAAAAAACATTTTCTGAGATGGGCACTGGCAGTTCAAAAAATATCTATCTAATATCAAACGAAAGTAAATTTAATGAATGGATACATATCAGATATCATTGAATATTAATTTCAACAGCTCAATATTCTTTTTATATCTATTGGGTAAAGAAGAAAAAGATTTGCCAATACATTTAGTAGCGTAAAGTTCTCGTTGTAACATTGCTCGTTGCTCAATGCAAATTCCCAATAATCAAAAGTTATTTCTGAACTGAAAACTGACATCTGACCGCTGATTGCCACGAATTCACGAATTGCTTTAAATTGATTTTCCTCACCAAAAATAATCGCTGACCACTGATCACTGACCACTGATCGCCACGAATTCACGAATTGCTTTAATTTGATCTTCTGAGTTCTAAAACTGATCACTGACCACTGATAACTACTCCCTGATTGCCACGAATTCACGAATTGCTTTAATTTGATTTTCCTCACCAAAAAAAATAATCGCTGACCACTGATCACTGACCGCTGATTGCCACGAATTCACGAATTTTTAGGTTAAACAGCCATAAACAAATAAACATTCCTAGGCGCACGCGAGGTTATGCACATTAAACCCTTTGAGTTCTACAAACCAAGGAATCTCGTGGCTCGTGGCTCAAAGCTCGTTGCAAAAATCTGAAAGCTGATAGCTGAAATCTGACCGCTGACCCCTACTCCCCATACATCATTTCAGAATCATTTTCCTCCACACTATCAGAAGGAATCAATGACGCAGCCATATTGCTATTTACAAAGGCACACCACTTACATCTTTCATCATTACAGCCCTCATCAAACTCATGATTTTTTATTTTTTCGTAAACATATTCCAGTTGGGCAATCACCAAATCTTGGTCAGTTCCATCCACATCCACACGCCTGACCTTGGCCTTATCCTCTTCATACTGTTCTAATAATTCAAAAATTACTGTTTGTAATTTGGATTGTAAATTGGGTTCCAATTTTATAAGCAATTGATAGAAAATTCCTTGCCTCCAATAATCGCCGCCGCTCGTTAGATCTTCCCCTTTTTTAAATTTTTCTGACTCCCCATTTCTATTGCCTGTTTTATAATCAAAAATGGTCATGTGGTCATCATATACATCAATCCTATCCAAAATTCCTGAAACTGGAATATTTTTGATGTGACCCTTGATGTTCAGTTCAGCTTTTAAAGTCCGCGGTTTAGTCCAACCTTTTATGGTATTATTATAATAGAAAGTCAAGATATTCAATCCAGTATACAACGCCCGTTCTGCCTCAAGTTTTGTAAAATGTGCATGGAATTTTCGCATCCCTTTTTTAAATAATTCCTGCAATGATTCCAATGAACCGATTTCCAATGTAGGACTTGCAACCATATTTCTATAAAACATTTCCATGGCATAATGGATGGCATTTCCAAATCCCAGATTTTTGGTCCTTGCCATTGGAACCCTGAGAATATTTTCAAAATAAAAAGTACGGGGACAATTCAGATACTTGGTAATACCCGTTGCATTCATCTGCATGTTTTCCAATACCCGATCAATGAGCTCATGCTCAATTAAAGAAACCTGACCCTGATCATATTTCATCAAAGTACTTGAGAAATTGATCAAATCTTCTTCTGTGTTTGTGATTGGTGGGATCAAAACATTGTAGCCCATTTCTGTGATAAATCGAGAAACTTGTTGATCTTTATCTGCTTCTGAAAGCTGTGAAAATGTAATATAGGCATTGTTTTTTGCCCTTGTCAACGAAACATAAAAGAGTCTTCGATCATCCTCCTCGGTAGCATCGCCTGCACCAAAAAGCATATTTGGCGGAAATTTTACCCTAGCTCCCCGATCATCAATCCACGTTTTTTCATCGGCATTGATGATGATGACGTGGTCAAATTCCAAACCTTTGGATCCATGAGCTGTAAGAAAGTTGATGCCCTCATTGTTTGTTTTGAGGTAGTTGATAGACATGTCAATGCCCATTTCTTCCATTTTGTCCAAAATACTCAAGATTTCATCAATGCCTAAACCTTCTGTTTTGGAGGTTTCTGTTTTGATGAATTCAAAAAGGGTATTGACCACTTGCAACATCCAAATTTTATCCGGCGATGCTAAAAAATGGTTGAGCATACCTGTATTGGTCAGAAGCTTTTCAAACAAAACCTGTGGGGTCACATTTTTATAATCATTGATGAGCCCTTCAAGAATTTGCGAAGTGTGAATGAATAATTCAGGGTGAAGAATGCCAAACTTTTGCAATTTATTCTCATCAGAAATCACATCTCTCCAGATTAAATCATCTGAAGTTCCGTCAGTATTTGCAGAAGCCAATAAGGCTATTTTCCCAATATCTTTTGCAGAAAGTCCCCAGAAATCATAGTGTAAAATTTCAAATAGTTGCGCATTTTGACTATTGATTTCCTTATACTCTTGATCTATGTATCGCAACAAAGTGAGTATTCTTTTGATTTCGTTGAGCTTTAGAATATTTATTTTTTTCTTGATGCTCACAGGAATTCCTTCCAAGGAAAAATATTTCATTAAATTCTCTGCCTCTTTGTGTTTGCGGTAAATGATGGCAATATCATTGTATTTTACACCCTTAGAAGCTAGATCTTTCACCAATTTTGCAACTCCACATTGCTGATTTGCCATATTAGCATAAGGCAGAAAAACAGGACTACCACCTTGTGTTCCTTTGCGGCTTTCTTTCAACTGCTTTACCAAATTGGGAAATTTATGGGTAAGCCTTTCTTCATTATTATTGATCAATAAAGTGGCTTTGTCCAGAATTGCCTGATGGCTCCTATAATTATTTTGTAATACAATGACATCTGGGTCAAATTCTTTCATAAACAAAACAATGTTGTCCATATTGGCTCCCTGAAACCGATAGATTGATTGGTCATCATCGCCTACAACAAAAAGATTGGGCTGCGGATCAAATTCATTTTTTGCCAAGGTAAACAGCAATTCATTCTGACTGCCATTGGTATCCTGATACTCATCTGCCAAAATAAATTGAAAACGCTCTTGATATTGAGCCAACACATCAGGCCTTTCTTTCAACTTTTTGAGCACCCAGATGATGGAATCATCAAAATCCAATCGATCCCTTTTAGCCAGAAGATCATTGTATTGTCCTAACAACTTACTTCCTTCTTTGACAAAATCGTACCTACTGAGTTCTTTCTGGATTTTGTCCTCCATTGGAGTACCCTTCTTCTCTCCCTTTTTATAGATGTAATCGACATCTTGGTAAAGTTCCTCTTTGTATTGTTCTATTTTGTCTACAATGTGATCGTGACTCCAGCCTTCTCGCTTCATCACGCTAAACAAAGTTTTGTATCGAGGACGATCATAGTAATTGTCCCCAGCATTTCTTGCAAGGGGATGGTCCATGGGAAGTCCGTCTATGAGTTCAGTCAAAACCTCCATAATTTCCAAATCAGAAGCATTGGACAACTCTCGATAAGCGTTGAAATGGTCTGGATTTTCTCTGATGATGAGATTGCAAAAAGCATGGTAAGTATATATGCCCACTTTATAGGCATCGGTGCCCATAAAAGTGATGAGCCTATTGCGCATAGCGGTGCAACCAGCATCTGTATACGTCAAACAAAGAATATTGCTGGCTTGTAAATCCGTTTCTTTTAAAATATTACAAACCCTCACTGCTAATAATTGCGTCTTACCAGTACCTGGGCCAGCCACGACCATGACTGGGCCGTAAACCTTATCAACCGCCGTTTTTTGCTCAGGATTGAGGGTATCATAAGCTTTTTGAAATTCGTCAATGTTGATATTTTGATTAAGACTGTTCATAGTTAAATTACTGTTAACAATAAATTTTTAAACAACAAAGGCCCGACTAGAACCGTATTAAGATTATATAAAAACGAAGATAACCTAAGTAAAAAATATAAAGCAAGATCCGAATAAAAAGGTCTTGCAAAAGAGGTAAATAGATCAGCAAGCGAGGACCGCCCCAGATCAAGGATTTGGAGAGCGGTCTTTTTTATTTACATAATTTTCAAATCTATTATACGTTGGAAATTGAATAAAAAGGGCTATTTCTGTTCTTGAAACGGCCCTAGATTACCTCAACATTCAAAAAAATTACACCAACTTAAACAAGAATTAGATTTTATTCTATATTTGACATCAGAGGTTTTAAGTCACATTTTAAAAATTACATTTGTATGTCAGGAATAAACAAATCACGCTTATTCGTAGCAAGTTGTTTTGCATTAATTACCACAGCTTTTGCATTTGGTATCAGAGCAGGAATTATGAACGACTTAGTGAAAGACATGAGTCTAACAGATACCCAACTTGGGTGGCTCAATTTTATGGGAATCGTTGGATTTCCGGTTGCAACATTAGTTGGAGGCCCATTATACAATAGTCTAGGACCAAAAAAACTGGGTTGGGTCGCTTTTATAAGTCATTTTTTAGGAATTACTTTTTCTATTTTATCTGAATCATTCTATCCGCTTTTTTTCTCCACTTTCTTCATCAGTTTTGGTAACGGTATGGTAGAAGCTGCGTACAATCCTATGATATCAGATATGTACGAGGAGAATAAAGCGAGCATGCTCAATAAATTTCACGTATGGTTTCCCGGTGGTATTGCCATAGGATCATTGATTGCAATGGGTATAGCTAATATGGATGGAAGTTGGCAGATGAAATTGGCGGTAATGTACATTCCATTGATTATATATGGGTTTTTGTTTTTCGGACAGCAGTTTCCTAAAACTGCCAATGAAATGGACAAGGCAAGTACTGGTTCTAATATAAAAGCTATGTTCGCTTCTCCACTTTACTGGATGATGGTTGTATGTATGGTATTGACAGCCACTACGGAGTTAGGAACACAGGGTTGGGTTGAAAGAATCTTGGGTAATAGTGGTGCTCAACCTTTGGTGATTTTGTTTATGGTTACAGGATTAATGGCAGTGGGCAGATTTTTTGCCGGACCAATTATTCATAAGTTGAGCATTCCTGGAGTATTATTGGGATCGGCTGTCATTGCATTGATCGGTATCTATATGATGAGTACGGCAACTGGGGGAATGGTCTATCTTGCGGCTATTTTGTTTGCAATAGGTGTATGTTATTTCTGGCCAAATATGATTTCATTTATAGCTGTTTATATACCAAAAACTGGCGCTCTGGGAATGTCATTTATTGGAGGTATGGGTATGTTTGGATTATCAATTTGTCAACCTATTATAGGTAAATGGATGGATACAGAAAGAGCAAATGCACTGGCGAGCGGACTAACTGGAGATGCAGCTGAGTTGGCTGCAGGGCAAGCAACATTGGACAACATCGCTTGGTTTCCAGCTATTTTGGTTATCGTTTTTGGTGTGTTGTTTGTCATGAGAAAAAAATGGCTCACTCCGGAAGAAGGAGTTGCACATTAAGAAGAAATTTAATTAATATCAAAAATCTTTGACTTTGGATTGGAGAATGGATAAAAGTAGTTGGGGCATGATCGTTTTCATGATAGCGACTATGGTTTTCTTTATTGCAAGTGGAGCAGGATTTGAACTCAACACAGTGGGTTATCTGCAAGCTTTTGGTTATGGTTTACTTACTGTATTAGCTTTGATTGCTTTGGCTTGCATTCCAGTTTTGATCTATTGTTATTTTGTGAAAATGATTCCAGATATTGACTATTCTGTAAGAGCTGCCTTTGCGGTGACTTTGGTAGGCCTTATCACTGACGTTATCTTTTAATTTTATATTTGACAACGAAATGAGCGATAATAGAAGATACTACGGAGGAACAGGAGACCCCTACAGCAGACAAGGACAAGGTATTGGAACAGGTAGGTTTAAATTATTTTTGATTTTGGGCTTAGCAATGGCTGGCTATCAAGCATTTAAATATTATACCAATACACAGACCAATCCCATCACAGGCGAGGAGCAAAGAATCCAATGGACTCCAGAGGAAGAAATAGCATTGGGTTTGCAATCAGCTCCACAAATGGCGCAGCAATATGGAGGTTTGCATCCTGACCAAAGAGCTCAAGCGCATGTAGATGCAATTGGAAGAAAACTTGTTACCAACACAATCGCAGGAAAGGCTCAATATCCATGGGATTTTCATTTATTGGCTGATGATCAGGTGGTCAATGCCTTTGCACTACCTGGTGGGCAGTGTTTTATTACTGCTGCGCTTTATGCCAGATTGGAAAATGATGACCAATTAGCTGGGGTAATGGGTCACGAAGTTGGCCATGTTGTCTATAGACATGGAGCAGAACGTATGGCGAGCCAAGGATTCATACAAGGGCTTATCCAGAGCGTCATGATCGGATCGGGTGGTAGTCAATCCATCGCCCAAATAGCAAATATGGTTGGCCAAATGAGTAGCATGAAATATGGTAGAGATCAAGAATTGCAGAGTGATGACTTTGGAGTACGCATCATGGTGGAATCTGGTTATAATCCACAGTATTTGATAAAAGTAATGGATATTTTGGAAGAGGCAAGTGGAGGGAATAGGGTCCCTGAGTTTCAATCAACTCACCCATCACCAGAAAATAGAAGAGAAAAAATTAAACAAGCTATTGAAAAATACGCTAAGAAATAAAGGTCTAGCAAGTCTTTCCCTGCTGGTCTTGGGATTTTCATTGTCCTGTAGCCCCAAGAATAAGATTTTATTGCAACAAAATAAGGTTGTTGTAAACATTACAATAGATGAAGGACAAGGAAGTTTTGCGCCGTGTGAACCTTCCATCAGCATTTCACCCGTCAATCCCAATTTAGTTACTGCTGGGTCTGTATTAAATAATGTTTATCATTCAGAGGATGCTGGAAAAACTTGGAGAAAGGAAATCTTAAAGTCTTCTTTTGGAGTTTATGGTGATCCTGTTGTCAGGTATGATGGTTTGGGAAATGTCTATTATGCACACTTATCCAATCCCAAAAATAAGGCTTATAGCAGTGAAGAGTTTTTGGATCGGATCGTCGTACAAAAACTTAGTAATTCAAGTAATACTTGGTCAAACGGCACTTTTCCGCTTGCAGATAAAAAAAAGGATCACGACAAACAATGGATTGTGGTAAATCCAATTGACCAATCGTTGACGATGACCTGGACTCAATTTGATAAGTATGGTTCAAAATTGGAAAGGGATAAAACAAATGTATTGTTTTCAATCTCCAAAGATCAAGGGGAAACATGGTCTGAAAGTATCATCATCAATGAAGTCAGTGGTGACTGCGTGGATGATGATTTGACTAATGAGGGTGCTTTTACAGCAGTCGGCATAGACGGCTCTATCATGGCTGTCTGGGCCAGGGATAGTAAAATATGGTTTGACAGGTCAACCGATGGAGGCAAAAACTGGCTAAAAAGTGACAAGGCAATCGCAGACCAAATTGGGGGTTGGTCAATGGACATACCAGGAATTGATAGGACAAATGGTTTTCCTATCTTGAAAGTTGATCACAGCAACGGAAAATACCGCGGTAGAGTCTACATGAGTTGGACTGACCAGAGAAATGGCTCGGACAATACAGATGTATGGATCATTCATTCGGATGACCATGGCCAGCATTGGTCACAAGCAATCAAAGTAAATAACGATTCTGGTAAAGCAGCACATCAATTCTTCCATAGTATGGATTTGGACCAAAGTTCAGGATATGTATATTTGTTGTTTTATGACAGAAGAAATTACCAAGATGCACATAATGATGTTTATCTTGCATACACCACCAATGGTGGAAAAGATTTTGTGAATACCAAGGTAAGTGAGACTTCCTTCTTGAGTGAAAAGATTGTGTTCTTCGGTGACTACACGGATATAAGTGCAGTGCAAGGGAAGGTACGACCAATATGGACACACCAAGAAGGAAAAGTACTTAAGATAAAAACGGCGCTGATTGATATTGGAATATAATTTTTATTACCCTCTGAAATTTGTCTCTAAGACAAATTTTTTAGATAATTTGTATGTAATTAAAAAATAATACTAACCCCAATGGTACAATAATGAAGATTATTGCTAATTTCGATGCGCTGATAAAATATACTTAAATTATTAAAATTATTAAAAGATGGAAAAGCTTTCTAAGGAGTTGCAAACGTACGCAATTGTTGGTTTAGTATTTAAATACTTGAAAGAAAGCCCTAGTTACGGTTACAAACTCATTAAGGACATTGAGAAGGAATCAGGTG
>ERZ795059.2159-NODE-2159-length-20764-cov-6.760104_pt1 | contig 20764 bp, 15 predicted proteins | sample MGYA00375143_ERZ795059 | MGnify/ENA primary metagenome ERZ795059 (study PRJEB30188, sample SAMN05720168) | activated sludge metagenome | isolation source: Anaerobic digester | place: USA | collected 2015-01-07 ... | reverse complement strand
AAAAAAATGACAGGCTTGTCCAACAGGAAAAACAAAAAAACGAGCAAATTGCTCAAGTGTTGCAGGAGCTGGAACTTGAAAAAGGGAACGACTTAGAAGACGAACTTAATAAGCTTGATAATTGGTATATGGACAAATACGAAGTTATTAAGAACAACGAAGAAGCGCTAAATGAATTACGACAAATTTATGCAGATAAACAACAAGCTATAATGAGTACGGCTTATTTACTGCCGATACCAAAAGATGCACCCGAACCAAAAGAACTTAGTACTCCGGAGGGCATGGGCGAAGTTGGTGACATTAACTCATATAAAAAGCTATCTCCCGAAGAAGAGGTGAAAGCATGGAAAGAAGCAGAATTTGAGAAGGTAAGCCTGTATGCAAATGCGGCAGATATGCGTATTTCAATAGAGGAGGAAGCAGGCAGACGCCTTGCCGAAATAGAAGAGCAGACACAGCAGGCAAAACAGCAAGCAATAATGAGTTCATTAAGCTTCATAGCTCAAGGAATTGGCAAACATACAGCACTTGGCAAAGCTGCAGCCGTAGCAATGGCGTATATGAACACAAGCGAAGCAGTTACAAAAGCACTTACGGCGGGTCCAATACTCGGTCCCATATTGGCGGGTATTATCGGAGCTATGGGGGCTGTACAAATCGGCAAAATATTATCCACACAAACACCCGGATATGCTCTTGGCGGACGTCTGGAACAAGGCAAAAGCGGTTATATAGAGGGCTACCATAACGAAATAATAGCCCCCGAGCGCACTTTTGTTGATATAATGCGAACTGAATTAATACCAAAAGTGGTTACGTCTTCCCCCGTAATTCAAAACGACAACATGGAAAAACTGTTTGAAAGACAATTACAAAAGCTCGATAACTGGCAAAGCAGCCTTACATTTAAACTCGAAAGAGGCGATTTATATTCAAGTTGGGAACAAGAACAAAACTTTAGAACGAGGCATGCAACATGAGAACCTTCACAAGCGAAAACATAAATGGCGATTATGTGCGAATTGTTATACCGGAAATGCCACCAAATCCATTTTCTGATGATGTTATTGTGAATACTAAACGAGTAAGCATTAGTTACGGGGCTGATAATATCGATAACGAGAGTATTTTTTTCCCCTCTAATGTTAAAGTAGAATTTCATACAACTGAGAATATATTAGAATACCTTTATGATCCAAACGTTAATATATCTGTTTATCAAAGAGATAATTTAATATTTTTTGGCTACTTGGATGTTGAGGATATTAACTATAGCATTGCAAAAAACATTTATAAACTCACATTTATTGATAAATCAAAAGTATTAAAAAGCGTTACTTACGATGCAATAGAGTGGGGTGGTTTATACAACCAAGTTGTGTATATTGAAGAAATCCTATCGAGGATCACAAACGAAATAGACTATGATATTGAACTTTTAGGTGCTAATACTATTAAAGCCGTAACGGATACTTACGAGGGATCAAATTTATACGAAGCTCCTTTCCAATATTTTGGTACATATCCCTCTTATTTTTTTGACGGAACTTACGAAACACTTTGGGATGTGTTGGTTGCCATTTTAAGCAGTTTTGGACTTGTAGGCTACTTTTACGCCGATAAATTTAAAGTCCAGCCAAGATTTTACGGCGAAAGTACGACAATAGGATTAGAGAAACAAACCCCAAACACAGAAGTACAATTTATTGGAGGATATGATTTTATTGAGTGCGATATAAGAACCGGTTCAGTTGGTACAAGGGTTACGTATGATTACGACTACAGAGAAGACCCGTCTAAAGACCCCCTAAAAAAGATAACCTATAAATATGAAGTACCCGGAGGAGAACACCCGCCCGCCGGTAGTTTAGTCAGTTTTACAAACTTATACGCTTATGTCCCCGAGTATATTGCCGGACTTGGTAACGGGCATTGGGCTACTATTGAAAATGGTGTAAAAATTAACGGTGCTACCGCTCAATCATGTTGGCGTGCTGTTTCGAGTAATATTGCTTTGAAAGTCAAATTAAAAAGAAAAAAAATTAGGGTTGCAATATTCAACACAAACTTTTACTTATTTGATAATATCACTGTCTTAGGTATTCGTTATAAGATTATTAACCTTAAAATTGATATTGGAACTGGGAAATCTGTAATAACAGGATTGGAGTATTAAACAATCTGCCAAACTGACAATTAAACCTATCTTAACAGCCTGTTAAAAGCCCTTTGAAAACTAATTAAAAAACGTTAAATTTCTCAAACTAAATGCAAAAATTTCTCAAACTAAATGCAACGTTATATTAATATTGTTAAATATTTATTTTCTTCGGAAAGCACACTATTATTCCATGCATGCGTTGTCAGTTCAAGTTTACCCGGTACTTTAATAGGCAAGTCTCCATCAAATGTATCTTCAATTAAAACAGAATCCGAAACGTTTAAGTTATATGTTATAGCTTGCGAAGTAGTAACCGGAAGTCTATCCGTCAATCCTCCTATTAATGCTGCATATTCACCTTGCCACATAAAAGATTGCCCCGAAAAATTACCGAATATTCTATTTGGGGCATAAGTTATTCCGCCTTTAATTAAATATCTAAACCTATTTACCAATGCCGATACCGTTTTAATTGTATCAAATTTAACATCCCCCTTTTGCATATAAATTTGCGACCATTTTTCATCAGTTTGATTATAACTCCATGTTTCATACATATTGTACATAAACACACGGGCACTATCTCTATTGGCAATACCTATTAATGCCATTGCGGTTAGTTTTTCTTGAGACGATAAACCAGAACCCGAAAAAAGAACAGCTTTATACTGCTGCGAAAAAACACTTACATATCCTATTATTAACAGACTTAACATTAATAACTTTTTCATAATTTCTTCCCCTAAATTATATTTTACACGAGTTAAACAGTATCAACTTCTCCCAATTAATTGCTCCCTTTATACAAAAATCCTTTAAAAATTCCTCTACAAACAGATTAAGAATTGTATTATATGCGGTTTTAAATTTTGTATTGTGAATAAATGCGTTATGCCCTATCGGTTCAATTAAATCCAAATATAAGTTGTTTTCACCGGAAATAAAACTCCAAAAATCTTTTCCGCAATATTTATAATAATTCCCCTGTTTATAAGAATTTTCATCAATTCCGTAACAACAACCGTTAACGGCAACTATTTCTAATTTAGAATTGCTTGTTAGCAAAGTTTTCCTGGCTTTATCAAAATCGGTAATCATTTTTTTTATTTGGCTGCTATTTCCCCAATTAGGACCGGATTTAATAGATACAATAAATCTTTTATTATCATTTTCAAATTCTAAATCTATGCCGGTAATACCGGACTTACGACCGTTATAAACTTTTTCGTTAATAAATATTGCCAGTCCTTCTAACCAATTACCAAATAATGTTTCTTCTTGAGAAGATAAAAATGCATCTAAAATCCCCTTTATTAAATCACTTGCAAACTCAATATTTTTTGCTTTAAATAAATAAGGATTTTTTCTTTTTAAGATTTGTTTTAATTTTAATTTATTTAAACTATTAAGTCGGTTATTATGAAATACTTCGATATTGGTTTCCACATAATCAATCACATCTTTTAAGTTCAATTTTTCCATCCACATCCCCTATATCAAAATTAATCTTCTGTTCTATGTCCATTTTTTCAAATTCTTTAATAACCATATTATAATATTCAGGTTGAATATCAATTCCAAAAGCAATTCTATTTAAGTTATTAGCAGCAATAAGAGTTGTTCCACTTCCCATAAAAGGATCTAAAACAATTTCATTTTCTTTTGTAAATAGTTTAATAAACCACTCCGGTAAAGCTATTGGGAAAGTAGCACTATGGTTTTTATTGTTGCATTCGGTAGCCATATATAAAACATTTGTTGGATATACATAATCGCGTTTAACCCAGTTAGAAATATTTTTTCCAAAACCGCTACCGCTTTTAGATTCATCCCTTATTTTATCAATCTTACTTAAATTTTTTAGACGTTGTTTTGCCCATTCACCCACAGGTACCATTACATTTTCTTGGTACATATTAAATGTTTTACTTTTATTAAATTGCAACAACCTTTCCCATGAGTCTCTAAATCTATTAGGCCATTTCCCGGGATAGCTATTCTTTTTATGCCAAACAAATTCTTCAGTCCAAGCCCATCCTTGTTTTCGTAAAGCCAGTATTAATTCAATAACATAAGTATGTCGTTCGCCATTTTCGGCTTTTTCTTTAATATTAAGAATAAATGTGCCCGTTGGCTTTAATACCCGCAAAAGTTGCTCACTAATAGGCAAAAACCACTCAACATATTTATCCGGTGAAATTCCGCCGTAAGTGTTTTTGCGTCTATCGGCATATGGAGGCGAAGTAACTATTAAATCTACATAATTATCAGGATATTTTTTTAATACTTCTTTGGAATCCCCTAACTCTATTATTCTGTTATTCAACATCTTTTTTACTTTTATTACTATTAATTAAAATATTTTATTTAACAAAGATAATTTTAATTGGTTCTTTTCGCAAATTAAATTGAAAATCTAATTTATTAAATTTTCATCTCTAAAAATTTAAGTACGGGTGTTTTAGTAGTAATTCATTTATCTTGTAGTTAATACTTTCGATAAACTGAAGATGTTTGGGTGAGTTCGGATTACGCGGTTTGTGGTTTAAAGCATTTAATATATATTCTATTTGGTTATTAAGGGCAAGTGTCTCTTCGTTAAAAAATGCTACTTTAAATTTTTCCCAAATGTACTCAACTGCAAGTTCGTTAGGGTGGTATAAGTCTTTTTTATAAAATCTATAATCTCTTAAATCATCCATAACAATTTCGTAAGCCGGAAAATAATAAATGTTTTCACCCAAGTTATCGTTTATTCCCACAATTAATTTTGACTTACTAACGTTATTATCAATCGCCCCGTCTTTCCAATGCCTTACGGGACTAATGGTAAATACTATTTTTATATTTTTATTAAAACTTCTTAATAATTCGATTGTTTCTTTTATATAGCCATCTATATCTTTTAAAGAAAGCATGAATTTATTAAATTTTGATGCCGGTATTTTATGACAATTTGATACTACTTTTAAATTTTCTTTATATTCATAAACTATCGACGTACCGTAAGTAATTATAACAACATCTAATTTAGGTAATAATTTAAAAATTTCTCTATTTAAATTATTTATATTTAACAAAACTGTTTCAAGGTTATGTGATGAAAAATCGCTATGATGATAAAAGCTATGATACTCGTCTTGATTAGATATTAAATCTTCTTTGGTAATTTTTCTATTCTCGGCTGCCAATTTCAATGTATTTAATATACTTGCAGGATTATATAATACACCAAACGGATTTTTACAAACGTTAAACTTGTATTTTTCAAGATAATCACCAATATTATCCGAAAAGCAAGAACCGATTGTAAAAATAATGTGATTATGAGTTATCGAAAAATCATATTTTTGTAAATCTATTTCGGTTCTAAAATTAAACAATATACACTCGCTATTTTTGCAGTATTATTTTTTTTATGGATGAAAATTTATTAAAATTATCTAATGCAACAGCATCTAATTTAACAAAATATACTCCACTTGATAAGTCTATACCGTTAAATTCAAATGTATGATAACCGGCAGAATAACTTCTTCTATCTAAATTAAATAATTTTTCGCCCAATAAATTAAATAAGCTGATATTAACATCACTTTCATAAGGTAAATAGAAATTACATTTGGAATTAGGATTGAACGGATTTGGATAAAACTCCGACATACTGAAATTATTTGGAGTTTGGTTATTATTTTCAACCGATACTACTAATTTAGAAGCCGAGATATTATAACTTGCATTATCGGATTCAGATAATAATGAATCTACATTGGCAACAACCATGGCAACCCTATTAAACTCTTTACCAAAGTTATCAAAATTAAATTCTGCTTCTGTAACATTCTTATGTTCAATAACATCAACAGTATTTGCCACTGTATTTTTATATAATATAAATGCAATGTTAAATTTGCTATTGTTTTTATTAAACGAGATTTTTATTGGTTCTTCTTTATTTGTTGAAAACAAATAATACTTTGCTGCATAAGCTTTTAAAGATGAAGAAGTAATAACCGTTGGAAAAGTATTAAATGTTTTTTCAACTCTGCAACCGGGAAAGTTATAATGTTTATAACCATATTTCCCATCCATAAAACTTTTATTGTCCAAGTAATTTGCTATTACCCATTCGGTAAACACATCGGAAAACAATTTGTTATAACCTAACTCGGCAAGAGTTTTATTAATACCCTTAATTCCGTTTTCTTGTTCCGATATCAGTTTTCGGATATAAGTTGTATCTCCGTAATGTTCGTACATAAAAGTAATAAAAAGTTTTACGGCATTATAATTTGCACCGGTATTAAAATAGATAAAAGGCAAGTTGGGATTAGAATAGAAAAAAGCGCTGTTATCCGTTAAATCGGTAGTGTTTATTCCTTCAAGAGTAATTACCGGCGAGAATGTGCTAAATTGTTCATCTACCCACGCATCCTCCCAAAATATTACCGGATTATTAATAGGCTCGGGCGAGTGGTCTTGTCCCCAATGTAACAAGTGCCCAAATTCGTGAGATACAACTTCATATATATAATCATTACCAAAATAGTCGGCAATAAAATAAATCATTTCTTTTTCGTTGCTATGTTTTCCCCATTTTGCAAAAACCAAACTATCTTTCATCTGATGTGCCGGGTCAAAATATCCTCCCCACCACTCGTTACCAACGGCAAGCATATAAATTCTTGGGTCATTATCCAACGCATTGGGTATTTCACCGTAAAAATTTGTTTGTATTGGAACAAATACATTTTCAAACTTTTCAAGTAAATTATTTACTTGTGTTTGTGTAGGTTGATAAGCCGAATTATCTACAAACAAATATGCATTCTTTGATATTCCTTTACATGTTGCAGTAATAATCCGTTGTGGGTCGTTAGCATCCCAATCGATATAGGAAACACTATAAAATTGCTTAACATCGCCAATATTTATTTGGGCAAAAGAAATTTGTGAGATTAAGAAAATAATAAGGTAAATGATATTTTTCATAATATTATAATAATTATTAAAATTTAAAGATATAAAAATTTTACAAAGAAAACGAGGAAGAAAATAGTACTTATTTTAACGCTTCCGCAATATTTTGTTTATTAATTCTCTTTAAAAATTTGGCTAAGTAGTTAATTGCTGTTTCATTTTTGTCAAAGGAAGCAGTTACCAATTCGTTTAACATAATAGGGTAAGTACGTAAAATTATAAATCTAATTTTTTCGGGAGAGTTATTTTCTTCAAAAACCGCTCTATCTATTTTGACCAATCCCTTTCCGGTTTCTTTGTCTGTTAAAAACGAGCTATCATAGCCAACCATTTCACTTATATAAGCTTGTTCATTTTTCTCGTCTTCAGAAAACAAATTTAATTCCATAACTAATTTATTAATTACTTCTTCTCTATTTTTTATTTCAATTAGCATATTTTTTCTATACTCGGCAGTATCTTTCACACTTTGTTCACTTGATATTTTAATCTGCTTTTCCGCTTCCATAAATTCTTTTTTGAAATTTTCTGCTTCGGTTTTATTAATTTTTTTAAGTTGTCCATAAGCCTCATCAAATGCCTTTCTTCTTTCTAATTCTTCATATTTAATTTTTTTAGGCAAATTTGTTATATTTTCTTCAATATAACTATATGTTTTTTCTATTTCATTTTTATGTATTTTAATTAATCCGTTTATATATTCTTTAACCGAAACAGACTTAAATAATGATTTATTATTATTTAAAATTACCATGGTTCCGTTATCATAAACACAAAAACCCTCATATTGTCCAATCACTTTTGGCTCATACATAAAATCATTGTTTAAATATTCAGGTAAATATTTTTCCGGTTCTTGCAAACTATTAAACGATAACATAGTGTTATTTGTAAAATTTCCGGATAATGTATTTATATCAATTGATAAATATGCACCGTCTGAAGTATTTGCATATATACTTCCGTTTTCATCTATAATATAATTATAAATAAAAAGAGTAATGTTGTACGAAATAGGTTCTTTATACTTTTTATAATCCCCATATTTATTGTTATTTAAAAATTGTGATATTATTTCTACATCAACACCTTTAGGACTTTTAAACTCCTCATTTTTTATAAATAAATCACATATATTTTTAATTTTATTATTAAATAAATTTATTTCTGATTGTTTATACTCTAATTCTTCATTACTTCCGTTTTCTAAATTAATACTACTTTTACCTATAATATTATTTACGTCCAAGTTGTTTTGAGCTTTTATTAAACTTGACAGGAATAGAACTAAAATTAATACACTTCGCATAACATTCTCTTCAATTTTGTTTATTAAACAGTTATAATAGCTATCCCTTTATTACACCAAGCGGTTTAATTTTGGCTATCTTTTTTGTTATTCCGCTATTATGCATAATATTAATTACATTTTCAACATTTTTATACGCCTCTGAAATTTCTTCGGCTATAGTTTTTTTATTATCGGCAAGCACAATTATTCCTTTCTTTTTCAAATTTCCCACTAAATCATCTTTTCCATATTTTTGCAATGCTTTATTTCTGCTTAATACTCGCCCCGCCCCGTGGCAGCTACTTCCAAACGTCTCTTCCATTGCTTTTGTTGTGCCACATGCTATAAAAGAATATCTCCCCATATCTCCCGGTATTAATACCGGTTGACCGATATCTTTATACTTTAACGGAATTAATTCCTCATTCGGACCAAATGCCCTTGTAGCCCCTTTTCGGTGAACACACAATTTTTTATTTTGTCCGTTAACTTTATGATATTCAATTTTTGCTATATTGTGCGAGAGATCATATAACAAATTAAAGTCCAACGATTTATCATCTATATTAAAAACATTCTTAAAACAAGTTTTAACCAAAGACATTATTATTTGTCTATTATTCCAAGCAAAATTTGCCGCACAATTCATTGCGTTAATGTAATCCTCACCTTCGGGTGATTTAACGGGCATACATGCAAGTTGTCTATCCGGTAAATTATATGATTGAAACATTTTGGATTTAACATATTTCATTAAATATTCATCACATATCTGATAGCCTAAGCCCCTTGAACCTGTATGTATAAGTACAACAATTTGATTTTTACTTAAGCCGAATATTTTTGCAATATTATCATCATAAATTTCTTCAACAAAATCAATTTCAATAAAATGATTTCCGCTTCCCAAAGTTCCTACTTGATCTAAGCCTCTTTCAATTGCTTTATTACTTATAAATGAGGAATCAACATGCTTTATACAACCGTTTTCTTCGGTAAATATTAAATCTTCCGGATTTCCGTAGCCATTCTCTATTCCCCAGTTTGCCCCTTTTGTAAGTAAAATTTTCAGTTCTTGGGGTTTTAAAATTTTTATTGCACCGGATGATCCGATACCCGTAGGAATAACCGAAAACAATTTATTTAACAACTTATCAAATTTATTAATAATATCTTTCTTTTGTAAACCCGTAGTTGCCAGCCTTACACCACAGTTAATATCATATCCTACACCCCCCGGCGAAATAACACCTCCATTGTCTATATCCGTAGCCGCAACTCCGCCAATAGGAAATCCGTATCCCCAATGAATATCGGGCATTGCCAAACTATAATTTACAATTCCGGGTAACGTAGCAACATTTATAACTTGTTTAAGTGCTTCATCATAAGCAATAATATTATTAAGCATTTCTATATCTGCATATACTCTTCCCGCAACATTCATTATACCGCTTTTAGGAATTTCCCATAAATTATCAGTTATCTTATGTAATTCTATTCCGCTTATTTTCATAGTTTACACATCTAAAACAATTGTTGCAACTTGTTTATTGTTAATACTTTTAATGCTTAAGTTATGTAAAGTTATTGCTTTAATTTCTTCTTTTATTATAATATTGCAATCTTTCAAACTTAATCCCTTAAGTTTGCAGTTAATAGTGTAAAAATCTTCGTTTTTATTAATACTGATTTTAGGATTTATTAAAAATATTTTTTTTACGGTTAAATAGTAATTTAATTCTCTTAAGTATTCAACCAATAAATATTCCAAGTTATTTTCAATTATAGAAATTTCAACTTCTTCATATTTGTTTTTTATTTCTATTATTTCACCAACTATATTAAACCATGCCAAATAAGCGGAATTAAATAAATCGTTCACATCGGTTCCATAAATTTCAAGTTTAATATCCGCCGTATGGTTTAGTAGTTTAAATTTTTGCATCATTTTTAATTAAATAGAAATTAACATACTCATCATTTATTTCTTTTCCGTCTGCCTGAGGAATTGCAAAGCTTATTATATTTTCATAAATTAATTTAAACCCGGCTTTAATAAATAATGTTGTCCAAACGTTTTTAGTAAACATGCTAAAATGATAGGGATTGTTTTCGTGTAAAATTGGAGTTGACGGAGATGGAACTTCGATATATAAAACGCCGTCATCCTTAAGCACACGCTTAAATTCATTCAATGTATATACCGGCATTATACTATGCTCCAATACATGACGTGCCCAAATAATATTAAATGTTTTATCCTCAAATTCCAAAAACGACTGGTCCATTAGCTCAGCTTTATATCCTTTGCTTTTACAAATCTCAATTTCTTTTTTATTTATTGATATACCAATAGGGTTATAACCGTATTTTGTAAGTTCTTCCAAAGCAACTCCGCTTCCGCATCCAATATCTAACACCTTTTTATATTTATCTGATGGGCACGTTTCATATAACACTTTAATAAAACTTTCTATTAATTGTGTGTGTAATAAAGTCGGTTCTTCAACCTCAGTATCATCACCCATAGCTTCAATAAAATTAACAAGTTTATTCACTTGTTTAAAACTTAGCTTAAATTTATCGTCCATTTTTATTTCCGTTCTACATTTGTTAAATGATAATTATGTTCTTTAAAATTTAATCAACTTTCATCGTAGTTTAAACTTAACGGAGGAGATTTTTCGGTGTAAAAGTTTATTACATACTTAATTAATGCTTTTATAGATAACGATAGATCTTCCTTTGATTCGTTTTTTAATTCAAAATACAATCTTTCGGCATTTAGCATAAATATTTCTATTTTTGATTGAATTATAGGAGGGAATAAATTACCGTCTGTTTCTATTGCCAAAAAAGGTAAGGAATCGTAACCGGTAGTTATATAATCCATTCTATTTTCACTTATTAGTTTTCCTTCGTAATTCATTTCGACATTTAGAATTGATTCTGCTATTCTTGACGGCATGCAACCGAAAGGACCCAGTGATATTATTCCGCATGAATGGTTTAATATTTCTTTTAGAGCGCTGCCTATGGTTAATATAGCTTCTCCCTCCAATTCTTCAGATAAAAAGGGAGAAGCGTACTCAATAATTTTTTCTATTTCTACTAATTCCTTTTCCACTAAATCCGACTTGGCTAAAATTGATTTAATTTTACTTTCAATTCGTTTTTGTTCAAAAGTCTTAAATTTTTCGTAAATTATATCAGTCAAGTTATTTGTTCTATTCTTCCTTTTAGCCAAGAAATCGGAATAATAAACATATTCGCTTACAGGGGCAACAACAACAACAAAGTCGTTATCTGCCAATGTTTCAATTAAATTCATTCGGCTAAATTCGTCATGTCTAACAAATATTTCTCCAATTAAAGATATTTTTTTTGCCTGCTTAATTGAGTAACGTTTTTCTATATTATTAAATACTTGTGCCGTAAGTTCAAGTTGTTTATAAACATCATTTAACGATTTTTTTGAAAGGGCAGTTTTAATTTTTTCCCATTCGTTATTAAATATTTGAAGTGCATTTATTTTATTATATGCCAATACTTTAATAGCGTTCTCAATATTTTTCATAACATCGGCAATTACAAAGGCAACCCATCCTCTAATAAAAAATTCCGTTCCAAAACCGGTATAGCCGTCTTCATCGCTTAAAGTAAATAATCCTATATTTGGAATATTATTCTTTTTAATAATATTTTCTAAAAAGACTGTATATTGTCCAAATCTGCAAGGTCCGTTACCTGCAGACATAAAATATAAAGTAATTTCATCTTCACTTTTTCTATTTTTACAGTACTCCAATAACGAGCCGGTGCAAAGTTGCAAGGGGAGACACTCCTTACACAAAGTATTCCCTCGCCCTACTTTTAATGTATTATAAGTATATTTGGGTAATACTTCGCTTTTTATTCCGAAATACGAAAAATTAGATTCCATTGCCTGGCTGCTGTGAACACCCATTGATGGCAGAATAATTTTTACTCGTTCATCATTTAATAAATAATATTTATTATTTACAGTATCAAATATTTCTCCTTTTTCGGTAAGCTTTAAAGGTTTATTGTTCTCCAAAACATTTTCTACATTTTCACAATTAATGTTTTTGTACCTTACAAAAATATCAATTGCAGCTTCAATTCTTGTATTTATTCCTGCATCGGCGGTGTGGCTATCTAGTTCTAAAGTTAGCGAAGGTTTACTTCCCATAATGCGTCTAAAATAGCTTAATAAAAACGAGTCGGGTCCGCAACTAAAGTTTGTTATATATACGGCAAACAGTTTAGAATTATTTTTAATAATTTTAGATACTTTTACAATCTGTGAACCTTGACCCCAGTAAAGATGTTTTTGGTTCTCAATTTCCTCGTATTCTAAAAAATCATGCGGAATTATACTTATGCCTTTTGAAGATATTTTTTTCGGTATTCCTAAATTAGCTTCATCAACATATGAATTATAAGACCTGCCTAAAACAACAATTCCTAAATTAACCTCATCATTATTTAAATCATCTAAAAATTTTTTGCCGTAAAGTTTAAATTCCGAAAAAACTTTATTTTGAATATTTTGAGCATTTAATAATGCAAGTTTGGCTTCTTTTAAGGTCTTTCCAAGGTTTACGGCTGTTTTTAGTAATCCGTTTTCTTCATCAAACAAATTATTAAAACTTATTACGGGGGATAAAATTTTTATTTCTTTAAGTTCTTCTTTAAATGCACTTTTTAAATAATAATTTTCGGACTGTAAAATAACACATGCTTTTTGTTCAACATCATCTAATTTACTTTTACTAAACTCTTTTATATGTGGTATAAATATATAATCAGGTTTCTTTTTAAGAATATTTTGTATAAGATTATGCGAAATTTCGACAGGATAACAAAACGAAGCAGTCATTTTTTCAGTACCTTGTTTATCCTGCTTATTTTCTAAAATTACATTAAATCCAAGTGAAGTAAAAAAGTTATAAAATAGCGGATAATAAGTGTTGGTTAAAAACGATTTTAATATACCGATAGTTTTGTTGCTGTTTAAGTTTTGATATTTTATATATTTTTTAAAAACGAGTTCTTCTCTAATTTTTACATAATTTATCCCTTTTTTAGTTTTGTAGCTATCATTGCTTCCTGCATACAAACTACAAGCACCGCCAAAAGGATAATTTTTACCGTTAATTTCAAATAAAGTTATTTCGCATTTTCTATCGCACTTATCATTACCGCCTGCACAAATAAAACTTTTATTATAATTAATTTTTGTGTTTATTAAATTTAGTAAAGAATAATTTTGTTTGGAATAAAGCCCTAATTCAATTCGGCTTTTTACTTCTAATGCGACACCAAAAGCCCCCATCAAACCCGGTTCCGGCGGAACAATTATTTTTTTACCTGTTAAGGCTGCCATGGCAATTGGTACAGCTTTGTTGTAACAGACCCCACCTTGCATAAAAATTTTTCTGCCTATCGGTCTATTTCCTTTTACCCTATTAATATAATTCTGACAAATGGAATAAACTAACCCTGCCAAAATATCGTTTGGCTTAAGCCCTTCATTAAGTGCATTTTTTATATCACTACTAATAAATGCAGAACATTGATCGTTAAAATTTGGCGGGTTATTTGCCGAAAGTGCATATTCGGCAATTTCCGTATATTTTACTTTTAATGTTTCTTCGGCAGCTTCTTCCAAAAACGAACCGGTACCTGCCGAGCAAGCCTCATTCATTGCATAATCGGATGCAGTTCCTTCGGTTAAATGTGTATATTTTGCATCCTGTCCGCCAATTTCGAAAATTGTATCCACTGCATTATCAAAAAACGAGGTAGCTGCTGCATGTGCAATTATCTCGTTTATTACAAAGTGGGTTTGAGCATGTAACCCTGCTATTTCACGTCCGCTACCCGTAACGCCTAATCCAACTATATTTATTTTACATTTAATTTCTTCTTGTAAATGCCTATAACAGTTTATTGCTGCCTCAATCGGATTTCCGTTTGTTCGCAAATAAACTTTTCCAATTATCATATTATCCGAAACACTAATAATTACTGCTTTTGTTGTAGTAGAACCCACATCCAAACCTAAAATACACTCCTCCCCTTCATTAGGCTTTTTTGTTAGTACTTCCTTAAAAGTTACATAATTACTATATTTGGATAACGGTGGATGAAATGAAAATGTTGCTTTATTATCAAATTGAACTTCCTTATAATTAAAGTTTGGAATGTCATTATAATAGGAATATAGAGATGCCCCTAAAGCTTCAAAATAAGTTGATTGACTACAAATAAATAAATTCGGTAGTTTAGTTGTTAAAGCATTTACAAAACCTTTATTATGTGTAGTACCCCCAATTAACAAAATCCTTTTATTTTTGTAGCGGGGTATTAAATTTACAATTTTATCTGCCATCATTGTATTTAACCCCGATACAATGTTACTTTTATCTATCCCTTTATTTAAGGCATGTGTACAATCCGATTTACAAAAAACCGAACACCTTCCTGAAATATTATAAGGTGAAGCCGAATTATAGTTAACCGCTTCTTCTAAGCTTATATTCATTCTTTTTAACTGTTGAATAAAAAACTCTCCCGTTCCCGAAGCACATTTGTTACCCGAGGTAACTTTGTATATTTTCCCTTTTTTATTAATAAAATAAATTATAAAATTTTCTGCACCTGCAGATATAACTAAATCAGCCGTTATTTTTAAATATTCTAACGAGTGCTCAATACATTGTGCTTCGGTTACCGAAGGAATATTCAACCTATTTTTAATAGAACGACCAGTAACAGTTACCTTGTCGGCATCTATTTCCGAAAGTATTTTATTGATGGTTTGATGAGGGTTACCGTTATGAGGTACGGAATTAAAATAAGAAACAATAGGGGTTATGGTATTGCCTGAATTTGTATTTACAACCGAAATAGTTGAAGCACCAACACAAATACCGACATTTGTAAATTTATTCATTACTAATCAATCTTTCGTAATTTGCAAATAACAAATATACAACTTTTTAGTAATATGTTTAAGCGGAATTTAAAGAAGATCGAACTGGCGTAATATTCCGGGCCATTCATTTTTAAGTTTATCACGACCTGCCGAAGCTATTACACGCCAATCTACATTTACGTTTTTCTCAAAAAATCGTTCGTAAACCTGTAAATCGTATTTAACAATAAACTTAAATAATGACCACAAAATACGCATATCTACTGAAGAATAATACTGAAATTGTTCTTCAAAGCTTCCTCGCTTGGCTTTCCAAGTTATGTAGTTTGCGGGCTTCATATCGGTACTTTCGGATTCGCTTAGGCTATCGGTTGCCAAAGACCATAATAAAACCGTACCGACTATTAGCTCCGGTGTAGATTGTTTTCTGATAAAAAATTTTCTGTTTAATAAAGAATGTACAAAATAATAAGCCGTAAACTTTGTTAGCTTCTCCCCTTCACTGTTTATTACATCAAAACTGCTTGGTATTTCCGTACTTAAACCGGAAATGTTTTGTTTTACAAAATGATATACTACCAAACGTTCGTTATGCTTAACCAAAGTTTCGTATCTAACAAACGAATGCATATATTTTTCTCGGTATTTAAGCATTTCATAAACCGTTGCACCAATAAGAATTTGATTGCCGTCTGCCAAACTCATTATTCTTTGACATAAGTTTACACCGGCACCGCTTATGTTTTTGTTTTCGTTGATATCAACTATTAAATTATCTATATTGCTATTTATACCTATTCTAACCTTAAACTGTCTCATAGGGTCAAGATACTTATTATTGTGTTTTTCTATTTTTTCAATAATTTCCACAGCCATTTTAAGATGTATATCGTATGGTTGTTCGATATACAACAATGCAATACAAATACCATCCCCCGTTGGTAAATATATTACATTTTCTTTAGGAATACTATTTCCCTGAATAGTGCTTTTTACAACATCGTTAAGTGCTTTAATAATATCGCTTTGTGCTTCAACACTTCGGTTTTGAGTAAAATTAACGATATCCAAAAAGATATACTTTACCGGTACAGTCGCTACTTCGGGACTTGTAGGTTGGGTTGTAATAATTGTAAGCTTTTCTCTTTCAGCCATATTAGTTTAATTCTATAACTTTTTGAACTTCCGTTAATAACGAATTATCGTCAATAATTTTTTTAACTATATATATATCATCGGAAATAACTCTATCTTGGTTTAGCGGTTCTACAAATTTTCTTATAAAATTATATGCTGCGGTAGTACCTTTACCACATTTTAACGGTTTTAAAAACTCAACTCCTTGAGAAGCAGTAAATAATTCAATTGCCAATACATTTGTAACATTGTTTAGTATATTAAAACACTTTCTTGCAGCAATTGAGCCCATTGAATTATGGTCTTCTTGATTTGCACTGGTAGGAATAGAATCTACACTTGCAGGATGAGATAACACTTTGTTTTCCGAAACTAAACTGGCAGCCGTATATTGGGCAATCATTAAACCGCTATTCAAACCGCCTTTAGGAGTTAAAAACCGCGGCAACATACTTAAAGAACCGTTAACCATTCTTTCAATTCGCCTTTCGGCAACATTTGCAAGCTCACTTAAAGCAATTCCCATAAAATCCATTACCAACGCAATAGGTTGGCCATGGAAATTTCCCCCTTCCAAATAATCTTCTTCTTCGGTAAATATTAAAGGATTATCGGTTACTGAATTAATTTCCGTTTCAACTACCGAACACACATAATTTATGGTATCGCGTGAAGCTCCGTGTATTTGAGGAATACACCTTAATGAGTATGAGTCTTGCACACGAGAATCGTTAGTTTTATGCGATTGCCTTATTTCACTGCCGTTTATTAAGTTTAGCATGTTTTCGGCTGTACTTATTTGCCCTTTATGAGGACGCAATTTGTGTAATCTTAAATCGTATGCTCTATCGCCTCCTCGTAAAGCTTCGTGAGTTAGTGCAGCTGAAATATCGGCAATTTTATTAATTTTTTTTGCTTTTATACAAATATAACTCGCAAAAGCCGTCATCATTTGTGTTCCGTTTATTAACGCCAAACCTTCTTTTGCCGCTAGTTCTACCGGTATTAAACCGAATTGTTCTAATGCTTCTTTAGAGTTTATAAGATCAGAGAATTTAGTATTTTGATCTTCTATTTTATTAAATATTTGAACTTTTCCGAATCCAATCATTGCTAAAACCATATGAGCTAATGGTACTAAATCGCCACTGCTTCCTACAGAGCCTTGAGAAGGGACAGCCGGAATAATATTGTTATTTATCATTTCAATTAATAAATTAATTGTTGATAGACGTATTCCGCTATTACCTAAAGCCAATGCATTTACTCGTAACAACATCATAATTTTTATAATTACCGGCGGTAATAATTCGCCAACACCTGAAGCATGACTTAAAATAAGGTTTTTTTGTAATTGTTTTAAATCACCGGTCGAAATTTTTACATTTGCAAATTCGCCAAAGCCCGTAGTAACCCCATAAACGGCTCTTTCTTCATTTATCCATTTATCAATTAACTTACATGCTTTGTTAATTTTTTCTTTTGCATTTTCACTTAATATTACTTTAGGTGAGTTTATAATAAAATTATCAATTTGCTCTAACGAAAGAGATTTTCCGTCAATAATCAGTTCATTTGTTTTCATATAAAATTTTATTTATTTTGTTATTGTTTTCTACAGTAGTTCTATATTTAATTAAAGCAAAATTTTCTTCGTATTTAATGTCTATTACATCGGCAAGCGAGTAAATAATAGATATAATTTTAGACTGATAAGTACTTACTTTTATAGTTTGATTAATAAAATTATTATCGTAAAATTCAATTAGTTTTTTATTAAGGTTTTGTATATTAATACCTCTTGATGCCGAAATAATTATAGAATCGTGGTATTTTGCTTTTACAAAATCGATAACATGTTTATCATTAATTAAATCTGCTTTATTAAAAATAATTAAAGTCGGTTTGCTTTCGCAACCTAAATCATTCAATGTTTCTTGAACAACTTTTATATGATCTTCAAAAAATGGATGAGAAATATCGACAACATGAAGAATTATATCTGCTTCTCTAACAACATTTAAAGTACTATTAAAAGAAGCAACTAAATGAGCAGGTAATTTTCTAATAAACCCAACTGTATCACTAATTACCAGCTTTTTGTTTTTTGCTAAATCAAGGCTTCTTGTTGTAGAATCTAATGTGGCAAATAATTTATCTTCTGCTAAAACATCGGCATCGGTAAGTAAATTTATTAATGTAGATTTTCCGGCATTTGTATAACCGACTAAAGATGCGGCAACAAGATTTTGTCTTTTCAAACTTTTTGTGTTTTGCTGCCTTTCAATTTTCTCTAATTTTTCTTTTAATTTTGCAATTCTGGTTCTTATAATTCGTCTATCGGTTTCTATTTGTGTTTCACCGGGTCCTTTAGTCCCTATTCCCCCGTATTGTTTGCTTAAGTGTGTCCATGCACGCGTTAACCTTGGAAGCATATATTCAAGTTGTGCCAGTTCTACTTGGGTTTTTGCTTCGTTTGTTCTGGCATGTTTTGCAAAAATATCTAAAATCAACCCGCTTCGGTCTATTATCTTCTTTTCAATCATTTTTTCAAGGTTACGTACTTGTGTAGGTGTTAAATCATCATCAAAAATAATGATATCAATATCATTTAATTCAACAAGCTGTTTAATCTCTTCGGCTTTCCCTTTACCAACATAATATGCGGTATCAAATCTACTTTTATCTTGGGTTATTCTAATTATTGTTTCTGCACCTGCAGTTTTGGCAAGTAGTTCAAGCTCGTTTAAGTATTCATCAACCACTTCATCGGGTGCACCAAATCCTTTTAAGGCAACCAAAATTGCTCTTTCTATTTTATTTACTTCAATTTCTTGTAATTCCATATTATCCTCGTATATAATCAAAATTAAATGTTACCGAAAAATAGGAATAAATTTATAAAATTGTCAAGAGAAAAAGGTTTTTATAAACGAAGAACGAGACGGTTTTCAGTCTCGTTCTTCCATGTAATTGACCTCCCCCAAGCCGGAATCGGCCGAATAATCGACATATAAATCTTTAATCTTTTTTATTAATTCTTTCATTAGAATGTATGGATTCTTATTCTTAAGTATCGAATTATGATAATCTAATTGTTCTTCAGTTAACGGATATTTTTCTTTTAATCTTTCAAATGGAGTTTTTGCAGAACTCATAATTTTATATGTTTTACTACTATTTGGGTTAAAAAATTTCGATAATAATTGTTCTGAAGGGATAAAGTAATTCATTAAAATATTTAGATAATTTTTATAAATGTCATTTAATTTTTCTACTGTTATCATTTTATCAAATCTTGCATATCCGATATATTGTCTTACATGCGTCCAATTTTTCTGCTCTACATGAGCATTATCATTTTTAATATACGGCTTGCTTCTTGTAAATTGCACTTTGTGTTTACGCTTTTCAAAATATGATTTTAAGTGGTAATTAATAAACTCACATCCGTTATCACTATCAAAACCCAACAATGGGAATGGTAAGCTTTCTTCTATATCCATTATTGCTTTATGTACGTTATTTTGTCCTTTTTCCCATGTAGCCCTTATTTCTACCCAACCTGTTGCAATATCAGTAGTTACAACACTATATGCGTAGCTGCCCGAACAACTGTTCCCTCCGTGTGAAACTGTATCTGCTTCTAAGTATCCTGGTTTTGTTGTATCCCACTTATTATTATGTATGGGGATTTCTTTCTTCAATAACGAACCCGGTTTTGTTGTGCATTTCCATTTTTTATTGTACTTATTTCTTTGCTCTCGTATTATCCTATCGATTGTTGATGAGGATATTGTTTTTAACAATTCCTTTACTTCTTCGCTTAATTCTTTGTCATAATACGGTAACCATATTCTTATTGCTTCTTTTAGTCTGCGTGAACATATGTTTTGAGTTATTTTCCATAAACTAATGATAAATTCTATTAGCGTTGTATCTGAATATTTCTTCTTTCGTCCTGTTCTTTTTTCTCCTTTTTTTACTTCTCTTGGCGTATTATTTAATCGTCTTATTACATGTTTTCTATTATGATTTGTCAATTCTGCTATATTATCGATTATTTCGCTCTTTTCTTTTTTTATCGATTTTTTATAGTTTTCATAATATTTTTTGTATATTTCTTCTTTGGTTTGTTGCGTCATACGGACTCCGTTCGTTTTATAAATTAGTTATTTTGAGAAACATTAATTTATGACGCAACGACCTTTTTTCAAAATCTTTT
>ERZ795059.2158-NODE-2158-length-20768-cov-6.094965_pt1 | contig 20768 bp, 18 predicted proteins | sample MGYA00375143_ERZ795059 | MGnify/ENA primary metagenome ERZ795059 (study PRJEB30188, sample SAMN05720168) | activated sludge metagenome | isolation source: Anaerobic digester | place: USA | collected 2015-01-07 ... | reverse complement strand
TTCCTTGGTTGTGCCCCGCCTTTATAACGCGTTTCGGTTTGCGCCTCCAAGTGGGTTGGAGTAGAAATAGCGAGCAGCGACGGAGGGGTAAGAATGAAAGCGATTTCCCGCGTGTGCGTTTTTCTTTTGTTGATGGCGTTCGTTGCGATCGCTTGCGGCGACGACGACGACCCTTCGACAAGCTCAGGGCAGGCTGATGATGATGAAGACAGCGCCGACGACGATGCGACGGACGACGATTCGTCCGACGACGATGCGACAGACGACGACGACGATGACAATCCGCTGCTGCATCCGGAAGCGCCGGGACCGTTCACGGTGGGCAATCGCTCGTTCTTTTTCACCGACGAGTCGCGCGAACTGAGCTGCGGCGACGGGCCGCGCACGCTGCTGGTCGAGATCTGGTATCCGGCGGCCGACGACGCCGACCAGGGCGCGGAAAACACGATCGAGGATTTCTTCCTCGGGCGGCTGGACGAGGTGCTCGAGCTCATCGGCAATCAGGGCGAGATGGAAAATCTGCCCACCGGCTCGTACCGCGACGCCGCGTTGCATCCGCAGGCGCAGGCGCTGCCGGTGATCGTCTTTTCGCACGGTTTCATGAGCAACCGTTTTCAGAACTTCACCATGGCCGCGTACCTGGCGAGCCACGGCTACGTGATCGTCGCGCCGGACCACATCTGCAACGCGATGGTCACGCTCACGCCCGAGGCGGCGGTGGCCGGTTCGCCGCTGTCGATCTTCTCGACGATGCGCGAGCGCACGGGCGACGTCGATTTTCTGCTGGCGCTGCTGCGCGACGCTCCGCCGGAATTTCTGGCCGGCAAGCTGGACATGACGCGCACCGCGCTGTGGGGGCATTCGTGGGGCGGGCTGACGGTCTCCGAGTCGATCAAGGATCATCCGGAGGTCGGCGCGTTGCTGCAGATGGCCTCGTTCGGCACGCCGGTCGTGCCCGAGACGGTTGGTGCGGCGTCGATGTATTTCTGGGGCAAGCAGGAAAAGGTGATGCGCATGTTCACCGACTGGCACTACGCGTTCATGGACGCGATGCCGCCGCCGAAATTTTCGCTGGAATTTTTCGACACCGGCCACTTCGCCTTCAGCGACCTGTGCCGTTTCGTGCCGCCGATCGCCAATTTCGCCAACGGGTGCGGCACCGAGCGGCGCGTCGACGGGCAGGGCGAGTTCACCAACCCCGATCACGACGCGCTGCACGCGGTGCTCGACGCGTACGCGACCGCGTTCTTCGGCGCGGCGCTGTATGGGCTGCCGGAGCTGGCCGCCTACCTCAATGAAAATCACTGGCCGGAGATGATGGAGTACGCGGTTACTCCGCAGTGACCGGCAGCGTAAAGCCGTTGAGAATCCACTGCGCCGCCCGGCCCACCTTGGCGTACACCGAAGCATGATCGGCCGGCTCCGTGTGCAAAAACGGCTTGGCGCCGGCGGCCTGCAATTCGGCCAGTTGCGCTTGCGCCCGCTGGGGGCCGAAGCCCAAGTCGCGCGCGCCCACGAGCAGGAACACGGGCAGGCCGGCGTAAGCGGAGGGCGCGCCGGACAATCCCGCGCCGTGCAGCACGAGCCCGCCGACCGCGGCGCGTCGTTCGCGCGCCGCCAGAGCGGCGACGGCCGCGCCGCTGCTGTAGCCGATAACGACCGTGCGCGCGCGGTCGACGTTTTGCGCGCTCACCTTGTCGAATACGGACAGCAGAAACTCGCGATCGGTGGCGGCGTGCCAGGTGGAGATCCACGAGCCACCGCGGCGTTTGGGCGGGGCCTGCAACGCGACGACGCGGTAATCGCCGCGCAGCGCCTCGTGCCACAACCGGCCGTAGCTTTCCGCCTCGCCGCCCCAGCCGTGCAGGACGAAGGCCAGGGGCACGGCCGGCTTGTCATGACGGTAGGCTTCGAACACCAGGTAGCGCTGATCGGGGTTGAGCTGCACGACCGTCCACAGGCTGCCGGCGCGGGCCGGATCGGAGGCGCACCCGGCGACAGTCAACAGCAGGGCGACAAGCAGGAAAGCCGCACGTTTCATAGTTCCATTGTATCGACGCGACGGGGCATAAAAAAGCCCGCGCGTTCTACCGCCCGGGCTTTCGGATTGGTGGATGAACGAATTACAGATCTTGCTTGCGGCGGAACTCCAGCGACTTGGCCAGTTTAAAGAAGTCGCCTTCGATCGGCACGTAACGCAACTTGGTGCGGAAGGTCTGCGGATCGATCAACTGCTCGAAGTGCACCTGTTTGATCTCGAGGTTGTCGCCCACGCTGACCATGCTGCCGAAGAATTTATCCTTGATGAAGCGGAAGGCGCCGGCGCCCAACTGGCTGCCCAGGATGATGTCGAAAGCCGAGGGCTCGGCGCAGCGCGTGGTGTAGCCGATCGTCTCGGATTTCACGCGCAGCTTTTTACCGGTCTTCTTTTTGTAGAGTTCGCCCAGGAGCTTGGCCAGGCGCAGACCGAACAGGGCGTCGGAAAACTTGATATTCCCGTGTTCGTCCATCTGCATCATTTCGGCATCCTGCGGAATGAGGTCGACCAAGCCTTCGCTGACCAGGACGACGCCGTAGTTCTTGCCGTACCGTTCACGCTGCAGGACCAGTTCGAGCAGGTTGTCGGCCAGCTTTTCCATGGTAACGTCCTTGCCGACTTCCTCGGGGCCGATCATGCGCACGGCTTCGCCGGCGATGCCCGCGCCCAGGGTGTACCAGCCGGTTTTGCGGCCCATCAGCTCGAGCACCCACCACGAATCGGTCGTCTGCGCCTCGGCGTTATAAACCTTGACCGCCTGCCGCGCGTGCTCGATGGCGGTGAAGTAACCGAAGGTCCAGGGAATGCCGTAGTAGTCGTTGTCGATCGTCTTGGGCACGTGCACGACCGGCAGGCCCAGCAGGTGCAGGTAATAGGCGGTTTTCAGCGTGTCGTCGCCGCCGATGGACACCAGCGCCTGAATGCCCATGAACTCCAGCGCGTCCATCACGTTGTAGAGCTTGTGGGCGTGCGTTTCGTCCATCAGGTCGGACGGCTTTTTGATTTCCAGCGTTTTGGCGCCCTGGGTCACCTTGCTCGGATTGGCGCGCGAGGTTTTGATCACGATGCCGCCGAGCTGCCGGATCTTGGTCACGTCCTCGTAGCCCAGGCGTTTGAAATGCACGCCTTCGCGGAAGGCGCGGGGATTTTCATGGTCGAATTGCTCGAGGTATTCGTAGCCTTTGTAAAAGCCGATCACTTCCCAACCGTCGTTGAGGAAGGCGAGGGCGCAGGCGGAGATGACCGCGTTGCCGCCGGGAGCGGGGCCGCCGGAAAACAACATGCCGACGCGTTTCTGTTTGGTGCCGTGATATTTGCGGGCGGAGGCCAGCAGCGTGTCCACGTTTTTGATCGCATTTTCTTTTTCGGCGTAGGACGAGACGGCTTCGGAAGCCGGCGCGATGTTTTCTTCCGGGAGGTGGTTTTTCTTTGTCATCCTTGGGGTCCCTTCTTGCTGACGTCTGCGTGATTATCCGACTGTCGTGTTGATGAATAAAACCCGTATAAATTCATTAGAGTATCCAAGCCGCCTTGATTGTACGCAAAAGCGATGCCTCGTCAATCTCCTCGGCGAGGGATGAACAATTTCCCCGCGCTTTCGGTTAAAAGTTAAATCCTTTTAGGCATTCGGCCAGAGGGAAAAAGAATTATCCCCATTGCCATACGCGGGTACAAAAAAGGGGCTCCGCATCGCAGAGCCCCACCGAAACCGAGATCCTCTTCGGCCGACCAACCTGAGATCAGTAGCCGCAGCCGCCGAGGTCGTTGTCGTCGTCATGGGCGCGCTTGAGGCCGTCGCCGTTTTCTTCGCGTTCTTCAGAGGTCATTTCCTCTTCGCCGTCGCTCTGCTCTTCGTCCTCGTCGTCGTCATCATCGTCATCGTCGTCAGTGGCGTCGTCATCCAGGGTATCCTCGTCGTCGTCGACGGTCGAGTCGTCATCCGCTTCCTGGGCATAGGCCACCGCGCCGAAAGCCAACAGCAGAGCCAAAACCATAACCAACGTTGCGATCCGCATGGAAAATCTCCTCTAAGCAGAAAAAGATGTCATTCTTCGTTTTTGTATCTCAAGCCGTGTCATTATACCGATCGGCCCGTGCGAGTCAAACGGGTTTTCACGCGGGAAACGCCTTTAAAAATCCGCTTTCGATTCAAATGGATAGACGCGCCCGGCGGCGGCACATGCCGAGCGCGCGTCTTTTTCATTCTCCGGCAGGACGCACCTGGCGTCGCCCGAGCCGTTCCGCTCAGTCGTTCAGCAGTTGACTTCGTCTTCCCACGCGTGGGTGCAATCTTCCCACAGCGAGCAATCGGTGCCGGTGCATTCGAACAGGCGCTGCGTGGCGCCGGGCGCGCAGGTCTGTTCGATGTCCAACAGTTCCTGGCAGATTTCCTCCGCCGTGCCCGCGTCCATCTCGAAGCAGTCGATGTAGTAGGCGATGCAGGTGCCCAGCACGCTGCCGTCGGTGGAATTGAAATCGTCGTCGTCATCGTCCGCGTCGTCGTTGTCGTCGTTGTCGTCATCGTCGTCGTCATCGTCGCAGCCGAAAGCCAGAACCACGCTCGCGCTCAGCGCGGCAACCAGAAACAACCAAAACAGTGAACGCCGCATCTTGGCACCTCCACCAGAAATGTTTTGTTCAAGATAACAAATAAAGGTAGGGATGGAAAGCGCGGCTCAACGAAAAACGCCGTCATCCGCGAAGGACGACGGCGATCGGAGAGGGAGGGATTCGAACCCTCGGGACGGGATTAGCGCCCACACGATTTCCAGTCGTGCACCTTCGGCCTCTCGGTCACCTCTCCAAGCGGCCAAAAATGAAAAACGGAGAGAGAGGGATTCGAACCCCCGGTACCGCAAGCGGTACACCTGATTTCGAGTCAGGCGCCTTCGACCAACTCGGCCATCTCTCCAGAGCACGGTTACCCGGACCGTTTGGCCCGGAAAAATTCACTGAGCATCGACCCGCATGCCTCGGCCAGCACGCCGCCGGTCACCTGCACGCGATGATTGAGCCGGGCGTCGTCGACGAGGCGGTACAACGACTCGACCGCGCCGGCCTTGGGATCGCGCGCCCCGAACACGAGGCGGTCGATCCGCGCCAGGACCAGCGCTCCGGCGCACATCGCGCACGGTTCGAGCGTGACGTACAACGTGCAGCCGTTCAACCGCCAGCGTCCCAGCGTTTGCGCCGCCGCGCGCAACACGAGCATTTCGGCGTGCGCGGTGGGATCCGGGTCGATTTCGCGTCGGTTGTGCGCCGCGGCGAGCACTTCGTTTTCGTGCACGAGCACCGCGCCGATCGGCGTTTCCCCGATCTCGATCGCCTGCCGGGCCTGGGCCAAGGCCAGCTCCATGAACCGTGTGTCGTCTGATTGCATAAAGAACGAATACCTCGCTGCTTCGGCAAGACCGAAAGCTTATACCCAGCAAGCGGCGATCCGTCAAGCGGGAAAGACCGGGTACGTTACGCCGCCATGGGGAAAGACCAACACGTCGGCCCGGGGCGCCGCGGCGACGGCCGCGGCCAGGGCCCGGTCGAGATCGTGGTGAATTTCGAGAAACTTCATTTTTTCCGTGAACTCGCGGGGGATGGTCGGCGCGTAGAAGATGACGTTGTAGTTCTTGATCGTCTGCAGGGTGAAGTAGGTGATGAAATGATCGTCCTCCTGCATGCCGAAACGGAAGCGGCCGACCAGCGGCAGCAGGAAGCGCGCCAGCATCCGCATGCCCCGTTTGCCGAAACGCACCGGTTTTTCGCGCACGGTGACGTCGCCCAGTCCGTGTTCGCAAACGGCGAAACACAGCAGCGTGCCGCCTTTTTTCAGTGCCCGCACGGTGTTGGTCACCGCCTTGGCGCTTTGGCGGAAATCGTGGTTCATCGGATGGCTGCAGGTCAACACGACGTCGGCCCGGCCGGGCACCGGCGCGCCGTAAAGCTGCGAGACGACGGCCGCGCCGTGACGATACACGCTGAAGGGATTGCCGGCGAGGAGGCGGGCGAAGGTCAGGTCGGGACGCAGGACGGCGTTGACGAAAAACATCGGCGCTTTGATCATCGTCGCCGCTTCCTCGAGATCCGCGCGCATGGGATTGCGTGCGGGATCGAGCCCGACGCTGTTGAAGGTTTCCGGCCGCGTGTTCAGGGCGTGATTCTGCGCGATCGTCTTGCGGCCGGCGACGCCGGGCACCAGCAATTTCACGCCGCCGCCGAACGAGGCGATGATGTGCGGTTCGATCGCGCCCAGCCCGACGATCAAATCGGCTTCGGCGACCAGGCGGTTGACCCAGACTTCGGTTCGACGCGTGGTTTTGCCCAGTTGCACCAGGTGCGCGCCCGGCAGGGAATCGTGGTTGAGCCAGCGGTAGCGGGCGGCGACGGCCGGGCCGAGTTTGACGGAGGCTTCTTCGGCGGTCATCGCCCGGTGCACGCCCTGGGCGAAGAGGATGGCGATCGCCTCGTCGGGCACGCCGGCGTCGGTCAGTTGGGTCAGGACCGGCCCGATGAATTGCGCCACGGGCGTCGGACGGCTGATGTCGTCGACGACCACGATCACGCGCCGTTTGTCGCGGGCCAGGACGCGCAAGGGTTCGCTGTCGAGCGGTTGCGCGAGGGCGGCGGCGCAGGCAAGTTCGGGTTGTTCGATCGTTTCGCCGGCGGCGGGTTCGGCGACGGCCAGCACGTTCCAGCCCGGCGGGCAAGCGAAAGACAATTCTTCGCGGCCAAAGGGCAAATGTATCCGACCTGCAGACATGGATTCCCCTCCCGTTTCCATTTCTGCCAAGATGATTTTTTTATTTCATATACAGCTTGGCCAGGCGGTCGTGCTCTTTTTCGACCCACTCGTAAATCTGCTGCAGGCCTTCCTCGATGCCCACCCGGACTTCCCAACCCGCGTATGTTTTTGCGCTGGACGCGTCACTCAAGTACACCACGTGATCGGCCTTGCGCGGATCGTCCAGGATCGTCACCGGCACTTGCCGCCCGTAGCGTTTTTCGCACCAGGCGGTCATTTCGCGCAACGACATGGCGCGCTCCGGCCCGCCGCCGATGTTGAAGACCTTGCCGGCGCAACGGTCGATGTTTTGGATCTGCAGGTCGACCAGCCGCGCGATGTCGGGCATGAAGAGCATGTCGCGCACCTGCTTGCCGTTCCAACCGATGTAGGTCAGCGGCAAGCCGAAGTGGAAGGCGATCAGCCACCACGCCACCCAGCCCTGCGCCGATTTACCGAACTGGCCCGGGCCGGCCAGGCAACTGAAGCGGTTGACGACCGTGCGCACGCCGAAGGCGTCGAACCACTCCTGGCAGATCAGGTCGGCGCAGATTTTCGACAGGCCGTAAATCGAGTGCTGGCCGCCGTCGACATCGAACCGCTCGCTGATGCCCTTGGCGAACGAGAAGCCGCGCGCGGCGTAGCCGCTGTCGGCATTCCACTCCCAGCGCGTTTCCTTTTCGACGACGGGAATGGCGTTGACGCGGTCGCCGCTGTAAACCTTGTTGGTGCTCCAGAGAAAGAGAATCGACTCGTCGCGACGCGCTTTTTCCAACACGTTGAGCAGGCCGAAGGTGTTGTTGGACAGGTCGAACAGCGGGTTGGCGTAGCCGTCGATGGCGCTGGGCTGCGCGCTGGTTTCGCAAATGACGTCGTACTTGCCCAGCGGCGTCAGATCCTCCGGGTTGCGCACGTCGCCGTGCACGTAGCGGATGCCCAGGACCGTCAGGTCTTCGACGTTGAATTCGCTGCCGCGCCGGGCCAGGTTGTCCAGCACGGTGACTTCGTGTCCCTGCTCGTGGAAATAGCGGGCGAGGTTCGCGCCGACGAATCCACAACCGCCGGTGATCAGGATCTTCATCGCTCTCGGTTTGCCTCCGGATCAATTTATGGTACATCCTAACGCAAAGTGATTGTTTCGCAAATGGCCGGGAAGGCCTGCGGAAACAGAGAAAGTTCCTTTCCGTAATCAACGAATCGAATCGGCAAAGGAGCGACGATCGTGCAACTGCTGGAATTTTCCCAGTTCAAGATTTTCAATCATATCGACCGGGTGTGGGCCATCCTGCGCGGCGAATTGGCGCCGCCGGTGACGTTGGAGATCGACCCGACCAACGTCTGCAACCACAACTGCATCTGGTGCATCGATTCGCGTCATCGCGAAACGAACAAGTCGGTATTGCCGCGCGAACTCGCCTTGCAGGCGCTCAGCGACGCGCGGGCGATGGGCGTGCACAGCTTGGTGGTCAAGGGCGGCGGCGAGCCGCTGGTGTACCCGCACATCGTCGAGCTGTTGCAGCACGCCAAGGACATCGGGCTGGAGGTGGGGATCATCACCAACGGCGAACGGCTGCTGGAGCACCAGGACATCATCCGGCGCACCTGCTCGTGGGTGCGCGTGTCGCTGGACGCGGGCAGCGCCGAAACGCATAACAACGTGCACCGGCCGGCCAATCCGCTCGCCTACGAGCGCATCTGGCAGGGCATCGAGGCGTTGTCGGCCGATGTGCTGTGCGGTGTGATCTACATCATCCATCCCGAGACGTTTCACGAAATGCCCATCGCGGCCAAGCGGGCGCGCGCGACGGGCTGCCGCTACATCGGCTTCAAGCGCGTGGTGGCCGACAGCGAGCTGTTCGACACCGAAATGTACATGACCATCGACGCCAACTACGTTTTCGCCAAGCACAACTACGAAACGGAAAACTTCAGCGTGATGGGTTTTCGCATTTACAATTTCTCGAAAGGTCCCAAGGGGCGGCCTTACGAGCTGTGTCTGGGGCATCACCTGGTGGGCATTTTGTGCGCCAACGGCACGCTGTACGCCTGTTGCTCGACGCGGGGCATCGAGGAGTACGCGATCGGCAACATCCACGAGCAGCGCCTGCCGGACATCTGGCAGGGCGCGCGGCGGCGCGAGGTGCTGGCCAAGATCACGGCCGGCAAATGCAAGCACATCTGCCCGGGCCATACTTCCTATATGCGCTATGACCATTATAATGAGCTGTTCGCCTATCTGGCGCGCGGCCAAAAGCCGCACGGCAATTTCCTGTAAGCGCGCGAACCGCAAACGAAGGCGAGGTCCGCCATGCCGGCGCAGCCGCTGGTCGAGCAACTCCGGGATCTGATCACCGCGCTGACGGCCCACGGCATGGTGCGCGACGCGCTGGGCGTTGTCTTTTCGATCGCGATGCCGTTGCTGGTTTTCGCGGCGGCGCTGGGCCTGCGGCGGATCGGCGTTTCCCTGCGCGCGGCGCGTATGCTGGTGCGGCTGGCCGGCGGCGCCTGGATCTTCATTGCGTTTTATTGGATCTATTATTGGCCGGCGGGCTGGCTGCCGCCGATGGCCCTTTTGATCGCCAATCTTTATCTGCGCGGAAAAAAGTGGACGCGGCCGTTGCGCGAAAAGGACGAAGATCCGCCGCCGTTGTTCTTCGGTCATCAAGGTTCGCTGCTGGTGCTGATGCTGCTGTTTTGGTGGCCGGGGTATCAGTTCATGGTCATCGGCGGCGTCGCGGCGGCGACGCTCGGTCGCGAAACGGCGGCGATCGTCAACCGGCGGTGGGGCAAGCGGCGCTTCCGCTTCAAGGGCGGACGCGAGCACACCTTCGAGGAAGCCACGGCAATGGCCGGCGTGACGCTGACGGCGATTTTCCTGACCAACCTCTTCTACGCGCGCATCCCCGACGTGTGGTTCATTCCCTGGTGTCTGTTCGGCGCGTTGCTGGCCGCGGCGGTGGCGACGGTGACCGACATCTACGCGCGCCAGGAAGTCGCCGGCGCGCTCATGCCGGTGCTGACCAGCCTGACCTTGTACTTCTACACGATGGCCGGATTCCGCTAATTTTTATAGCGGCGTAGAACTTCCTTGTAGATCGTCATCGGGCGCGCCTCGAAGGGCAGCAGGGCGAGATCGCGCGCTTTGAGCGTGCGCAGGGCCAGCGGCGAGAGCACCCGCCCGTCGAACAACACCACGCGCGCCGACGATTTCTCGACGGCGGCGAGAATCTCGTTTTTGGTCGGGCGGCCCGTCTTGCTCAGATTCGCGAAACGATAGCCGCGATCGGCCAGGTGCGCGATCGGCTCGCCGCCGGGCACGGCGATGGTCAGCACGCAGTGATAATGCTCGGCGAGGTTGCGCGCCAGTTCCGTCAACCGCGCGCCCGGACGGCCGGCGAAGGAATCGGCGGCGGCCAGCAGCAGCACGTGGCGGGTGACGGCGGCGGTCGTCGGTTTCTGTTTGACGTGCGCGTTGATCGCCAGCACCTCGGGATGCCGCTTGAGCCAGCGCATGGCGTCGCGCACGTCGATCGGCTCGCCGGGTCGGTACAACTCGTCGTAGATGCGCTCCATGAATTCCAGGTCGGCCGCGACGTCCACGCTCAGCCGGTACTCGCCGCGCAGCAGCGGCGGCACGGGTTGATACAGCACGGCGAACTGCTTGGTATGGCGGCGGATGTAAATGGTCACGTGCTCGTGATCGCTTTTCTCATGGGTGAGGCGCGCGACCTTTTTCAACGCGGCGACGGTGGCGACCTCGTAGCCCTCGCAGGCGTGATGCACGCGCTCGTCGCAGATGGCGTAATCGGCGCGCTGGTCGATAACCGCGTCGATCATTTTGTCGATCAACTCCCAATCGATCAGCGCCGAGTCGCTGCAGATGCGCACGACCAGATCGAGCTTGAACGCGGCGGCGGCGTCGAGAAAGCGCTGCAGCACGTCGTTCTCGCTACCGGCGAAGGAATCGACGCCCGCCGCGGCGGCGAACTCGAGCAACCGGGCGTCGTCGGGCGCGGTGGAAGTGGCGACGATGATCTTGTTCAGACGCCGGCATCGGCGTAGTCGTTCGATGACGTGTCCCAGCAGCGGCCTGCCCGCCAGGGGCAGCAACACCTTGCCGGGTAGACGCGACGAACCCAACCGCGCCTGAATGATCGCGCCGACAACCGGGGCCTTTTTCACGCCCATCAAGGGAAAACCTCCTTTGCCAATCGGCTTGCTCTTGCCTTAACCGGTATGGTCCATTGTAATATCACTAACAACCGTCAGCACAACAGAGTGAAAACAATTTTGAACGAAAAAGCCAACGACAGACATTCCGTGGATTCGCCGCTGGTCCTGTTGCGGACGCATGCGGATCGGGCCACCGGCTTCGGCCACCTGATGCGCCTGCTGAGCATCGGCGACGCGCTGCGCGAGAGCGGCCTTCGCGTCAAGTTGTTGCTGCATGGCGACGAACCGGCGCAGTCGCTGGCGCGCCGGTACGAATTCGAGCCCGAACCGAGCGGCCCGGAGTTTTCCGTCGCCGAGGTGCGCCGGGACGACCGCCCGGCCGGCATCTTCCTCGATTCCTACCTGTATCGAAGCGATTACCCGGCCGCGTGGCGCGCCGCCGGCGTGGCGGTGGGGATCGTCGACGACATGGCCGATCGCGGGTTGCGCGCCGACCTGATGATCAACCCGAACGTGACGGCGGAGGATCATCGCGAGAGGTACCTGGCCGACGGCAACGAAAACCTGCTGCTCGGGATCGATTACATGCCGTTGCGCCGGGCGATCCGGCAGGAGCGTCAGAGCGAGCCGGATTCGTTTCCGCGCCTGCTGATCATTTTCGGCGCGTCGGACATCGGCCATAAAACGGCCTGGGTGGTCGACGCGTTGGCCGGCGTCGACGAACCCTATGCGGTGGACGTGGTCATCGGGCCGGAATCGCCGACGCTGGAGCTGATCAAGCAGGCGGCGGAAAAGGCGCGCAAGCGCGGGCGCGAGGTGCTCGTCCATCACGCGCCGTCGCAACTGCCGCAGTTGATGGTGCGCGCGACGCTGGCGATCAGCGCCGGCGGGGTGACGGCGAGCGAACTGGCCTACCTGGGTCGACCGGCGCTGCTGATTCCGACCGCCGAAAACCAGGTGGCCGCCGCGCAGCGATGGGCCGACCTGAACGTGCACCGGAGGCTCAAGCACACGGACGATCCGATCGAGTTGCGCGCCGAGTTGCACCTGCTGCTGGGCGCGCCGAACCTGCGGCTGGCGATGGGCGCGAACGGCAGGCATCTGGTCGACGGCCGGGGCGCGGAGCGCATCGCCAAGCTGGCCGACAATTGGTTGAGGAGACGGCAATGAACGAGGTGATCATCGGCGGCAAGACGATCGGTCCGGACCATCCGTGTTACGTGATCGCCGAAGCGGGCAGCAACCACAACCGCGATTGGAACATCGCGCTCAAGTTGATCGATGCGGCCGTTGCCGCGGGCGCCGACGCGGTCAAGTGGCAGACCTACAGCGCCGAATCGATGTACTCGAAGAAGGCGCCGAATTTCGCGCATCTCAAGGAAAACACCTGGGACCTGATCAAGCGCATCGAGATGCCGCGCGAATGGCACGCCGATCTGGCGCGCGAATGCCGTGATCGGGGCGTGCATTTTCTCTCCACGCCCTTCGACCTGGAGGCCGTCGCGCAGCTCGACAAGGTGGGCGCGCCCGCCTTCAAAATCGCCAGTTTCGAAATCACGCACCTGCCGCTGCTCAAGGCCTGCGCGCAGACCGGCAAGCCCGTCATCCTTTCGACGGGGATGGCCAACCTCGCCGACATCGAGCTGGCGCTGGAGACGATCGAGGCCGCCGGCGGGCGCGAGGTCGTGCTGCTGCATTGCGCGATCGGCTATCCGCCGCAGTTCGCGGACATCAACCTGCGCGCGATGGACACCATGCGTCAGGCGTTTGCCGTGCCGGTCGGCTACAGCGATCACACCATGGGGCTGGTCGCCGATGTCGCCGCCGTGGCGCGCGGCGCCTGCGTCATCGAAAAGCACTACACGCTTTCGCGCACGATGGCAGGGCCGGATCATCCTTTCGCGCTCGAGCCCGGCGAATTGCGGGCGATGATCGAAGCGGTCCGTCAGACCGAAGCGGCGCTGGGCTCGGCCGTCAAGCGGCACACGGCGAGCGAGGAGGAATTTCATCGCGGGGCGCGCCGCAGCCTGGTCGCGGCCTGCGCCATCGCCAAGGGCACGAGAATCGAGGAACGGATGCTCGCGGTGAAGCGGCCCGGTTGGGGCATTCACCCGCGGCACATTCCGCTGGTGGTGGGGCGCGAGGCGCGCATGGATATCGAGGCCGACGACATCCTGACGTGGGAGATGGTATGAATGCGACGTTTCTGACCGACCTGGAAACGCGGATGGACTCCGATCTCGGCCGCATGACCCTGACCGGCGAGACCGGGAATCGGCACGGCGCGTTTGCGGCCGTGGCCGACGGCGAGCAGGCGGTGGCCGAATTGCGGGCCGACGATCCGTCATTGGGCGCGACGCTGGCCGCGACGGGCGGTTTGGAAGCGCTCAACCTGTTGCACGTGCGGCGGGTGGTCGTGCGGGCGGAGAATCCGGCGATGGGTCAGGCGTTGACGCAAGCCGGTTACAACATGAAGGCCGATCACTACGAACTCCCGCTGCACCTGTCGTTCGTCGAACGCAACGTGCGCGTGGTGTTCGCCGGCGGCGTGGTCGGCTCGCGCGAACTGCTGCGGGCGATGATCCGCCGCGGCGCGCTGCCGGTGCTGGCCATTGGCTACGACGCCAGCCTGCGCGACCGCTCGGGCTACGCGGACCTGGGGCCGCTGTGCGACGACAACGCGATTCCGCTGCTGCGCACCAACAACATCAATCATCCCAAGGTCGTCGAAGCGGTGCGCAAAGCCGCGCCCGATTACTTGTGCGTGTTCGGCTTCAGCCAAATGGTCGGGCTCGAACTGCTGGGCCTGCCGCGCTTGGGCGCGCTGGGCATGCACCCGACGAAACTGCCCGAGGGGCGCGGACGCGCGCCGATTCCCTGGACGCTGATCAAAGGGCTCACGCGCAGCGCGGTGACGTTGTATTGGCTCAACGAGCGCGTGGACGCGGGCGAGTTGGCCGATCAGCGTCCGATGGCGATCACCAGGCACGACGACGCGGCGACGCTGTACGACAAGGTCGTCGCCGCGCAGATCGCCCAATTGGAGGAAACGCTGCCGCGCCTGATCGCCCGCACCGTGCCGCGCGTGCCGCAGGACGAGGCGGCGGCGAGCTCCTGGCCGCGCCGACGGCCCGAAGATGGCGTCATCGATTGGCGGCTGAGCGCGAGCGAATTGTACAACTGGGTGCGCGGTTTGACGCATCCGTACCCCGGCGCGTTCACGCTGCTCAAGGGCCGCCAGCTGCAGGTCTGGCGCGCCGAACTGGCGCAAGGCCTGAGCGCGGGCGGGGCCGAACCGGGGACGGTCGTCGGCGTGATGATTGCCACCGGCGAGCACGACGGTTCGTTGCTGATCGCCTGCGGCGACGGCGGGGTGCTGGCGCTGCGCCATGTGCAGTGGGAAGGCGAGGAAGCGGAATTCGGCGCGGCGCACCTGTGGGATTGGGGTTTGGTCGGCGCAGGCATGAGGTTGGGCATATGAGCCGTGAGCATTTCGACCGCGAGTTGCTGGCCCGCAACTGTGCGGCGCTGGCCGAAATCAATCCGGAGTTCGCCGCCCGCCTGGGCCGGCTCGAACCGTCCGCCGCCGTGTTCGCCCTGCCGACGCCGGACGGCGCGTGGACGATGACCGTCGGCGGGCGCCAGGTGCTTTCCAAATATGCGCCGGATCGCGATGTGCAGCGCCTGGTGCAGCCGGAACTGGAAAAATCCCCCAAGACGAAAATTCTGATCGTGCTCGGTTTCGAGGTCGGCGCGGTGGTCCGGGCGTTGCTGGCGGGCACGGAGGCGCAGTTGTTCGTCGTCGAGCCCGACGTCGGCGCGCTGGTTGCGGCCCTGGGCGCGGTGGATCTGACCGCGGTGTTGAACCAAAAGCGGCTGCACCTGGTCGAGGGGGTGGAGAAGCTGTACTTCCACCCCGATTACGCGTACGGCATGAAGCCCGATCTGGCGGTGCTTGCGCTGCCCGGCTATCGGCAGGCGTATGCCGCGGAGCTGGCGCGCCTGCACCAGCGGGTGACCGATCTCGTGCACAGCCAGGATGTGGTGGTCTACACCAATCTGGTGCAACAACGGCGCTGGTTTTCGCAGTTGTTCGACAATTTCCGCGACTACGTGTTTTTGCCGACCATCGCCCGGCTGCGCAACGCCTTCGCCGGCGTGCCGGCCGTGATCGTCGCCGCCGGGCCGAGCCTGGACAAGAACGTGCACTTGCTCAAGCAGTGGCAGGATCGCGGCGTGATCGTCTGCGTGGGCACAAGCTTGCGCAAGTGCGTTTCGATCGGCGTGACGCCGCCGATCACCATCGCGATCGAAGCGCAGGACATCATGCGGCAGTTCACGGACATCGCCGAGGTCGCCGACACCTATACTTTCTTTCAATTCAAATGTTTTGCCGAACTGTGGCGGCTGCCGGCGCTGGGCACTTTCACGTTCATCAGCAACCACCTCGACGCCAAGTGGCTGGTCGAGCGTCTGGGCCACGAGGACATTATGTTGGAGATCGGCGGCTCGGTGGCCACGGCGGCTTACAAGCTGGCGCTGTACCTGGGTTGCGATCCGGTGGTGTTCATCGGGCAGGACCTGGCCTTCGGCGAGGCCGGCCAGAGCCACGCGGACGGCATAGGCACCGGCGGCGTGGAGAACATCACGCAACAGAACATGACGCAAATGCTGACCAACAAGGAGTCGGAAGACAAGGGTCTGGTCGTCGTCGACGGTTATTACGGCAAGCCGGTGGTGACCAAGACCAACCTGCGCAATTACCTGATGTGGTTCGAGGAACAAATTCCGCAGGCGCTGCGCGAGGGCAAGCGGGTGATCAACGCGACCGAGGGCGGCGCGTGCATCCGGCCGGCGCAGCAGATGTCCTTCGCCGAGGCGACCGCAACATTTCTCGGCGAACCGCTGAACGTGCGCGCGCGCCTGGCGCAGTTCGATCAGCCGCCGGAACTCGATCTGGACCGTGTGGGACAGGAGATCGCTCATACGCTGCGACAGTTGCGCGAGATGATCGAATTGGCGCGCAGCGGGCGCGAGCGGGCGCATCAGGTGCAGCAATTGATGAGCAAAAAGCCGCTGCCGGTCGAGAAGATCAACAAACTGATCCATCACATCGACCGCGACGAAGCCAAACTCAAGGACGTGCTGATCACGCTCAACCCGCTGATTTCCTCGGTGGCCAATCAGGCGACGCTGATCGTGAAGACCTGTTTCGATTATTCGGGGCTGAGCCGCGAGGATACGGTGCGTCTGAACATGAAGCACACCGCGACGATGTACGCCGGGCTGCTGGAGGCGGCGGAGATCGTCGGCGAAAAGCTCGAGCGGTTGCAGCACACGATCAGGGAATTGTCCGATCCGGCCACGTTATAAATCAAGCTCCACCACCGTCACGCCGTCGCTGCCTTCGCCGCGCTTGCCCGGCCGCCACGTGTGCGCGTAGGGGCAGGCGGTCAGGTAGTCGCGCACCAGGCGTTTGAGCACGCCGGTGCCGTGGCCGTGGATGATGTACACCTGCCGCAGATGCTTGCGCAGCGCTTCGTCGAGAAACGACTCGGTCGCGGCGAGCGCCTCGTCGCCGGTCATGCCACGCAGGTCGATCTCGTTGGCGGCGGTGCGCGGATCGACGACCTCGTCGCCGGTCGCGGGCGCGGCCTTGAGCTCGTAGGACGGCGCGGGCGGCACCTTGCCGGCCAACGGTTGACGCCGGAAGCACTCGGCGGCGGGGAGGGTCATGCGCATGTCGCGCACTTGCAGGCGCACGCGGCCTTTGGCGTCGGGCAAGTCCAGAATCGTCGCCGGCGTGTTGAGGCGGCGCACGAACACCTCGTCGCCGACGGCGAACGTCGACCAGTCCGCGATTTCGTCGAGGAACTCGGGCAACGGCTGCTCGGCCGGCAGCGGCAGAACGGTCTCGGTCTGCTTGACGACCTTCTCCAATTGTTCGCGCGCGACTTCGGCTTCTTTAAAGGTCGGCTGCTCCTGCAACTGGCGGATGATGTTCTTGATCGTTACGCGCGCCATCTTCAGTTCTTCCTGCAATTTGGCGCGTTCGGTTTCGGCCATCTTGGTCTTTTTCGCGCGCAGGTCCTCGAGAATGGCGTGTTGCTTTTCTTTGTCCGCTTCGGCCTGTTGGCGGGCCGTTTCGGTCTTGCGGATGAGCGCCTCGAGTTTGGCGCGCTCGTTTTCCAACTGTTGGATGATTACGTCCAACTCGGTGTTTTGGCCGACGGCGAATTCGCGTGCGCGGGCGACGATCGCCGCGGGCAGGCCGAGGCGTTCGGCGGTGGCGAAGGCGCTGGAACGGCCGGGCGCGCCGGCGATCAGGTGGAAGGTCGGGGTCATCGATTCCGCGTCAAAGGTCATCGCGGCGTTGGCGAAGCCCTCGTGGGTCTGCGCCATGGCCATCAGCTCGACGAAGTGCGTGGTGATGACCGTGCGCGCGCGGTGATCGTCGAGGTATTCGAGCACCGCCTTGGCCAGCGCCGTGCCCTGCGCCGGGTCGGTGCCTTCGCCGATTTCGTCGATGAGCACCAGGCTGTTGGGCACCAGTTCGGTGACGATGTCCTTGAGGTTGAGCACATGGCTGGAAAAACTGGAGAGGTTTTTCTCCAGCGATTGCTCGTCGCCGATGACCGCGAAAAGACGCTTGAAGATCGGCAGGCGGCCGTCAGGCTTGCAGGGCAGATGCAGACCCGCGCGCAGCATCAACGCGCACAGGCCGAGGGTTTTGATGAACACCGTTTTGCCGCCGGTATTCGGTCCAGAAATAACCAGAGTGCGCACGTCGTCCAGGATCATGTCGTTGGGCACGACGACCTCGAGTTGTTCGACCAGCAACGGGTGGCGCACGCCTTCGAGGTGGATGGCGCCGGACTTGACCGGCTCGACCGGATGCGCATCGAGCAACTGCGCATAGCGGGCTTTGGCGAACACGACGTCCAGGTCGGCCAGTGCGACGACGGACTGCTCGAGCTCGTCGACCACCGCGCCGACCTTGTAGGTCAGTTCGAGCAGCACGCGGTAGATCTCGCGCTCGATTTCCAGTTCGGCGGTGCGTAGGCGGTTGTTGAGGCCGGTCACTTCGCGCGGTTCGATGAACAGCGACTGCCCGGTTTTGCTGATGTCGTGCACGATGCCTTCGACCGAGCCGCGCCGTTCGTGCTTGACCAACAACACGTAGCGGCCGGCGCGCAGGGTGAAGATGTTCTCCTGCAGCACGTCCTCGTAGCGCGGATCGCCCAGGATCGAATCGAGCACGGTGTGGATTTGCGCGTGCGCCACGCGGTAGCGTTCGCGCAGGCTGAGCAGGTCGTTGCTCGCGGTGTCGGCGACCGAACCGTCGGCGGCGATTTTGGCGAAGATCTCCTTTTCGAGCGAACCGTGATCGGGCAGCAGCGCGGCGCGCGCGGCCAGACGGGGCAGGCGCACGTTTTCTTTTTCCAGCGCGGCTTTGATGCGGCGGGCGGCGCGCATGAGGCCGGCGGCGATGCGCAGGTCCTGGCCGTCCAGGGTGGCGCCGACGCGGGCGCGCTTGGCGATCGGCCCGAGTTCGACGACGTCGGCGAATTCCACGTTCACGCCGCGTTCGAGCAATTCGCGCGCCTCGCCGACTTCGGCGACGACCTGTTTGATCGTTTCGGGATGGTCGTAAAACGGCAGTTCGCGGCACAGGGCGCGCCCCGGCTCGCTGTTGGCCAGTTCGGCCAGGCGGGCGGCAACGCGCGGCCATTCCAGCAGCGCGGCGGCTTTATCGAGGGAATATCCGGGCATGACTCAGTGATTCTCCTTGCTCGCCAGGGCCGGGGCCATGCCCAGCACGCGGATGGTGGCGTTGGAGCGCAGCAGGCCGCCGCCGACGCCTTCGAACCAGCCGAGGATCTGATAGGCGTTGGGTTCGAAGGTCAGCATGCAGACCGCCACCGGCGTATCGACGGGGATGGCGCGGATCTGCGGAACGGCGCGCGTGCCGCACACCAGCGCGCCGGGGCCGGCGGGCACCAGCGATAAACAGGGCAGCGCGCCGACGCGTTCGCGCGCATCGACGAAGGCCAGCGCCTTGATCGCCTTGATCGTCGAGAGCTTGCGGGCGATCTGTTGCGGCAGCAGGTCGGCGTAGCTTTCGCCCTTGGGAATGCCCAGGGCGCGCACGAGGCCGTATTCGCCGGCCAGCGCCAGGCGGCCCATCGTCCCCTGATGCACGATTTGTTGGTGTTCCAGCCGCAGCCAGCGACCGACTTTCTCGCCGCGCTTGCCCTCTTCGTAGCCGTCGACGTGCATCGCCAACGACCACCAGCGCATGGTCTGGTCGATCACCAGCAAGGCGACGTGCGGGTTGTGCGCGATGTTGACGCGCGGTTGATCGGGCAAAATGGCCGCGATGCGCACCAGACGATCGCCGGCGGCGACGGCCGAGAGCGCCGGCACGAGGTTCGGGCGTCCGTCCTCGCCGAGGGTGGCGAGAAAACGCGCCGAGTTATTGCCGTGCAGCGCCTCGGCCAGACGGCCGTCGATGGCGTCGGGGGTGGCGGACATCGATGCTCCGGTTCGCAAAATTTCGGCCCGAGTGTAACGCGCCGGACACAAGATGCAAGGCGGTCGCCTACAGCGCGTAAGCGTACCCGTCGGCTTCGGCGACGATGCGCATGTGTCCGACCGGCAGCGTTTCGGCGCATTCGCCCATGAGGGAGGTCATGATGAAGCCGAGCATGAAGTCGGCGATGTTGCCTTCGTCCAGGCAACCGGAAAGGACGGTAGCGCGTTCGTAATTGCAGTCGTCGTCGGGGGTGTAGCCGCTAAACACGGCGAAAATGGAAAAGCAATCCTCCGTGCCGGCGATGAAGGCGGCCGTGTCGTCGCTCTCGTCGATGTCTACACTTTCGTAGGCGACGGTGATTTCGCCCTCGTCGGTCTGGCCGCTGAAGGCGTAAACGTACGCGGCGAGATAGCCTTCGAGTCCCAGGTCGTCGTACCGGATCGCCAACGAGTCGGCCAGGAAGGAACCGGCAAAGCTCGGCGGTTCGTCGCCGAGATGCAGGTCCAGGCCGGCATCGACCAGGGCCTGGAGGTCTTCCGCCGAGAAGATGTCGTTGACGCCTTCGGGCGCGTCGTCGATGAATCCGTCGCCGTCCTCGTCGACGATGGTCGTCGAGCCGCCGACCGCCGCCGCCAGCGGCGTTTCCTCGTCGCCGCAGGCCGCGACGAGCAGCAGCAGGGCGAGCAACAGGGCGATTCGGGTACGCATCATTCGGCGTCCTCCGTCATTGTTCCGCCCGCTACGATAACGCGACGGGCGGCGCCGAGGCAACAGAAAGGTCTTGGCTCGTTCGCAGCGAGCCAAAAGGATTCCCGGCCGGAATTGACACTGGCGACGCATCGTATAATAAAGAAGGACTTATCAGAAAGAAGGCGTGGTATTTCTTGCGAGGGCGATCGATGAAACGCATACTCCGGTTTGTCGCGGTCGGCGTGCTGTTGCTGTGTCTGGCGCAGGCGGACGCCAATCAGCGGCTCAAGGATGCGATCAAGATGCTCACGCCCGAGACGATCGCGCGGCTGGAGACGGGGGAGGTGGTGGTCGTCAACCAGGCGTATACCGACGAACAGGGCAACAGCCAGGGGCAGGGCGTGGCGATGATTTTGGTCAACAAGCCGCGCAACGAAGCCTGGCGGCACATCACCGATTACTCCGCCTGGCCGCAGTTCATGCCCAAGGTCGCCAAAGCCGTCGTTTACTCGCACGACGGCGATCAATACGGCGTGGAATTCACGCTTAAAATTATG
>ERZ795059.2151-NODE-2151-length-20802-cov-5.250301_pt1 | contig 20802 bp, 14 predicted proteins | sample MGYA00375143_ERZ795059 | MGnify/ENA primary metagenome ERZ795059 (study PRJEB30188, sample SAMN05720168) | activated sludge metagenome | isolation source: Anaerobic digester | place: USA | collected 2015-01-07 ... | reverse complement strand
TAAACAGCAAAGGCCATCACAGGTATCAGGGACAATACCACGTGTAACATGATGGTATTGGTAGCCAAGGGTCGTTTGAGGTGTGGAGACGTCCGAATTTGTAAGGTTTGATCTTTCATGACTTGGCTTTGGCTTGTCTTTTTCTTACAATTGATTTCGAAACCCTGAAATATTGAACCAGAGGAATATTTGACGGACATACGTAAGAGCATGATCCACATTCAAAACAATCCAATAAATGATGATCACTGGCCATAAGGTCATAGGCCTCATTTTTTGCCAGAATGCCCAATTGTGATGGGTTGAGCGACAAGGGGCAAGCATCCAGACAAGCACCACACCTGATGCAAGCATATTCCGATTGGTTTTCCAATGATTGTTGCGGTTTGAAAGCGACGATACCAGAGGTTCCTTTGGTAATGGGAATGTCCAAATTAGATACAGATACTCCCATCATTGGGCCACCCATAAAAACCTCTTTGATGTTTTCACCACTAACTTGCTCCAAAATAAATCGCAAAGGCGTGCCTATGGTAATGAGATAATTCCCCTTTTTGGCAATTCCTGGACCAGTGATGGTGATGACCCTTTCTTGAATGCCCCGGCCATGGGGAAGTAAACGACCAATCTCTGCTGTTGTAGCCACGTTGATGACCACAGCACCCACTTCAATGGGAAGTTTGCCCGATGGAACTTCTAAACCAGTAATTGCAGTCACTAGCATTTTCTCTGCACCTTGGGGATATTTGACAGGCAACAGAACCATTTCAACAGCTAAGTCAAGTGGTTTGTATTGCTCAAGTTTTTCAAAAGCATCGCGCTTATTGTCTTCAATGCCGATGTATACTTTTTGTGGATTAAGTGCTTTGATGAGGTATCGCAAACCCATAAAAATATCCTCATGTTGTTCGAGCATGACACGATGGTCAGTTGTCAAATAGGGTTCGCATTCTACTCCGTTGATGATCAAATATTTACAGGTCTTTCCTTCAGGTATTGATAATTTGACGTGAGTAGGAAATGCAGCGCCTCCCAAGCCAACTATACCTGCCTGCTGAATGCCAGAAAGAATTTCGCCAGGACTAGCATTGGCAAGATCAATAGCATGCCCTTCGATGACTTCCTGACTAGACGAAGGAAAGCTTTCAATGTAAATGCCCATATTCTTTTTGCCAGAAATAGATGGCACATAGTCTATTTTTTTAACCTTACCCGATACCGGTGCATGCAAGGGAACAGACATATAACCATTGGCTTTGGCAACCAATTGCCCCCTAGCTACAACATCCCCTTCTTTCACAACTGGTTCCGACGGTGCTCCAATATGTTGTGCAAGAGGCAGCACTATCATGGGCGAGAAGGGAAATTGTCTGATGGGTAAACCTTTGGTATCATCCTTCATTTCAGGAGGGTGAATGCCATGGTTGAAAGTTCCTGCTTTGTATTTGAAAAAGTTCATCATAAGTTGACCTTAATTGAACTTTTCAGCCCTTTTTACCCATTTATCGTAGTCTTTCATCCCCGTATCTGTAGGCAAACCCGGATGGATTACTCTTGCCGTGCACTTTTCCGCAGCCTTTACAATGTCTTCAAATGGACCCGCTTCTGCGTCCTTGATGAATGCTTTATTGTCTTCGTTGTAAGCAAATATTTTTGAATTGATTTTGATACATTCGTTGCAAGAAGAGCATTCCTGAGTTTCCAACCATGGTCCCATTGATTGGCCGGCAGAACCATTAGTCGATGGAGTCGGTTCATTTGGAATTGATTCAGAAGTCAACAGCGTCAGGGACTCTGACGCATTGCCATTGGAAGCCATTTTCATGAGCCCTTGTGCAATTTTATTAACCACTTCAACCCTCACTTTTTGTTCGATTTCAGCATTGGAAGTGCTTTTATCTATTGGAGAAGCTGCCAAGTCCTTGAGTAAAATCCAGAAATCTCGTCTTTCCTCGCAAGAATCTACGATGGTGCTGTCTACCATTACTCTATTGAGTGATTGTTGCCTATTGATCGCCCAGATGTAAGGGAATTTATCAACTCTATCGTCTTCAGAAAGTGTGAGGAATTCTGCCAATGGTACCATTTTATCATTCCATGCATCGCGTGGCACTTGGCGGAAGTGTTTTCTGAATCTTGCTTCTGTGATTGCAAAATCTGCAAAAGTCATCGGCAATTCCATTTTTTTCTGCCTGCCATTTTCCAAATATTTTAGCGTATATGTTGGCCAGATTTTATCCATGTCAGGATTGCCAGAAAGATCCAACGATTCTTTGATGGTCACTCCAGCCTCTGGATTATATTTGAATATTGGATATGCTCTGGATTCCATTGCCAGTTTTGCCTGGTGTGCTCCAAGGTCATCCGCAACGCCGTGTTCTGGTTGACAAGTTGTGTAAACATTGAATAAAGCGGGTCTTTTAGCCATTAAACCATCAATAAATCCTTCTATGAGTTGGCTGGTGTTGGCTAATGTGGCTTGCATTACAAAGGTATTTCTGTGTGCCATGGCAATGAGGCCAATCTCTTTTCTCGGTTCTGATTTACCTTTCCAAACCTTGCCATATTGAGCCATATCTGAAATTTGGCCAATGAATCCTGAAGTACAAGCCTGACCGCCAGTATTAGAATAAACTTGAGTGTCCACAACGATGACTTTGATCGGCTTGCCAGAAGCCATCATTCTGGATAAGTTTTGGAATCCTATGTCGTACATGGCACCGTCACCACCCAATGCTACCACAGGAGGGCACAAATACCATTCTTCATCTGTAAAATGATGCCAATTGAAATAAGTGAAAAATTCTTTTGATTTTGAGGCTTGATATTCATCTTTGAGAATGAGTTCTGCTTTTCTGATCGCTTTGAATCCTTCAGCCATTTTTGCCATGTGTCCTTCGAAAATACCCATGGCCATTGAAGTAGAATCCTGGAATAGGTGATTGGCCCATGGGAATGGATATGGATTGTAAGGCCAGGTACTTCCCCAGACCGAAGTACATCCAGTTGCATTACACATTCCCATCGTTGATCTTCCTTTTCCGGTGGTTCCAGTAGTGTATTTCCAATGTAATTTTTTGAGTTGTGCCAATACTTGACTGACTTCACGTAGCCATTCTTGATCGATTGGAGTTTTACCTTTGCTTGTTTCAAACCTGCTCGCAATCTCAGAAACAGTAAGATCAGAATTTTTTGCCTGGTCCAAAATGCGGCTCATCATGTCTGTGTCTGTAACATCCACTTGCTGAAGCAGTTTTCTTTGTAAGTATGATTCAAGTTCACTTGTCAGCTGCTCCAATTTAGCAACATGCGTTTTGATGCGTGGTTGCATGAGTGATTCTACGGTTGCAGTAAATAAGTGTACTACAGATTTCTCGGAGCAACCCAAACAAGCTCCATCTCCACTTGCAAATTGTGAATAAGCTTTTTTGTCGAGTAAAATCGTTTCAAGTGGCCCGATTTTTTCTTCCAAACTTTCAATTCTGTTGAATTTTTGAGGAGTAGTTGGCAAATCATTCCAAAAATCCCATTCATTTCTAAGTTTTAAAACTGATTCCTCTGATTGAGTCACAACATGTAAGGCCTCGTCTTCACAAACTTCCACGCACGCCATACATCCTTTACAGGTAGTGGGGTTGACCGTGATGCTAAATAAACCACCAGAATTGGCTTGGTCTTTTTCAAACAAATCATAATAAGGTCTGGTAAGTGCAAATTTGAAGTCTCCTAAAGCTTCTTTGAACCATTCAAATTCTGTGGCTAAACCATTGGTGTTCCCGCTTTCCGCTACCAATTCGTCTATTGCGTCATGGACTAAATCATTGACGGTGGTTTCCTTACCTTCTGTCGCAAACAATGCCCTCGTTTTTGATTCCAGTTGTTTGGTATACTTAGGAAGATAATCCAATTTATCATGGGATTTTCTCACGCGTTTTATAGCAGTGTCAAAGATATCTGAGAGTTCGCTGACCAATCCAGGAATAGCAGTGTCTGGACAAATGGTATAACATTTTCCGCAGGCAGTACAATTTTTGGGAATCCACTCGGGGTGTTCAAATCTGATGCCAGTCATATCTCTGAAAACTGAGCTCACAGCGGGCATAAGACTCAGACCAATGAAAGGATCAGTGATGTTGTCATTTCCCATACCTTGTTGATAAAATGAACCTGTCTGTTCCCAAAAACGGTGAATGTCGCTGAGTTTTGATTCGCTTACTGGGGTAGATCTCAACATAGAAGGAATCGGAATTTCTGCTTTTAAAACTTCCTTCTCTTCTTTGGCGTCGAGTATTTTTTTGTTTTTGATTTCAACCACTTCGGTAAATCCTCGCTTTACAACCCGCATATTGTCTTCTACCACGCGTTGGCCTTTACCACCAAACTTATGTTGCAACTGGTCTTCAATAGCCTTGAGTAAAGTTTCTTCATTAAGGCCAGCATTGGCCATAACAGGAGAAGAGGCAAAAAATGCTCCCTGGAAAGCAATTCCTTGCATCCTGAGTTGTAATTCGGGATCTGTTGCCTCTTCCCTTGCTATCTTAAATCCATCAATGTAGCAAATGTGAATGTCTTGGTCGATGATGACTTTTTGATATGGTTTTGGAATTTCTGCCCAAACCTCTTCTGGTTTCAATTTGTCACTTTGGATGATGAAGTATCCACCTTTTTTCAAACCAGCAAGCGCATTGGTGTGTTTGAATACATTGGGATCTGGTGACAATACCACATCTACAAAGAAGAATTCACAATTGATGCGGATAGGCTCTGGTGCCGCTGCCAGATAGTAAGTCGTTGGTTGACCTTTCTTTTCTGAACCGTATTTTGGATTGGCTTTGATGTCGTAATTGAGCAAATCAAACAAAGTCATGGCCAAGTTTTTACCTGTGGTAATGGCACCCCAGCCACCAATCGAGTGAAACCGTACTGTTATGGCACCTTTGGGCATTAAGTCGGGATTTTCAGATCCCCTTACAGCCAGTTCTTTTACATTAGGATAGGCTTCACTGATGGATTCCTGATGCAAACGTTGCTTAGGATTGTGTGGAGCATCCCTTATAAAATCAATAGACAAATAAAATTGCTTTTTATGTTTGCCTCCTGGCATCATGTTTTCGATGGCTCCGATGATACCTTCTGGTTGTAGATCCCGACTACCCATTCCAAAAGAACCTGAATAAATGGGAGAAACATCCCCACTTTTATAGGTTTCTAGTTCTGGATATGGCTTATACTCAGAAACTAAACCATTTTCAACACACTTATTGATGATGGCTCTTACTTCTCTGGTGATTGGAGCATCAGCTGCCAAAGGTTGGTCCAATCTTTCTAAAATGGTAATGCCTTTTCTTCCTTTCAGAATTTTACTCAATAAATCTGCTGGGAAAGGCCTGAACATTACCAAGTCAACAACACCAACTTTGATGCCTCTTTTCTCCCGCAAATAATCAGCTACCACTTCTGCGCTGGTTACTACACTGCCTTGGCCAAGGATCAAATAATCTGCATCTTCGGTTCGGTAGGTCATCACCCGATCATATTTTCTGCCTGTCAATTCAGCATAATCTTCAAATGCTTGATCGGTTAATGCCTGAATATGGTCAAAGAAATAAGGCCTTTGGGCTGCAACACTTTGCATGTAGGAGTCCTGATTTTGGACAATGCCGGCCATCAAAGGGTTGTCTACGTCCCATAATTCAGGAATCCTTCTTCTGGTATCTCCATAGATCAGTTTCTGTGCGGTAGTTGGCGTAGGAATGATGTCATCAGGTCGTCCCAGAAATTCGTAAATCAAAGCTCTTTCAGGTAAATTGAGGGATTCTATGAGGTGAGTGGTGAGGAAACCATCTTGGGCAATTACCCCTGGAGTAAGCGCAAGTTCAGCAATTTTATGCGCCAAAATGTTGAGGTCGGCAACATATTGCGCATTTTTTGCAAACAATTGGAAAAACCCAGTATCATCAATGGCGTGGTAATCATCATGCCCTGCGTGGACATTCAAGGTTGATTTGGTCATCGCTCTTGCTCCAATATTGAGCACATAGGTCAACCTTTTACCTACAGCTGCATATAAAGATTCATGCATGTAAGCAATGCCTTGGCCTGAAGAAAAGTTTGCCGCTCGGAGGCCTGTCATAGATAATCCCGCGGTTACAGCCGCAGCAGCATGTTCACCTTCTGGTTCTATAAAAATAAGCGGTCGGTCAGATATGTTGAGGTGACCGGCCGCTGCTGCTTCTGCCCAATATTCTCCCATCTGCGTCGAGGGCGTGATCGGATATGCCCCTGCTGCATCTGTAGATTCTCTTTCGCACATGATTGCCGCTGTGTTTCCATCCAGAGCCATGCGTTTGCCAGGATATTTTACGGTTGGTTGTTCTTTTTTGCCAAACATTGATGTAGGTTTTACCATGAAAGAATTGGGCCCATCAGGCTTATTTTCACTGTTATTTTTTATTATTTTATTGATCCAATTCATAAAACTGGGCTATGCGTGATGTGGTGACGCACAGATTTTGCAGTCATAAGGCATCCATTGATTTTATCATCATCTAGGCAAAACTCTCCATCGTCTTGATGAGAAACACAAACCATGTTACGGATATTGATGTCTTTGAATGCAGGGTCATATTTTGCACATTCTTGGATAAGTTCTATGATGGATAGATTTGCATTTCCTTCATATTCATTGGCTGCTAAAAAGCCTTGGAGAAAAGATAAAATTGATTTTCTGGCATGATCACAAATGAGAAAGGAGACTTTGTCTTCATTTGCACGATTGGCTTCTTCTTCCGCTCCGTGAAGCAAGGCATGCGCATCTTTTAGTAACTGATTGGCCTGAAATTTATCCATGTTTTTACTGTTTTGTGCTTTACGAAATATAAAAATAAACACAGTAAAAGGTAGATCAAGATGACTGGCATCATCTGCAATAGTGATGTTGATTAGTTGTGGATTTTCACTAAAGGAAAGGTACTGTTTGAATATATTTATGCAAGCCTAAACCAATTTTCTGGAAAGGAATTTTTCTAAAGGAATGAAAGGCGACAAGGTATTTACTTTGAAATTATTTTTACCACGTCATTCAAAACATTGTCCTCAAGTGTAAAATGAGCTGGTTTTATTTCGTAGTTTGGTTTGACTCCATATCCAAATTCGCTTTTAGTAGAATTTGAAAGGACTTGATAATATGGTATAGTAATTTTTAATCCTGAGTTTGGTAAGACGAGTTGGTAATTGAGCATACAATTAGTTCCTTGTTCTGTTCCGCCAGTTTCCATTCCATATATAGTTGCTCCGTATTCTTTTAGTTGAGAGGCAACAAGAGCGGCTTGAGAAAAGGTGTTTCCATTGGTAAGTAAATGAACGTCGCCTTTGTAATTCAATTTATTGGGCTTGAATTTGAAAGTAATTGTTTTCACACCTTTGGTGCGTTGTTTACTTGGTTTTAATGAAAAAGCAACCTTAGTCCATTTGGTTGATTTATTCATTTTCGTGTATTTATTTTTCTCCAATTTGCGCTTGGGTCTGTGCATATTGAAATCAAATTTATTTGGCGTGAAATAGGTTAATAATTTATTTCCGTTTTTAAAGAAACCACCTCCATTATCTCTGATATCTACAATGAGTTTTGCTTGGGGTTGTTGAGCTAACCATTTAAATACTTTTTCATAATAATCCTTGTATTCATTCCTGTCACTGAAACTTTTGATTTTTAAATATGCAAGGTGATTGGTGCTATCATAAGCAAATAAGCTCCATTTATGCTCATATATTTTATAGAAATTATCAGTTAATTCTTGCTGTTTAGTTTCAATTATTTTTTTATTTGTTGGTTGTACAATTGTGCTATTAATTTCTCCTGTCTTTGTCTTGTAATCAATGTGAAATTCTTTTTGAATTCCGTATAAGAATAAGTAATAAGTACGAAAACTAGCATATATTGCCTTATCCACAAATGATTGCGTTAACCCATCTCTTTGTTGATTTTCTGCCATTTGCATTAGTATTTCTTCAATTGGAATATGATTGATGGCCAGAATTTTATCATTTATTTGAAAATCAAATTCCTCGTCTACAATACCACTGATGTATACATCATCATCAGTTTTTTGAACAGTAAAGGGTAATAATACATTTTGCCCGGTTACTGCTTTAAACCATTCGTCAGAAGGTTTTCCTGAAGTGTGGCCACAGCCAATTTTTGCAATTAAATTTCTTGATAACTTATTAAACTCCAATTCGGTCAAACTTTCGGGAAATTGCGATTTTTGCCTATTGTAGAAAGTTTTGAGATCTTCTTCATTTATGTATTGAAAGGGGACAGGATGATAATTGACCAAAGTGGAGTATAATATGTCATAGTCCTCAATTATTTGATTTTTTGTGAGCATCTTGCCATTCAGTGTACTGGAATTTTGGGCGTTGGCATGGCTAAAAACAAATAATACAACAATTATAATAAGTAATAATGGGCTGTTTGTCTTCATTTTCAATAGCTTATATCCCAAATATAAGTTAAGTTGTTTATTTCAACAGAATGAGCTAGGAATATTTTTGATATGGTCTTAACTCGTTTTTTAAAAATGTGGATTAAACCAAATGGTGAATTTGATTGGAAGCAAAGTCATTGTATAATTTATCGAAATTAAATAAATAAAAAATGGCGTGTTGTGCACACGCCATGAAACCAAAATGTGTAATTATTAACCCACCAAATTATTAGGTGCTCTACTGTGGACAATTTTGCTAATCTAGCCTGATTATTTTTACATGAATCAGAAATTATGTGCTAGTTTGCCATCGTCATTTAGCTCTACTTCTGAGCTTTCAATTCTAATTTATATAAACAAATAACCCAACGAATCTTCATAAACTTCTTCCGCATTATTTTCCCAACTCACTTCTTGCAGAGGCATATTGGAATTTTTTATTGCTGGAATAGGATCAAATCCATTCTTAAGAGGATTGAGTTTATAACTCTTTGGTACAAAAATGAGGTCAATTTCTCTAGCTTCTGCAAAGTTTTGTAATGCTGTTGCATTGTTGTAATGAAAAAGCTCAATGTTTACACTCAAGCATAATTTCTCATATCTATTTACTAGGATAGTCAATGCTTCTTCAAAAACCGGAGTGATTAGTTCATTGAGTCTTTTTTCTGGATTATAAAATAACATATCGGTAATTGAATCAGATAAATATTCTGAATAAAACAAAACTGCCTCCACTTCTCCATCATCAAAACTCTCTAAGGCTCTTTTCAGGGTGTTTAATGATTCAACATTAAAGTCTGTTGGAATAAGAATTCTCTTTTGCATACTCTTTTTTATTTTTTTGATTTAGTACTACAAAGGTTCGCTCTGGCTTTAAGAATGAAATAATAATGAGATTAGAATGCGATTAGAATTTATTTTATTGGAGGAAGCAAGCTTATTTTTTTATTGCTATAGATATTTAACCCCTTTGGGCCCAGTCGGGGTTGGCAAATCTTTTTTATCATTTACCCCGATCTTATTGCATGCGATTGGGCTATTCATATTCAACCCTTTCAGGGTTATTTTAAACTCTCAGATTGTTTTAATATGAAATTATTCCCATTTAAAAGGCATTGGGGCTTTATTCAACCCCAGTCGGGCCCAGTCTGGGTTGGTGGACTTAATTTTTTTCAATAGCCCCGATCCTATTGCATACGATCGGGGCTATTCATATTCAACCCTTTCAGGGTTGTTTGAAACTCTCAGATCGTTTTAATATGAATAAATTATTCTCATTTAAAAGGCATTGGGGCTTTATTCAACCCCAGTCGGGGTTGGTGGACTTTTTTATTTTCTTTTACCCCGATCTTATTGCATGCGATCGGGGCTATTCATATTCAACCCTTTCAGGGTTGTAGGTCTAAATCCTTAAGATAGTTGTCAATTTTCAGTTTCCAGAACTCGAAAAGGGTTCATTTTCATTAGCTCAGAGTGAAACTCGGGGTATCTAAAAACAGACATACCACAACCCCGAATGGCCTTTCAGGGTTGTAGGTTTAATTTGCCTAGTAAATCTGAAAAGTGTAATATTACTAAAGCCAGAACCCGAATAGGGTTCAATTTCATTAGCCCCGAGTGAAACTCGGGGTATCTAAAAACAGACAAACCACAACCCCGAATGGGGTTGAATTTGGACGTAATTTTGATTTATTCCCAGATAGAAAATATCAGACTTATAAGACATAGACCATTCTAATTAAAATTCAATGCCTTTTATGAATGCTAGAATCGAATTCAGAGAATATTTGCATGTGGTATTTTGATTTCTACAGTGGTTCCCACATCTACCGTAGAAAATAAGGATAGCTGACCTTTATGTATTTTGATGATGTTACGGCAAAGTGGTAAACCAATGCCATAACCTTCAAATGTCTGAGTATTGGATGCTCGAAAAAAGGGATCAAAGATGAATGGGAGCTCTGATGGAGGAATACCTATGCCTTTATCTGTTACGATGATGACTACATTTTCGGCACTAGATGCAATACTGATGTTTACAGGTTTGTTATTGGAGTATTTGGATGCATTGGTCAGGATATTGGTGATTGCTATCAACAAAAGCGATTTGTTTCCATAAATTTTTAATTTTTTTGGATTTTCAGGAAGTAAACTTATATCGATTTGAATTTTGTTATGTGGGTTAAGTTTGTCAATGATGGCTTTAGCCTCCCAAACTAGTTCATCTGTTCTGAGAAGTTGGGTTTCTATCCCTTTGTTTCGATAGCCAGTTTCAGCTAAAAACAATAATGTTTGAGTAATTTCGGTGAGACGATCACTTTGCTCTAAGATACTTTTTAAAGATTGTTTGTACTCTTCAGGGCTTCGTTCTTTCATCAACATCACTTCTGCTTCGCCCATGATTGCGGTGAGGGGAGTAGCAAATTCATGAGAGGCATTGCCAATAAAATTTTTTTGCACTTCAAATGCAGTTTCCAATCTATTAAGCAAATCATTAAAAGTTGAGATCAATCGATTTATTTCATTGTCGTCGTATCTTTCTTCAATCCTCAAGTGCATACTTTCCGAACCAATTTCTTTTACCTTATCTGTGATATTTTTAATGGGATCAAATATGTGTTTTGAAAAGTACAGAGATAAATAACTTACAATGGCAAAGACTAATAAAATGGCCGCCAATATGATATTGCGCATATAATATAGGTGGTCAAAGGCATAATGGTTTTTTGCAGAAACGATGACTATGTAATCTCGATCCGCGTCTTGGTATTTTATGCCAGTATAAAAGGTTTCCTCTTTTTGTAGATTATCAATACCTTTTTTAAAGACATTATTGATGAAGGATAGCGGGAGATTTGTAAGTTTGGCAGCATCCGATAGGGTGGTGTCAGCATTGATGGCAATAACCAATTCCTTTTCTTCATCGAGTTTTTCTAAATGTTTTTCCCTCAATAGTTTGAAAGATTCCGTATTGATATTGTCGCCATCAAATCTATATTGTGCCGCAATGGTTGCTCTGGTTTTCAATCGTTTATAAAAATCTGCAAAAGAATAATTATAAAGGAAATAATAAATACTGCCTCCAAAAAACAGCAACATGATCAAACTCGTCAGAATGAGCATTAAGGCAATCTTGAATTGTGTTTTCATGCTTCTTTGAGTATATATCCCATGCCAATTACAGTGTGTATGAGTTTGGGTTCATAATTTGCGTCTATCTTTTTTCGCAAGTAGTTGATGTAAACATCTACCACGTTGGTACCCAAGTTAAAATTGATGTCCCAAGCACTTTCTAGTAGGTCTGCTCGAGATAAAACACGTCCTCTATTTTTCACCAAAACCATCAATAAGCGATATTCCGTGGCTGTTAAATTTATTTTTTCATTGTTGCGTTCTACCGATTTACCGCTGTCGTTGATGGTGAGATTGGCAACGGTATACGTGTTTTTGATATTGAATTCTGTTTCTTCTGTTGGATTGCTGCGTCTGAGTAAGGCGTTGATTCGAGCGAGTAATTCAACAAACTTAAAGGGTTTTGCAAGGTAATCGTCACCTCCAACATTGAGGCCTAAGGCTATGTTATCAGGGGTGTTCAGGGCAGTTAAGAATAAAATGGGTGTTTGATTGTCAGTCTTACGGATCTCTCTGCATATGTCAATGCCGTTGATGTCTGGCAACATGATGTCCAATAAAATAAGGTTGTAATGGTTCATGGAGATCATTTCTAAGGACATTTCGCCGTTTAATGCAACGGAAACGTCAAAGTTTTCTTCTGATAGTCCTTTCTTTATGAAGTTGATGAGGTTGACTTCGTCTTCTATGAGTAATATTTTTCGCATGTTGTGCTTACCGTTTTTTGCGTTTGCACTTTCTTTTACGCGTTTTTTGTTTTTTGGTTCTGTTGGAAGCAAATAATTTAAGTTTGAACTAGTTGGACTGTGTGTATGGTCCAATAGTTTGTGGATTAATGATCAACTTTTATCATGGAATTATTCGGAATTAGAGGATTCAATTCCATGGGAAAGGTATATGATAGCTTGTTGACAGCTCTTCGTGTCTTATATGGATCGTTCCTATGGAACTCCATGACTAGGATTATTTTGGTCCCCAGGATTGAAATCCTAGGATACGACATGGGTCGAGCCGGTGGCTCTTGTAAATCTTGTAATTATTAGGAGATGCGTATATTGCTACTTTCAACCAAGATAATTTCAATTACTGCCACTCTTTAAATTAAAATAACAATCATCAATTTCACTCATAAAGCAAAAGAGGCAGCGCCTCGATCAATGCGGTTACTTTAAGGGTCGAGCCGATGGCTCTTGTTAAACTTGCAATTAGAAGATGCGAATATTGCTACATACAACTAAGGTAATTTCAATAACAGCCGCTCTTTAATTTAAAATAACAATCATCAATTTCACTCATAAACCAAAGAGGCAGCGCCTTGGCTCGTATTGTAACCCGGGATTTCAATCCTGGGTAAGAAACTAAACTTGTGTTAGAAGTTCCATAGGAACGGCTCATTTGAACACAGAGAACAGACCACAAGCCTATATGTGCCGTTCCGCTGGAACTCTGTTTACTTTTTACTGCCTGGCCATGGATTGAAATCCATGGTTACTATATGGGTCGAGCCAACGGCTCTTGTTAAACTTGCAATTAGAAGATGCGAATATTGCTACATACAACTAAGGTAATTTCAATAACAGCCGCTCTTTAATTTAAAATAACAATCATCAATTTCACTCATAAACCAAAGAGGCAGCGCCTTGGCTCGTATTGTAACCCGGGATTTCAATCCTGGGTAAGAAACTAAACTTGTGTTAGAAGTTCCATAGGAACGGCTCATTTGAACACAGAGAACAGACCACAAGCCTATATGTGCCGTTCCGCTGGAACTCTGTTTACTTTTTACTGCCTGGCCATGGATTGAAATCCATGGTTACTATATGGGTCGAGCCAACGGCTCTTGTTAAACTTGTAAATTATTTAGTTGTCAGCTATCGAATTTAATAAAGATCGAGGTGCTGCTTCTAAAATATTTTGTGGCTATTCCATCATAGCGCAGAAAATATTGGGGATATTTTCTGTAGATTTCAAGTTCTCCAAATTATGAACAGTAATTACTTCTAATTGATTGTACAATTCCATCAATTCGGAGTCTGGCATAGTACACAATCTTTTAGTTAATTTCAGGAGATGATTATATCGATCATTGTAAGACAAAAGTGGATTGTCGTATTCCTCCGAAATAAAAGGCGCAAATGTTTTAAATCCAAGGTTTCTCAAGTGTTCCAAAATTCCACCTTTCGTAGTGAAAATAATAAAGGGTTTTCCTGTTTTGATGCCCTTGTAGGATTTTTCACTTACCTGCTGCACTGCAGATTTCACGTCTTCAGCATTTGTCTCGAAAATTACTAAAAAGTAAGATTGTTCTATGGTTTCTAACAAACCATCCAAGCTATCCCATTGTGGATCATAGCCATCTATTTGGCGCGGTAATATTTTATTGAAATTTTCCATTTGCCCCACTGTAAGATGTTTGTTATCAATGGGTTGCATGCCAATACTGAGGAAAGTGAATTGGGTGATTTCAGGAAAGTTTTCATTTAAATAAGCACAATATCTATAACGCTCCCAATTTGATCTTCTATTTAAAGAAAGCATTCGGTATTTCTTTTTACCATGGAAGTTGACAATGTTTTTGTGAGTGTAGTTTCTTTTTTCTCTCAGGTTTACCCAATCATAGGATAAAACAAGATCATTAAAAAGTGTTTGGTGATTCCAATAATCAGAAGTTGAGAAGAGTATTTTTCCTGGAGGTAAATTAAAAAATTGATTTATAAATTCTTGGAGTAAATCAAGCTTTGTAATAAAGTTTGCTGTTTCATATTCATTATAAAATACAACCAAACTATTGGGCAATTGTAAAAAGTTGGCCAATTCTGGAGTCATCAAAAACTCCGCTTTTTCCTCAAAATTCAAATTTTGTTGTGCACCCAGAAAGTCTTTTTCAAGGATTTTTAGCATACTACTCAAGTGCCAATATTTACCGAAAACAATTTTATCTGAAGGACCTATCTCCTTATTTGGATCATAAAGGTAAACCCCCGGCACATTTAAAAACGCCTGGAAAACTTGGTCAGGTTTATATAATAGAATGCTCATGAAAGTTTTTTTCTAATGATCCGATGGTTTTAAAAAATTATCCAGCATCACCAATATTTCCTCAACGTGTTGAATGGTATTTTTATACATCTTGAATTTGTAAATGCGATATTTTTTTGCTTCCGAAATTAAAAATTTAAATTCATCATCATTTATTGTCTTATTATAATCGACTGGGCTGAAACCTATAAATTCCACATCAGAAATTTCTCCTGTTTTAATTTCCCTAGGGTAATTGATGGTGTAATTATCTTCCAATGTGAGTTTATACGCTAAAGCAGGATTTGTATTGGTTTTGAAATACCGTTGGTAATAGGGAGTCAAGAATTCATGAATGTCTGGATATAAATTATTTCCTTTTGTAATCCTTGGAAAGTCGTGATTATAAACATAAGAAATGGAATTTCTTAATTCTAAATTGGAAATTAAGTTTGTGCCGAATGACTCCAACATTTCAAAACCTGTTTTATTGGGAAAGATGAATTCATCTTCTTTGACCCAATAAAAATCAAATGTCATTTCTTCGTTATAGGGAATGTTGTACTTTGTCATGCTGTCTATTTTAGCATGGCTCTTCAACGCTATTTTATGTATGATAAAGTCATTTTTTAAATCTTGGAGCACGACTTTTAAATCTTCATTAACTTGATTGAGTATTTCGTGCTCTAATTGTTTTTTGTTTCGATTTTGATTCCAATTGTCAAGTGCAAACGCAATTAAAATTCCAATGGTAACTACCAATATTTCAATAAGATATTTGAATATTTGGTCTTTGTATTTTGTCATATAGCAAGCTTAAATATGCTGCAATATAGAATTTAATCCGTCAATAAGGCAATTTGGCAATGGGCAATTTGGCAATAGGCAATCCCTTGAATTAAGCATGGACACGTGGACAATGAGGCAATTTAACTATAAGGCAATGGGCAATTAGGCAATTTGGTAATATGCAATTGGTCTGCGACCGCATTATGGCAATAAGGCAATCCTTTACAGTAAACTGGGACAAGTTAGGCAATGGGCAATTGGTCTGTGACCGCAATATGGCAATAAGGCAATTTGGCAATCTCTTGCAGTAAGCAGGGCCAAGTTAGGTAATAAGGCAATTGGTCTGTGACTGCAGTTTGGCAATAGGCAACGTGGCAATGGGCAATTTGGCAATAGGAAATCCTTTGCAGTAAACTGGGACTAATTTGGCAATGGGCAATTGGTCTGCGACCGCAATTTGGCAATAGGCAATTGGTCTACGACCGCAATTTAGCAATAGACATTTTTTTTAATTCACCATTAACCATTAACAATTCACCATTCACCATTCACCATTAACAATTGTCAATTATTGTCAATTATCAATGAGCTCATTATTCTGTCCCGGCTCCGCATCCCATCTCCTAAATAATTCATGGTAAAATCCCACAACCAGGAAGTCATTCCCAGTCTCATCATTGATCCGATAATCAAACTGATGTAAGTAGCCGATTTGGATGGTTGAATTTTTGGTGATCTTATAATTGAAAACCAATTGAATACGATTGCGCTCAAAATAAGGTTCTCGATCTGTAAAGAATAATTCGTTGCTGGCATTGAGGTGGTAAGGGGAAAAACCATTTACTTCTTTCCCTAAAGGCAAGGATACACCAATTCTGGACCTAAATCTGTTTCTATAACCGAAACTTGTGAATCTGGACTCTGTACGATAGCGCTGTTCTATTTTCAAAATTCCAATAGACTGAGTAATCACCAATTGAGGCCACAATCTGAATTCATCGTTGTTTTTTGGCAATACAAAATCGCCACCTTCTTTGTAAGTTTGGTAGGAACCCGCACCCAAACTTAATGTTGCATTTTTATGAAGCTTGTAGGTGAGACCACCTTTGTTTTCGTAATAATGAAAATTGTTGTAAAACTTCAATGACCGCAATTGCAATTCTCCGAAAGCACTCCACCGATCATTGTAGTTGTATTTTACATTCAAAATGTTCCAGCTTCCAAGGTCAAAAGACTGACCTTTGGCCAAGATTGGAAACAAAACTATGAGTCCAAGTAAATACTTAAACATTGTTTTTCACCGTCTTCATTTGTATGACATCTACCAAAAAGGCAAAAGCCATCGAGAAATAAATATAACCTTTTGGAATTTCAAAATGGAAGCCTTCAGCAATCAAAGAAACACCAATCATCATTAAAAAACACAAAGCCAGAATTTTGAATGAAGGGTGTTTTCTGATGAATTCACTGATGGGTTTTGATGCGACCAACATGATGATTACTGTTACAATTACGGCAGTATACATAACCCAGAGCTCTTGAACCATTCCAACAGCTGTAATGATGGAGTCCACCGAAAATACCAAGTCCAAAATTATGACCTCTGTGAGTAACTGGCTAAAACTACTCTTTATAGGCACTTTGGGTGTTTCATCATCCATCAACTCCGTTTTGTGGTATATTTCTTTGGTACTTTTATAGATCAAAAACAGTCCTCCAAGGATCAAAATCAAACCTTTTCCTGTGAATTCGATATCAAAGAGTGTGAATAGTGTTTGATCCAATCTCAAGATCCATGCGATGAAAGCCAATAAAATAAGCCTCATTACCATTGCCAAAGAAATTCCCCACAACCTGAGTTTGTTTCTCTGGCCTTCGGGAAGTTTATCTGCCAATATGGAAATAAAAATGATGTTGTCAATGCCAAGAATTACTTCCAGGGCAATGAGGGAGATCAAAGGTATAATGGCCTCGGTCATAGATTGTTTTTTTATTTAAAATTGCTGAAATTGTTAGTAGCTTTGCTTGGAACACAAAATTATCAAAGTAGTTGGTTGACAATTGATATTTTTTTTTCGCCGCAGTTATTCAAACGTTTAACTACCTTTTTTGGTTGAATGCTGAATAGAATCTAAAATTATTTTTCACACAACCTTCGAGTCTTCCACTCTTAATAATACAATAAATGCTGATGCCAGCGTAATAACTCCAATGGCGATAATAGAAATCTCAATACCAAAATGGTCAGCAATTATTCCCGTAAGAATTGCTCCAAATGCGTATCCCAAATCTCTCCAAAGCCTAAAAGTTCCCAAACTTTCTGCCCTTTGTATTGGATGTGTATAGTCCGAGATGGCATTTATAAAAGTTGGATAAACCAGGGCTGTTCCAAAGCCCAAAGCCACTCCTAGAATTATAAAATGAAAGGCGGAAGTTGCTAATACCAATAGAGAAATACCGATTGCTTGCAAAAGCATTCCCCAAAAAAGCAACATTTTTTTGGAATAAATATCTGAAAGTTTGCCCGTATAAAGTTGACTCAATCCCCAAACTGTAGGGTAGATTGCCGTCAATAAACCAATTTGTGAAGCACTAAAATTTTTAGAAAGCAATAATAAAGGAAGCAGCCCCCAAGTCATACCATCATTTAAATTGTTTACTAATCCTGCTTGGGTGATGCCACTTAAAGATTTATGCTTGAAGGAGGTTTGAATAAAAATGTTTTCTAATAAGGGAATATTACTTTGAGCACTTTCTTTGTCGATGTGACCCTTGGTGTCTTTTAGAAAAAGAATTGAAAGCATAAGCCCAGCAAATGAAAACAGAATTCCTAAATAAAATGGATATGGTCTTATGCCATAACTATTTGCAATGTAACCCGTTAAGAAAGCAACTATACCTACTGATAAATATCCAGCGAATTCGTTTATACCTACTGCCAAACCCCTATTTTTACTGCCAACCAAATCAATTTTCATGATTACTGCCATGCTCCATGTAAATCCTTGATTCAATCCCAAAAGTATATTGGCAAAAATTATCCAATTCCAATGATCGGCAAACATGAGGATGAATGGAATGGGAATTGCAAATAGCCATCCGATGATCATCAGTCTTTTTCTGCCAATACTATTAGCCAATTTTCCAGTGAAGTAATTGCAAATGGCCTTTGTAATTCCAAAAGCAATGATAAATGAGAAGATGGCAGTTTTGGAAGCCAATCCAAATTCCAATTCTGCAAGTTGTGGTAAAATATTTCTTTCTAAACCGATCATGCCACCCACAAAAGCATTGATGACAACCAAAAGTGTAAATTGTTGCCAGTTTTCTTTCAAACCTAATTTCTTTTCCATGTCATTATTTAAGAAACTCCGCAACGATTTGCCCCTGCTTCTAATTCGGTAAGTGAATAACCTTCATAGTTGCCAGTTTTATTGATTTCTGCGATAGTAAGGTAGTTGGGTGGCGTTTGCGGAAGCTTTGAAATGAGGGTTTCAATGAATGCAGACTCTTCAAGTTTTAAAGAAGGAATTTTTTCTTTCAGATGTTCTAATTTTTCATTAATAAATGCTTCTCCAATAAATATGGGTTTGGAAGTGTGGGCAGGCATTACCAAGATTTCGCCTTCGAGTTTCATTATTTTCTGCAATGATTCGTAAAGCAACTTTGATTTCAAAAAGACTTGATCATTTTCTGCCTTAAGGTCTGGCCGGCCCACACCATCTATGAAAAGAGTATCTCCTGTCAAAATTGCTTTATCATCAATTATATATGAAGTACTTTCAAAAGTATGTCCAGGTGTAAATAATACCCTTATATTAACATTGCCAAGTTTAATGATTTCATTTTCATGAATGGCGGTGAAAGGGTAGGATACTTTTGCATTTGAATGAAAAAAGTGTTTAGCACTTGTTTCATTTGTTAGCTCTAGCGTTCTAGAAACATAATCTGCATGAATATGTGTGTCGGTTACAAATTTTATTGTCCAGTTTTCTTTATCTGCAATTTCTTTATAGATAAGAGGATCTAATGAACTATCTACAACTAAGGCTTCTGTACCTGAACCAATGACATAGGAGAGACAACCTTTTGCAATACGCCGTACTTGTATGATTTTGCAGTGATCAAAATCTATTTCTTGTGTATCGTAGGCTGAGTTCCAGGCATTCATACCTCCTTCTAAGGAATAAACTTCTGCCCCTTTATTGGCCAATATTTCAGCAGCAAATAGACTCAATCTTCCTTTTGCGCAAATCGTAATTATAGGAGTTCTTTGATCAAATTCAAAGTCATTCAGAGCATCGAAATCACCCGTTTTTAATTTTTCATATGCGTTGTGATATTGGCTTTCAGGAATATACCACTCATCTCTCTCATTTTGCGGTCTGATGTCAAGGATGGTGATGGATTTTTTTTCGTCTATCCAATTGACCAAAGTTTTCCAATTGATTTGTTTTACTTGCGTCATTACATTATTTATTAAAATTATAATGCAAAGGTGGAACTGTGAAAGGGGGAATCCTTTAACATATGATAAATAATTATTTCAAAGAAGCTCTTATTCTGCTCAATGAAACCTGTGTGATTCCAAGGAAGGAGGCAATGTGTTTTAAAGGAATTTTTTGCAAATAGTCTGTTTCGTTTAAAAGGTGATTGTACCTTTCTTCTGCAGTATGAAACTGAATGCTTTCTATTCTATTTACAGTATCGACATAAGCTTTTTCAAATATGAGTCTAAAAAGTCTTTCAATATTTCGATGTGAATCATATAATTTGAAAAGTTGGGTTGCATTGATTGCAATTATTTCAGCATCTTCAATGATTTGTATTGCTTTTTGGGAGGGTCTTCCAGTAAATAAACTTTCGACTCTAGCAATTAAATTATTTTCAAAAGCAAAACTTTCAGTAATGTCATTGCCATCTTTGTAATAATATATACGCGCAATTCCAGATTTTAAAAAATAGATGGTCTTACAAGTGTGTCCAATAGGTTGGAGTAGCTCATTCTTTCCAATTAAAATGATTTTAGAAATTTTATCAATTTCTTGCTCATCAAGATCTGTGATTTTATAAAATTGACCAAAATAGAGGAAAAGTTCTTCCATGTATTATTGCAACGATTAAATTACCCGTACGCTTTACACGAAATTAGTATTAAAAATGACTGCTAGGCAAAATTCCTAAGATTTTCATTTGAATCGTTTATTTAATTCAAAACATTCAAAAGAGTATTAAACCTTAATTGTTTGGGATCAGAAACTCAAGGCCCTGAAACCGAAATACCCACGCACCTTGCCGATTTAAGAAATACAGTTACTTTCTGAATGTTTCCGCAGTTGGCCATAACCGGAGCAAATGAACTCTTGATGAAATA
>ERZ795059.2150-NODE-2150-length-20813-cov-6.203873_pt1 | contig 20813 bp, 15 predicted proteins | sample MGYA00375143_ERZ795059 | MGnify/ENA primary metagenome ERZ795059 (study PRJEB30188, sample SAMN05720168) | activated sludge metagenome | isolation source: Anaerobic digester | place: USA | collected 2015-01-07 ... | reverse complement strand
GTCGATCCTCTCCACCGGCGTGGGCGCGGTGTTCGGCCACGCGCATCAAAATCGACGGCCTGTTGCAGCAGGTGAACGCGGGCATCACCAAGGACAACGTCAACGAGGTGATCATCCGCCTCAAGGTCATGTCGCGGCTGGACATCGCCGAACGCCGCGCGCCGCAGGACGGGCGCATCCTACTGACGGTCGAACAGGGCGGCAAGCAACAGGACGTGGCGTTCCGCCTCTCGCTGATTCCGGGCCTGGACGGCGAGGACGCGGTGCTGCGCGTGCTGGACAAATCGATGGCGCCGATCGACCTGGAGTTGCTGGGCTTCACCTCGCGCGATCTGGAGACGTTCAAACGGCTGATCGCCAACCCGCACGGCATGGTACTCAACAGCGGCCCGACCGGTTCGGGCAAGACCACGACGCTCTACGCGAGTCTCAAGTACATCAACAACCCGACGATCAAGATTCTCTCGGCGGAAGACCCGATCGAGTACGACCTCGAGGGCGTCTGCCAGAAGCAGATTCACGCCAAGCTGGGCTTCGCCGATCTGGCGCGCGCCTTTTTGCGCCACGACCCCGACGTGCTGCTGATCGGCGAGATCCGCGACGCCGAAACCGCCGACGTGGCCGCCAAGGCTTCGCAAACCGGTCACCTGGTGCTCTCGACCGTGCACACCAACGACGCCGTGCACGCCGTGCCGCGCCTGGTGAGCCTCGGGCTGACGCACGAGGAAATCGCGCAGGTGCTGCTGGGGGTGCTCAGCCAGCGCCTGGTGCGCCGCGTGTGCCGGGGTTGCGGCGAGCCGTACCTGCCCGACCGCAAACTGCGCGAGCCCTTCGGCGAAACGATCAAGGGTTTCGAGTTCGTGCGCGGGGCCGGCTGCAAGCGTTGCAGCAACACGGGCTACCGCGGTCGCGTCGGCCTGTTCGAGCTGCTGGTCGTCGACGCCGACCTGCAACTGGCCATTCAGCACGAACGGCCGGTCAACGAACTCAACGACCTGGCCGTCGCCCACGGCATGCGCCCGCTGGTCTGGGACGGCCTGCTCAAGGTCGAGCACAAGATCACCACCATCGAGGAACTGCACCGCGTGATCCCGCTGCGGCAGATCGTTTCCAACACACACTACGTCCGCCCGGCGGATGCCGAATAAACCATGGACCTGAGCGGCAAACGAGTGCTGCTGACCACCTCGCACTGGAGCATCGGCTCGGGCGGCAGCGTGCAGATGCTGCTGCTGGCCCGCGCGTTGCGCGCGGCGGGCGCGCACGTCGAGGCGCTGTTCAAATACCGCGCCGGGCAGACCGTCGACAACAGCAACCTGCGCCCGTTGGTCGAACTGGGCGTGCCGCTGCACTTCCTGCGCACCAACCGTTGGTACTCGCCGCGGCAGATTTACCGCCTGCGCCGGATTCTGCGCCAAGGCCGGTTCGACATCGTGCACACGCACAAGGGCGGCGATCTGTCGCTGGCGCTGCTGGCGGGCGTCGGCCTGCGTGTCCCGTGCTTAATCAACACGCGCGGGGTGAATTTCCCGCTGGGCCTGAATCGCGGCAAATACAACCTGCGGCGGCTGGACCGCGTGATCGTGGTCAGCGAAGACAGCAAGCGGGCGATGGTCGAATGCGGCGTGCGGGCGGAGAAGATCCGCGTGATTTACGGCGGCGTGGACGCCGAGCGCTTCCGCCCCCGGCCCGATCTGCGCGGCGACGTGCGCGCCGAACTGGGCCTGCCCACCGACGCGGTGGTCAGCCTGGTCGTCGCCAACCTCGTGCGGCAGAAGGGTCATGGCGATTATCTGGAAGCGGCGGCCGCCTTGCGCGCAGCGCAGCCGCGGTTGCATCATGTGTTTGCCGGTTCGGGCGACGCGACGCCCTGGCGCGAAACGGCCGAGCGGCTGGGCGTGGCCGACCGCGTGGTCTTCGCCGGGTTCCGCCGCGACATGGAGCGCGTATACGCCGCGGCCGATCTGTCGGTGATGCCCGGTTTCGCGGGCGAAGGCGTGTCCGGCGTGCTGCGCGAGGCGCTGGCCTGCGGCGTACCGGTGATCACCACCGCCGTAGGCGGCAACGCCGAGTTGATCGCCGACGGCGTCACGGGATTGGTCGTGCCGGTGCGCGCGCCGCAGGCGCTGGCCGAGGCGATCGGGCGGCTGGCCGCCGATGCCGAGTTGCGCCGCCGTTTGGCCGAAGCCGGGCGCGAGCAGGTGCTGGCGCGTTATTCGGCGCAGGCGCGGGCCGAGACCATTTTCGCGCTGTACGCCGAGGTGTTCGCCGCCAAGGGACTACCCTTTTAGCGGACGGAAAAAAATGCTGCGCTGCCTTTTCGTCATCGTCGTGCTTTCGTGCGTCGCGTTCAGCGCGGTCGCGTGCGGCGATCCGTCGGAAAAGGGCAAGCTCGACAACAGCGACTATTCGCCCGGCGGCGGCGACGACGATGACGGCGGCGGGCCCGGCGGCATTCCCGGCGAATGCACGACGCTCTCCGAAACAGTCGGCAACTGGCTGGCGCTGGACGCGGTGGACGGTCCTTTCGACGACGTGCAGGCGGGCGACACCTTCGTCGCTGCGGGCCGCTATCGGCTGGTATCGCCGAACGAGGTCTACGTGACCGGCACGATCTGCGGCACGGTGTGCGAGGAAACCAAAGTCACGCCGCCGCTGCCGGTCGGCGTCGGCGAGTTTCGCTCCGAATTCACCGCGCTCGCCGTGCCCGATCCCGCGGCGGCGCGCAACTGCTTCAACCTGACGATGCTCACGCCCGACGGCCAGGTGATCCTGCGCTGCTCGTACCGCCTTTGATCGATCGCGCAAGTAAGATATTCTCGGACGATCCATGAAGACGAATTCGACCATCGTATGTCGCGGCTCGTTCGCCGAATGCTTCGACGCCTTCGTCGCGGCGGTGGCCGAGGAGCGCAAGCACGACACGCTGCGGCCGATCGTCGCGGTCGTCGGCTCGAGCCCGGTGCGCCACGATCTGCAACGGCAACTGGTGGCGAAGCTGGGCGGCGCGCTCAACGTGCGTCTGTACACGCCGGATCATCTGGCCGAAGAGCTGGCGGCGGTCCCGATGGCCGCGCGGGGAAAACGTCCGGCGACGGCGCTGTACCGGCAGGCGCTCATCGCGCGCTTGCTGCGCGACGGCAAGGGCGGCGCATATTTCGACGCGGTGGCCGCTTATGCGGGCGCGGCGCGTACGTTGTTGGAAACCTTCACCGACCTGGAGGAAGCCGGCTGGGATCGTTGGCCCACCGGGGCGCCGCGTACGAAAAAACTGGGCGCGATCGCCGAGCTGTTCGACGCCTACCGCCGCGAGTTGTCCGCCGCGCGCTACACGGTGCAGGACGCCTATCGGCTTGCCGCCGAACATGCGCACTCTTTCGTCGACGTGCTGGGCGCGCCGGCGCTGCACGTGGTCGGGCTGTACGACGCGAACTTCCTCCAACGCGAGTTGCTGGCGCGCTTGGGCGGGCACGTCGACGTGCGCCTGTATCTGCCCGCGGTGCTGCAACCCGCGCGTCTGCCCTGGGGGGAATGGCTCGCCGAACCGCCGACGCGCGCGACGGCGTGGCGCATCGAATCGTGCCCCGACGAAGCGGCCGAAGCGCGGGAGATCGTCCGGCTGGCCAAGCGGCTGCGGCGCGAAGGGACGCCTTACCACCGCATGGGCGTGCTGCTGCGCCACGTCGACGCCTACGCCGATCTGCTGGCCGACGTGTGCCGCGAAGCACAGACGCCCTACCGATTGGAGACGGGTTGCACGCCGACCGACTCGCCCGCCCTGCGTTCGTTGTTGCGCCTGACCGCGTTGATTGAAAGCCGGCGCGGGCGCGGCGAACTGCTCGCGTTCCTCGGCGCAACGCCGTTGCCGGCGCATTACCCCGATTATCAAAAAGCCGCCGCGACGCAACGGCGGTGGGACGCGCTCAGCCGCCGTGCGCGTTTGCGTCAATATGGCGACTGGTCCGAGCGGTTGCGGCAACTCGCCGACGATCAAAAGGCAAGCGCGGAGGACCGCGCCGGAGCCGTGCACTTGCTGACGGCGGGCGAAGCGCTGGTCGGGTATCTGGAGCGCATCGAGCGCGCGCCGTCCTATCGCCGGGCGGTTGCCGCGCTACGCGAAGGGGCGCGGCATTTCATCGCCCCGGACGAGTGCGCCGAGCGCGCGCTGGAAACGCTGAGCGAGGCGGCGGCGCTCGACGAGGCGGGGCTGCCCTACGCGGCGGCGACGGCCAAGGCGCATTTCGCGCAACTGCTGCGCGAGGTCCGCGACGACGAACGCGGCGCCGACGACGGCCTGCACGTGATCGGCATGTCCGCCGCGCGCGGATTGACCTTCGATGTCGTGTTCGTGCCGGGCTGCGCGGAAAAATCGATTCCGGCGAACGCTCCGCCCGACCCGGTGCTGTTGGATCGCGAACGCCGCCTGCTGGAGGAAGCGACCGGTACGACGCAACGTCTGCCGCTGCGCACCGATCGCGCCGACGACGAATTGCGCCTGTTCGACCTCGCCTGCCGCGCGGCGCGCGACAAGTTGATTCTCACCTACCCGCGCACGGAATCCGGCGGCCGCACGCGTCTGCCCAGTCACCTGCTGCTGGAAGCGGCATCGCGGCAAGGCGGCAAACACATCGCGTATCAAGATTTCGAAACGCTCGACCTCGTGCACGTGCACCCGGCCGGGCGCTATGCACCGGAGGATCCGGCCGCGGCGCTGAACGCCGACGAACGGCGCCTGGCCCTGATGCGGCGCCTGGAGCGACTCGATCCGGCCGCGCCGATTCTGTTTTTGCGCCGAACGTCGCCGCGCATGGCCGCCGCCTGGCGCAAGCAGGTCGCGCGCTGGGTCGAGCGCGAGGTCGGCGGCTACGAGGGACTGTGCGCGTCGCCGGCCGCGTTGGCCGCGCTGACGGAGCGTTTCGCACGCGAGGGCGCCTGGAAGGTCACCGACCTGGAGGATTACGTCAAATGCCCGCGCCGCTATCTGCTTGGGCGGCTGCTGGCGCTGACGACGCCGGAAGACCCGGAGGAAGTGCTCGCGCTGGGGCCCGACAAACGCGGGCAATTGGTGCACCGCGTGCTGGAACAAATCGAAGATTTCAGCCGCGCGGACTTGGACGCGTGGGTCGCCGCGCGGGTCGACGTTTTGTATGCGGACAACCAGAAGGACAACCGCACCGGCGGCGGCGCGCTGGACGAGGTCGAGCGCGAGCGGCTGACCCAGTGGGTGCGGGCGATGATCGCCTTCGGACGCGCGCAAAGCGCCGCCTATACGTGGATCGACTCGGAGCTGAAGCTCGACCGTCAACCGGTGACGCTCGACGAGAGCGGCCGCACCGAGCGCCTGACCGGGCGGCTGGACCGCATCGACGAGGACGCGGCCGGGCAGCGGATCGTCGATTACAAAACCGGCAAGGCGTACGATCCGCTGACCGGCAAGAAATTGAACGCCGAGGATTGGAACCACGGCGCGACGCTGCAACTGCCGCTGTACCTGCTGGCCTACGCCGCGCAGCATCCGCAGCGCGCCGCGACCCTCACCGCCGCCTACTGGTATCTGAAGGACAAGGACGGTGCCCTCGCGCCCACGCCGCTGACGTTCAACAGCGGCTTTGTCGGCGAGAAGGAAACCATGTTGCGCGCCATTCTGGCCGAGGTCGTCGACGGCCTGCGCGGCGGCCGGTTCGTGCCGCGGCCCGACGTGGCCGGCAAGGACCAAAGCGGCTACTGCGACCATTGCGATTACAAACGCCTGTGCGATCCGCTCGGCCGCCGGGTGGGCGCGGCGAAGGATCGCGCCGGCGCGCATTGCCCGTGGCTGGACAAGGTGGGGCGCATCGATGAATAAACCGCCCCTCGCCGATCATGCCGCCCGCACGCACGCGCTGACGTGCCGCGGCGAAAATCTGTGGATCGAGGCCGGCGCGGGCACGGGCAAAACCACCTTGCTGGTCGGGCGCATCCTCGGCCTGCTGACCGACGAAGCGCAACCCACGCCGCTGGCGCGCCTCGCGGCGATCACCTTCACCGAAAAGGCCGCCGGCGAACTCAAGGTCAAGCTGCGCGAGAAAATCGAGGAGAAGCTGGCCGCCGGCGATGCGCACGCCGAGGCGCTCAAGCAAGCGTTGCGCGATCTGGAAACGGCGGCGATCGGCACGTTGCACTCGTTCGCCCGCGCGTTGCTCACCGAGCGGCCCTTGGAGGCGGGCATCGATCCGCGCGCGGAGATGCTCGACGAAGCGGCCAACGAGCGGTTGCTGATCGAGGTGTACGACCGGTGGTTCGACGAGCAGGTCGCCGCGCCGCCGCCGGTCTTCCGCTGGTACCTGGCGCAAAAGGAGTACTACCGGCGCCGCGACGATCACGACTGGCTGTGGAAGCTGGCGCGGGCCGTGTGCGCCAACGCCGACATCTTGCTGGAGCGGCCGGCGCAGCGCGAGTTCGATGCGGAAAAGGAATTCGCGCGTCTGCGCGAGCAATCCGAGGAACTGGCCGCGCACACGCGGGCCAATTGTCGGGCGCAGGACGACAAGGGATATCAGGATGCGATGTCTTTTGTCGGTATTGTGCGCGCGTTGTCGTCCAACAGCGAGATAGCGCTGGAGCAGTTGCGCGCGGCGCCGAAGTTGAAAAGCAACACCGGCCAGGCGGGCAATTGGCAGCCCGGCGAAAGCGACGTCAACAAAAAGCTACGATCCGACATGGGCAAGCTCGTCGAGGACATAAAACGCCTTGGTAACGCAAAATACGTGTGGGAGTTGTTCGAGCTGGCGCAAGCCTTCGGGCGCCGTTTCGCCGCCGAGAAGAAAAAGCGCGGCGTGCTTTCGTTTGCCGATTTGCTGACCGGCGCGATTGCGCTGCTGCGCGAACACAAACACGTGCGCGAGTATTTCCAAAAAAAGTGGGACTTCCTGCTGATCGACGAGTTCCAGGACACCGATCCGCTGCAGGTCGAGATCGCCTATTTTTTAAGCGAGGACGGCGCGCAAGCCGATCGTCTCGCCGACGTCGTGCTCCAGCCGGGCAAGCTGGCGGTGGTCGGTGACCCGAAGCAGTCGATCTACCGTTTCCGCCGCGCGGACATCGAGGTTTACGAAAACACCAAACGTTCGCTGCTGGGCGACAACGATTTAAAACACATCACCGTCAACTGGCGTTGCGTGCCGGAGATTTTGGAGACAGTCAATCGCATCTTTGCGCCGTTAATGCAGTTCGATCAGGACATGCCGGCCAGCCCCGCATATGAAAACCTTGTCGCCGGCCGCGAGTCGAGGCAAACGGGCGTCACGCTGCTGACCGCCGATCGCACGACTGACAGCGCCGGGCAGGCGCGTGCATGGGAATACGCGGCGATCGCCGAGTGGATTTCCCGCGCGGTAAGCGAGCGCCGGCACACCTTCGACGCCGACGCGAAAACCATGCGGCCCTTGCGCTACCGCGACGTCGCGCTGCTGGTACGCAGCCGTGCGCACTTCACCGAACTGGAAGACGCGTTGCGCCGCGCCGGTCTGCCCTATCGCCTGGAAGGCGGCAAGGTCTACTACACGCGGCCGGAAGTGACCGCGATCATCAGCGCGTTGCGCGCGATCGAGGACCCGGACGACTGCCTGGCGCTGGCGCAACTGTTGACCTCGGACCTGGTCGGCTTCAGCGACGAAGCGCTGCTGCTGTACGTGCTGGGCGGGGAAAACCGAACGCTGTCGTACGCGGCGATGCCGCCCGCGGCGCTCGACGGCGTGCCGGCGGCGTTGCGCGCGTTGCACGAACAGCGCAACCGCCGCGGCTGTCTGGCCACCGTGCGCGCCCTGTATGCGTTGCTGGACGCGCTGCCGATCGCGCGGGCCCTGCCGCGCGGCGAAGTCGCCGCGGCCAATCTGCACAAGGTGCTGGAAACGGCGCGGGCGGCCGATCGCGCGCAGTTGACCTTCGGCGAATTCGCGCGCGAGCTGGCGGCGGCGATGGACGAGGAGCGGGAGGAGACCGACAACGAGATCGCCGAAGAGGCCGACGACGTCGTGCAGGTGCTCACGATTCACCAGGCAAAAGGCCTGGCGTGGCCGGCGGTGATCGTGCCGGACCTGGCCGCGGAGCACAAAGGCGGCCTGGGCAGTCCGGCGTATCGCTTCGAGCGGTTGTCGCAACGGCTGAGCCTCAAGCTCAAGGACGGTTATGAAACCGAAGCATACGCGGAGATGAGCGAGCGCGAAAAACTGTTCGATCGCGCCGAACGCGTGCGGCTGTTGTACGTCGCCATGACGCGCGCGCGCGACTACCTGGTGCTGCCGTTGTTCGGCAAGGTCGCGAAGACCGGCAAAGGCTACAGCAAGCAGAAGGGCTTTCTGGAGTTTCTGGTCGCAGCGGGGATGATCGACGACGCGCTGAACATTCTCGATCCGCTGGGCGGCGTCGTGGAAACGGCAAACGCCGACGCCCTGCCCGCGGGGGATCGACCGCAGTGGGAGTTGCCGCAGCGCGTGCAGGAAGAAGCGATCGACGAAACGACCAAAGCGGCGATCGACGCGGCGCTGGCCGCCGACGTCGCGCCCGTGGACGACGCGGCCGGCGAACCGCGGCGGCGCCTGCGGTCGCCCAGCACGCTCGACGAACAAACGACTTTCGGCTCGCGCGCGGACGGCCGCCTGTTGGGCACGGCGTTTCACGTGCTGCTGCAGCGGCTCGCTTTGTTCGATCCCACCACGTGGGACGACGCGCTGGCCGGCGTCGTAGCGCAACATGAACTCAACGACGAGCAGCGCGCTTTGCTGCGGCGGTGGCTGAACAACTTTTCCCGGATGGACGTGTTCGCGCGGTTGCGGCCCGGCAAGGTGTGGCGCGAGACGCCGTTTTTATGGACCGACGATCATGGCGACGCGTACAGCGGCGCGATCGACCTGCTGGCCGACGACGGCGACGGCTGGCTGATTCTCGATTACAAAACGCACGCAGTCGCCGCGGCGCATCTCGACGAACTGCTGCCGCACTTTCGCCGCCAGGGGGAAATCTACCGCGACGCCGTGCGCGCGCTGACCGGCGACGGGCGGCCGGTGCGGATGATTTTCTGTTTCGTGGAAACGGGAGAGAGCCGGGAGCTTTAAGCCGCGCCCATCGCCGCGGTCGCGGCCGTCGCCGTCATGGGCGGCGCGCCGGCCAGCGAGAGATAGCGTTGCGTGCGCCCGTGCTGCGGATCCTGCGCCAGCACGCCCTTCCACAACGACTTGGCGTGATCGACCTTGCCGGCCTGGTAGTAGGTCAGGCCCAGTTCAGCGCGGCCTTCGAGGTACTTGGGATTGAGCGCCACGGCGGTTTCCAACTCGCGCAGCGCATCGGCTTCGCGGCGCAGGCGGCGATAGACGACGCCCAGTTTCAGGCGCAGGTCCGGCCAGCCGGGGCGCAGCTTGCAGGCGTGCTCGTACTCGACACGCGCGTGCTCGTACAAGTGCAGCGAATAGTACAGGTCGCCGCATTCCATGTGACGCGTGGCCAGGCGGCCCATGTTCAGCGCGCCGGGGTTGGCGGCCATGCCGTTGAGCTTGCTCAACAGCTTTTCGGCGTGCTGGTAATAGCCCAGGTCGTTGAGCAGCACGAGCAGATTGACGCGCGCTTCGAGGTAATCGGGGTTGAGCTTGAGCGCCTCGGCGAACAGCTTGATCGCATCGGTGAAGCGGCCCTTTTGGTGATAGATCGCGCCCAGCTTGCCGTAGAGGTCGGGGAAGCGGCGATGCGTCTTGAGCACTTGAGTGAAACAGGTCTCCGCGGTGGCGTAGTCGCGGCGGGCGAAGGCCGCATTGCCTTGATCGAGCAATTGTCTGGTCTGATCCTTCATTGCTGATCTCCCTCGGCCGGCGACGCCTTGGTCGGCGTCGGCGTTTCTTGTTTCTTGGCCGGAGCGCTGTCGAGCCCCTGATACAGCAGCCACTTGGCGAACGGGCCCCACCCGTGCTTCTTGAGCAGGAAATGATCGGCGCCGTTGATCGTCTGCGAGGTGCCGCGCTGGTCGGTGAGCACCATGCGGTATTCCTGCACGACGCGCGCGGTGTCGCCGTCGAATTGCACGTTGCGCGCAAAGGATTGGTAGTTGATCGCCGCCCAGAAGGCGAAGCGTTTGGTCATCATCGCGCGGATGTCGTTGGCCGGATCGGCCTTGACGTAGTCGGGCGAGAACAGCGCCAGATAAGCCTCGAGGTCCTTGTTGTTGAGATGGGCCTCGCGGGCGTCGAGCGTAGCGACGACGCCGTCGTAATCGTCCGCGCAACCGGACGCGAGCAGCGCCGCGACGATCGCGACGAACAGCCGAAGGCTATTTAAGTTCAGCCTCCAAATCCTTGGCCTTGCCGGCATACTTTCCCTCGGGGAATTTGTTCAACAATTGACGCACGTAGCGCCGCGCCTCCTCGTCCTCGTCGAGGTTGTGGAGGCAACGGGCGGCGTTGTAGAGCGCTTCTTCGTAATATTCGGTGTCCGAGAACAGGCGGATGATCCGCTCCCAGCGCTTGAAGGAGGCGTAGTACTCCTTGTCGCGCCAGTAGTGGCGAGCCACATAGCGTTCGCGTTTGGCCAGATCGCGCCGCACTTCGTCGAGCTTGGCCTGCGCTTCGGCGAGGTACTCGCTGTCGGGATAGCGGCTGACCACGCGTGCGAAGTTCTGCTCGGCGCGCGCGGTGAACGACTGGTCGCGATCGATGGCCAGCTTCTCCTTGTAGTTGCACATGCCCAGGCGGAAATAAACGTGGTCGATGTTCTCGTGATTCGGATGCCGCTGGGCGAAGGCTTCGTAGGCCGCTTCGGCCTCGACCCACCGGCGCTTGTTGAAGTTCGCGTCGGCGATGCGCAACTCGGCGTTGGTGACGTACATCGAAAACGGATACAGGTCGATCAGCGCCTCGTAGGCGTCGATCGCGTCCTGGTAATCCTTCTTTTCGAATTCCGCCTGACCGTACTCATAAATCTCCTGGGCGGACATTTCTTCAAACTTCGGTCCGCAGGATCCCACCAGAAGCGCGCAGATACAAATCAGGCAATAACCTGATAATACATAGAAAAATCGGCTTGGCCGCAACATTAAGGAACCCCCGAGTTTCGTTTATGTTATAATGGGTTAGCTCAACATATGTCAAGCAATACTTTCAATTAATCCTCTAATTTCACCCGATTGCAGAACAACCGTTCGAATGCGGAACGTCCGCGGCGAAAGCATTTTGAGGGGGGTAGTTTGGCAGATTTCCGGCGTAAAACAAGGGGAGAAAAGCGGCTGGATATCCAGAGGTTAGCGGCGAAGGGCCTTAGCTACGGGACGATAACGGGCGATTGCATTTTCGCGCTAAATCGCGTTCAATTGTCGGGTTACGCTTGTATATCGGCTCAAGCTATCGGGAAAATGGGATGCAAATACAGCGCCTGTTGATTATCGTACTGTTGCTCATGACATTGGATCTGACGGCCTGCGAACGGGTTGCGCCACAGGCGGAACCGGTAAAAGCCGAGCAGAATTTCGTTCAGCTCAATTTGTTGAACAACACGGACAACGTTTCGTTGGTCAGCGCGTTGATGCGCAACAACCAGCGGCATCTGCTCAAGTTGATCACCATCGGCAACGAAACCACCGAGGGCGTGAGCGCGCCGGTGCCTTCGGCGATCACGATCCGCTGCCGTGTCCCCGCGCGCACGGACCTGCATTTCTCCCACGCGTTGCAGAGATACAATCCCAACATTTCGAACGTGAAGATCGCTTTCGTGGTTTACGCGGCGACGACCGACGAAAACGTGCGGACGATTTACCGGCGCACGCTGGAAAGTCAAGCCGACGACGGCAACCAATGGACGCATGCGCGCGTGCCGCTGGACGCTTTTGCCGGGCAGGTGGTCGATTTGATCTTCCAGGTTTTGCCGGAGCCGGAATCGTTCGGCGCGCGGCCGGCGCCCTTCGAGGGTCTGCCGGTGTGGGGCGGCATCCGGTTGTTGGCGCAACCGGACGCCGAAGCGGCGGCGAAACCGAATTTCCTGTGGATCGTCATCGACGCGCTACGGGCCGACCACGTGGGCGCCTACGGTTATGCGCGGCCGACCACGCCGAATATCGACGCGCTGGCCGCGCAGGGAACGGTGTACGAGAAGGCCTTCAGCCACTCGCCGTGGACGCGGGCGTCGGTAGCGTCGATGTTGTTGTCGAACTATCCGCACGAGATCTGCCCGACCGACTGCGAAGGCGCCGATTTTCGGATCCCGGTGCAATTGCCGACGCTGCCGGGCGTGATGCACGAGGCGGGCTATCGCACGCTGGCCCTGATCAACAATCCCAACCTCAACCCGTCGTTCAGCTTCGGTCGCGGTTTCGACCAGTTGCATGAAATCGTCGACCCCGATTTTACCGACGCGCTCGGCCGATGGCTGGACGTAAAAACCAAAGGGGTGCCGTTTTTCGCCTACCTGCACTTATTCGGCGTGCATATGCCTTACGTCTACCAGGAACAATACTTCGCCCCGTTCGTCGATGCGGCCGCGGCGAAAACGGTCATCGACCTCTACGATCGCAATTACATGGAACAGCATCCGCCGCAGGGACAGGACCTGCTGAATCTGATCGGCAGCTATGACGGTCAGTTGGCGAGTATCGACGCGCTGGTCGGTCGGGTGTGGGAGGAACTGCGCGCGCGGAATTTGGACAAAAACACGTACCTGATCATCACCTCGGATCACGGCGAGGAGTTCGGCGATCACGGCGGCTTCGAACACGGGCACACGCTGTACGACGAATTGCTGCACGTGCCGCTGATTCTCGTTTCGCCTAATGAAAAACAAGCGCGCCGCGACCAGCGGCTCGTGAGCCTGATGGACGTGGCGCCGACCGTATTGGAACTGGCGGGCATCGCGGCGCCGCAGCCGTTTCTCGGCCGGTCGCTGCTGGCGGCCGACGACGGAGCGGAACGCATCGTACTCAGCGAGAACCTCCTGTACGGCAGTCCGGCGACCTCATTGCGCAGCCAAAGTCTGAAGTACGTCTTTGCGCACCTGAACAAGGAGGAGAAGGTCTACGATCTGTTGACCGATCCGGGCGAAACCAAGAACCTCGTCGCCGATCCGAAGATTCTGGAAGCGGGACGCGACCTGTACGCCGCGTTCGACGCGCAGATGAATAAAAAACAAAACCGCCGATTCATCAACCTGATCTGTCTGTCGAAAACGCCGCGCAACTGGGAAATCGCTTATCGCGCCGACCGCGAGTTCGCTCCGGTCGTTTCCTCGGCCGCGCGTTCGTTCCAATGGCGCCGCCCCAAGGCCATGCAACCGGGCCGACTGTCCTTCACCACCGAGGAGAAAACGCCTTTCCACCTCGCCTTTCCGCTGCAGGGATTGATGAACCTGCGCGGATTGGACATCCGCATCGAAGGTCAGCGCCTCACCGCGCAACAGTTGGTCGTGCCGCCGGAGGCGGCCGGCTTCACGCCCACCGACCTGTTCAACGAATTGCTGGCGCCCGACACCTTGCGCCTCTTGCAGGCGACGCGCACACCGGCGCTGCCCAAGCCCCTACCGGAAGCGGCATTGGTGCTCTGGGTCGAATCGGCGATCACTTCGCGCGGCGCCAAGCAGGTAGAAGAACTGCGCGAGCGCCTGCGTTCGATCGGCTATTTGCAGTAAACGTTATCTTTCCAGACGCGCGATCGCCGCGAGCAGAATCCTACCCGCCGCGGCCATGTGCTCTTCGCGCAGCAGATCGGGCGTGTCGCCGGCGGTGTGCACCTTGCGCGAATAATCGCCGTGGAACATCAAGGTCACCGCGCTCAGGCCCGCTTCGAGCAGCGGGATGTGATCGGCTTCGCCGCCGATGATCCGGCTGAGCGTCTTGGCCGCGAGGCCCCCGTCGGCCGCCGCCGCTTGCGCCAGTTCGACGGCCCGCGCGGCCGCCTCGGTTCGGTTGCCGGTCGGTCCGGCGCCGGTGGCCAGCCACAACTTGCTCGCGCCGCCCACGCCCTCGAGATTGAGGAAGGTCGCGTTCTTCCACTCCGGATCGGCCGCCATGTCCCGTGCCAGCGCAAGGCCGCCGGCCAGGCCGAGTTCCTCGGCCCCGGTGAAGACCAGGCGCACGGCCACACCCCGGGGCGGCTCGGCCGACAGGGCGCGCGCGGTTTCGAGCATCACCGCGCAACTGCCCGCATCGTCGGTTGCGCCGGGCGAACGGTTCTCGACGGTGAGGGTCAGCAGAATAATGCCGCCGGCGAGCGCGGCCAGCCAGACGATGGTCCACAGCCAGCCGCCCGCGGCGAGCCAGCCGGGCCAAAGGACGGCGGGCAGCAACGCGACGGGCAGTACGAACACGCCCAGGGCGAACAACAGCGAACAGAGGATGCGCACGACGATGGACATGTTCTGGCTTTTCGTGTCGGTGTGCGCGGAAAGGACCAGCCGGTGTTTGATCTCGCCCGCGTAGGGCAGGTCGGCCACGAGGTTCGCGCTGCACAGACACGTTCGGGCATCGCGGATCAACGCCGTGTGCCGGGGGTATTCGTCGCTGCGCTCTTCGAGCATGTGCGCCGCCGCGCGGCGATAGGTCGCCCACAACCGGCGGGCGATCAGCGGCAGGGCGAGGCCGGCCAGCGCACCCAGGCGCGGCCAGGCAAACAACATGAGCGCTTGGACGATCAACAGCGCGACGCCCACGCCGATCATGTTCTTGAGGATGCCGAAGGCGAGCCCCGGGTAGAACGAGAACGGACGTTCCTCGACGGTCAGGTCGATATCCGACAGTTTGTTGGCAATCAGCTCGCGACCGCGCACTTCGTCGGGCGTGCCGACCAGGCGTGGAAAGGAAAGCTCGCGACCGTCGGCCACGGCGCGGGCGGCGTCGAATGGGCGCATCATCTCCCCCAGGCGGTTAATGGCGCGATTGTAAAGGCCCGGCGGCGCGAGGGCAAACCACGGTTCAATTTGACATTTCCGGTCGGGTCGCTACTATAAAATTAACTTATCGCAACCAAATACGAGGACGAAAATGAGCATCGTTACTTTGCTGATCGGCGTGGGCATCACTTTGTTCGGCTTGTCCACGCTTTACCTGCGTCTGACCAATCCGGAACATTTCGCCAAGCTGGCGGCGATGCGCCAGATGTGGGGTCACGCGCTGGGCACGGCGATGCACTGGTTTTTCTACACCATCGTGCAACTGGTGTTGGGACCGACCTTGATCTTCCTGGGCGCCAAAGGCCACTCCATATTCTAAAAATTTGCGAAATTCAAATGATTATTTGCCGATCGGGTGCTGTTTGTGGTATAAGCTGGAGTTTCGGCACGAGAGTGCAAGCCCACCGGTGACAAACAGTGTGAGCTTGAACCTTTTCGCAGTAACAGTTTGGAGTTTTACCATGAAAGCACGGACAATCGTCATGCTCTGCTTGATCGCGATCCTCGCGCTGCCGGCCTTGGCGTCGGCCGAGTGGGTGGTCGAAACGGTCTTTTCGCAGGGCGATCAGGGACAGTACGCTTCGATCGCTTTGGACAGCGAAGGCATCCCGCACGCGGCCTGGTTCGACGCTTCGAACGCTTGGCTCAAGTACGCCTATCGCGACTTCGACGGCTGGCACGTTTCGACGGTGGACACCGGCGACGCGGGCCGCTATGCGTCGATCGCCATCAATCCGGTGACCGACCTGCCGGCCATCGCCTACGAAGACGACGGCGACTGCAAATACGCCTCCTACAGCGAAGAAGAAGACGGCTGGAACATCGAAGTCGTCGCTTATGACGAAGACGATAACGAGGGCGTCTGGGCCGACCTGGCGTTCAAATCCGACGGCACGCCCTACATTACCTACAATTACGACAACGGCGCGTTCCACACCATCGGCATCAACGTGGTTTGGAAAACCCTCGAAGGGTGGAGCGGTCACCGGCTGGATTCGTACACCTGGCCGATGCCGACCGGCACCTATTCGGCGATCGCCATGTCCACGGCCGACTACCCGCAGATCGCCTACCGCGACGAATTCACCGCCTTCGAACACCAGAAGTTCGGTTGGCAGGACGGCAGCGGCTGGCACACCGAAGACGCGATCACGCTGGACCACACCGGCGAATACGCGGACATCGCGGTGGACAACGGCGACAACATCTACATCAGCAGCTTCGATTACACGACCCTGGGCGACAACTGCGCTTGTCTGATCGCCAAGGTCGGCGGCTCCTGGGACAAGGAAGAAATCGACTGCGGCGGCGACTACGACGACTTCGGCAAATGGACCTCGATCGCCATCGACTCGGCCGGCTATCCGCACCTGACCTATCATGGCGACAGCGACCTGCGCTACGCCGTGCTGACGCCGGACAAAGGCTGGGATATCGCGATCTTGGACGAAGTCGGCATGACCGGCAAATGGACCGGCCTGGCGTTGGACGAAATGGACAGCCCGCACATCATTTACTACAACGAAACGAACAAAGACGTGCTGTACATGTTCGATCTGTCGGCGCCGACGGTTTCGGGCATCGCGCCCAGCGAAGGCCCGAACACGGGCGTGCTCAGCAACGTGGTCGTCACCGGCTATTCGTTCCAAGGCAACTCGACGGTGAAACTGATCAACGACCTGACCGACGAGGAGATCAGCGGCGCGAACGTGACGATCGGCTCGATCAGCCAGCTCACGGCTGACTTCGACCTGACCGGCGCGACTCCCGGCCTGTGGGACGTGCAAGTGACCAACTCGGCGGGCGCGGGTACACTGACCGAAGGCTTCGAAGTGACCACGCTGCCGGTCGAACTGACCGCCATCGACCCGGAGGAAGGATCCAACGACAACCCGGCGTTCACCATGACGCTGACCGGCAATTACTTCACGCCGGATGCGACCGTATCGCTGTTGGGCGCGGGCGAAGACGAGATCATCGCCGACGCGGTGACCTTCAATTCGCTCACCGAGATCGAAGCGACCTTCGACCTGGAAGACGCGGCCATCGGCGCCTATGACGTCCAAGTGGAAACCGACTTCGGGACCGATACGCTTGCGGCAGCCTTTGAGATCGTTTGCGGCGAACCGATCGCCGACTTCTCCGGCCTGCCCCGCACCGGTCCCGCGCCGCTGGCGGTGCAGTTCAGCGACGAATCGGCCGACTGGGACGATTGCGAAATCGTCTCCTGGGAATGGGATTTCGGCGACGGTGAAACCTCCACGGACGCCAACCCGACGCACGAATACCAGGCAGAAGGCAAGTACACGGTCGCCCTGACGGTCACCTCGGCCGGCGGCGACAACGAAAAAGTGAAGTTCAACTACATCACCGTCAACAACGCGGTGGACGACGACACGACCGACGACGACGTGGTCGATGACGACACCGCCGACGATGACGAAGCCGACGATGATGAAGCCGACGATGACGAAGCCGACGACGACGACTTGCTGCCCGGCGACGACGACACCGCCGACGCCCGCGAAGGCGACGATGACGACGACGACGGCTGCGGCTGCTAAACACGACGCCGAGCGAGAAATTCTTCTATAATTTCCCGCTGTTGGCCGATAACAATCGCCGACCGCCCTCCACTTCGGTGGGGGGCGGTTTTTTTTGTATAAACGTACCGGGCAATTGCCCTGGCCGACCGGATGGTGGTAAAGTAAAGGCGGTTTTCGGTGGATACCGAACGGAGAGTTTTGGCAATTTCACGAGCAATTGCGCGCGGGGCGCGGTTGCGCGGAGGACATTATGAATAAACGATTCGCACTCATTCTGATTGCACTGGCGCTGTTGCTGACCACGGCCGCCTGGTCCTGGGATCTGCGCCTATCGCCCGCGATGCGGCCGATCGCGCCGGCGCCGACCAAGGTGGTGCCGCAGATCGACGTTGTTTATACCGACACGGCGCCGACGATTGACGGCGACATCGACCTGACCGGCGAATGGGCCGACGCCGAGGTGGTGCACGTCACGGGCACGCGCGATATGGACGTCTATTTTCTGGCCGATGAAAATTACCTGTATCTAGGGTACGATCTGCTGGACAACTCCGACCTGGTCAACGGCGACGCGTCGGTCTTTTTGTTCGACAACAACAACGACGACGCCTGGCCCGACGATTGCCCCGGCACCACCGAAGGCATTTACGCGGCTGGGTATTTCGACGGATCGATGAACGAGTACTACACCACGGTGTACAATGACGGCGGCACGCCCAACGCCTGCCAACCCAACAATCCGACCGAGTATGTGCAGGCGGCGATCGGCATGTCGTCCAAGGGCAACGTCCAGATCGAAATGCGCATGGACTTCACCGCCGGCCAGCTTTACGGTGCGCCCGAGGAAACCATCGGCATCGCCCTGGGCGAAGTGAACAACGACACGAACGACTATTTCTGGCCCGCGGGCGTCGGCCCGTCCAACATGGACCCGGGATTGTTCGCCGACATGACCTATCCGTCGTTCACCCCCATGGACGACGATACCGGTCCCGACGATGACGACACCGGCCCCGACGATGACGACACCGGTCCCGACGATGACGACACCGGTCCCGACGATGACGACACCAACCCGGATGACGACACCGACGACGACGACACCGACGACGACGACACCGACGACGACGATACCGACGACGATGATGACGACAACGACGATTACATTCCGCCGATCGATGACGACGATGATGATGATGACGATAACGGCTCCGGCGGCGACGACAACTTGTCGGGCTCGCGCGGCAGCGACGATTCGGGCGGCGGCTGCGCCTGACGCCAAACAATCCTTTCGACGGGAGGGTGTTTTTTACCCTCCCTCTTCATTTTAAAGAGCATTCGACGGCATGGATCGCATCGCTTGACAGCGGTGGCCCGGCGGCTTTATCGTTGTCGGGCTTATATTTTTATCCTGGGGTTCTCGCGGGGGGATTCGATTTGCGTACTTGTCTATTAATATTGTTGCCGGCGATACTGCTGTTGGCCGCTCTGCCCGGCCAGGCCGATGCGCCGCGCACCATCAATCATCCCAACACGATCTGGCGTTACACGAACTTGCCGCCCGACGGCCGCGAAGCGCGGTTGGTCGAGGAGAGCAAGGCCGATGCCGGCCAACGCGCGGCGGCTCGTCAGGCGTTCGGCAAGCAGGAGCTGATCAACATGGTTTCCGACGTCGCGCTGCGCCATGGCGTCGAGCCGGAATTGCTGTGCGCGATCGCTTGGACCGAATCGCGCTTCAATCCCTATGTGGTCAGCGCCAAAGGGGCCGAAGGATTGATGCAGCTTATGCCGGCCACGGCGCGCAAATTCGGCGTAACCGACGCGAAAAACCCCATCGACAATGCCGAGGGCGGCGCGCGCTACCTGCGCTGGTTGCTCGCGGAGTACGATGACGACCTGGTGCTGGCGCTGGCCGCTTACAACGCGGGCTCCGGCGCGGTGAAAAAGGGCGGCACAGTGCCTCCTTTTTCGCAAACACGGAACTTTGTCACCTCCGTATTAACCATGCGCGACCACTTTCGGAATCGATAAGATGAAGAAAAGCGATTTTTTGAATGCTCCGAACCTGATTTCCCTGTTCCGCCTGAGCATCGCCCCGATCATCCTCGTGCTGCTGTACATGGAAAAGTATTTGAATCCGCAGGGCGATACCCTCGTGTACTGTTTCATCGCCGGCGTGGCGTTTCTCCTGGCGGCGATTTCCGACATTTTCGACGGCTATCTCGCCCGCAAATACAACATGATCACCGACATCGGCAAATTTCTGGATCCGTTGGCCGACAAGGTGATGGTCGCCACGCCGTTGATTTTGCTGGTCGGTCTCGATCGCGTGCCGGCCTGGATGGCGCTGGTGATCATCCTGCGCGAAATGATCATCACCGGACTGCGCGGACTGGCGCAGCAACGCGGTACAGTGATCGCCGCGAGCAAACTGGGTAAGATGAAAACCGTGCTGCAGGTGACCGCGCTGGTCGCCCTGCTCATTCACTATCCGCTGAACATCGGCGCGCTGTGGGGAGGGGAATTCATCCTGTCCGCGCACAAATTCGGCGTCGTTTTTCTTTATATCGCCGTGTTTTACACACTTTACAGCGGCTACGATTATTTACGAAATTTTATCCGCTCGGAAGTGGACAATAACGCGGAAAAAAGCGAGTAACCTATTGATATTGCTGACTATATGAAGTTTTCAGCACAGCGGGATTTTTCACATCGTCGGCAGCGAAAACAGGGTAAATTCTCATTTGTTGTGAAAGCCTTACCGAAAAAAGCGAAAGAAGATTCTTGACTTTTAGCGACTAAACAGATATCCAATGGTCAATCGGGTTAAAGTTTCACCGTTATATTGGTGCTAAGTGCTTCGGAGGAGTAGATGGGCCGTAAGAGCTTAGCGGGCTTTGTTCTGTTTGCGTTTTTGATAATGGCGGGTACAGCCGCTGCCGCCGAAAAAGTCGAAAACGTATTTATCACCGGTGTCGACGTCGGATACTTCGGCTACACCGGCTGGATGGGCGACAACTTTGATGCCGGTCTGGGCTTCGCAGCCTTCTTCGGCTACGGCATCACCGACAACTTCGCCATCGAATTGGACTGGATCCCCCAGATTCAGTCGTCCTACTCGGGAAGCGATCCTTACTACAAGGACGTCTTCGAGGAGGCCTACTGGGGCGGTCTGGCGATGGAAGGCGACAAGTTCGGCGGGTTCGGTCTATCGGGTAAATTGTACCCGCGCGGCCGTTTCCGGGATGCCGACTTCGTGCATCTGCAGCCGTTCCTCTCGATGGGCATGGGTTTGATGCCGCTCTTGTAGGTCCAGATAAACGGCATCAAACCCATGCCCATCGAGAGGAACGGCTGCAGATGCACGAAGTCGGC
>ERZ795059.2146-NODE-2146-length-20831-cov-8.554823_pt1 | contig 20831 bp, 14 predicted proteins | sample MGYA00375143_ERZ795059 | MGnify/ENA primary metagenome ERZ795059 (study PRJEB30188, sample SAMN05720168) | activated sludge metagenome | isolation source: Anaerobic digester | place: USA | collected 2015-01-07 ... | reverse complement strand
GGCAGCCCGGCCAATTCGCACAGGGACGGGTAGATGTCCACGAATTCCACCAGCGCATCCGTTTTTTCCCCCCTGTGTTGCATACCTGGTGCGGAAATAAGCAATGGCGCATTCGTGTCGTTTTCGACATTGCTATGCTTGCACCAGCGATCATGTTCGCCCAATTTCCAGCCGTGGTCGCCCCATAGAACAATGATGGTATCGTCCCGCAGCCCCAACCGGTCCAATTCATCCAAGACGCGGCCCACCTGTGCATCCATGTAACTCACTGCGGCGTAGTAGCCGTGTTTCAATTGCCGGGCATAGGCGTTGGGCAGATGGCTTTCCGGCGGAACACCCTCATAGCTCCACAACTCATTCCGATCAGCGAGGGCGTAGGGCGGCGCATCTTTCGGGAGAAATGGATTCGGCGCCAGCGGGATACTCTCCGGATCATAGAGGTCCCAATATTTCTTGGGCGACACAAACGGCAAATGGGGTTTGATGAAACCCACCGCCAGGAAAAATGGTTCTTGTTTCGTGTGAATTTCCTGCAAGGCATTCACTGCCATATCGGCAAGTTCGCCGTCATGCAGCGCGTTATCCGGTCCATCGGTAGCCAGAAATGCGGGACCCCGCTTGCTCTTTCGGCGTTTAATCCTTTGTGCTTTGGCTCTCCGTTCCATGGCATCCGGATCCAGGGTTTGTTCGCCAGCCGAATGCGGCATGTTGGGGGAGGTCCACGGCACTGACCACGATGCGGGATCATTCAGTCCGCCGTGATAGATCTTGCCCATCCCCTGCACAAAATATCCCTGATTCTTGAAGCACTGCGGAAGTGTGACAACATCCGGCAGGGTCTTTCTGAAATGCGTCTCCAGATCCCAGACTTTCGTGGTATCGGGCCGGTTGCCTGTCAAGAGACTCGAACGGGAAGGCGAACAGACCGCCTGTTGGCAGTATGCATGGTTAAACACCCTCCCCTGCGCGGCGATGCGATCAATATTGGGGGACTTAATAAGCGTATTGCCGTAACAACCGAGTTCCGGCCGCAGGTCATCCACTGCGAAAAAGAGCACGTTCGGGCGCTGCCCTTTCCCCAGGGAAGAAACAACCGGCGTTTTGTTCTCTGACAACAAGCCCTCGCAACCAGACATCCCAAGCACAAACGCACTCGACCCCAGACCCATCAAAAAATCACGGCGATTCATACAGTCCATCTCCCTGTTTTGTGTGAAAATTAAACCCCATTCGGGAGGCCGGGTTCCAGTCAATAGGTCATATAGGTCGTATGAGCCCTATCCTTCTCGTCACTGCTCCGCTTGCCACATATATGTGCCCACAGATCCCCCCGGTAATTCCGTCCTAAACATCTTTTCGCCGCACTTCACCGCGAAGGGCTGCTCACTGCGGGATGAATTGGCCGCCACCAACACAACCTGGCCGCCGGGATTGACAAAAGCGGCGTTGCCAAAGGAGCGCATATCGGGAAGCGAAGATTCCACGCGCACGGCCTCGCGCAGAATGAACTTCATGAATTGCCCCTGCATGTAGTAGTCGAAGTTATACCGGACCGAGCCATCGTCCAGCAGTTCGATACAGGTGGCGCTGGCACTATGCGGGCCTCTATTTGGTTTGCGGTGTTCATCCAGCATGATGACCCAGGCATTGTAGGAACGGGACCAATTGCGCAGGATGTGTGTCAGACGTATCGCGCCATTGGGCCGGAATAGTGACCCTTCCGTGAAATAGATGTGCTTGTCCGGGAATTCCGCTTTGAAGGCCGATTGTGTTTCCACCTTCCCCTCATACAGGTGCCAGCCCGTGCCATCCACGTACTGAGCCGCCTGCGGATCCGACAGAATCGTGCGCGGGAATTCCGGCTCATTCCAATTGTGGTCCCAGCACCAAATCAGCGTTTTCACATTGTTTTGCCTGAACAGCGGGCCCAAATGATCCCGGATGAAATCACGCTCTTCCTCGCCGGTCCACAAGGTGGTCGGATACTCCTTGTCGGACATGTGGGGTTCATTCTGTACCGTGATCGCGTGCATCGGCACACCTTCGGCCTCGTAGGCCTGAATGAACTTGACCAGGTACTTCGCAAATGCGGGGTAACACTCCCGCTTCAGGCTGCCCGTACCCAGTTTGCCCGACGTTTTCATCCATGCCGGAGGACTCCACGGTGAACCGAAAAAAAGCAGGCCGGGATTTTTCTGCTGTGCGATCTTGATGGCGGGAAGCACATACACCCGATCTTTCTCGATGGAAAACTGGGTGAGTTCCGGATCTGTTTGGCCTTCAGGCAAATCGTTGTAGGTATAGTACGGCTCGCCGATGAAATCAGATGCGCCGATACACACCCGCATCAGATTCATGCCAATGCCCGTCTTCGGGTTCATCAGCTTATCGAGAACCTCCTCGCGCTTTTCCGCGGACAACTTCGACAGATTCTCGCAGGTCGAGTGATCAAACGAAGCGCCCAATCCGAGAATGGACTGGAACTTCTTGGAAAGATCCACCTCAATGACTGGCCCTTTGACCTTGCGCACCTTCCCGAAATGCAATGTTTTTTCTTCCGACAGGCTCTTCGAACCATTCTGACAACTCATTACCACCTGCACGGAATCATCCGCCACCGCAGCCAGCATAAGAACAAAAATCGCTGCAAATACAATCACCATTCGAGTCATTGCTTGCTCCTTCTTATTCCTCGTTCTACTTGGGAGCGAGAGCCGTATCTTCGGAGTGTTGCATTGAGACCCAATGCATCATCTTATTTTATTGATTCCTTAAGTTGCTCAAGCGCCTGAAAATCCGCATCGTTCCTCGCCGCGTCAAACTGAAGCGCAATTTCCCCGGCGATCAATTTCTGACGTTTTTCGTCAATACTCGCCCGCAAATTTGGATTCGGCGTCGCCACATACACCACCACCCGGCTCGCTTTCTCACGAATCTCGATACCATTGTCTTCTTTTGACCACTTGACATCGTAAACGCCGTCCGCGTCAATACGAAATACCTCTTTTATATCCTGAAGATACGCAGGCAATTGAAAATGCCACTTGGCCTTTCTCGGCGGCCCGAACTTGAACACTTTTTCGTCCGGATCCGGCGTGTAATCCAGATCCAATGCAAACAAGAGCGCTGCACGCGGTCCGCACACCGAAGCAAGGTCCCAATCCCATCCATTTTTGCCGTGGACAATCCGCTCGAAGCTGTACGTATCTCCTTCGAGCAGGAATTCATCCAACAAACGCATTTCACGGCCGATGCGGCCCAATTCATCCAGCGTGTCGCGCCATTCGACCAACGTTTTCAGGCTCAAGTTGAACCAATACAGCGAGGTGATGCGCGTCGAAAGGGCATGATACGCCTGCAAGCGGATTTCGTCCGGAGTGGGGGAGGTGCGCTTCCTTCCGCCATACCGATCCCAGCCCTCATGCGGCCCCTGCGACCAAATTGCGCACGGCATAGGGCGGCTGAGTTCGCGCATCGATCTGCACATGTCGCCAATGGTCTCCAGCGGCGCGCCCCACCCGATTTTCTTCTTGCCCCAACGGTCATATTTCCTCCATGCATCCGCGGACGGCGCTGTGACACGATAGGCGTCATAATGCGGGAAATCGCTCAGCCCGGCATAGTCCCGCCAAATCCGCTCCTCGCTGTTCGTTATCGTTGTCGCCAAACGGGTAGTTGCATAGGGGTGCAGTTTCTCCCAAACCTCCTGTGGCGGCACCGGCCGCCCGCCGCCATATTGCGGCTCGCCCAGAAATTCAAGCGCATGAATTTTCGGAATCATCGCATCGGTATCATAGGTTTCAATCGGTGTCATTCCCCCAAAGTACTTGATCGGATATTTTTCATACAGGGCCGTGTCACTGTAGCCGGGAGTAATGCCAAGATGCGCCGTGTTGATGTACAACCGCTTCAGCGCCTTCAAAAAGACCTCGCTGGTGATGGGATTTCCTTTCCCGTTGACCCATCCACCCGAAATGTCAAACCGCTCCGGCTTGATGCGCAGATATCCCCAAATGGAGAACGTGTCTCCTCCTGCCTTGGACAAAATGACTTCCGCAACGGTGTAGGTAAGCGGGAGCGGACCGGTCTTGACCGAAAAACCGCCGCGATCATTCGCGGGAATCGTTGTATGACCATTAAACATTTCCAGAGACTGCAACGGCGCCTGCGGAATCAATACACGTGGCGATTTTGGATCCTGCGGCAGCCACAACCGGCACGACTTTATCTCTACAGGCGCATTCGATGCATTTGCGATGTGAACCACCATGGAATCGGGTTGGATAGCATTCTCAGGTGCTAAAAAAGTGACCGCGGATAACCAATACAGTGGCTTGTCCAACGAAATCTCTTTTAGTAAGCATGGATTCCCCTCTGGCCCCGCTTCAATGCGCACGCGGCCGCCCGTACCGTACTCCGTCACCCGGCTGTTAAATGTCCATAGCGTCAGTGCTCCAGAAGGTACAGCGATACATTCTCCCGGCGTAGCCGATGGTGTGTCATGCCACGCCCACGCTTTTGAGTCCAGCAATTCGCCCGGCGTCTTACCATTAAATAACGTCCTAGTTTGACCATTCATCACCAGAGGTTCGCTTGCATCATTGAGCAAAAATATCTGCACACGGGCACCCACCGCCGGTTCCGGCACGCGCGCATACCGCATGGAATCCAGCATCATGTGGGGCGTGACGGTCACCCCGGCAATGCTGAGAGGAGTTTCACCTGCGTGAATAGCACCAGTGAAAATTACACCTGCAACTAAAACACAGAGTCCAAACACGTTTCTTACCTTCATCGCTGCGCACATACTCCTGTCATATCGCAAAATTATCACTTTGTTACTTTTTCAATTCCGCAGCTTTCCGCTCGATTGCACGATAGACAAATTCATCCATCGTGGCTATAGCGCCCCGATCGGATTGATCCTGGGCGACATTTGCATATGCTTCAAGAGCCGAGCGGACGAAATCACGTGCTGTTAAGACTTCGCGTAGAGCATCCGCGTTTCGTCCTTCTTTATCGGAGATCGCAGCGCGGCGAAAGGCCTGAACGTCATCAAAATACCCGATCCCGAACTTCAACCGCCCGATCCAATATTCCACATACGCCTTTCCATCTTTCGAACACTTCTGTTGGGCGTGCTGTGCGGCGGCGAGCGCACGTTCATAGTTGCCGCGTACGCTGGCCAGTGCCTCCGGCAGCGGCGCTGCCTGCCATTGCTGCGTGATCATTTCCGGAACGGCAAACGTGAACCCCAGCCCATTCCACTCAAGCGCCACCGTCGCAGCTCCTACTTCCCGGAAAACTTCCAGCATGTCATCAACGCAGTTTTCGCCACAGACCGCGCGCACCTGATCACGATACACGGCATCCGGCGTTGCTTCCGCATCCCAGGCAGCCCGGGCCAGATACGCCACACATGGATCATGATCGCCGATGAGCCAGTAGCGTGTGGAGAATCCACTCCATCCATACTGGCGGAGATCCTTGGTGATTTCGTGCAACGATCCGGTCGACAGCATGGGCACCAAGCCGACATTATCGTCATGAAGCGTATAAATAAGGCTGGTGGGAAGATCCCGCGCGGGAATCTGGCCAAGCACCTCGCGCCGCTTCAGAATACGCGCGGGCGTATAATCCACGAAATTCAACGTCTCACTGCCCTGCGGCAAAATCTTCGGCAGGATCGGAAACAACTCCTCTGCGGCACAGTTGATAATTATCTTCACATGAGAAGCATCGATTCTCTCAAGTGCCTTGAGATCCGTAAACAGCCGATCATAAAAATACAGCGAGACGATGTCGCCCTTAACCTCCTTCACGGCACGCTCCGCACCGCCCGGATAATCCACCCTGCGCTGCGCGGCCGCAACAACATCGCCGAGCTTAATCGTTTCATTCAGATGATATTTGTTGTCGAGCGTCTGCCAGGCGCGCTCGTATTCACCCGTCCACTGTCGATGCTCCGGCATTCCCAACAATAAATAATCCACATCTTTGTAGGCCGTGAGAATCTTTTGTAAGACAGCCCCCGCCAAGTCGGTCACAGCCGGATCATCCACACCGGTTTTGGGCCCCGGAACAACACTCATCGCGCCCAGTTGCATCACCTTTTCCGAATCGGGCAGCAGCGGCGCAAATTCCGGAGGAAACTCCGTCAGGATGGCGTTCATGGCACACTGCATCCCCCGGCTCTTGGCATGCGCGAAAATCCCCTGGATCAAACGCTCTCCCGCGGTTGCGAATTGTTCATATGGAGCCCCGCGCGCAGGAAGATCGGGATTCCAGAATTCTGTTTCGTCGCCAAAAAGTTTACGCCCCGGCATATCCTCCGTAATTGGAAAGCGATAGTCATACCACAAGGTAGCCGATGTGCGCCGGATTCCCTTGTATTCAAGATCTAGGAACGGCTGATAGGGCCAAACACTCACAAAAATGCGGTTGAATCGAAGCTTGGCCAACTGATTAATCATGCGGCAGTGCTCTTCCAATCCCCACGACTCCGGTCCGCACGCAAAATCGTTCACCGTTCTCCATTGGCGCACGCGCAGATTCGGTTCAAGCACTACATCGCTATCAGGAAACCGGAACGGACCAGGATTTTCCGGCAATACATCGCGGTGCAGCAGGTATCGGACGCCCCAGCGCTCCACAAGATCGTACACCGCCCACAGCGTTGCTGCATCGCTGCCGCCGCCGATTACGAACGCAGGCCTGCCATCCAGTATCGCCTTTTTCAGTACTATCCCCTGATCACTGACCTTGGGCCAACCCTCATTGCCCAGCGCCTGCGCCACGGCAGGATTCGTCGCGGGAGTCCCAATAAGCAGAAGTATTTCTGCGCTTTGCAAAGCATCTGCGGCTGGTTTGGCTTTGATATGGAATAGTTTGTCCAAATATGACGCCAATTCCTCTGCCGCATATTGTTCAAGCGGACCTGCCTTTGGTCCGATCTGGATCCCAACTTTCGAGACGGTGGAGACAGGTTTTGCATCCGGTTTCCATTTAATCAATGTAGCGCCGCGCTGATAGTCGCCATACACGCAGAGCATATACCCGTTAGGTAATGCCACCGCCCCCAGATGCCCGACTTTGCCGTCCACCCAATACCCATCCTCCCGCATGTAATCGAACCCGCCAAGTTCATAACGCCGATCCAGATTCCACGTCTTGCCATTATCTTTGCTTATGACCGCATCACACCCCCGGCGCCGGCTGGTGAGTTGACCTTCCGTAAGCTTCCCCTCCTGAATGTCATCCCGCACAATCACCGTACACACCAAATCATTATTCGGCAGCCGCTGCAAATTCGCATGATGCCTTCCCGCGTAAAACAGGAAGTTCATCTCCGACCATGTCTTTCCATCATCCGTTGAAATCGAGATGGCGGTTCCTTCCAGACTGTCGTCATTGGGACCGTCAAAATACTTCGGCGGCATGTCGGTACGAAGCGCCGCCACCAGATCGCCATTGGCAGCCCGCACCACCGACCCTTCACTCACGCCACGCAGCCATTGCTTCCCATTATTATCCATGGTGAACTTCCATTGCGGCGGCGACACCTCGTCTATCCACGTCTTACCGCCATCCAATGAACGGCGGAATACCCCCGTGAAATCACCGGTCGGATGACTCTTGCCTGCTTCGAGGTAATAACCAATCTCCAAGATGGCCTTAACTGCACCTTTTTCATCCCGATCCACCCAACCATTTCCTTCCGTGCCAAATCCATGACCGTCCTTCGTCAATGGTTGATCTACCACTTCATTCCAGGTGCGCCCATAATCGCTGCTGAAAATGCGTTTCGCCCCGCTTCCATCAAACACCTCGGTAATAAACGACAGCCGTCCTCCTCCAAGCCATTCCAGAAATTGCGGCCGCCCCTTCGTTCCCGGAATCGTCATAAACTCCGACCACGATGCGCCCTCATCCTTGCTAAACGCAATGATCGGCTCGAAAATTCTCCCGCCGGCAGGATCGGCTTTCTCCCGGCTGCCCTGAAAAACAACCTCGCCGTTATCCATCCGCACCAGGCCAAACGGCATCGTGTACTCACAGTCAGGATGCTTCAGTAGTTGCCGCTGCGCCGGAAGTGTAATCCACCCGCCCTTGCCATCTCCATGACGGATCTGGTGTGACTGCCATTCCCCCAATGCGTTGCACGCCATCAATACTATCGCTGCGCATAGAAATATCCGGGATACACTGAATTGCAAACGCATGATGCTGTTCCTTTCCTAATGCGGTTACACACACAAGGAGCGGTAAACAATTGCGGAAACCAGCGCCGCCATTTCCGAGCGGAACGTCGTGCCGCCCAGCGACACTCGCACGGCACCCGCCCGGAGCGCTGATATCGTTTCTTTCTCCGTGAAATCCCCTTCCGGGCCGATCAGGATCGCCACATCCTCATTCAAAGTCATCTTTGGGAGTGGTAGGGCGTCCGGGTGTTGAGTGGCCAGCAAAGGATGTCCGTGCCTTCTTGAAAGGACTGCTGCAAGATCTTCCTCAATAAACATCTCCGGGAACCAAAGCCGTCCACATTGCTTGCATGCTTCTATGGCGATTTTTGCCCATTTCGCGGTTAGGCGCGGGGATCTCCCGGAACGTTCCGCAGTGAAGAAGCAAAACCGGTCCACCCCCGCTTCCGTGCCATGCTGGATGATAAACTCAATCGCCTTGTCTTTCATAAGCCAGCCCATGGCCAGGGTGAGTCTCGGGGAAGGCTGCGGCACCTGCTTTTCCTCCTCCACGTGGACCATCAGTTCTTTTTTCCCGCAATGCTCCACACGCCCGCGCCATTCCATTCCCTGGCCATTAAACAACGTCACCGGTTCCCCTTGCTGCAAACGAAGCACGCGCAAGCCGTGATGCGCTTCGTCTGGCGGCAAAGCATAAACTTGGCCCGAAATCGGTGTTGCGTCAATATAGAACCGGTGTAGGTGCGCCATAGTCAGAACGTTATCCTTATCGTAGCTAATCCACCAGGAGGTACAGGAACCTTTACAGAGTGACCCTTTTCCACGGGGATAGTTTGAATAGGATCTTCGTTAAGGGTACACAAGGAGGCACTCTTGATCTCTTGATTAAAATTAATTTGCTCGGTGACTTTCGCTTTTCCAGGATTCCAGAAACGAATCACCGCGTCATGATTGTCGTGTGCGGGTTTCAAGGCCGTCACCACGGTTTTGCCTGGCTCGATGTTTAGAAAAGAGTAGGGGAGAGGCGCCTGATCCGCCAGATGCACCCGAATTCCGGTTTGCATCTCTGCAACAATTCGCGCGGCCTGCGCCGGATCAAATGCACCGAGGAACGGCCAGATCGCATAGTCGAATTCGAGCGTTTGCAGCAGTTGTCCGTCCGGTTCGCCATCCGTGCCGACCGTTTGCCGGGTTGCGCGGAAAAGCGTAAGCGCTAGACTATGATCAGGACTCTGGAGCACTTCGTATTCGTGCAGCCCCCAAGGCGAGAGCACCGCAAGGCCGCCCGTAACGTCCTGCGTGCCAAAATAACTCGTAAAAGCCTTTTCGGGATTGATGCGCTCCTGCCAGTGCGCACTTTCCTCGGGAATGGCGATATCGCGTTCCACCAACGCAAAGGGTGTCTCCGCAAACGATTTTTCCGCTTCCTCAATCCCTGTCGGGAAAAGCACGCGTAAGCGATGATCTTGAATGGTATTCTGAATAACCGAATGCACACGGAGACAGGGTGAATCCTTTTCCACATACAGGAAATCAGTAATGTGCAACGCGATACGCCGTTCCACGCGAGTATAGGATGGAAGATCCAATTTTTCGGGCAGCAGCAACGTGCGCTCAATGCGGAAGACCGTCCGCAGGGGGCCGTCTTCCTCGACTGCCGCGCTCACCAGCGAACCCGGCGTGCGATACACAATGTCATTGATAAGCTGTCCACGCGTCCATCCATCGCCACAATCCCCGCAATCCTCATATAGGAAAAGACCCGTATATGACCGTTTTGCTTTCTCAAGCGTTATCGTAACCGTTCCATCCGTTTGCACCGACACGTCGAGGATGCCATTGGAAGCGGAAAGCGGACCGGTCATGAGCGACCCGAAAGTGCGCGTGGCATCATCCGTTGGTTCGACTTGAATACTCGTATAGCCGCATGGCGGCAAATCGAGTTCCACCGCGACATGGCAGAGATCCGCATTCATCATGGGGACGCGCCCGATGGCATTCATGCGCTGCGATGGCTTGCCACGGTCAAGGGCGCGATGCTGATACGCAAGCCGCTTTCCATCCGGTCCTTTCAGGTGGAATTTATTGATGAGTTGCCCGGTAGCCAGACCGTCAACGAATTTCTTCGGATAGTCCGCGGGAAATTCCAGTGCGACTTCAAACACCCCTGTTCGCCGGAAAGGCAATGGATTGTGCGCCACAATGTTTTTCCATGCTTCGCCCTGATCGGATGCCCGCCCAATCTTCGCCATACAGCGCCGGACCAGCCCGTCCCCGATCATTTCCGCCTGATCGAATCGATACTGCATGTCGCGATGCACCTGATCGATGCTGCACCCGCAAATGGAATCATGGGGATGATTACGCAGGAGGTACTGCCACGCTTTGTCCAGATAACTCACAACCGGCGCGCCGCCATTCATCCGATCGAAAAGGGCATACGGTTCCGCCCATTTCTCCAGCAGTGCCTGGCATTGTCCATTGCGCTTTTTAATGGGATAGCGGGAAGAAAGCGTATGGACAATGAGATATTGGGCGCCACAAGTCACATCCAGCACGGGTTGCCGCAGTTCCCCCGTGCGTTCTGGCAATTTATCGGCCTGTTGCGCGATTTCCCGCCCATATTCTTCAAGATTCGCCCACACAAATTCGATATCGGGATAGCGCTTTTTTAGTTCCTTGAGGATCCGGGGCATTTCGGGGTCCGGCCGCTGATGATCAATGGCATCCAGCATAAGCACGCACGGGAGGGGGGCGCGCTGACTCTCTTCCCGCCAGTAGGGCTCAAAATACCGTGCATAGCTTTCCCCGGAAAAATTGTCTTGCCGGATCTTGCTCCGCACCGCAAAGTCGAACGGCGCATAACTTCCTTTATCCGAAAGCTTGTGATACACCATGCGGCTTCCATCCGGGCCTACCCAGACAAACTGCGAGGGATAGCTGGGATCCTGAGTGCCCCGCCAGCAGATCCCCGCCTGAAGCCCGAATCCCTGCATAATCATGGGCAGGGCGGCAATATGCCCGAATTGGTCCGGCGTATAGGCAAAATTAAGCGGTGGAAAACCGAGTTCGCGGCAAATCCGCACCCCCCGCATGAGATTCCGGATAAAGCTCTCCCCCGAAATGAGCCATTCGTCCGGGAGGTTGTACCAGGGCCCCGCCAGCAGACGCCGCTCCTTCAGCAGCCGTACCAGAAGCTCTTTTCGTTCCGGGCGTATTTCCAAATAGTCCTCAAGAACAATGGTCTGTCCATCAAGATGGAATGACTTGTATTCCGGGTATAATTCCATTAATTCCATGAGTTCGTCTATGAGTTCGACAAGCCACATGCGGTATTCTTGGAAAGGTTTATACCATTCCCGATCCCAATGCGTGCCCACGCAATAGAATGCTTTCATATCCGTGTTTCCTTCTTTCTTTCCCGGGAACCCAGGAATGACGATAGCGCAGAGGAAACAGGGAGTTCAATGAGGCACTGATGGTGCGTTGCGCAAAGGAGAATGCTGTGATACCATTCCGTAAATCAACGCTAATTGCTGAAAGCCAAAAACTGTTATCAAGGTGCGCCTTATGGAATGCGCGGTGTGTCATGAACGAAGTTCTGTGGGATTTTGCCCCGAATGCAAAATGCTCTTATGCGAGGTTTGCGGAGCGTTTTGTCAGCAATGCGGCCAATTGGCGTGTAAAAATCACTTGCAGCGCACCCCGGCCGGCCCCCTTTGCCGATCCTGCATCATAAAGGGCCTCCCAAAATCGAAGGAACCTTCCATGGAAGACAGGGGAGGGGGGGGACCCGAAAAATCCAAGCCAGAAATATTGAGTTTTCAGGCGCTCAATGCCGATCTGGATGAGGACCAGCGCCCGACGGCGGCCCTTGTGTCTGCAAAACCCAAAATGGGACTGACGGACGATCAGAAAGAAGCCTTGAACCGCAAGGTATTAACGGCAAGCGCCCCGAAAGGAACCCCAATCTGGATCAGCAGCCTTGTGGGCGGGATCGCCGCCTGGGTAGTGTTTTGGCCTGCGGTCCGTTCAACCCTCTTTACGGAAATCCGTGATATCTTGTTGATGATCGTGATGGTAGTAGCCCTGGGGACGGTTTTGTGGGCGTCAGCGGGCATTTTGCAGCATGGGGCAACCAGGAAGGAACGTGTCCTGTGTGTCATAGGATTCTTGCTGGGGCTGTCGGCGGTGGTGTTTACCGTACTTTTATACCGATCAACCCATTAAGGAATAAGGCATGGAAATCGACATCGGGGCCATTTTTCAGTTCATCTCGGAGCATAAACTCTGGTTTGCAGCACTGATTCCCTTTGTTCTGGCCTTCGCCGTAGTGAAACTTCGCGGATGACAACCCGTGTCTAAGGACAGAACGCGGATGCGCAAAAAGGTTGAACTCACCTTGTTTTGAAGTATATACTTGTGCTTGACTGGGCAGTGGGCGTGGTATGTCAGGCTGCCCCTATTTTATTTGGCAAGGAGGTGAATTGAATGGCTATAGACACCGATCTAAAAGAAAAAATCAGACAAATTATTGCGGAACGTTTGGACCGCAAGCTGGAAGAAGTAACCGATGATGCGCGGTTTGTGGACGATCTGGGGGCCGATTCCCTGGATCAGACAGAACTGCTTATGGCGCTCGAAGAGGAGTTCAATATCGAGATCGACGACGACGCTAACGAGATTGACACCGTTGGCGACGCGATTAAATATATCGAATCTAAACTGAGTAAATAGTCCGCGTCTCTTTTCTTGTATGGACGCTTCAAATACATTATAGTAGTAAATGCTTTCCAGCCCGTGGAATCACCCCACGGGCTGGGTTCTATAAGGAAGGGTATGAATACGAAGATTGTGGTTACTGGGATGGGTGTGGTATCGCCCGCCGGAAATACAGTGGATGATTTCTGGAGCAATTTATGCGCGGGCCGGTCGGGGATTCGAGCCATTACCCATTTTAAAACTGATAAGATTGCCTCAAAAATAGGGGGGGTGGCGGAAGACGTCGTGCCCGCCGGAATGGGGCCGAAAGAGATCCGCCGCCAGAGCCGGTTCACCCTGTTTGCCATGGAAGCCGCTGACCAGGCCTGGCGTCAATCGGGGCTTGACATAGCGAAGGAAAATCCGTTCCGGTGCGGCGTCTATTTCGGAAGCGGCATTGGGGGAATTGACCATATTGAACAGAACACCGTCAAAAATCATCTTGAGGGGCCGCGCCGCATTTCTCCGTTTGTGATGCCCCAAGGGCTAACCAACATGGCTGCCGGCGTTGTCGGCATCCGTCTTGGATTGAAAGGTCCGAATCTGGCTATTGTCACCGCCTGCGCAACCGGCGCGCATTGCATCGGGACCGCCGCGGATGCGATTCGCTTGGGCAAGGCCGACATGATGATCGCGGGCGGCGTGGAAACACCCGTCATTCCTTTCGGTTTAGCCTCTTTTAGCGCCATGCGCGCCCTCTCGACACGCAACCATGAACCCGAACGCGCCAGCCGGCCTTTCGACCTGGACCGGGATGGTTTTGTAATGAGTGAAGGGGCGGGCGCCCTGGTATTGGAATCCGAGTCCCATGCAAAGGCCCGAGGGGCTGAAATCCTGGCCGAAGTGGCCGGCACGGGAGAATCCTGCGATGCTTATCATGTTACCGCCCCAGACCCTGAGGGGATAGGCGCTGCCGAAGCCATGCGCGCCGCCTTGGCCCAAGCCGGGATAAATCCTGAAGAAATTGTCTATTATAACGCGCATGGCACAAGCACCAAACTCAATGACGCGAGTGAAACACGCAGCCTCCAGCTCGTGTTCGGGGAAAATATGCCCCTGGTGAGCTCCACAAAATCCATGATTGGTCATTTATTGGGTGCGGCGGGGGCCGTGGAAGCCATCGCCTCTATTCAGTCCATCTTAACAGGAATTATTACCCCCAATATTAACTATGAAACCCCGGACCCCGAATGCAGGGTAAACCTGGTGGCCAATGAAGCGAGAGAGGTCACGGTAACCTCTGTAATGTCCAATTCCCTGGGGTTTGGCGGACATAACGCAACCCTAATTTTCCGGCGCTATGCGTGAAACGGATGACCGAGAAAAGGAACTGAAAGCTGTAGCCGAACAGTTGGGCGTGGAAATCTCTGATTTCCCGCTCCTGGACCGGGCTCTTACCCACGCCTCCTATGCCGCCGAAGTCGACCATCCCCTGCCAGATTATGAATCACTCGAATTTTTAGGGGACGCCGTCCTGGGACTCGCCGTAGGACATCACTTGTTCGAGGCGTTCCCCAACCGGACCCCAGGCGAATACAGCAAAATGCGCGCGGGGCTGGTGAACCGCCGTTCCGTCGCACGCGTCGCCGGGGAACTGGGCATAGCAAGCGCCATTCGCCTGGGAAAAGGCGAAGAACTGTCCGGCGGGCGGCAACGCATATCCCTCATTGCAGATTGCCTTGAAGCCCTGATTGCCGCCGTTTATCTCGACTGTGGATGGGGCATCGCCCGCGCTTTTGTGGCAAGGATCTTTGCCCATGAACTCGCCCGCGCCCATGAATTGGACCAGGTGTGGGACTTCAAATCCCGCCTGCAGGATTTCTGTCAAGCCCAGCATTACCCCTTGCCCCATTTCGAAGTTGTGCGTTCCGAAGGGCCCGACCACAAAAAAGAATTTGAGGTCGAAGTCTCCATCGGCAAAAAAAATCTGGGACGGGGGCGCGGCCCGACTAAAAAAGAAGCCGCGCAATTGGCCGCCCGGTCCGCCCTCGAATCAATCGCCGCCCAAAATGGATTATTGGACCCCTCCCCGCCAGAGAAACCGGACGCTGATAGCTGACCGCAATTTAAAGTTGTTCCAACACGCAGCAATGCAGTATACTTGCCCTTGCTTACCAAGACATTGGGCTGCACAAGATGCAGATTGTCTCCGATACTACTATCGGGCTGGTTGGTATAAAGTGATTCTATGCAGTTCGGGCATTCGCCCCAAGCTCCGGCAAGGAACTGAGTTCATGCGGAATACTAAAGGTTTTACATTAATCGAATTGTTGGTGGTCATCGCCATTATCGGGATTCTGGCGGCCATCTTGCTCCCGGCATTGGCGCGTGCACGGGAATCCGCCCGCCGCTCCAGTTGCCAAAACAATCTCAAGGAATGGGGGCTCGTCTTCAAAATGTATTCCAACGAGTCCAAAGGTCAACGGTATCCCCAGGCCTGTCTGCGCTACATGGAAGCCTTCACCTGCGAAGAATTCCCCTTTCAATCCGTCGGCGAACAAATTGTCGCCGCCGCCGCGCCCCTGGCCACCTCCATTTATCCCGAATACCTGACCGACCCAAATATCATGTTTTGTCCTTCCGATCCCATGCACGAAAAAGGCGGCCATATTAATCCCGAAACCGGGCAAAGCGACTTGAATATCCCCTGCATGGAACGGGAACGGGGCATGGTCCTGCTCGATGCCAGCTATTATTATCTCGGCTGGGTCTTTGATATCGGGGACGATTCTGACCCGCAATGCGATCTGTCCTCTACTTTCTTTTCCACGTTGGATTCTTCCATTGAAGGAAACAGCCCCGCCCAGCTTATCCAGGGCTTTTTCACCGTGTTATTACCCCTCTTTCTCCAACAAGACGACAGCTTTGTAGATAAAGATATCGAAATCACCGATGAGGCCATAACGCAATCAGGAACGGACCGGGCCCTTGGCAATGGCGGAGGAAATGTCATCTATCGGCTCCGGGAAGGCGTGGAAAGATTCTTGATTACAGACATTAACAATCCCGCAGCATCCGCTATGGCCCAAAGTGCCTTGTGGATTATGATGGATAAGCTCTCCGTGGATCCAAATCGATACAACCACATCCCCGGCGGCGCAAATGTATTGCATATGGATGGCCATGTCCAGTTTTTCCGCTATCAACAAGGAGGTCCTGCTCCGGTTTGCGCCGGCGTGGCACGCGCCACCACCGCATTGGAAATAATTGTCGAAAAGTTAAGTGATATTTAGGGATACGGCCCTATGGGAGTGTATTCTTGAATTTATTGAAAAAGTTGTTTAACGGGTTTTGAAAGTGAACTGTAACTCACAAAATGGAAAAAACTAGAACGAAAGGAGGCCTGAAGGCTAGATAACATATTTAAAATCAATTACTTATGAATATTTGCGAAATTCTCGAAAAGATCCTTGATTTACCATCTGAAGTATGTTATAGTATCGTTGACAGTTACTACTGTGATGCCTCTTGCGGATCAGTGGCTGTAGGTATCATACCCGGATTTTTTTTAAGCCGGGAGTAAAAAACAACAACAGGAGAAAAGGACAATTATGCACAAGAAAGGATTTACATTAATCGAACTGTTGGTCGTGATTGCGATCATCGGAATTCTGGCAGCGATCTTGCTTCCGGCTTTGGCGCGCGCCCGTGAATCGGCCCGCCGCTCAAGTTGCCAGAACAACCTCAAAGAATGGGGTCTGGTGTTCAAAATGTACGCCAACGAAGCCAAAGGCGAAAAATTCCCCTATTTGCAGTGCGTAGATCGGAAGGATAGCGACTATCCGGGCGATATCGGATGCGTCGATCTCGCCGTTGGCCCACAGGTGGATTCGGTCTATCCCGAATATATTTCGGACCCGAACATCATGCTGTGCCCCTCGGATGCGGAATATAGTGATCATAAAATGGATCTCTATGACGACGAGGGCAATTGCGACATTATAAACGATCCGGGGATGATTGACGCCAGTTACTGCTACCTCGGCTGGGCGTTTGACCGCTTGGATAAATTCCCCCCAATCGGGGCTGATGAATTGGATGCTTTGAGTTTGCTTGATCAGTTTGGTGCGGAAGTTCCTGCGGGCGCCTGCGCTCCAGCACAATTTGGCTGGGCTGTGCAATGCCTGTTCACCGAGGTTCTCAATAAGCTCGGTTCGTCGCAACCGGGTATTGATATCGTCAAGTATGCTGCGGACGACGATATCCAATGCGACGAGTTAATGGGCTTTGGCAACGGCGGCGGAGACATGATTTACCGTCTTCGTGAAGGTATTGAACGCTTCCTGATTACCGACATCAACAATCCGGCCGCTACCGCGCAAGCGCAAAGCGAAATCTTCATCATGCTGGATCAGTTGGCCAACACCGGTGCGATTCAGTTCTTCAACCACGTTCCCGGCGGCTGCAACGTCCTGTATCTGGACGGTCACGTAGCCTTCGTGAAGTACGTGCCGAACACCAACCCGTGCTCGGATGAAGGCGCCACGCCCCCCGTGCTGCCCACAATGGCCACCCTGGTAGGCGCCATTGCTGCAATGCAGTAATCTAACCCCAAAATGTCTTTTCTCTCCCCGGATGGGTTCACCCCTCCGGGGAGAATCCTTTTTCTTCTCCAACCAGCAACCGGCCAATCCCGCGCCGCGCAGTACGAATGGCCGCCAGTCCTCTCCGTACTTTCCACGGTCTTCCTCCGGCAAAATATCGCCATTTTCCCCGGATGGATTTCATCCTTCAAACCCGCTAAAATGAATGAACGTGCAAGATTTGCGTCGTATTTTCTGCTAACATAATTAGTCATTGAAACCGTATCGGCAACCAATTGAATAAAACATCCACAATTACAGAAAGGTACAACCATGAAAAACACCGCTGTGATTTACATTGCATTGTTCGCATTCGCCATAGCCGTGACCGCAGGCGTATTTGCTGAAGACGCCACGTACGTCGGCAATGGCCAGTGCAAGATCTGCCACAACAAAAAAGATGAAGGCGAAGCCTGGACAAAATGGAAAAATTCGCCTCATGCAAAAGCCATTGAAACCTTAAACACCGATGCCGCCAAAGCCGCCGCACAAAAACTGAACCTGGCGAAAGCCCCCGCCGAAGCCCCCGAATGCCTGAAATGCCATGTGACCGGCTATGACGCCGCCACCGGGAAAGCGCCCGAAAAAATCCAGACAGCCGACGGCGTCCAATGCGAGGCGTGTCACGGCCCCGCTTCAGCTCACACCGCCGAAGGAAAGAAATTCAAGTCCGGCGATAAAGATGCCAAACCTGGCGAGAAAATCGGTCATCCCGACGAAGCCACCTGTAAAAAATGTCATAATGAACAAAGCCCCACGTGGAAAGCCGACCGGTACACTCTGCCGGACGGAACCAAAACCGGCTTTGATTACAAACAAGCCTACGCCAAGATCGAGCATAACAACCCCCTCAAGAAGAAATAAAGGAAAACGCGTTTGAAAAGGGATATTGGCCTCCGCGTTACTTCCCGCGTTTCGTAGGCCACTTTTTCCCCCGATAAGAAAGCGGCCAAGATCGGGAGGGCGAGGCTCCTGCCGAGCCGTAAAAAAATATGCCTTGTTGATCTTGTTCTGACGGCTCGGCAGGAGCCTCGCCCTCCCGGCCTAGCATTTTACTTTCTTCCACGAATCGCCGCCGAAGGCGGTGGGGGACTCGCAATAATATGCATGATTCAGGGTTGGTGAAAAATCCGAGTTAATAGGAAGCTTCCGGACTGAGTTTGATTCATTCTCTTTGCGCTCCTGATCTCGCTTTGCTCCAAGGATCACTCACCTGCGTATCCATGCCTTGCAAAATGGCGTCCATTGCAGTATAGTAACCTAATATGTGAGGCGCGCAGGCCATGCCGCGAAAACTACAGCGGCACGCGTCCCAACGGTTGAAGTGCGAAGTAAAAAGGGAGAGCAGGCATGAACTATTTTTCAATACCCTCCAGGACTATTGTGTTATTTTTTTGCATACTGCTGAGCGCGGCATCCAGTATCAGCGCCAACAGTGCACAAATTGAAAAAATACTCCCGCACAACGGCGCCGGTACCCCTGCCCCTGCAGGCAGAGCCTGCATCGAACAATTCATGACAGAGACATCCGTTTTCGTCCAGAACAATGGCCAATGGCCCGATCCTACTATCAAATTCACCCTCGATGGGCTTGGTGCAAACGCCGGTATCACCGATCAGGGCCTAAAGTTTCAGTTATTCCGGGAATCCAATAGGACCGATTGGACAAATGGGACCAATTGGACGGATCCGTCCGATCCCCAAGCCTCATCCGGTCCCGAAACCCGTTTTTCCCAAATGCATGAATTTGGATTGGAATTTGATGGCGCCACAACCACAATTCCCGTGGGTCATGGAAAATCCGAACGCACCTTCAACTACCTGCCCGGCGACACGGCCAATCACTACGAGAACGTTCCATCCTTTAATGCTGTCTGGTGTGACAGTCTCTATCCCGGCATCAGTCTCGAACTCACCGGACACCGCACCGGCCTCAAATACAACTTTCACATCGCCCCAGGAGCCGACCCCCATGCCATCCACCTCCGATATGAAGGCATCGAAAAACTCTCCCTCACCCAAGACGGCGCACTTGAAATTTATTTCGCCCCCGGCTGGCACCCCCTCATTGACAACGCACCCCGGCTCTTCCAGGAAGTGAACGGCGCCCAGCGCCTCATCCCAGGCCGCTTTATCCTTATCAACGATCATACTTTCGGCTTCGATATCACCGGGCCTTATGACGCCACCCTCCCCCTTGTCATCGACCCCGCCATTGAATGGGGAACCTACCTCGGGGGATCGAATGCTGACTATGGCTATGGCGCCGCGGCCGACTCGAACGGAAACTGTTATGTCACCGGTTACACAAACTCTACGGGATGGGTCAGTGGCGGATGGAATCCCGCGCTCAGCGGCGCCAGTTATGACGGTTTCATCATTAAATTCAATACTGCCGGGCAGCACCAATGGTCCACCTACCTTGGCGGGACGGGTGTTGAGCGCGGGTATGCTATCGCCGTGGACTCCAGCGGGAACTGCTACGCTACAGGGGAAACCTCTTCTTCCGGATGGGTCAGCGGTGGCTTTGATACCTCATACCATGGCGGAGTTGACGGTTATGTGGTGAAATTGAATACCGCCGGGCAGCACCTGTGGTCCACCTATCTCGGCGGGGCGAATGACGATTTCGGATGGGGAATCGCCGTGGACGGCAGCGGAAATTGCTATGTTACCGGGTACTCCGATTCTTCAGGGTGGGTTAGCGGAGGCTTCGACACCTCGCCCAATGGTTCCATTGACGGATATATCGCGAAACTGAATACCGATGGACAGCATCTGTGGTCCACCTACCTCGGCGGGGTGAATGATGACTATGGCCAGGCTATCGCCGTGGATGGCAGCGGAAACTGTTATGCGACGGGGCGGACGGATTCATCCGGTTGGGTCAGTGGGGGATGGGACACCGCTTATGGCGGCACTTTTGACGGCTACGCCGTGAAGCTGGATACCAACGGCGGCCATCTATGGTCTTCCTACCTCGGTGGAACAGGGTTAGAATACGGCCGGGGGATCGCCGTGGACAGTAGCGGGAACTCTTTCGCCACAGGATACTCAGCTTCTTCGGGATGGGTCAGCGGGGGATGGATAACCACCTATACGGGCACATCGGATGGTTATGTGGTAAAACTGGATGCCAACGGAACCCACCGATGGTCCACCTACCTCGGCGGAAGCAGTTTCGACTACGGTCAGTGCATTGCACTGGACGCAGCCGGGAACTGTTATGCGTCCGGCTATTCCTCTTCTCCAACCTGGGTCAGCGGCGGATGGGACACCACGAACA
>ERZ795059.2145-NODE-2145-length-20838-cov-5.801809_pt1 | contig 20838 bp, 20 predicted proteins | sample MGYA00375143_ERZ795059 | MGnify/ENA primary metagenome ERZ795059 (study PRJEB30188, sample SAMN05720168) | activated sludge metagenome | isolation source: Anaerobic digester | place: USA | collected 2015-01-07 ... | reverse complement strand
CCTACCAGCGCTTCCTGCTGCCGGCCTTCCCCTTCACGCTGCTGGCCACCTGGTATTTGTGGACGCAACATCGCAAAGCCAAGACCGAGGAGGAAGCCGAGGAAATCGCCGTGCAAGAAGGCGAGGAAGAAGAACCGCGCGAGCGCAAAAGCCATCCGCTGCTGTGGTCGGTGATTGTCGTGATTCTGCTCAATTTCTGGGGTGGATTTTTCCTCTTGCAGGGCAAGGCGCACAAGGTCATTCAGAGCGTCGTGCCCGAGTTTGCGGCGACCGGCAAACAGATCGCCCGCGTCATGCCGGCCAAAACGTCCATCGCAACAATCCCCATCGGCGCGTTCGGCTTTTTCAGTGAGCGTAAAATCATCGACATCGCCGGGTTGACCGACAAGCACACCGCGCACCTGGACATCGAAACCGGCGAACGCAATGTGGGGCACGAAAAATTCGATTACGATTATGTCTTCCAGAAAAAGCCGCACGTGATCATGCAACTGCCCGCGCTGTTCCCCAACACCAAAGAAGGATTGCTGGAGTGGATGGGCAAAACTTCGCTCAATCCCATTCAGTACAACATCTACGATTACGACCAACTGAAGAACGATTACTACCTGGCCTGGCTGCCGGTGAAAAAGAAGCTCGTCAAGGTCCGCGGCAAAGCCAAACCCGAGGTGGTTATGCAGGGCGCGTTCGGCTACGTGCGCAAGGATAAGCTCGGTAAAAAGGGGTACAAAGTCTGGGAAGCGCTGCCCGCCGCCGAGGCTTACCGGCCGTTCCGCGAAGTGCCCGAGATGGCAAAGAACAATCCGCTGCTCGACAAGAACCTGGGCGTTTGGTCGTTCAAGGGCGGCGAGAAAACCGGCAAAAAGAAGCTTGCGCCGGGTGAACAGCCGCCGTCCGCCGGACAGACCACGCCGGAAATGCCGACCGAGCCGATCGAGGTGCTGCCGGGTGGAGCCGCTCCGCCTACCGATGCGGCGCCCGCCGAAGCGGCGCCCGTCGAGCCGGTTCCGGCGACGGAATAAAAACGCTGATTCAACACCCTGGGCGCGCCGCGCCGCGCCCTTGTTATTTTTCAACCGCGTAAACAAGCGGCTGCGCATGCGGCGTGCGATTGATCCTCTTTGAATCAGACCCGATTTTCCGCCGCGTACCTTGACAGCGAAAGGGCCGGCTCAGTAGACTGCCGTACACCTTGGGAGGGCGTCGGCGCGGCGTTTTTTCGTCGCGGCGTTGATCCTTTCCTTTCGCTTTATGGCGACCGCCGGAGGTCACGATGCACTGGCAAAAATGGGTGATCCTGCTCGGCTGCCTGGCGTTGGTTTCCGCCTTCTTTATCGCTTGCGAGGAAGAAGAGGAAGATGAGCCCACCGTTCAGGAGTGGATCCAGCGCGGCAAGGAATTGCTCGGCGAAAACAACGGCACCGGCGCCTACCTCGCCTTTCAGGAAGCGTTGGAACTGGAAAGCGGCAACCTGGAAGCCAAGTATGGCGTGGTGCTCGCCGATGTGCTGCAGTTTTCCGACACGCTCGACCTCGTGCTGACCATGTTCGAGCCGGCGACCGAGGATATCCCCGCCGCCGAACTCACCGCCGCATGCGACAAGCTCAACGAATGCGGCGTGCTCGATCCCATCAACGCGCCGTACGATGAGTGCCTTTCCTCGGGAGCCTTCGGCCTGGAACAAGCGACGCGCGACTGCGTGATCGCCGCACCCGATTGCGACGTGATGATGAAGCGTTGCGACATCATCTACTTTCCGCCGTCGCAGGAACTGTGCGCTGCGGCCTGCGAAAAATTCAAAGACTGCGGCATGCTCGGCGGTACGCACTGGACCGTTGACGATTGCCTCGCCGCCTGCCCGCAAATCTACGTCACCGGCGAACTGGAGTGCTTCCGCACCTTCGACGATTGCGCCTACGCGCGCGAGACATGCTTCCCCTTCTACGGCGAAACGATCCAGACGCTGCTGGGCGATTTCTGGTCGGAAGTCAGCATCGAGATGGGCAACAACATCGCTGAACTGCTGGCGCGCGAAGACGACTTCCAGTTCGCGATCGACAAATTCCAGTTCACCTTCTTCGACCTGTTTTTCCGCCCCGATCTGGCGGGCGTGCACGATGCGACCGAGGTGTATTTCTTCTCGTCGATCTACGCGGGCATGGAGTCGCTGTTCAACCTGCTGCTCGGGCTGGACGTGAACTTCAACATGCTGCTGCTGGAGAACATCGATTGGCCGTGGATGGCGGACATCGACCTGGAAAGCTTCTCGATGGAAGACGTGCTGTTGATTTTGCAGAACATCGACGACGTCGCCGCTTTGCTCGAACTGATGCTCAACGACCCGGTGTATCCGACCTTCCTCACGTTGCGCGAAGAAGACGGCGTCGACCGCATCAACAATTCCGGCGAATATCTCGGGTGGGTGTTCGGCAACCTCGTCGAAATGATCGAGCGCACGGCCGAGGAAACCGAAGATCAGACCGACGATCCGATACACTACGTCGACGGCAACGGCAACGGCGTGTGGGATGCCAACGAACTGTTCGTTATCCCCGGCGTCGTGGAAATGGACTACGACCTGGCCTGGGCCGTACACGACATCTTGCTGGCGCTCAAGGTCGATTTCGTAGACGGTTATCCGTTCCACTTCGACGCGCTTGAGCCGCTGTTCGCCTATTACAACCTCGATTTCATCAACGTGCTGCTCGAATTGTTCGATCTGCAGGGCGTGGAAAGCATCGACCTGGGCGAATGGTTCCGCCATCCCGACCCGGCCGGTCTGCGCCCGGCGCTCTTCGACTTGCTTGAGCTCATCGAGCAATACAACGACATGACCGGCCAATGACCGGAGAGGAACGCATGAAACTTCGCCTCTTGCCGCTGAGCTTGTTGTTGCTGTTGCTCGCTTCGCTGAGCGCCTGCTCTTACGACATGGAAATTCGCGGCGTCCAAATGCAGCCCTACGTTCCCGCTCCGCTTCCGCAGCTGTTCGACGAAGCGATGGCTACCCCGCGCCACGACGGCGTGCTCTTGGCCGGCGCGCAGATGCTGGATATCACCCCCTACGACCGCAAGGCGTGGCTGGCCGGCTTCGGACCGGGTCGTAAAAGCCGCGGCGTGCTCGATCCGGTATACGCGCACATTCTCTACCTCAATGACGGCCGCAACGCGACGGTGCTCATTGCCCTGGACATCGTCGGGATCATGAATCCCGATGTGAACCGCCTGCGTTCGCTGATCACCGCGAAGTATCCGCACAACATCCAGGTGATCGCCACGCATAATCACCAGGGCCCCGACACCATCGGCTATTGGGGACCGGGCCTGCTGATTCCGGTCGATCGCGGCGTGGATCAGGATTGGTTCGACAAGACGATGCAGGCGATCGCGCTGAGCGTGAACGACGCGATCCGCACCGCGCAGCCCGCGCGCCTGGCCTTCGGCGACGCGATGGTCGACCCGCGATGGTCCTCCAATTTATGGTTCGATCACGACCAGGGCCCCAAGGACGATCAACTGGGCGTGCTGCGGGTCGAGACCTTCGACGGCAAGGCGTTGGCCACGGTGATCAACTGGGCCTGTCACGCCGAAAGTCTGCTGCACAACAACAAAATAAGCGCCGACTTCCCCGGCCGCTTCTACAAACACTGCGCGGCCAAGGGCGGCGGCGTGGGCATCTTTCTGGCCAACGCCTCGGGCGGCATGGTCACCGCTTACCCCTGTCGCTGGGAGCAGCGCAAACATTACGACCTTGAAAAGCGTATCGCCTGGGCCGACCAACTCGGCGAGTATTTGTACGACACGGCCGCGGCCTCCGTGCGCGACGTCCCGCGCGTGAGCGGCGCGAAAATCAACCTGAAGCATTCGTCGCTGGCCGTGCCGATGCGCAATCCGTTGTTTCGCGTCGCGGCGGACAACGGCATCATCCGCACCGACGATCGCGGCCACGACCGCAAGCAATTCAACACCGAGCTCAACGTGCTCGACCTGGGCCCGTGCACTTTCGCCTTCGTGCCGGGCGAGCCGTTCCCCAGCCTCGGTAAAATTCTGAAAGATGCGATGCCCCGGTCCAAACCGCCGTTCGTGGTCACGCTGGCCAACGACGAACTGGCGTATATGATGACCGAAGAGGAATGGAACGACAGCCATTACCGCTACGAACGCTCCATGAGTTGCGGTCGCGAAGCGGGACCGCTGGTCACCGAGGCGCTGGTGGCGCTGATCAAGAAAGGGCGCTAAGTGAATCGCTGCACACATCTTTGCCTCGCCTTGTTCTTGCTCGTTTGCCTGCTGACCGTGTCCGTCGCGGCTTTCGGCCAGGAGGTGCAGGAGCAACCGCCGGCCGACCCGATTCCCGGTCGCGCTTTCCTCGATTTCTTCGACGATTCGCTGCAAACCACCGCGCAGATCGCCGCGACGAACGATCCGCTGTTGTGGGGCACGCTGCCCACGCGGCTGCCGCGCGGCACGGCGATGTTCCAGGCCATCTACCGCCATCGGCGCATCGATTCGTACTACCAGGAAGACGGCGACATCGAAGACAAATGGCTCCAGGTCGAATATCCCGATCCGTATAAGGAAGGCGAGCGCCTCTTCAAAATGGACGCGGAATTCCAGGGCAAAATCCAGAATCTCGATTTGCTGTTCGCCTATGGTCTCTCCGAAAACTGGATGCTCTACACGATCTTCCCCTTGCAGCGCGAGGAAACCTGGCTGCACGTTACCTTCCGCCCCGGCACGATCTCGGCCCTGGGCGTGCGCACCGCCGACGATTTCTACCGCCTGATGGAAAAGCTCGGTCAGCCGCGGCCGGTCACCCGCTGGCGCTCCAAGGCGTGGCAGCTGGGCGACATGTCCGGCGGCGTGTCATGGCAGTATTTCCACCATCGGCTCGCGCGCCTGTCGCTGACCGGCGAAGCGATCTTTCCCACCGGCCGGCTCGCCGACGCCAACCGCGCGTTGATTTACGGTCTGGGTCCGCAAATCGATTCGGGCGGCGGCAGCTTCGCCTTGGCGATCAATCATCGCATGGAAGCGAGCATGCCCGGCCACGAATGGCTCAACCTGCACCTGGACGGGCGCTACCGTTACGGCTTTTCCGGCAAACGCCGCGTGCCGCGCTTCCTGCCGCCGACCGCCGACACGATGCAGGAGTGGGAACAGTTCGGCCTCGACGAAGCGTTTTTCCCCGGTGAATTCGACGATGATTTCTACACCGTCACGCCCGGCTCGCAGGTCGAGGCGCTGGGCGGCGTCGGCTTCGTGTTTCACTATTTCGCCGTCGGACTGGGTTATCGCCTGTCATGGAAGCAGGAACCGGAACTGGAAGCCGAACGGACCATGCTCGATCTGTTGAACGCCACCAACGCCTACCAAGCGGAAATCGCGCACGGGCTGTCCCTGGAAGTCGGCGCGCCGTTGTACGACGTTTATGTTCCCGGCGTGCTGAGCCTGGGGTATGTGCATCCGACCGGCGGGAAAAACGCCTTCGTGGCCGAGGATCACTTTACGCTGCAGTTGCAGATGCTCGCGCCGTTCTGATTAGGCGGGGAAATTTTCCAAGCGCACGTTTTTTTCCAACGCGAGCAGCGCTTCGCGGCGCTGCCGGTACTCGTCTTCGAGCAGGCCGTACGCATGGTGGTCGACCCACCGTCCCTCCAACTGCAGGTCGTGCCGCAGTGTGCCCTCGCGAACGAAGCCGAGACGTTCGATTACCTTTTGTGAGGCGCTGTTGGTCACCGCGTGCCGAACGAAAACTCGATGCAACCGTAGATCCTCGAAGGCCAGGCGCAGCAGCCGTGCGCCGGCCGCCGTGGCCAAGCCCCGCCCGACCGCTTTGCTCCACACCCAGTAACCCAACTCCGCCGCGCGCGTATGCGGCAGCAGGTGATGCAGCCCGACCGTGCCCAGGTTGCGGTCATCGCCGGGCAGCGTCACCACGTAAACACAGTCCGTGCCCTCTCTCATCGCCCGGCTCATGCGCTGGAAAAAATCGTCCATGTTGCGGGTTCGCCGGGTTTCCTCGGCCCAGAACATATACTTTTTCAAATCCTCGAAGCTGTCCTCGAACGCACGCCACAACGGTTCGCGATAACGTTCCTCCAGCAAACGCAGCAGCAGCGGACCGCACGGCAACTCACGCGGAAACTTTTCCACGATCACGTCCATCGCTCAAATCCTTCTCAGTTCTTGGCCGCCAGTCGCCACGAATGCAACGTGCCCAGTACCGCCGAGCATAAACCCAGCACGCCGATCGGCCAGAAGCCGAACATGTCCACCGCCAACCCCAGCAGCGGTGCGGCGACCATCGTGAACACCGATTGCGCCTGCGACTCGATCGACAACACCGTCGCCTGCCGTTCGGGAGGTGTCACCGCATCGAAACGGCTCATCAAAATCGGCCGCCAGATGTTCTGCAATATTTCCAGGGCCACGAAAGCGATGATCGCCACCGTGTACCATTTCATAAGCAACAAACCCAGCAACACCGCGTAGGTCGCCACATACATTTCCCAGGAACGGCGCGCGCCGGCCCGATCCGACCCGGCCCAATCCTGCACCCGGTGCGCCTGCCGCGAGGCGATTGTCGAAGCCACATGAATCGCCAGGTACGCGGCGGAGATCAAAATTGCGGTGCGTTTCTCACTCGCCAACCCGATAAACAACGGCAGCGCCAACGCCGCCTGTTTGAGCATCGGCTGCAGGTAATCCTTCACCGTGTCGTGCAGGCCTTCGAAGCCCATCGACTCGACGAACAAGCCGCGCAATCCCTTGGTCGTCACCGCCAGCTTCATCGACGCGCCCAACTCGCGAAACATGCGACCCAAGGTCAGCCGGTCGCCCCGGTTGACGATCTGTTCGTCCAGCGACCGCGGATAGGTCGCCAGGTTGATCAGCCCGATGATGTAAGGCGGCAGGCAAAGCCAGAAAATATAAGAATAGCTGCCCGAAAAAAACACCAGCGCGCCGGCGATGACCACCGACACCGCCGAACCGGCCTTCGACCATGAACGCGTATAGCCGTACACCCTCGTTTTTTCGGCGATGCGCCCCTGGTCGCGCAGCCAGGTGAAGATCATCGCCTTGTGCGTGCCGGTGCGGAACGCCTCGCCGACGGCAAAAAAGAACATCGCGGGAAACAACATCCAATAGGCCGGCGCCAGCGCGAAAAGGACGAAACTGACGATGTACGACGCCCACCCCAGCAGCATCGAACGCCGTCGCCCCCACAGATCGGCGATCACGCCGGTGGGGATTTCCATCAGGTTGATGCACACCGAGCGAAAACCGATCAGCACGCCGATCAGGGTAAAAGCCAGCGGTTGATGGTGCAGCTTGTCGAGCAGAAACAGCACGAGGAACGGTTCGAAGTAGCGCTGGTTTTTCAGAAAACCGTACAGGGAAAAGCGCGCGAGCATATCGATGTACTCCCGATTGTGCAAACGCCGGCGGACACCTGATGATTTTCTGCTATAATCCGCCCCGCAACGGACGACCCGGAAACGATGGACCAAAACACATGATCGGTCAACTTGCCGCGATCCTGATTCTCAAGTTCGGCGTGCGTCTACCGCGCGTGCTGGGCATGCTGCCGGCGCGCTATTACATCAGCGAGGCGGTGCGCTGCCTGCGCCGCGACGACCTGGACGTCGCGATGATGTGTTACCGCACGGCTCGCGCCAAAGCGCCGCATGTCGAGGAAGCCAAGGTATTGCACGAGGTGCTCACGCTCGAAATGCGTCACCGCCGCCAAGCGCTGACCAAACGCCGCGAGGTGCTCCAGCGCACGCTCCGCGCCACCAAACAAAACGAGGATCGCCTCGGCGCGCACCTGACCAACGAGTTCTGCGCCGAAGAACTGGCTGCGACCGAGCGCGCGCTGACGATCATCGAAGCTTTCGCGGGCGAACTGGCCGGCGAGGTCCCGTCGGAGCTGAAAGAAGGGCGCGCGATCAACTAGCTGCGCGGGGTCAGCCACTTCAGCCAGAAGCGTTTGCCCGGCAGCGGCAGCGTGTCGATCAGCTCGGCATGCTCGCGACGGAAAGGCCGCAGGACGATCAGCAACAGCGCGAACACCGCGCCGCCCGCGACGATCAGCAGCGGCAGCCGCAACAGATCGTGCCACGCGATGATGTTCCCCAACCACCACACGACCGCACCCATCACCAGGCTCGCCGCCAGCACCTTGCCCAGAAACGCGACCGGGTAATCCGGACGCAGCGCGCGATGGACGATCATCCATTCGTACACGATGCCCGCGACGACCGCGATCGTCGTGGCGATCGCCGCTCCGGCCGCGCCCCACAGCGGAATGAAGGCCAGGTCCAGCGCGAGGTTGATCGCGCCGAACAGCAGACGCGCCTTGACCAGCGCCTTCTCCTTGTTCAGCGCCTGCAGGTAGTTCGCGGTGATCCCGCCCATCTTGGAAATGCTGAGTCCGATAAAGAGAATGAGCATCGGCACGATCGCGCCCTCGCCCGTTGCACCGTACATCAGGCGCAACAGATCGCCGCCCAGCAGCAGGCCGCCGACAAGAATCGGGAAGATGAACAGGTACATGTACTCCATGAACACGGCAAAGATGCGCTTGAGCTTCGTTTCGTCGCCGCTCGCGGCCACCTCGCTGACCATCGCCAGGGTGAAGCCTTCGCTGAACGCGGCAGAGAAAAACGACACGGCGAAAAACGCGAAGTTGTAGCCGATCACGTACCAGGTGACCTGAACCAGTTCGTCGCGCAAGGCGCCCAGCAACAGCACGTCCATGCCCTTTTCGAAGACGAAGTGCAACACGCCGTACAGGTACAGCAGCCCCGAAAACGCAAACAACCGCCGCACCGTCACCGGCGCTCCGGTTAAGGTCGCTTCCACGGTCGGCGCGGGCGTTGCGCGCAACCGCTGCGCGAAAAACACTAGCGTCGCGCCGTAGAGGACGATCTGGCAGATCAGCACGCCCGGTACGCCGCCGCCGGCGAGGATCGTCACCGCCGCCGCCCCGACATAGATCGCCGTCAGCGCCACTTGCAACAGGTTGATGAACCGCTGCTCGTAACGCGCCACCAGCACACGCGACAGCAGATTCTGCAGGCCCAGACCGACGACCATCAATCCGACCACTCGCACCAGCACCGCTTCGTCCGGCGCATGCAGAATCAACCGGGCGATCGGTTCGGCCGCCAGGAACAGAATCGCCGCCGCCGCCAACGAGACGATCAGCCGGATCGCCCCCGCCTGTCCGACCAGCCGCCGCTCGGCCGCCGGCCCGCCGCGCGCCACCGCCTCGGGCAGAAAGCGCAGCAGCGTGTTTTCCAAGCCGAGCGAAGCGAAAAGCACCACCATTGCGTTGAGGTTGAGCAATCCGGCCAGCGCGCCGTATTCCTCGCCGCCCAACAGGCGCACCAGAACGATCGATTCGGCGTACTTCACCACCATCAGGGCCACTTTGCCCACGAGGTTCCAGTACATGGCGCCGGCGGCGCGCTCGCCCAAATGAGCCACTATCGCTCCTTCGCTCGGTGTAAGTCGCGTGTCAGTCTACAGCTTTTTCACAGTGGGGAAAAAGGGGAAAAGCGCCCGGCTGCACGCCGGTCGCGGGAGATCATTCACGTCGAGCGACTATTCGCCGGCGTCTGCGGACGGGCCTTTCCAGAAGTCGACCTCGACCATCGCCTGCATGCCCTTGTAGGTCGCTACAACCACCGCGTAGCCGTTCACGTCGCCCGGCGTCAGCGAAGTCGCCGCATACCCGTCGATGTCCGTGGTCAATTCCGCGGCCCCCAGGGTGCCCATGGTCGAACTCAACAGCACTGCTGCGCCCTCGACGCCGCCGCCGTCCGGCCCGATCACCGAAAGCATCAGCGTCACCGTGCCCCCGGCCGTGATGTTGATGTTGTCCGGCGACGCCACCACGGTCAGCGAATAGCCGTTTTCGTTGGTCGCCGCGTCCATGTCCGTGGTCATGAACTCATCGCCGCAGCCGACAACCAGCATCAGAGCGGCCAACACACCCAAAATCCACAGCCTACGCATGGGATCCTCCCAAAAATGGCAATACGGTTACGGAAATGAGCAAAGGCAATGCCAATCATCGCCCTCTTCGGAAATTATCGATTTATCTATTTGATATATAAGGATATTTCATAATTCAGCCCATCGACCGTCACGGCCACAAAGCATAAAAATGGCGGCAAATCATGCCCAGTCGGGGGCAAGATCGACCGCCACTTCACGCTATTTCGTAAGGTGACACAACAGGCACTGCGACTTGTTCTGCCAGGTTTTACCGTGCTTTCCCTGGTGACAGTTCAGGCAATTGCTGGTCGGCGAGTGCCCGCCGAGGTTCGACGGCGCGCTCGTGCCGCTGCCCTGAGCATGACATTCCAGGCATTGCGCCGGGGAAGTATAGGCGTCGTCGTGCGGTTCGGCCGGCGAGTTGGCGAAACCGCCGTTGTGACATAAGTAGCAATCCCAACTCGCTTCGTGATCGCCCGGGTAATCCGGACCGGCCGTGGTGTCGTCGTCGCCGGTATCGTCATCGTCGTCGACATCGTCATCGCCGGTATCGTCATCGTCATCGACATCATCGTCGCCGGTATCATCATCATTGTCATCATCGTCGATGGTGTCGTCATCGATTGGATCGTCGACATCGTCGTCCGTCACATCATCGTCTGCAACGTCATTATCGTCATCGTCATCGTCGTCGCACGCCAGCTGCGCCTGCACGGAAAAAGCGGCCAACAGCAGCAACAGCAAAATGAGCTTTTTGGCATTTTTCAATTTTTCGGCCTCCAACAGTGGAAGAAACCACTTTTCTTCGCGGATCACCATAAGTGAACTTCCGTTTCCGAACAAGCACAGCCCAAAAAAATTCTTCAAGTAACGTTCCCTTGATTGACGCCTCGGGTGTTCCCGGCTAAGATTCGTTTTCGTTTGATTATGGGAGGATGCCATGCGCACCGACAAACATCGTTTTCTTTTGGTTTTCACGGCGGTTGTTCTGGTTTCGCTGCTGTTTGTCGCCGGTTGCGGCAAGCGTAAAAGCGCCGCGAACAACCCTACGCCGTTGCCGATCAATTTCGAACAGGCCGAACAGGTGCACCAACAGCATGAAGCGCGCCCGCAGGCGGAACAGCCGGCGATCATGCGCAGCATGGCCGCGCAGAGCAACCAGGAATGCCGCACCGTCTGCAAACAGACCTGCCTGCGCGGTCGCCAGTGCAACATTCCCGGCTTCGCCGACGTGCGCCGCTGCGCGAAATTCTGCCTGACGGCATGCAACAATAAAATGATCCCCGAAAATTTCGCCCAATGCATGTCCTCGGATTCCCAATGCGGCGAAGTGGCCAAATGCCTAAAGGATCTCCGCGAAAACCTCAAGAACAAGCGCCAGGAAAAGCTCCAGGAAAATCAGCAAGAGCAACCCGAGCCGGAACCGCCGGCGCCGGACATGCAATAAACGCCGCACGCGACTACCGTAAAAATCTTTCGCTTGACGTCGCTCGGCCGGTCCGGATAATCAAAGGCATCTGTCGATTACGGGAGCCGGATCAGTGACGGGACGTCAATTGAGTCTACGCAATTTTTTATTGATTCTCGCGGCAATTACGGTCGGCACGATCGTTCTATTGTTGGGCGCCGGCTTCGTGTACGCCTTGATCGCTCCGGCGGAGGGCAAGGCGCCGCTGATTCGCCTGCCCGATCCGGCGGTATCGGTTAAACTGCCGCGCGATCTGGCCGCTCATCAGGATTACCTCACCGAATGGTGGACGATCTACGCCAATGTGATCGACGACGCCGACCATGCCTACGGCATCACCATGCATATCTGCAAACGCTTTCCTTTGTTGCGCAAGCTCGACAGCATGGTGTGGCACACGGCCCTCCCCCAGCCGGAGTTTATCGGCTATTACGCCCTGGCCAACATTGTTGAACGGAAAATGATTACCGACGAGCGCAACGGCATGGCCGACAACGATTACCGCGCGAACGAGGAAACGCTGGAGATCAACCTGACCGACTGGCGGATCCTGCAAACGGCCACCGGCTTGTCGTTGCGCATGCAGGGAAACAACGCTTTGATTCACCTCAACCTGGTCGGCGATAATCCGCCGGTGCGCCAGGGGCAGGAGGGTTATGCTTGGCGCGGCGAAGATCTGCCGCCGGCCTACGTGCTCAGTTGGCCGCGCCTGACGGTGGAAGGATCGTTGATTTTCAACGCCGCGGTGCATCCGGTAACCGGGCAGGCGTGGTTGGAGCGCGAATACACCAGCTACCTTCCCTCATCCCGGATGAGCAGTTGGGATCGACTCGTGTTGATGCTGGACAATCATCACGATCTCATTTTATGGGATGCGCGTTGCGGCGGCGAACGACGCTGCGCGTCGATTCCCGCCACGCTGATTTCGCCGGACGGTCTCGCCACGCAGATTCCGGCCGACCAGGTGCAGGTCAATCCGAGCGAGTCGTGGACCAGCCAGGAAACCGGAGTCAAATACAACATCGAATGGCAAATTAAACTCGAGGCTTACGATGCGGCGATGATTGTGACCGCGCAACTGCCCGACGGCGAATTGAGTTATGCCCAAGGCGGAGTGCATGTGTGGGCCTCGCCGGTGCACGTGGCCGGTCGCTGGGGCGCCCAGGCGGTGCAAGGCGAAGGATACGGCGAGATCAGCGGCCTGGTCGAGCCTCTCGAACGTCGTTACTGAACAAGGAGAATCTTGTGCGGCATTTTGACCTCGACGACATTTATGCAATCGGTCCACTGACCGAGCGCCTCAAGGAAATCGCGGTGACGAACATTCGCCATACGGTTGGTGAAAACGCGAAAATCGATCTGGAAGACAAAACGCTCGAAACGTTGCAACATGGCCGCCAGACGATTCTCCGCCGAAAAATGTTGTGGATCGCCGCGCGCGACGAATCCGCGTTGCAGGTCGAGATGCTGCTCAGCCGCTTTCTCAATCCCAATGAGGCCTCGGTTAATAATACGTTGCGCCTAACTGTTAAACCCGTCTCGCGCCTGGCGATGATCGCACGCGTGCTGTTGGTCTCCCTTCTACCGTTGGCCGGCCTGGTCGGCGGCCTGTTTTTATGGCGGTTGTTACAGTACGACACCGGCATGACCGCCGCGCCCTGGGCGATCGTCGGCGCAGTTCTGGGCGCGGTCGTTGCGGTCGCCGCCCTGCCGTTTTGGACCCATCGTCTGGGCGCGTTGCTCGAAGGTCGCCAGGCGATCAACGCCCGCGCCAACCGGCAACGACTGAATGAAGACCTGGCGTATGAAATCGAAGTTTTGATCGGCGAACATGCAACCGCCGCCCCGGGCGAAACCCGCGAGGAACTTCCCGCCGAGCCCGCTGCTCTGGCCAGGTATACGCATGCATTATTAACCTATCCGGACGCTGCGATCACCGTTTACGGCCTGCACGACCAAGCGCATCGGGCGACGATTGCCGACGCGTTTGCCCAGTGCTTCAACGACGCCGCCGGTTACCAAGCCTACCAACGGGCGCTGACCGAATGCAATGAATAGCGACAATGTTCACCGGTCGGATCCGATCGGCGATTCACTTCTCGGTATTTCACGACAAAAAGAGTGAAAAGTATTCAATTGATTGGCGAAATGTGCCGAACTGTATAACGACGGGATTAAAAAATAGGTTTATCTCCTATTTGAACGGTTGCGGTAGATTGATAAAGTAACGTATACTGACAATTTAAGACCGGTGCGGACCACGAATCATCTCGTGAGTATATGCAGGTATGGCGGTTAATTGTCCATTTTGTCGATATCCGAACTTCGCCGACGCAAAAAAATGCCGGCGTTGCGGCAAAGAACTGCCCCATGTCTGCCCCGAATGCCAGCACCCCCTGCCGCTGGACGCGAAATTCTGCTCAAAGTGCGGTTTCATCTTCGAGCAGCAAAAGGTCGACGTCACCGCCTACAAAACCAAAAGCCTGCGTTCGCGCACCTTCGAGGAAGAGCGCGACCAAATGTTCCGTGAAGAACGCGGCGAACAAAGCGTCGGCTTCAAACCCAAGGTGCATCGCCTGAAAAAGTGCCCCGAATGCTGGCACAACATCAGCGAGGAAGCGACCTTCTGCACTTACTGTGGCACGCAATTCACCGAGGAACTGATCAAGGAGGCTCCCCCCACCCCCAGCGTCAGCGTGCGTCAGCCGGGCGCGAAAAAGGCTCAACCGGCCGCCAAACCGGCAGTCGCCGCCAAATCGACCGGCGCACCGAGCGCCGCCGCCAAACCGGCCGCCGCTTCGGGCTCCGAAAAAAAGCCCACGGAATCCCCGGTTGCCAAACCAACCGGCGCTCCGGCTGCGGCCAAATCTAAGCCGGCCAAGGTGGAAGAAAAACCTAAGTCCAAAAAACCGCCGGCGCCCGTCGCCAAACCGCCGTTGCCGGGCGACATCAAGCTCAAACCGCCGAAGACGGCGGAACTGGGCATCAAAATGATCAAAGTGCCCGCCGGCACCTTTTCCCTCCCCTCGCACAACGGCAAAGCGATCGCCTCCAAAGGCTTTTACCTGTCCCAAGCGCCGATCACCTGCGCGCAATATCGAAAATTTTGTCAAGCGACGGGGTACCCCACGCCGATCGACTGGATCGACGAAGCGCCTCTTCCCGACAAGGAAGAACATCCGGTGATCATGATCTCGATCAAGGATGCGCTCGCCTTCTGTCAATGGGCGGGATTGCGTTTGCCCACGACCATCGAGTGGGCGGTCGCTTTTTGCGGACAGGAACCGCACCGGTATCCGTGGGGCGACGATCCGCAACAAGTGCCCGTCAACGTTGAAGAGGCTCATCACCCGACGACCGAACCGGTGATGGGCAAGACCGACGACGCCGGGCCTTATGGGCATCGCGATCTGGTCGGCAACATCCGCCAGTGGGTGTTCGATCCGCCGGCCAAAGGCGGCATCCTCACGCCGGAAAAAATCGCCGAAGGCAAATTCGGCTTCGCCGGCGCGAGTTGGCTCGATCCGATCTGGCTCGCCGAATACGGGCGGGTCGATTACATCAAGGACCTGGATTTCCGTGGTTATCATATCGGGCTGCGCGTCGCGCTCGATTGATCGATCATTGCACTCAAGATTTTTCTTTCATCATCGTCACGGGAGGGATCATGCAGCGCATGTATATTCTTTTGCTTGCCATGGCAATCGTCGGCCTGATCGCCTGGGCGGCCGCCGCCGAGAATTTCACCTACCAAACGGTGCTTGACGAACCGGGCATCGACAACGCCACGCTGGCCCGGCTGATCGCCGATGGGCAGATCATGATCGTGCGTGAAAATCCCAACGGCCGGTTGAAAAATATCACCAGCGGCATCCTGATCAACCGCCCGCTGCAAACCGTGTACAACACGGTCAGCGACTACGGCAATTATGCGAAGTTCATGCCCAGCACCGACGAATGCGTCGTCGTCGCCGACAACGGCAACATCAAAGACGTCCGTTACAAAATCAACTTCAAGTTCCTCATCTTCAAATTCACCGCCGTGTACACCCTGCGCACATTCCTCAAACCACCTAACGAAATCACGTGGAAATTGGTGTCATCGGAAAAAAATAAAATCAAGCAGTCGGTGGGCTCGTGGCGCCTGCTTCCGGTCAACGGCGGCAAGCAGACCGCCGCCTTCTACTCGATCTATTCGGATATTTCCAATGTCGTGCCCGGCCTGGGTTCGTTCATCAATCGCGAGCCGAGCATGGAAGTGGCGATCAACGCCAGCACTTGCCTCTTGGTGCTCAAAGCGGTAAAACACCGCAGCGAAAATCCCGCATGGCAACAGCCGAAATAAAGAGGTCACGATGAGGAAAGAAGATGTGGTGATCGTTGGCGCCGGCCCGGCCGGCCTGACCGCGGCCATCTACGCGGCGCGCTCGGGGCTGAACGTTCTGGTTTTCGAAAAGCTCCAGCCCGGCGGCATGATGGCGACCACCGACTTGATCGAAAATTATCCCGGTTACGAAGAAGGCGTGAACGGGACCGAACTGGCCATGAAAATGCACCACCAGGCTGAGCGTTTCGGCGCGCGCTTCGATTACGGCGAAGTGCACAAGCTGGTCGTCGACGGCGACGCGAAAATCCTGCACACCGACAACGGCGAAGTGCAGGCGCGCACGATCATCGCCGCTTCGGGCACCGACCATCGCCTACTGGGCATCCCCGGCGAGCACGAGTACTTCGGCCGCGGCGTGTCGATTTGCGGCACCTGCGATGGCCCGCTGTATCGCGGCAAGGTCGCCGGCGTGGTCGGCGGCGGCAACAGCGCGGCGCAGGAAGCGATGTTCGTCGCCCGTTTCGCCGACAAGGTTTACGTCTTCCACCGGCGCGACCAACTGCGCGCCGATAAAATCCTCGCCGATCGCCTGATCGCCACGCCCAATGTCGAAGTGGTGTGGGACACGATCGTCAAGCGGATCGTCGGCGACGACCTGGGCGTCAAAGCGCTCGAAGTGCACAACAAGAAAACCGGCGAGGACGCAACCTTCAACGTCGACGGTTTCTTCGTCTTCATCGGTCTGGTGCCCAACAACCACTGGATCAAAGACGCGGTCGCCTGCGCCGAGGACGGCTTCCTCCTTACCGACGAATGCCTGCAAACCAACATTCCGGGCGTGTTCGCGGCCGGCGATTTGCGCCACAAGGAATTCCGACAGATCGCCACGGCGGTCAGCGACGGCGCGATGGCCGCGCGCGGCGTGGAATTGTACCTGCACGATTAGCGAATAATTATTCGATAAGCGCTGATAATCCCGGCGGCAGGCTTGGCCAGTTCGCCGGGATTTCGTTTGTCGTGAAGAAAAGCGCGCATGGCCAATGCGCGACGGATGGCGGTTGCGCCGCGACGCTCAAGCGCGTTATTGATTCGCCCATCACCTGCAGCAGGCTGATTTCGTCGGGATCGTCCACCGCCCATAACGCGCAAACGACGCCCGTTTCATCGCACCCTTCCCACCAAGGCGCGCCGGCCATGGTTTCGCCGAAACAGGCGTCCAGATTCCAGAGCAACTCGGTCTGCACGGTGGGCAACGCGTCGTTCGCCGTGGGAGCGTCCGCGACGATCCGCCATTGCAACGCGGCGTCGCTTGTGTCCAGCGCGATAAGCAAGGCGAGGTCGGCGCCTCGACGCCATAAAAAGAACGCCGGCGACTTGATCGGCCGCCGGCGTTCCGGTTCCTTGTTTTTCATCGGCGTGGCCGCAAACGGCGGATGCGTCAATCGAATGCGCAACGGATGCAGCCTCGCCATGCTTCGCTCTCGGCGCCTCAGGCCAGGGCGTCGGTGTCGACCGGATGATCGACGCGGGCTACGGCCGCTTCGCGATAACCGATCGCCAGCGCTTTGACGTTCAATTCCTCGGTGCCCGCCGGCACGCGGGCGGCGACCGCCTTCTCCAACGCCGCGCGCGACACGCAATCGGTCAGGCCGGCGATGGCGCCCAGCGCCACGATGTTGGCGACGTACACCTTGCCCAACTCGGTGCGTGCCAGGTTGGTAAAGGCGATGCGGAACGTTTCGTACTCGTTGCCTTCCGGCGGATTGGGGCACAGATCGCGGTCGAGGATCAAAATACCGCCCTTTTTCAGATCGACGATATACTTGTCCAGCGATTTCTGGTTGAGCGACAGCAGGATGTCGATTTCCTCGCACTTGGGAAAGTCGATATCATCTTCGCTGATGATCACCTCGCTCTTCGAAGCGCCGCCGCGTGCTTCCGGGCCGTAGCTTTGCGTGTTCACCGCGTTCTTGTTGTCGTACAGAATCGCCGCTTCGGCCAGAATGATCCCGGCCAGCACCAAGCCTTGTCCGCCGCTGCCCGCCAATCGCATTTCCAGTTTTTTTCCGTTTGACATGACTGCTTACTCCTCGCCCATGGCGCGCTGGGCAACCTGGTGCAGTTCGTCGATGAACTCCTGCCGCGTGGTTTCGCTGAAGATGCCGATGGGAATTTTCTCCTTCGCTTCCTCCAGCGGCAGTTTGTCGAGCGCATCGATCATCACGCAGTTGTCTTTCCATAATTTCATCATCTGCACCGGACCGCGCATTTTGTTACGACGACCGTAAGCCGTCGGGCAGTCTTCGAGCACCTCGACCACCGAAAAACCCTTGTGCGCTATCGCTTTGGTGATGATCTTGTCCAGCAGCTTGACGTGGTAGGTCGAAGCCCGGGCGACAAACGTGGCGCCGGCGCCCTGCGCCAGTTTCACGAAGTCGAAGTTCATGCTTAAATTGCCCCAGGGCGCGGTCGAGGCTAGTGAGCCGAAGGGCGTGGTCGGGCTGACTTGGCCGCCGGTCATGCCGTAAATCGAGTTGTTGAACAAGATCAGCGTCATGTCGATGTTGCGGCGGCACGTGTGAATGAAATGATTGCCGCCGATCGCCACCGCGTCGCCATCGCCCGACGTGACGATCACGTGCAGGTGCGGCTTGATCACCTTGATGCCCGTGGCGAACGACAACGCCCGCCCGTGCGTGGTGTGCAGCGTGTTGAAATCGGCGTAGCCCGGCAGGCGGCTGGCGCAGCCGATGCCGCTGACGAGCATCACGTCGTCTTTGTCGATATCCAAACCGTGAATCGACCGCAGCAACGACTTGAAGATGATGCCGTGGCCGCACCCGGGACACCAGATGTGCGGCAGGCGGTCGACGCGCAAATACCGGTCATAATCGAATGCCATCTCAATTCTCCCTCAGCGCGCGAATGATCTGGCGCGGCGTGATCATTTCCGAATCGATCCGCTGCAGACCCTCGACCTCGCAGAACTTGCCGGCGACGCGTTCGACCTCCAACAACACCTGGCCGTTGTTCATTTCGGGCACCAGCATTTTCTTCACGTGCGCGCGTTTGGCGATTTTTGTCAGGGCGCGTTCGGGGAACGGCCAAATCGTCTTGAGGCGGAACAGACCGACCTTGCGATCGCGGGCCCGCAATCGCTTGACCGCGGCCCGCGCACTGCGCGCGGTGCAGCCGAAGGCGACGACCACTTCCTCGGCGTCGTCCATGAACAGCTCTTCCCACTTGACGATGTCGTTGTACGCGCGGCTGATCTTGCGCAGCAGCCGACGCATTTCGGCGTCGATTTCCGCCGGTTCGTTGGTCGGAAAACCCGTGCGGTCGTGGAACAGGCCGGTCACGTGGAACCGATACCCCTCGCCGTAGGGCGCCATGGTCGGCACGTCCTGCGTGCCGCCCTGGTAGGGATAATATTTTTCGGGAATGCGCCGCGGTTTGCGGCGGTTGTAGATCGAAACCGTGCCCGGCTTGGGCAAGAACATCCGCTCGCGCATGTGGCCGATCACCTCGTCGGTCAGCAGGATCACCGGCGTGCGGTAACGCTCGGCAAGGTTGAACGCGCGAATGGTTTCCCAGAACGCATCCTCGACGCCGTCGGGATACAGCACGATCACCGGGTGATCGCCGTGGGTGCCCCAACGCGCCTGCATGATGTCGCCCTGCATCGGCCCGGTGGGAATGCCGGTGCTCGGGCCGCCGCGTTGCACGTTGACCACCACGCACGGAATTTCCGCGATGCAGCCGTAGCCGATGTTCTCCTGCTTCAGGCTGAAGCCCGGGCCCGACGTGGCCGTCATCGCTTTGGCCCCGGCCAGGCTCGCGCCCAGCGTCGCGGCCATCGAGGCGATTTCGTCTTCCAACTGCAAAAAGAAGCCGCCGACCTGCGGCAGGCGTTTGCTGAGCACTTCGGCGATTTCGGTCGAGGGCGTGATCGGATAGCCGGCGAAAAACCGGCAACCCGCATACAACGCCGCTTCGGCGACCGCCTCGTTGCCGCTCATCAGGCGCAATCCGGATTTAAATTTCGGTCCCGACATCGCTTATTCCTCCGCCGGATAGACGGCGATGGCGAAATCGGGGCAACGCAGTTCGCAGAACATGCACTCGATGCATTCATCGAGCGCAATGATCACGGCTTTCGCGCCTTTCATCGCCAACACGTTTTTCGGACAAAACTCGACACAGATGCCGCACCCTTTGCAAAAAGCGGTATTGATCTTGATTTGCGGCGGTCCTTTGACCTTTTTTCCCTTTTTCTTGGGCGCCTCTTTCGTCGTTTCAGAATTCATAAAATCCCTCGAAGCAAAATTCCTGAAGCATTGTTTCGGCGAGCCGGCCCGCTGCCGGCTGTTGATGCGCCGGTGGTTCCCGAAAAGCCAAGAGCGTGTGCGGGAAGGAGATGGAACGGAAAGACACTTCCGGCCCGGGGACGTTTGACGAATAACGGACATGCGAATTTGCAGGCTGGAGGATCAAGACGATCTCCGCTTTATCCCCGGTAATTACTGAGCGCATTTTACGCAGGCTAAAAGGCTTTGCAAGCCCCATCTCGCCACTTGGTTGACAGCGATTGTTTATCGGATGTAGTTTGCAGATCACCGATTTGCCGGAGGGATTTTGCGCGCAACCATTCTGCTGCTGCTCGCTGTTACGATCGCGGCGCTGGCCGTGGCGGTGATCGCCTGTTCCGGGGACGACGATGACGACGAAGACCAGGTCGATTGCCGCACGCCATTGACCGTCTTCTACAACGAGTGCGGCTTCGCGATCACATTCAATGATGTCGACACGGTTTCGTTCGACGAAGCCTTGGCTTCCTGCGTCTTCGGCTCGGGAAAAATGTGGAACATGTTCATCCACTGCTACCGCACCGGCTATCTGGACAACGACGACGATTGCGCCGCCTGGGCCGCGTGTCTGCCCGATCACGGCTTTGCCGTCGGCGACGATGACGACGACACCACCGACGACAGATCGGAAGAGCACACGTCTGAACTCCAGTCACACCATCCAATCT
>ERZ795059.2129-NODE-2129-length-20940-cov-6.301173_pt1 | contig 20940 bp, 23 predicted proteins | sample MGYA00375143_ERZ795059 | MGnify/ENA primary metagenome ERZ795059 (study PRJEB30188, sample SAMN05720168) | activated sludge metagenome | isolation source: Anaerobic digester | place: USA | collected 2015-01-07 ... | reverse complement strand
GGACTTATTCTTCTGTCTATATCGCGGCCCCATTGGTTTTATTATGGGACAAAAATAAAAAATAAACCGTGTTTGAGTCTATTGAACTTTTTGTTGGTCAAGTTGTTACCATTGAAACTCTCCTTCAGAATCTTGTGGCTTTACATTATTCACAAAATAAAAAAGCCCTCTGTGAAGGGGAGTTCTCTTCCCGAGGAGAAATCCTTGATATATTTCCTGCTGGATTTGATAGCCCTTTAAGAATCGATTTTAATAATGACAAAATTGAACGTATTGCCAGCGTTAATATCCTAACAGGTAAATCTATTTGGCAACACAAGATCGTCATTATCCTTCCCGCTAAAGAAGAAAACAAAAAAAAGATTTTTTCATCGGACATTCCTTTAAATAATTTTGTGGATATCCAAAAAGGCGATTATGTCGTCCATAATTATCACGGAATTGGGCGCTATTTAGGATTAAAAGAATTCGTCATTAATGAAAAACAAAAAACGCATCTTGTAATCGAATATCACGGAGGCGATAAACTTTTTGTTCCCGAACATGACATCCGGTTAGTCCAAAAATATATTAGTTTTAATAAACGGCCGCCGCGCCTTTATAAATTAGGAACCGCAGAATGGAAAAGGGTAAAATCCCAAATACAAAAAAAAATACAACACATGGCCGCTGAGCTTCTTCACACGCAAGCCTTACGGGCCAGCCTTAAAGGTTTTTCATTTTCTAGAGATATCGAGTGGCAGAAAGAATTTGAAGAAACCTTTCCTTTTGAAGAAACGCCCGATCAAATGATCGCAACGCAAAAAGTCAAAGAAGATATGGAATCTTCTCAGCCCATGGATCGCCTATTATGCGGCGATGTAGGTTATGGAAAAACAGAAGTGGCCTTACGCGCGGCTTTTAAAGCCGTCATGGACAACAAACAAGTCGCGATTTTAGTGCCCACAACTATTTTAGCGGAACAGCACTATTATAATTTCTCTCATCGGATGAAAAAATATCCCATTCAAGTCGATATGTTAAGCCGATTCCGCACCAAAACAGAACAACAACACACCATCAAAGAATTACAAGAGGGAAACGTCGATATTGTGATTGGAACGCATCGGCTTTTATCCAAAGATATTGGTTTTAAAAATTTAGGTCTTATCATTATTGACGAGGAACAACGATTTGGCGTCAAAGCAAAAGAGAAATTAAAACATTTTCGATTATTAGCAGACGTCTTAACTTTAACGGCCACACCGATCCCTCGAACACTTCATATGGCTTTAACAGGCGCTAAAGATATGTCGATTATTTCAACGCCACCACAAAATCGAATGGCGGTAGAAACACGCGTCATTGAATTTGATGAAGAACTCATTAAAAATGCTATTTTGAAAGAACTCGAACGAAAAGGCCAAATATTTTTTCTTCATAACCGCGTTGAAGATATTGAAAAAATTGCTACAATAATATCCAGACTTGTCCCTCAAGCCCGTTTAGCGGTGGGACACGGGCAAATGGCGCCAAAACAGTTAGAACAGATTATGCTCGAATTTTTAGAAGGGGCTATTGACATTTTAGTGTGCACCACGATCATTGAATCCGGCATTGATATCCCTAATGCCAACACTCTTATTGTCAACGATGCGGATCATTTCGGATTAGCGGATCTTCATCAATTGCGCGGACGAGTGGGACGATCTCAAAAAAAGGCTTATGCGTACTTTATTATTCCTCAATACCGCATATTATCTCAACAAGCCAAAGCGCGTATTGAGGCGATTGAGAAATATAGCGGATTAGGTGCAGGATTTCATATCGCTTTTGAAGACATGCAACTACGCGGGGCTGGAAATCTTTTAGGCCAAGAACAAAGCGGTTATATCGCATCTATCGGGTTTGATCTTTATTGCCGGCTTTTAAAAGAATCTATTGAGCATTTACAAAAAACATCAAAGGACAAAAAATGTTAAAACCCTTTTTAAAAAAAATCTGTTTTTTTCTGCTATTCTGTTTTTGTTTTATTGGTTTCATTCCTTTGAAATCTTTCGCTTTAGAAGACGCTATTATCGCGGTCGTCAATAAAGAGCTCATTACATTAAAAGATCTTAAAGATTATATTCACGCGACTTACATCAATATGCTTACCCAAGGGGCGAACGAAAAAGAAATCCAAGAAGCAATGGAAGAGCTTCAAAAAAACGGCATTCATAAATTAATAGAAGACAAGCTCATGTTAAGTAAGGCAAACGCACTAAAACTGACCGTCAATGACAAAGCTGTAAATCAACGGATTGAAGACATCAAAAGTCGTTATGGGTCTGAAGAAAATTTTACGCGCGCGCTTATTGAAAATCTCGCGACAATGACCGAACTGAAGAATAAAATTACAGACCAGCTTAAAATCCAATATGTCATAGAAGAAGAAATTCGCAGTAAAATTTTCGTTAATCCTGAAGAAGTTACTAATTTTTATTTAGAACATCAAGATAAATTTAAGAAACCCGAACGGGTCAACGTCCAGTCAATCTTTTTATCTTTTGAGAAACGCAGTAAACAAGAAGCCCAGAAACTCTTAATACAAGCGTTGGAACGCCTCGAAAAAAAAGAAGCGTTTGAAGATGTTGCCAAAGAGGTATCCGATGCTCCTGCAATTGGAGTTGTAGAAAAAGGATCCATGATTCCTGCAATTGAAGAAATCATTTTTAATCTTAACATCAATGAAATCTCTAAACCCGTCGAGGTTGAAGCAGGTCTCTATCTTTTTAAAGCAACCGGAAAAAAAGCGGCGCAGACAGCAGAGCTTGTTGATGTCAAAAATGAAATCCAAGAACTCATTTTTAGAATGAAATTCCGAGAACGATTTAATAGTTGGATCGAAAAACTTAAAAAAGAGGCCTTTATTGAAATCAAAAAACAATAAAAAAGTCATTGGAATTACCTTAGGAGATCCTTGCGGAATAGGGCCAGAAGTCATTGCTAAAGCATTTAAAAATTCTTGTTCCTGCATCGTTAAAGAGCATTTTTTAATTATTGGCGATTTAAAGGTTTATTCTCAATATAATAAAAAACATTATCCTAATGTTTCTTTTTTAGACATTCCTCAAACGTTCTCAAAAGATTTGAAGATCGGGAAACAATCACTGGAAGGCGCCAAGGCCTCTTTAGAATATTTAAAAACAGCGGTTATTCTTTTAAAAGAAAAAAGAATTCACGCCTTAGCGACCGGCCCTGTTTGCAAAGAAACGATTCAAAAAATTGAACACTCTTTTATCGGACATACAGAATTTTTAGCGAACGCTTTTCATATTAAAAAATTCGGAATGCTCTTTGTGTCGGATAAAATACGAACTATTGTCGTCACACGGCATATTCCTCTAAAAAAAGTTGCTGAAGAGCTCAATCAAACAAAGATTATTGATGCCATCGAACTGACCCATCAGGCGCTTAAAAAATTCTATCGCATCAAAAAGCCTAAACTCGCTGTATGCGGCGTTAACCCTCACGCCGGAGAAGGAGGGAGAATCGGAACAGAGGAAATATCTATTATTATTCCCGCTATTGAAAAAGCCAAGAAAAAAGGAATCACTGTTTTAGGGCCTTTCGCCGCGGACACGCTATTTTCTCCTCATGTCGGTAATGACTACGACGCTGTTGTGTCGATGTATCATGACCAAGGATTAATTGCGGCAAAAATACTCGCATTTTCTGGCCTCGTTAATATGACCGTTGGGCTTCCTTTTGTCCGCACCTCACCCGCGCATGGGACAGCTTTTAATATCGCTGGACAAAATAAAGCGGACGCATCATCCATGCTTCAATCGATACTCTTAGCCAGCGCACTTGCTTAAAACATCCTATGACTCATCCTAAAAAATTCTTTGCCAAAAAATCTTTCGGACAAAATTTTCTTGTTGATAAACGCGTTATTCAAAAAATCATTGATTGTTGCGACCTAAATTCCGAAGATATTCTTTTAGAAATTGGAGCGGGGAAAGGAGCCCTCACGTCGCTCCTGGCAGAAAAAACTCAAAAAGTTTTTGCGGTTGAAAAAGATAACTTTCTGGCAGAAGAATTAAGAAATAATTTTAATTCTTTTGATAAAAATAACGTCTCAATCATCCACCAAGATATCCTGAATCTTGATTTCAAAACTCTTCCGCCAAACATTAAGGTCGTTGGTAACTTGCCTTATAATATCGCAACGCCTATCATTGAAAAGATTATTGAACATCGTTGGCAAATAAACTCTTTTTATATCACTGTACAAATGGAATATGGGAAGCGCTTGACGGCTTGTCCGAACAGTAAAGATTTTAGCCCTTTAAGCTGTTTTATGCAATATTACACGCGACCGGAAATCCTTTTTACTATAAAAAATACCTGCTTCTCACCAAAGCCCAAAGTTATGTCCTGTTTCGTTAAAATAACGTTTTTACCCACACGCACACATTCAGCAAACGACGAAAAAAAACTTTTTTTTATTATTCATCGTGCTTTTCAGCAACGGCGAAAAAATCTGTTAAATGCGTTATCTTTTATTGACGAAAAAAAAGACCGCCTTAAAAGTCTTTTGTCAGAATTAAATATAGACCCTCAAGCCCGGCCAGAAAATTTAACATTGGATGATTATATTAAAATCGCCAATACGGTAAGCAAACAAAGAAAAACTTAAAAACGGCATTTTTAAAAAACTATTTCCAACCTTTAAACCACTGTCGCTCCAAATCCTCCTGTTTAAACTCAAAAGCATGTTCTAAAATAAGATCCTGAACTTTCATCGGCGTGTTATAAAATGTAATTCCAACTTCAGTTTGATTCTGAACAGGTTTAACCCAACTCACAACGCCATCTAATTTAACTGAAATATTTTCTGATAAATAAACGGTCATTTTTACTTTTTGGGCAGGGGCTAAAGGCTCGTGCATACGCAAACAGGCACCCGCACAACTTAAATCTTTTGTATGCGCTTCATGTAAATAAGGATCGCGGTCAGAGGAGTAAACAACACGATTTTGAACTTCCCAACGCGGCAAATATCTTTGATCAGAGTTGGTAAAATTTTGCTGTAAACGATTTTCAGTCGAGACCATTTTTACCTCCTTTTTTGAGAAGTTTTCCCAAAAAACACCACAAAGAAAGATTATTTTTTCACGTGGCTAATTTTAAATTAGCACTTGCCAATAAATCATTCAAGAAAAATTATCAAAAATTATTATTCTCATCACAAAATATTTATTTTATGATATAGTCCTATCCATAAAGAAAGGAACACTCATGACTGAAAAACGCATTTACTATCATGACACCGACGCTGGCGGAGTCGTCTATTATGCCAATTATCTTAAATATCTCGAGGAAGACCGGACAATTTTCTTAGAAAAAAAAGGCGTGGATATCAAGAAAATGCATGAAAATCAATTTTTCTATGCGGTGCGCAGTTGCGCCTTAAATTATAAAAGTCCGGCGCGCTATGGCGATATCCTTATCTGCGAATCGCGTCTTATTAAAATAACAGCGGCCCAGTTGATTTTTGAACAAAATATTTTTGAACAAACAACCCAACGGCCAATCGTTGAGGCAGAAGTCGTTTTAGTCAGTCTTAATAAAGACTTTAAACCAACGCCCATTCCCGAGAACATCAAAAATCTTTTAACTTAGTTTTGGCTTGTCAATAAGAAACAACGATGATAACATAAGGACTTCTTATTTAAATTTTTATAAATATTTATATTAAACAATTATGATTTCTCAAGAAGATGTCCAATATGTAGCGAGTCTTTCGCGAATTCATTTAAAAAAGGATGAAGTGGAATGCTTATCCAAAGACCTCGAAAAAATCGTTGATTACATAAAAAAACTCGAGTCCCTTGAGACAGCAAACATTCAACCCACAAGCCACGTGCTTCCGATTCAAAATGTTTTTCGAGAAGATATTATTAAGCCGTCTTTATCTCAAAAAGAGGCTCTTCATTTTTCTATTGAACAACATCAAGGGTGCTTTAAAGTCCCCAAAATTATCGAATGACATTACAAACGCTCACAGCCCATGAACTTTTAAATCTTATCAAGCAGAAAAAGACTTCTGCACAAGAAATCTATCGTAGCATTTCATCACAAATAGAGAAAACAGAAAAAGATGTTCATGCCTATGCCCATATTTTTCAAAATCCAAAAATAGAAGAATCCCGAGAATGCCCTATTCCAGTGGCCATTAAAGACAATATTTGTATCACGGATAAACTGACAACATGCAGTTCAAAAATTCTTTCTGGTTTTCGTCCCCCATATAATGCGACAGTTATTGAAAAGTTAAAAAATTCCGGAGCTGTTTTCATAGGACACACTAATATGGATGAATTCGCCTTTGGCTCATCAACAGAAACATCCTATTATGGCCCAACGCATAATCCCCATAAATTAGAATGTGTTCCTGGAGGATCCAGCGGAGGATCGGCTGCTGCTGTCGCAGCGAACGAAGCGATTTGGGCCCTTGGGTCTGACACCGGCGGTTCGATTCGCCAACCTGCCGCGTTTTGCGGCGTTGTCGGATTAAAGCCCACCTATGGACGCGTGTCTCGTTACGGACTAATTGCTTTTGCTTCCAGTTTAGATCAAATCGGACCTATCACAAAAGACGTGAGGGATGCCGCTTTACTGATGAATATTATCGCCGGATACGACGAGAAAGATTCTACATCCGCGAATATCCCAATACCCGATTACACACAAGCCCTTATTGATAACGTGAAAGGCCTAAAAATTGGAATCCCAAAAGAATATTTTATCGAAGGACTTTCCGAAGAAGTTAAACGGGCTGTTTTCAACGCCATTGACCTTTTAAAAAAACAAGGGGCTATTTTTAAAGAAATTTCTTTGCCTCATACCGCCTACGCGGTAGCGACTTATTATATCGTCGCGACAGCAGAGGCAAGCTCAAATCTCGCCCGATTCGATGGCGTGCAATATGGCTTACGTATTCAGCCCCAAAAAACAAGAAAAAATCCTATAGTGGATCTTTATGAAGAAACGCGCGATGCTGGATTTGGGCTGGAAGCCAAACGCCGTATTATGCTCGGGACGTATTCATTATCCTCTGGCTATTATGACGCGTATTATTTAAAAGGCCTTAAAGTGCGCACGCTTATTAAACAAGATTTTGAAAAGGCTTTTGAAACATTAGATGCGATCATAACGCCCACGACACCGACGACAGCTTTCAAAATAGGAGAGAAGGCTAATGATCCGCTATCCATGTATTTATCGGACATTTATACGATCTCGGCTAATTTAAGTGGAATTCCGGCCATTTCAATTCCATGCGCAACAGGGAAAGATAATCTGCCCATAGGATTACAAATTATGGCAAAACCGTTCGATGAAGAAATGTTATTCCGTATTAGTTACACTTTTGAAAAAAATAAAAATCATTAACTATTAACCAACCCCACCTCGGGGGTGGAAAAAAGGTAAAAAATAGTGGAGACAACGCAACAATTTGAAACAGTAATCGGACTTGAAGTCCACTTACAGCTCAAGACAAAAACGAAAATTTTTTGTTCCTGCGCTAATGATTTTGGTGGCGAACCAAACACCCGCACCTGTCCGGTCTGCTTAGGACTACCAGGAACATTACCTGTTTTTAATAAACAAGTCCTCGATTATGGTATCAAAATAGGACTTGCGTTAAATTGCGCTATCAATAATGTTATTAAATTTGATCGAAAAAATTATTATTATCCGGATCTCCCTAAAGCGTATCAAATTTCACAATTTGATCTTCCTATCGCAAAAGACGGATTTCTTCTTGTCCCATCCCTAAATAATGAACTGAAAAAAATCCGTATTCATCGCGCGCATTTAGAAGAAGATGCTGGAAAACTTATGCATGACGCTGTGCATCCGTATAGTCTTGTCGATTACAATCGCACAGGAACGCCGCTTATGGAAATTGTTTCATCTCCTGATATGCATTCGCCGCAAGACGCTTATGATTATCTGCAAACGCTGAAACTTACATTGCAATATTTGGATGTCTCCGATTGCGATATGGAAAAAGGGAGTCTTCGCTGTGACGCAAATGTCTCTATCCGTCCTAAAGGAGAAACAAAACTCGGAACAAAAACAGAACTTAAAAATATGAACTCCTTTAAAGCTGTCAAAGCGGCGTTAGAATATGAAATCGCTCGTCAAACAAGCGTTATGTTATCCGGAGATAAAATCATCCAAGAAACACGGCTATGGGATGAAAATAAACAAATGACATTTTCTATGCGCAGCAAAGAAGAGGCGCATGACTACCGTTATTTCCCAGAGCCGGATCTTGTTCCCTTTACAATTTCCGATGAAAAAATCCAATCTATAAAAAAAATGATTCCCGAACTTCCGATAGACAAATATCATCGGTTCATTGAACATTATCACTTGTCAGATTATGACGCGCGCCTTCTTATTCAAGATGCGCCATTAGCAGACTTTTTTGAAATTTGCGCTAAAAATTTTCACGACACAAAAAAAATATGCAATTGGCTTAATACCCAGGTTCTTCAAGAACTAAATGAAAGAAAAGCCCCTATTTCCAAAACGCTTTTAACGCCGGACAATCTTATTATGCTTATACAAAAAACCGATGCTGGAATTATCAGCAATTTAGCGGCTAAAGATGTTTTAAAGATAATCTTTGAAACCGGAAAACAAACAGAACAAATCATCGAAGAACAAGGGCTCGCGCAAATATCCGATGATGTGACTCTTGAAAAAATAGCTGATGACCTGATCCGTGAAAATCAAAAAGTCATTGAACAAATCAAAAACGGAGAACAAAAGGCCTTAGGATTTCTTATTGGACAAGCAATGAAAAAAATGAATGGAAAAGCCAATCCTAAAAAAATTGGCGATATCTTACAAAGGAGGATCTTTCATGGTTAAAAAACTTTTTATCATTTTCGTCGCTCTGATCGCGTTCATTTCTGTCGCAACTTTCACGATTGGACAGACCAACAGCGAAAAACAGATTAAAAACACAACAACGACAACTCTTAAAAATGATCGAAAGTCAAAAGATGATCTTTATTCACAAATTGAACTCTTCAGCTATAGTTTAACAACGATTCAATCAGATTATGTTGATGAGCTTTCGCCTCAAGAACTTATCTATGGTTCTTTAAAAGGTATGCTGGCCTCACTTGATCCTCACAGCCAATTCTTAGATCCAGAAGAATACACCGAACTTAAAACTGAAACCGAAGGAAAATTCGGCGGACTCGGAATTGAAATATCCATCAAAGACGGACTCTTAACCATTATCAGCCCTATTGAAGATACGCCAGCGTGGCGCGAAGGATTAAAAGCAGGGGACAGGATTGTCAAAATAGAAAAAGATATGACCAAAGACATCACCTTAAGCGAAGCGGTCAAAAAATTACGCGGCAAACCTGGAACACCTGTCACGATCACAATCCTTCGAGAAAAACCTTTTGAACTCAAAGAATATAAGATCACGCGTGAGGTCATCCATATCCAAGATGTAAAAAACACACAGATCCTTGAAGATAATATCGGCTATATTCGTTTAACAGAATTCCGAGAAGATAGCGCGGCCTCTTTCCGTAAAGCCCTTAATGAATTAACGGAAAAAGGCGCTGATAGTCTTATCCTCGATTTGCGCAATAATCCCGGCGGCCTTCTTACAGTAGCTATCAAAATTACCGAAGAATTTTTACCCGCAGGAGAAGTCATCGTTTCCACAAAAGGACGACGCGCATCTCAAAACAGCATTACTCTTTCTAACAATAAAAGTCATCTTATCGATTGGCCTGTGGTTGTTCTGATCAATGAAGGAAGCGCTTCAGGAAGCGAAATCTTAGCGGGCGCTCTTAAAGATAATAAGCGCGCGATTCTCGTCGGAGAAAAATCTTTTGGGAAAGGGTCTGTACAATCCGTGATCCCTTTACCCGACGGATCTGGCCTGCGATTAACAACCAGCAAATATTTTACTCCTTCAGGCGAATCAATTCATGAAAAAGGTATTGTGCCGGACGTTGTTGTTCCTTTTATCGATTTAGGGAAACTCGAAAAAGAAGATGACACCAAACAAAAAGTGGAAGATGTCTTTGAAAATATCGAAAAACAAGAAAAAAACCAAACGCAAACCAAACAAGAAAAATCTGAAGAAGAAATCCGTTTCAAGAAAACACCAGAAGAAATCCATCAAATCCTTTTAAACGATAATCAGGTGCGCGCGGCTATTAATGTCTTAAAGGGACTACGCGTCTATAAAACATTTGAAAAAAATAAAAACATAAGCACCCCAACACAACCATAATGCCAGCGAAGAATTGTTATGAATATTTTAGGGATTGAAACCTCTTGCGATGAAACCGCGGCATCCGTAGTCAAAAACGGCACAACGATATTATCCAACGTCGTTGTCTCGAGCTTAAAAAAACATGCTCGCTATGGAGGCGTCATTCCTGAAATTGCCTCGCGACATCATTTACAAATCATTAACACAATCGTTAAAGAATCTCTGTCAGAGGCGAGATTAGAACTTTCAGCTATTAACGCGATAGCCGTGACCTCATCGCCCGGGCTAATGGGATCTCTTCTCGTTGGGACATCTTTCGCCAAAGCGCTCAGTTTGGCTCTTCAAAAACCGTTGATTGAGGTTGACCACATCAAGGCGCACCTTTACGCGAATTTTCTTTCAGAAAAAAAACCTCAACTTCCCGCGATCGGGCTGATTGTTTCAGGCGGACATACGAGTTTGTATCATATAACCTCTTTAAAAAATTTCAAATTATTAGGCCAAACACGCGACGATGCCGCCGGAGAGGCCTTTGACAAAGTCGCGCGTATTTTAAAACTTGGCTATCCGGGAGGGCCCATCATTGATAAACTTGCTCAAGAAAATAAAAAAACAGATACGCTCATTACCTTTAAAGGCGCAGAATTAAAAAATCCTTTTGACTTCAGTTTTAGCGGCATCAAAACAGCTGTTCTTTATTATCGTCAAAATAATCCTCAAACGCCTGTTGAAGAAATAGCTTTCGCCTTTCAAAAAAGCGTTGTAACAACCCTTGTTGATAAAGCTTTATCGGCCTGCCAGAAATTAAAAGTCAAAACACTCTTAATCGGTGGAGGCGTCGCCGCAAATTCACACTTACGAGCGGCATTACTGAAAAAATGCACGCAACAACATATCGCTCTTTTTACCCCGCCTTTATCCTTATGCGTCGATAACGCCGCTATGATCGCTGGATTTGGCTATCATATCAAACCGATAGGAAGGAGACCTCATGCACGACCAAGAACTCATTAAAATACTCTTAACTGTTTTTTTAAGCGCGGTGATCGGCACCGAACGCGAAATCCGATCCAAAGGCGCAGGGCTACGAACACATATTTTAGTAGGCGTAGGATCCTGTTTGATTGTGTTGACTTCCCTATACCTTTTTGATATATACAATAACGTTACAAGAATCGATCCCACGCGCATGATCGCAGGAATTATTACAGGCATTGGTTTTTTATGCGCAGGAACCATTATTCGATCTGGCGAATCCGTCATTGGCCTCACAACCGCGGCAACAGTTTGGATTGTTTCATGCGTTGGTATTTCCGTCGGATGCGGTCATTATTTCGCGGCCATTATGACAACATTAATCGTATTTATTGTCCTGGTAGGGATGCGAACTGTTGATAAACATCTGCATCAAAACAAAAAAAAAGGGTTTGCAGAATAAAAAATTTTAAGGAGGAAATCCTATGGCGCTACGACCAAAACCCAATGTAAAACAACAAGAACGTGAAAATGAAAAAATTATTGAGATTAACGCTAAAATGCAGGGGTCCATGGTCTTTACCGACCCTGTCAATTTAAAAATCAATGGCGAATTTAATGGAACATTAGAAACTCGAGGGACATTAACTATCGGAAACACGGCTTCTGTCGAAGCTAATATCAATGGAGACAGCATTATCGTGGCAGGAAAAGTCAAAGGGGATATTGTCGCTAAAAAAATGCTTGTCCTCATGCCCACAGCGGTTTTACGAGGCAACATTTCTTCTCCGAAGCTTAATATCGTTGAAGGCGCTTTATTTCAAGGAAACTGCCAAATGCCTGAAGAAAATAACCTTTTAGATATTGACGAAGTCTCGAAATATCTCGAGATTGATATCCATGAAATAGAAAAAATGGCGAATTCAGGAGAAATTCCTGGCAAAAAAGAAAATAACACATGGAAATTTGAACGTGCTCAAATTGATCATTGGGCATCCTCACAAGCGAATTAAAAATCCTTATGTCGACATCTCAATTTATTTCTGTCCGTGAGACAGCGCAAATCTTAGGCGTGACCGAAAAAAAAGTGATGGACCTCATTGAAGAAAGAAAACTGCAGGCGTATCGTATCGCCAACAAATTCCTTCGCTTAAAGAAAAGCGAAGTTTTAGCGATTCGTAATACCGGCGATATTGTCAAAGAAAATATTCCGCACCCTTATACCCCGGCGGATCGTATTAAAGATTTCTTTTATTTCAATGATTTCTATCTGTTGTCTGGAATTTTAATTATCATTCTTCTTTATATTATTTTATTTACCTAATCCTAAAGAATTAAATGTCATCGATCATCGCCAAGAAAGGACCTATCCTTCTATGAATTGTCCTAATAAAACAAAAAATTTGGACTTATGTAACTGCTCGTATCCTGGATGTCCCCGTCACGGATTATGTTGTGAATGTCTGCATTATCATAGACAAAAAGGCGCGCTTCCCGCTTGTTATTTTCCAACAGAGGAAGAAAAGGCCTATAACCGCTCTATTGAATATTTCATTGACGTTTATAACAAAAAGAAAAATAGCCCTGACGGCGAGATCAAAAAAACAGTTTCAAAGAAAATTCTGTAGAAATTAAAAAAAACTATGTTATAATTTCGTTTCTTGTGGCGAGGTAGCTCAGCTGGTTAGAGCATGCGGCTCATACCCGCAGTGTCGACGGTTCGAGTCCGTCCCTCGCTACCACTTATTTATCTTTCCATGTCCAAAAAACCAAAAATAATTGTCTGGAATAAAAAAACACAAAAAATAGGTCATTCGAAGTTCCTCAAACCGCGGCGGTCTGAAAAATCACTCGAAGAAAAGGAGAATATCGGCCTCCATCCCAATGACAAATTAATCCTTTTTGCAAAAAGATTTGATGCCGCAATCCGCAACGCGGCTAAAAAAAATTAAAAATGTTCTTTGTTTTTAAGCTTGTTTTCTTACGCGTATCCCATTAAAATATGATTTCGATTAAACCCCTTAACCAACGAACAGGAGAAAAATACTTATGCTAAGCCCCAAAAATCTACTCATCTTTGGAGCTGTTTTATTATTTGTAGGAATTTGTTTGCCTTTTTTTCTTATCGCCAGCCGCGGATTAGGGCAAGCCTCAACCGTAAGCGTCAAGAAAAGAAAAGAAGCCAGAACGCTTAGACAAAACATAACCGACATCCTCTGGAGCAGCATTATTATCTTCATTATTTTACCGCTTATCATATCCACTTTATATCATTTCATTAAACATGTTTTTTGGGGAGCTATGCCTTTTAATGATTTTACAAAAGATTTAGGCGTTTATAGCTATCAACCCGTTATGGCTTTTTATAAAGAAATGTTTGCTCAACTCCAAATGATAATCACGCAACAAAAGACAACACCTCAACCATAGAAAGAACACTATGAAAACTGTTTTAAAAATCTTATGCCTATTTTTTATTTTTACCGCTTCTTCTTGGGGGCAAACGAAGATTGATTTCTTATTAAGTTTAGACAATAAAAAATATGAAAACGTTGTTGTGGATGAAGTTTTAAGCGCGGATATGATTCGCATTATTGTGGATGGGGGAAATGAACGCATAAAACTTATTGGGTTAAAAGCGCCTGCGCCTCCTAAAAGAAAAGCAGTGGAAAGGGACCAAAATGGCTTTATTATTGAAAAAAAGCCATCCCCCGAAACACCTATCGAAGAGCGCGCTTTTTATTATGCCCAGAAACTATTAGATAAAAAAACTGTCCGCCTTGAATTCGACGCTGAATTAAGAGACGACGAGGGGAGGAAGTTAGCGTACGTCTTTTTAACGGACTCCGGCCTTTTGGTAAACGCGGAAATTCTTCGAGAAGGATTTGCCTTTTTGAGTCTAAGTCCATCGAATAATAAATACGCCGAAGAACTCCGACAGGCTTACAAAGAAGCCCGAAAATCCTTACGCGGCCTTCATGGCGAATAACTTTTTATTTTCTCGTTATGACTCTCATTGAACAAGTCGCTCATTATTCTAAAAGTCATGATCTTATCCGCCCCAAAGATATCATCCTTATCGGAGTTTCAGGCGGAGCAGATTCAGTCGCACTTTTATATATTTTATACGCACTTAAATATTCTTTAGGCCTTTCGCTTTATATCGCACATTTTAATCACGCGTTACGCAAAAATTCCTATCAAGACGCTTTATTCGTCAAAAAACTCGCTCAAAAACTTCATCTTCCCTTTTATATGAAAACATGGCAAAGAAAAAAAGCCATTCGGGGGTCAATCGAAGACAATGCACGCCAACAGCGGCAAAAATTCTTAATGACGATCGCAAAAAAAGTAGGGGCACAGAAAATCGCTTTAGCGCATCATAAAGATGACATGGCGGAAACAGTCCTGATGCGTATTTTACGCGGAACCGGATTGCAAGGACTGCAAGGGATTTTACCCAAAAAAGAACTTTATGGATTCACATTTATCCGTCCTTTGCTAAATACCAGCCGTCAAGATATTGAACACTTCCTTAAAAACAATAATCTTATTTTTCGCACAGATCCCACTAATAAAAAAACAGACTTTTTCCGCAATAAAATCCGTCTAAAATTATTACCTCTTTTAAAAAAAACTTATAGTCCTAACATTAAAGAGCTTCTTATAGGGTTAGCAGAAACAGCATCTATTGATTATGATTATCTTCAATCTTGCGCTAAAACCTGTTTTCAAAAAGTCGCCAAAATTTCTTCTTCAAAAAAAGAAATTCGCTTAAATTTAAAAAAGCTTCAAAAGATGCCTGACGCGATTTTGCGAATGGTCATCAGAGAATCTCTTAGTACGCTTAAAAAAGACGGCTATTCTTTAGATTTAAAACATCTTAAAGAAATTCTTGATCTTTATTATCATCGCCCATTAAATGCTATCGTCCATCTGCCGCAAGGGCTCAAAGGATATAAAAAGAAAACGGAATTGATTTTTTCCTATTAAAAATGTATAAAGGATTTAGATATAAATATATTATGATTTTGTCATATTACGAAAAAATAAAAAAGGGAGGCCGCTATTAAACTAAGTATTATCATGCCCGCTTATAATGAAGAACAAACAATCACAAAGATTACCGAAAAATGTCTCTCGCAAAAAATAAATGGCATTGACAGTATTGAAATTTTAATGATTGACGATTGTTCCAAAGATCAAACCTTAACCGTTATGAGGCAATTAGAAAAGAAATATCCTCAAATCAAAGTCCTGAGCCACGAACAAAATCAAGGGAAAGGGGCGGCTATCCGTACAGCGCTTCGTCATATCTCCGGCGACATTTGTCTGATTCAAGACGCGGATCTCGAATATGATCCGGCAGATTATCCTTATTTATTAGAACCTATTGTTCAAGGACGTGCTGATTGTGTTTATGGCTCGCGCTTTGTCGGAACACAGGCAAAACGCGTATTATTTTTTTGGCATTCAGTAGGCAATAAATTTCTAACACTCTTAAGCAATATGCTGACCAACATCAATCTCACGGATATGGAAACATGTTACAAAGCGTTTCGTTCTGACATTCTAAAATCTATCACGATTGAAAGCGATGATTTCCGATTTGAACCCGAAGTCACAATCAAAATCGCCAAAAAACGTTGCCGTATTTTTGAAGTTGGGATTAGTTATTCCGGCCATACTTACGCAGAAGGAAAAAAGATTAACTGGGTCGATGGCATAAAAGCGATTTGGGCCATGTTCCGCTTTAGTCTTTGGGCGTAATTTTTTAAAATCTTTATTTTTCTTTTCCCTAAAATTTATTCTTATAAAAAACTTCTTCAAGAATAAAACTTTGGGTTGAATTAATTAAAACTTCCGCTATAATCTATTCGCTTTGTAAAATAAATTAATATTATTCTTATTATTAGGAGATATGTATGGAAGATGATATGTTCTTAGAACCCTCTGAACCATCCGCCGATCAAGAACAAAAAACGCCTGATAAAAATAATCCTCAAAAAAATAAATCCAAAAATAAAAATAATAATAATTTTTTATGGATTATTCTGGGGTTTCTTCTTCTTATTTTTATTAACCGTAACGACACATTAACGCCGATAAATCCGCCTAAAAAACTTACCTATAGCGAGTTTTATTCGATCCTTTTAAATAATCAAGAAACCCAAGAAATAAAATTATTAGAGCTAACGGAAAGCACCGAACATATTTTAAAAGGAAAATTTAAAGACAATACTGAATTCACATTAAACATTCCGACCAAAGATGAAAAAATTCTTGAAGATATCCGAAAAAATGTGGCTAATTTCTCGGTTGTGCCGGCTCAAACGTTTTGGAGCCAGATGTTTTTTTCCTTCATGCCTATCATGCTTATCTTAGGATTCATTTGGTTTGTTTCGAACCGTGGCGCCCAAATGGGAAATAAAATTTGGTCTTTTGGCAAAGCCCGCACCCAAACACAAAGTAAAGATAATAAAATTACCTTTAAAGATGTTGCAGGCGTCGATGAAGCCAAAGAAGAGCTCCAGGAAGTTATTGAATTTTTAAAAGATCCCAAAAAATTCGAACGATTAGGCGGAAAAATTCCTAAAGGCGTGCTTTTAATCGGTCCACCAGGAACAGGAAAAACATTGTTAGCTAAAGCAGTTGCTGGCGAAGCCGATGTCCCATTTTTTTCTTTAAGTGGTTCGGATTTTGTGGAAATGTTCGTCGGCGTTGGCGCGTCTCGCGTACGCGATCTTTTTGAAAAAGGACGCCGCGCATCCAAAGTTTCGGGCAAAGGCGCTATTATTTTTATCGATGAAATTGATGCGGTAGGCCGCTTACGTTTTACAGGAATCGGCGGAGGCAATGATGAACGCGAACAAACATTAAACGCGCTTCTTGTTGAAATGGACGGCTTTACCACGCAAACAGGACTTATTCTTATTGCGGCTACGAACCGTCCAGACACTCTCGACCCCGCGCTTTTACGCCCAGGACGATTTGATCGTCAAGTGGTTGTTGGCCTTCCAGATATCTTAGGACGCGAAGGAATTCTAACCGTGCATACAAAAAATCTTAAATTAGCGGCAAATGTTGATTTTAAAAAACTCGCGCAACAAACGGTTTATTTTTCCGGCGCGGACTTAGCCAATGTTTGTAATGAAGCCGCTTTATTGGCCGCCCGCATGAATAAAGATGCGATTGAACAAGAAGATTTTTATAAAGCTATTGAGCGTGTTACCATGGGACCAGAAAAAAAGAGCCGCGTTATTTCTAAAAAAGAAAAAGAAATGACCGCGTATCACGAGGCAGGTCATGCGCTTTTATCTTTATTACTCGATGAAGTGGACACCTTTACCAAAGTTTCTATTATTCCCCGCGGAATGGCCGGCGGTTATACTCTTACGCCTCCGACAGAAGATAAGCATTATATGAACAAAAAAGAACTCAAAGGCCAAATGACGGTACTTTTAGGCGGAATGGCTTCTGAAGAACTTCACGTCGGAGATACATCAACCGGGGTTTCCAATGATCTTGAAAAAGTCACCAATATCGCGCGTCATATGGTTTGCGTATTCGGCATGAGCAAAGATTTAGGTCCCATCACCTACGGCAACAGCAATCAATTAAAGTTCTTAGGCCGTGATATGTTGGAACAAAAAGATTTTAGCGATGCCACGGCAAAAAAGATTGATGAGGAAGTCAAAAATCTCGTTGATGAGGCCTACAATAGAGCAAAAAATCTCTTAAAGGAAAATCAGGACAAATTAGAAAAAATTGCGGCACATTTAATGGAAAAAGAAGTTATTGATATCGATGAGGCCAAAATTATTTTAGGCCTTGCAGAAAAACAGCCCGAGTCCATCATTAACGAAAATAACAAAACCGCATCGGCATAAATACTATGTCTACTCATCATCCGCGCCCATGCTATCTCATCAAAACCGGAAACCATGCTCTTACGCTTGGAAAAACGACGCAAATCATGGGAATTTTAAATCTTACGCCGGATTCTTTTAGCGGAGATGGTTGCTTAAAAACTAATAACAAAAACTTTCAACAAACCGCTTTAAAAAAAGCGTATCAATTAATAAAAAACGGCGCGGATATTTTAGATGTTGGAGGAGAATCAACGCGGCCAGGAGCTAAAAAAATATCCCTGATAGAAGAAACCCATCGCGTTATTCCAATTATTAGAATATTAGCCAAGAAAATAAAAATCCCGATTTCTATTGATACCTACAAAACAGAAGTCGCACAACAAGCCCTGGATGCCGGCGCCAGTATTGTGAATACAATTATGGGCACTCATCCCAAAAAAGATTTTTTAAAAATGGTCCGTGGCTACCAAGCGGCGATTGTCTTAATGCATATCAAAGGGACACCGCAAACCATGCAAAAAAATATTTCTTATCATAATTGCGTCAAAGAAATCATTGTTTCTTTAAGGAAATCGATTGAAAAGTGCTTGGAAATCGGCATAAAAGAGGATAAAATAATTATTGATCCGGGAATCGGATTTGGAAAAACAGTTTTTCACAATCTTGAAATTCTAAATCGATTAGATCTTTTCCATGTTTTACGTCGGCCGATTCTTATAGGCCCCTCACGGAAATCCTTTATTGGAAAAATTCTTAATAAAGAGGTCTCCCAACGGCTTATGGGAACAACCGCGTCTATCTGCGCTTCTATATTAAAAGGCGCGCACATAATACGCGTTCACGACGTTAAACAAATAAAAGAAGCGGCCATATTAACAGATGCTATTATCAATGAAGGCAAAAATTTATCTATCTTATGATACTTCTTTGGGACATTCTTAAAACAATCCTTGAAATCACAGTTTTATGGTTTACTTATTACCAAATCCTTGTTTTTTTTGAAGGAACTCGGGCTTTCCAAGTTTTTCGTGGATTGGCTTATTTATTGCTGGCTTTTCTCATTTCTGAAATATTAGGATTTACAACGATTAACTGGCTCTTAACACGTTTTTTTGCTATTTCGGTCATTGCCGTTATGATTATTTTTCAACAAGAACTCCGTCAAGGATTAGCGCATTTAGGACAACGCCATCTTTTTTCATTCGGCATCGAAGAGTCAACGCTCCTGGAAGTCATCGAGGAATTAGCTTCGGCGGCCTTTAAATTGTCTAAGAAAAAGATCGGTGGGCTGATTGCTATTGAACGTGAAACAAAATTAAAACCTTATATTGAAAGTGGGATTGCCTTAAACGCGAAAATTTCCGCTGAGCTGATTCAAAGTATTTTTACGCCGCAAAGCCCTTTACATGACGGAGGTATTATTTTACGCAATGATGAAATCATCGCGGCGTCTTGTTTATTTCCTCTTTCGGACAATCCCAATTTCAGCAAAATTATTGGCACGCGCCATCGCGCGGCCTTAGGCATTACCGAACAAACGGACACTATTGTTATTATTATCTCGGAAGAAACGGGAGAAATCTCGGTGGCTTCAGATGGGAGATTTATTCCGATTGTGAATCACGAACGTTTAGTAAAAATTTTAAAAGATATTCTGTCTGTTGAATCAGACAATAAAAAGAAAAAATGATTATGAAAGAATGGTTTAAACACAATCTTGTATTAAAATTAACAGCATTGTTTTTAGCGGTTGTCACTTGGATCTACGTCAATATAGAACTTTTTAAATAATTGTTTTATCTTCAGGAAGATCCAACCCGTAAAACCAATTATTTTCTCAAGAATAAAAAAAATGGTAAAACTTGGAGTGAATATTGATCATATCGCGACTTTACGGCAAGCTCGAAAAGAATTTGAGCCGGACCCGATTCAAGCCGCTTGTTTATGCGTTAACGCTGGAGCGGATAGCATTGTCGCTCATTTGCGTGAAGACCGTCGGCATATCCACGATAAAGACATTTTTCAATTAAAGAAAAAAATCAAAACGCGTTTTAATTTAGAAATGTCAATTGCGGATAAGATTGTCAAAATTGCTTGCCAAGTAAAACCTCATCAAGCAACCCTTGTTCCGGAAAAACGGCAAGAATTAACAACCGAGGGAGGGCTTGATATCCTAAAAAATTTTCATCGCGTTAAGAAAACGGTTAAACGCCTTCAAGATAAAAATATTCTGGTCAGCTTATTTATCGCGGCTGATAAAAAACAAATCAAGAGAGCTAAAGAAACCGGCGCCGAAGCCATTGAAATTCATACAGGTGTCTACGCGAATGCCAAGACAAAACAAGAAAAAACAAAAGAATTAAAAAAAATTACTGCTATGACACAATATGCTCTTACGTTGGGGCTTATCGTCAATGCTGGCCATGGGCTTAAATATCACGATACTATGCCTATTGCGCGAATTCCCGGCATAAATGAATTGAATATCGGGCATTCAATTATTTCCCGCGCTGTCTTTGTCGGCTTACACCAAGCCGTTAAAGAAATGCTCGCCCTTATAAAAAAGTGACCATTATGATTATCGGAACAGGCATAGACATTGTTGAACTTAAACGCATCAAACAAGCGATTGATCGCTGGGGCGACAACTTTTTAAAACATATTTTTCTCGATGAAGAAATCGCTTATGCCAAAGCCAACAAAAATCCTATTCAACATTACGCGGTGCGTTTCGCAGCGAAAGAAGCTGTTTATAAAGCGCTGAAAGACACCACAAAAATCAGATCGGAAGAGCACACG
>ERZ795059.2128-NODE-2128-length-20942-cov-11.682290_pt1 | contig 20942 bp, 13 predicted proteins | sample MGYA00375143_ERZ795059 | MGnify/ENA primary metagenome ERZ795059 (study PRJEB30188, sample SAMN05720168) | activated sludge metagenome | isolation source: Anaerobic digester | place: USA | collected 2015-01-07 ... | reverse complement strand
GCTATTAGCCCTGTTTCGCCTTGAAGCGCGGGTCCGTCTTGTTGATGACGTACACGCGGCCTTTGCGACGGACGACTTTGCAGTCGCGGTGGCGGCCCTTCAGCGATTTCAGCGAGGAACGGACTTTCATGGGGCCAACGCGAGTTCTGGAGGTCTGAATTAGGGAACGGGCATCTAACGGAGCGGGCGGAGGGTGTCAACCTGCGAGATTCCCGTTTGGGGCTTGTGTGGGCCTTGTCCGGGGCCGAACGTAAATTAGCCTTAACGTTCGGGCGTCATTCATGAAATTCCTGCCAACTTGCCGCAGATTTCCGTGGTAAGAAAAGACAGGGTCGCCGGAGGCTGTTGATGATGTCAGTCCGATCCATTCGCTGGGCCGCCGCGGGTATCGCGCTGGGACTGATGGCTGCAGCCTGCGAGAGCGCCAGAACATCGGGCGGCGGCCATGCCGGAGGGCACGAAACGCCGCCGACCTCGCCTGCCCCGCCCGTGGGCACGGACGGTTCGGCGGGCGGTGCGCCATTTGGCTTTGCCACCTCGGGCGATCAGAATTTCGACAGCTGGCGCCTGGCGTTTGCGGCCAAGGCTGACGGGGCGGGACGGAATGATGCGGTGATCCGCTCGGTGCTGGATGGGCTGATCCCGGTCGAGCAGAAGGTGCAGACGCAATCCTTCGACAACCAGGCCGAGTTCGTGAAGCCGATCTGGGACTATGCGAAGAGCGCGGTTTCAGCGACGCGGATTTCCAACGGGATGATCAAGCTGGCCGACAACCAGGCGATCTTCGACCAGATCGACCAGTCCTATGCGCCGCCGCGCGAGATCGTGGCGGCTATCTGGGGGATGGAGACGAGCTATGGCTCGTTCATCGGCACGGATGATGCGCCGCGCGTTCTGGCGAGCCAGGCGGCGATCGGGCGGCGCAAGGATTTCAACGAGACCGAGCTGCTGGCGATCATGCAGCTGATCGAGAACGGCTCGGCGACACGCGACCAGTTCCGCAAGGCTTCGTTCGCGGGCGCGGTGGGCCAGACGCAGTTCATGCCATCGAGCCTGCTTCAGTACGGACGCGATTTTGATCGCGACGGCCACAAGGATCTCTGGACCAATGCGGGTGACGCACTGGCGTCGGCGGCAAACTATCTCACCAACTATGGTTGGAAGAAGGGGCAGCCCTGGGCCGTCGAGGCGCGCATTCCGGCAGTGTTCGATTACTCGCTTGGCGATGGCCGGAAGTTGACCGTGGCGACATGGAAGGGGCTTGGCCTTCTGCCTGCGACGGCGCCTGAATTTGCCAATTCGGATTCGCTGACTGCGGAGCTGTTCCTTCCGGCGGGATCTTATGGACCGGCCTTCCTGTTGTTCGACAATTTCGGCGTGATCAAGAAGTACAACAACGCCGACAGCTATGCGCTGGCGGTTGGCCTGCTGGCCGATCGTCTGGCGGGGCGGCCTGACCTGTCGCGCCCCTGGCCGACCGACATCGTGATGCTGACGCAGCAACAGGCGAAGGACCTGCAGGGCGCGCTGAACAAGCTGAACTATAGCGCGGGCTCCGTGGATGGCATCATCGGCCGCGGCACGCGCGGCGCACTGCAGAAGTTCCAGAAGGACAAAGGCCTGGTGGCCGATGGCTTCCCGACCGTCGCAATGCTCGACACCGTCGTGACAGCAGCCAACGGCGCCTGAAGCACAAGCGCCTTCGGACTACTGGATCGTGAAGACGCCAACGTCCATCTCGCCGCGGTTTTCCGCTGGCATTTCGAGATCGATGAGTTCTTCGCTCTGCGATGGGCGACCGAAATTACGGATCAGGCGGACGGTGAGCGTCGAGGGGCCGTTGGGATTGGCGCGATCTGACGCGAACGTCTTGGCGCGCACTTGGTATTTGCCGGTGTTGGCGCGGCGGATGACATATTCTTCCGGGCCATAGCCATTGGTGACGTCGCCGGAGAGCTTTCCACCCCAGGGCGAGAACGGCGAGGAGTAGCCGACCTTTGCGCCTTTCGGTTCGGTGACCCAGAGATCGAGGTCGGTGCGCGGCGTGTTCCATTCCATGACGACGCGCACATCCGCATCGAGCAGCGCGACGAGGCGCGTATCGAGCGCCGTTGACGAACCGCCCATCGCTTGCAGCTTGGCGAGCGCGGCGTTGGCTTCCATCAGGGCGACGGTTTCGACGCCGCGGGCGGAAACATCGGTGACCGTGGTTGCGGCTTTCGACAGCAGATCGATGGCGCGACCGAGATCGGCTTTTGCTGCATCAGGCGTGGCGGCGAATTTGGCGCGGTCGATCAGGGCGAGCGCAAGCGTGCGCATGGGTTGCGGGCGATCGGTTTCGCGTTCCATCAGGCGTTCGAGTAGCCAGATGGCGCGATCGTGGCTGCCGTAGCGCACGAGGCGGGCGGCGACGATGGCGAGCGTCTGGTTGTCGCGCGTGGGCACGTCGAGGGCGGCTTCGATGGAGCGGCGGGCTTCTTCCTTGCGGCCGGCGCGCCAGTGCCATTCGGCGAGATCGAACCAGAAGAGCGGGATGAGGCCCTGCTCTTTCATCTCCTTGTCGATGGCGGCTTCGTAGTTGGCGCCGGCCTTGTCGAGACGATCGAGATAGGGGCGGTCTGCGTTCCAGTCTGCGACTTCGATGGAGCCTGCGCGGCCGGGATCGGCGGCGCCGGCTTCGTCTTCGATGAAGGCTGCATCTGCGGAGGCGACTGCGCGGCCGCCGGTGACCATGATGGACTCAGCTGCGACGGGCGCGGGAGTCGCAGCGGGCGGCGGAGGCGGCATGGCGCGTGCCAGCGACTCGTTGCGGCTGTCGCTGTTGCGGTCGCGGGCGGCGGAGGCCTTGCGTTCTGCCTCGGGGACCTTGCCGTCGAAAGTCTTGTTCCACCAGGCTTTCTGCGCTTCCCAGAGACGCACAACTTCGGTCATGCGGCCTTCCTGCTTGGTGCGTTCGAGGCGGTCCGCCGTGGCGCGAAGTTCCGCGTACTGGGTCTGCAGCCCCTTCGGATAATTGGACGGCGGAGCGATGTCTGACTCGACATAATCGTTCGGCGTTTCGAGGACGACGAAGGAGGCTTGCGGCGTCGCGACATTGTAGCGGCGGGCCATGGCGGCGAGATCATCCGGCTTCTTCTCGGAGGCTTCGACGCCAAGACGCTGGCGCGCCCAGATGGCGCCGGGACCGGCGAAGATGGGCGTGCGGGCAGAGCCTGCAGTGAAGCGGCGAGCGGTGGATTCGCCGGCCATGGTGACGAGGACGACGCCATCCTGCGGCAGCGGGCCGACGATGCGGAATTCGCGCGCGTCTGATGGCAGGCGCACCGAGGAGATCGCCGCGCCTGCGCCATCCGTCACCGAGACGATGGCGGCATCGGGGCGCGTTATGCGGGCGAAGACCTGATCGGCATTTGATGCGGTGAGTGTGGCGAAGGCGCCGCCGGAGCTGTCTGCGATGTCGGTGAGCCAGGCGGCGTCGCTTTCGGGGCCGCTGGTGATGGCGGTGACGCTGCACGGCAGGCGGAAGTTGGCGCGATCATCGATGGTGACGCGACCGTCGGAGAACATCAGGCAATCTGCGCCTTTTGCAACGCTGACGCCGTTGAGCGTCATGTAGCTGGTGCCGCCGCGATAGCGGACGTCGTTGAGGCGGCTTGCCAGCTGGTCTGTGGCGATGTCGAGGGTTTCGGCCTTGCCCGAGTCGAAGAGCGTGACCGTGACGCGCCGGGCGCCGCGACGTTCGGCGACTTGCTGCGCGAGTTTTGCTTCGGCGGCGAGTTCATCGTCTGTGCGGGATACGGAGCGGTCCCAGAAGATATGGAGGGGGCCGCGTTGAGAATCGGTGGCGCGCGGGGCCGGGGCGACGAGATCGAAGAAGCGTTCGGCGCCGGGATGCTGGCTGACGAGCATGGGGCTCGCGCGATCCTGGGCTGCGAGACGCAGCGGGCCCTTCAGCGAGACGTTCTCGGCTTCGATGATGCGGTTGGAGGTCGATGCGAGGCCCTTGGGCAAGGCGGTGACTTTTGCGTCGCCGTCGAGCGTGAGTTTGAAGCGCTTTACCTTTTCCGCGATGGTGAGCGGGAGTGCGTAGCCTTCCTTCGGGTCGAACGGGCTGACCATGCGCAGGCGGATGATGCGCGAGCCGTTGGCGGGGATGGGGTAGATGCGTGTTTCGAAGCGGTCGGAGTAATCAACTTCGGCGAGGCCGGGGTCGATGCGGGCGTTGACGCGGCGCTGATAGGCTTCCTGCGCTTTGTATTTGGACTCGAGCACGCCATCGATCAGCGTGCCGTTGATGTCGAGGGCGTAGCCGGTGACGACGGCGCCGCGCGTCATGTTGAGTGCGAACTGGCCTTCGAGCAGGTTGCTCGTGGTGTTCTCGAAGGCGACAGTGACGGTGGTTTCGGCGATGTCGCCACGGACGTTTACTGCGACGTCGAGTGAGGCGATGCCGAGGTCGCGCTCGGCGGCCTTGGAGTGAACGCCATCGGCATAGGCGAGGAGTTGCGGGCCAGCGCGATCCTTCTCGAAGGATTGCTGCTTGGTGAGTTGCGCCTCGACTTGCGGCGGCGCGGTGGCGCAGCTTTGCATCATCAGCGCGGTAGCGGCGACGGCGAGATAGAGGCTGCCCGACAGGCGTTTGGTCATCAGCGATCCCCCACTGGATGTAAGCTGAGGTTCGGCTCGCATTCAGGCGCAATCAGGGCTTGAAGCGGGCGAACGCACGGTTTCGCGGAAGCTATAGCGGGGCGGTTCGTGCGTCCAACGAAGCTTGCTGGCGCAACGCTCTAGTCGGGGGCGTTATCCTTGGCGACGGCTTCGTTGACGGCCCTTGTGTCGGCGGCGGGTTTGTTGCGGCCCCCTTTCTCGCCGCGCTGGGCGGTGAGGTAGGCGTAGATTGCCATCGGCACGACGAGGACGCCGCAGAAGATGAAGGGCGCTTCGGAGGAGACGTTCTCGTACATCCACAGGCCGAAGAGCGGCGAGATGACGAAGCCCATGCCGTTCGCGGCTGTCACGAGGCCGGCGACGTCGCCCTGCTGTTCGTGGGTGGCGGCGAGGGATGCGCCGGCGGAGAAGCCGGGGCGGCCGAAGCCCTGGCCGAAGCCGAACAGGATCTGCGCGAAGGCGAAGAGCGCAAAGTCCTGCGCCCACACCATGAAGAGCGAGGCGATGCCGAGCATGATCGCGCCGTAGACCATCAGCGAGCGGATCGGCAGTTTGAGGCGCGGGATCAGGACAAGCTGCGAGATCAGGGTGGCCATCGCGCCCATGGTCATGGCGGGGCCGGTGTATTGCGCGGACGCGGCGCCAGCGACGCCCATTCGGTCCATGATCGCATACGGGAATGTCTGGCTGAGGACGCCGGTGACGAGGGAGAGCGCGACCGCATAAGCGAGGTAGGGGAAGATGGCGGGCTGACGCCACAGGCCTTTCGTTCCGGACCTGGTGATGCCGCCATCGGATCTGGGCGAGCGATGCTCGGGCAATTTGTAGAGGACGAGGAAGCCGATCACCGTGGCGATGATGGTGATGAGGACGACCGGGGCGAGAAGGCCAACTGCTGGTGAGAGGATGGCGCCGCCTGTGATGAGGGCGGCGGCGGCGGCGGGGCCGGCCATCTGACCCAGGGTGAAGCCGGAGGTGAGCGTCGCGATCTCATCCATGCGCTCGTCGCGCGTGGTGCGGTCGGCGACGTAGGCTTGGGCGGCAGGGTTGGTGGCTGAGCCGAAGACGCCGAACAGCGTGCGGGCGGAAATCAGCAGGATGAAGATGAGCACCCAGCCGGAGATCCAGCCCAGCAGGGCTGCGGCGGCGGAGAGCGTGAAGAAGAACATCGACGCGGCAAAGCCGAACATGCCAATGGCGGCGACTCTCCGCCTGCCCCAGACGTTCGACTTGGCGCCCCAGTAAGGAGCGGTGATCACCCAGATGGCGGCCGAGAGCGAGAAGATCGCGCCTGCGGTCCAGTCCGGAAGTTTCAGTTCACGGGTGAGAGGCGGAAGCACCGCCGAAGTGAGCATGGTGTTCCCTGCCCCAACCGCCAGCAGGCAGAAGAACAGCAAGAGAAACGCACCGCGCCTTTCCGGCCGCGATTTATCGGGGCCACCGACATCAGGGGGTACGCTTTGCTCCATGCAGCCGGGATAGGGCCGGGGACGATTCAGCTCAAGCGGGTGCGCTATCACACCTCGCGTCATGTCTCGCGAAGACTGGCCCTCCAAAGACTCGGCCTGCGAAGACGGGCCTCGACGGGGGCCGCGTTTGTCCTAGACTGGCGCTGGTAGCGAATGAGAGGGCGGATGCTGAAGCTGAGCGGCGTTGGACTTGTGAGCAGTGTTGCCCTGGCGTTGATCGCGACCGCCGCGCCTGCCCTTGCGCAATCCAAGCTTCAGGCGATGCCGGGCTATGAACAGTGGGCGAAGATGGCCCCGCAGATCCCGGCAGCGGTGAAGCTGGGGTCCATCAACACCGAATGGGCGCCGGATTCGAAATCCTTCGAATACATGCTCGACGGCAAACGCTGGCGGTTTGACCTTGCGACGCGCAAGGCCATCGAGGCGACGGATGCGCCGCGGGTCGAAACGGCCACGACGCCGACACCCGCCGGTACGGTGCTTGCGCGCGGGCGTGGGCGCGAAGCCGATGCGACGTCACCGGATGGAACGCTGCGCGCGATCTCGCGCGACTACAACATCTGGATCACGCCGACGGCCGGAGGGCCAGAGAAGCAGGTCACCACTGACGGCGGCCAGGCGGCGCGCATCCGCAATGGCGTTGGCAGCTATATCTACCTGGAAGAGTTCAACGTCTCGCAGCCGGTGTGGTGGTCGCCTGACGGCAAGAAGCTGGCCTTCATGCGCTATGACGAGACGCAGGTGGACGATTATTTCCTGCAGCTCGACCAGACCAAGATGTTCTCGACCATGCTGACGCAGGCATATCCCTACCCGGGCAAGACCAACCCGGTGGCGGACCTGATGGTCTATGACGTCGCCACGGGCGCGACGACGAAGATGGACGTGCGCGAAGGCAAGCCCTTCTCCAACGATGTGGTTGGCCATTACGCTTGGGCGGCGCAGTGGACCAAGGATGGCGGCGAGGTTCTGATCCGGCGCGCCGATCGGCTACAGAAAAACCTGGATGTGGCGGCGTGCTCTGTCACCACCGGCGCATGCCGCAGCGTGGTGCGCGAAAGCCGGCCGGGGTCGTGGGCATCCGCGATGGCGCCGCGCTTCCTCGATGACGGCAAGCGCTTTGTGTGGACTTCGGAACGCACTGATTTCCGGAATTTCTATCTCTACGACCTGAGCGGCAAACAGCTGACGCAGCTGACGCAACACAAGTTTGATGTTGTCGATATCGTGCACATCGACGAACTGGCGGGCTGGTTGTGGTACACGGCGCGGTCTGGCGACAATCACATGCTGGTTCAGCTGCACCGCGTGAAGCTGAACGGCCGGAACGATACGCTATTGACGGATCGGGCGTTCACGCACCGCGTGGACGTTTCGCCTGACGGAAAATACTTCGTCGATGTCGAGCAGACGCACGACAAACCGCCGGTTTCGCGGCTGCGTGATTTCAACGGGCGGCTGGTGGCCGACATCACGTCGAGCAATCTGGCTGTGTTTGACGTGCTGGGCCTGAAAAAGACAGAGCTGTTCACCTACACGTCGGCTGACGGGAAGACGCAGCTGCACGGCCAGCTCCAGTTCCCGTCGAACTTCGACCCGGCGAAGAAATATCCGATGCTGGTATTCGTCTATGGCGGCCCGGCATCGAACGGGCTTACCGAGACTTTCGTCAACGCGAACCCGTTGGCCGAGTTTGGCTTCCTGATGCTGAAGCTGGATGCGCGCACGAATACCGGGCGTGGCCGGAAAGTGCTCGACACCACCTATCAGCAGCTCGGCATATTCGAGATCGACGATTTCGCCGCTGGCATCCGCTCGCTGTGGAGCCGGCCCTATGTCGATCGCGAGCGCGTGGGCATGTATGGAACATCTTATGGCGGGACGGCCTCGGCGGCGACGCTGCTGCGCCATCCGGATGCCGTTCAGGCGGCGTCGGCCAGTTCATCGGTGACCGACTGGCGGCTCTACGACACCGCCTATGTCGAACGGCATATGGGCCTGCCGGACGATAGCGTGGCCGCCTACGACCAAGCCTCCCTGCTACTGCTGGCCGACGCGCTGAAGGGCGACCTGATGCTGTATTACGGCACGTCGGACGACAACGTTCACCCCAACAACACCATGCAACTGATCCAGGCCCTGCAGAACGCCAACAAGAGCTTCGAGGTGCAGGTGGGACCGGACAGGGGCCATACGGGCCTGCCCCAGCAGCGCATGATGGAGTTCTTCATCGAGCGGCTGATCCTGGACCGGCCGCCGCAAACGGACAGACAGGGTGTCGCAGGCTTCGGTCCGAGCGCTGATCCGGGCTGATTGCGAGGTCAAAACGAGTATCAAGATCATTGAATTCGTTTGACTTTGTGACATGTCCCAACACGGGAATACACGCCAACCGAGAGTCAAGTGATTAATTCTATAGGGTTTTCCCCTTTTGCATCATCGGGTATGGCCCAAACGCCTGTTTCCCGTGCTATACGGCGCGACCAGTCCAGTCAGACATCCCCAAGGGAGGTGACTGTTCTCAGGCACGCATGGGTCCGGGCGGCACTCCGGCCTTTGCGCGACTTGTCTTGTCTCAGGGGTGCATGCGCGTGCAGTCATTGAAGATCGACGGGGCGGCGCCGAATGGCCAAGCCCCACAAAGTGTTGGCGAGCCCCTTTCTTCCAAAGCACGCTCTTCCTTTGCCTTTGGCTGCGACGCAGGGTTCAGCCACCGTCCGCCTGAACAGCGCCTGGAAATGCCCGCTCAACCGCTCGCGACGCGACGATCGCGCCCGGAGCGGGAATCAGATGGCAAGTGGCGCTTCCTCGTAATTCTTGCCTGCTCCCTGATCGTTACCGGTTTCGCCGGGCAGGCCATGTTGTCGACCTTCTCAGGCGGCGGCGTGAACCCTCTGGAATGGATGGCCGTCGTCCTCTTCGCTGCTAACTTCTGCTACCTCTCGGTTGCTGCTTTTACCGGACTGTTCGGCACGCTGGTTCTTATCGCCTCGCCGAAAACGCCCCCGCCCTCGCGCACTCTGCCGACCAAGGGCAACCTCACCGCCATCATCATCGCGCTCTACCAGGAGAAGCCCTCCAAGGTGATCGCCGCCGCAGAGGCGATGTGGGACTCGCTGAAAGAGATCGGCGCAGAGAGCGGCTTCGAAATATTCTTCCTGTCCGACACAGGCGACCCAGCGCTCGCCGAGATCGAGGAACAGGCGATCCAGGACCTGATGCGCCGCCGCCCGAACGAGCCGTTCTGGTACCGCCGCCGCCGCGAGAACACGCAGAAGAAGCAAGGCAACATCAACGATTTCGTCCAGCGCTGGGGCGGCCGTTACGAGTACATGCTGGAGCTCGACGCTGACAGCTTCGTCTCGCCGGAAGCGATGCTGGAACTGGTGCGCCGCATGGATGCGCGGCCGCGTACGGCTCTGATCCAGTCGCTGCCGATCATCGTTGGCGCGCGGACCTATTCGGCGCGTACGCAACAGCTGGCGCTGCGCGTTCATGGCGGCCTGTTCGGTGCGGGCCTGACCTGGTGGTCGGGCGGAGCGGGCAATTTCTGGGGCCACAACGCCATCATCCGCCTGGCACCGTTTGCAGCACACGCGTCGCTGCCGGACCTGCCGGGCAAGGAGCCGCTGGGCGGCAAGATCCTGAGCCACGACTTCGTTGAGGCCGCCCTGCTCCGCCGCGCCGGCTGGCGTGTTGAGATCGCGGGCGACATTGTCGGCTCCTACGAAGAAGCGCCGCCGACGATCGTCGACCTTGCAGCCCGCGACAGACGCTGGGCGCAGGGTAACATCCAGCAAGTGCAGATCCTTTTCGCCAGAGGCTTTGACTGGCTATCGAAAGTGCATATCGGCGCAGGGCTCATGGGCTATGTGTCGGGCCTTCTGTGGCTGAGCCTTGTGGTTGTCGGCGTGCTGATCGCGGCCAACGCCAAGTTCTTCGACACCGAGACGATTGCGGCGGTGAATGCCGATCCATCGGCGGGTATGCGACTGCTGATGATTTCGGCGCTGGTGCTGACGTCTCCGAAATGGCTGGCGATTGTTCTCTGGGCCATCGGCAAACTGCCGGGCTGGAACAGATCTCCGCGCTTCCTCATCGCCGTGATTTGCGACATTGGCCTCACGGCGTTGATGGCGCCGATCATCATGATGAACCATGCCGGTTCGATCCTCTCGACGCTGATGGGTGTCGATGGCGGATGGCGGCCGCAGGTACGCGACCGCAATGGCTTCGCGTGGAGCGATCTGGTGCGGCACTACATCCAACACATGATCTTCGGCATGTGCCTGCTTGTGGCTTCGTTCGCGATCTCGCCGACCTTCATGCTGCAGAACCTGCCGATGGCGATGGTGATGCTGTTTGCGCCGCTGATTGCGCGTCAGGTTTCAGGCGTGGCGCGGCGCGGATCGATCTCGTGGCGGCTGTTTGCGACGCCGGAGGATTTGAACGCACCGGATATCGTGCGCGCTGCGGAACGACTGGCCCAGCGTGGCACGCAGGAGGTGCGTACGCTCGCGCCGCCGCCGGTGCGCCGCAACCGGTCGATGCAGCGCGTTGGCGTTGTGGTGCGACGCGCGATGCGCCGTGTGCGCCGGCCTCAGCAGCCGGGCGCGATCACCAGGCGTGACGCAGACTGAGCCACAGGGCGGCCTGAGTTTCCGCACTTTCGATGTGATTGGGCTGGCTCGACAGAGCTGCAGCGGCCTGGAACGTCGTGAGATCGCTCAGGTTCGTGCTCCAGGCCGCTTCGAGGTCGAGTTCCCGGCCTGACGGCGTGAGGCCCGCGACGCGGCGGTCGTAGAGGATCACGCCATCGCGCGTCACCTGAACGGGCGCGTTGAAAGTTAGATTGCCGGCTTCCGCGCGGCGCGGCTGGCCGGCGGTGAAGCGCATCCAGCCGCCGACCAGCGGATGTTCGGCGCTGAGCGACCAGGCGCTCGTCCACAGGCCGGTAACGTCCATGGCGTTGACGCGCGCGCTGGCGGCCTCGAACGCACCGGAGAGCGTCCAGTCGCCAAGATAGCGGCGACCTTCGAGGCTGAGCGCGGACAGACGCGTCTCGTCTTCGCCGCCGAAGCGGCTCTGGAATGTGCCGCCGAGCGTGGCCTGATTGTCGGCGAGCGAGGCGTAGCCGAGGCGCATGGCCCAGTCGTCGTCCCCTGCACCGATGCCGAAGCTGCTGGAACTGCGCGTGAGGCCGCTGGAGGTGCGGACGTCTAGCGTCATCGGACCGAACGACTGGGCATAACTGGTCCAGCTGTCGCCTGAGCCCAGAGTGGCGGGACCGGAGGGATCGTCGATCAGCGTCATGCCCGGCGTGAGGCGTTGCGGGCCGCCGCCACGGCCAACAGAAACGTCCGCATTGGCGAAGCTGTAGCTGAGTTCGAAAGTAGGCTCGGGCGCTTCCATCCATGGCGTGCGCGGATCGTAGGTCGGCTGGGGTGCGTTGAACCACGACAACTGCATATCGCCGATGGCGACGGCGCGAGCGTGCCCGCGGGCATAATCGGCGCGCGCCGAAAAATCGTTGAAGGTCGAACGCGGGGCGGTCATGCGCGTATCGTCGATGCGGAAGGCGCGTTCGAATTTGTCCTGGAAGACGAGGCCGTTGAAAGCGCCGGACTTCTCGGCCCAGTCGCCCATTGCGCCGCGTGCCGGGCTAAGGGTCGTTGCGATCTGGACCTGCTGGCCATCGAAGGTGAAGCTGGTTGTGCCGATCGGCGCGAAGGCGCGCTCGAGATTCATGATGCCGCGACCACCGACGGCGTCGACACCGGCGCCGGCATTGATGCCGGCCACAGCGTCGGGCGTTGTGGTGACATAATCGTCGGCGGATTCCAGCAACGCCAGCACGGCGTTCTCTGGCGTGATGTTGGGGAACAGTTCGAGCATCAGGGCGAGCGCGCCCGCCACATGTGGCGCGGCAAACGATGTGCCCGCGACACCATAATAACCGCCGCCGGGGCCGGCCACGACGAGGTTCTGCCCTGAGGCAGACGCACCGCCGGGAGCCAACAGATAGTAGCTCGCCGTCGAGCCGGCGCGGTTGGAATAGGTCGGCATCGTGCCGTTCGGACCAACGGCGCCCACCGCGATGACGCGGCCGCGCACGGCGGCATCGCCCGCGACAATCGCAGGCTCGTCGGGATTGACGCCTTTTGCCGGATCGGTTCCGGTCGGGGGAGCGCCTTCATTGCCAGCCGAAATCGCGAACACCACACCGGCATTCGTTGCGCTGACAATGGCGCTCTTCAGACGCATCGAGATCGCGCCCTCGCCGCCCAGCGACATGTTGATGATCTTCGCGCCATTCGAGACCGCGTAATTGATCGCGTTGATCAGCGACGTGTCGTTGAATTTGCAACCGCCATCCTCGCCGGTCGTCTGGCAGGATTCGCGCGTGTCAGCGCGGATCGCCAGAATTCTGGCGTCGTAGGCAACGCCATGAACGCCCGCCCCATCCTTCCGCGCCACGACAATGCTGCTGACCATGGTGCCGTGGCCATCGCCATCAATGTCGGACGCTTTGCGTTCGGCGGCGTTGACGTCGTGCGAGCCAGCGATCTGGCCCTGCAGTTCGCTGATCGACGTATCGACGTTCGAGTCGATGATGGCGACGGTAATGCCCTTGCCGGTTGCACCGAGCGCATAGGCGGACGAGGCATGGATCTGGGCAAGACCGCTGCGGTTGCCGCTACTGAAATTGGAGCCGAGGTATTCGCGCGTCTCAAATGAAGACGGCGGAACCGTGGGTGGCGACACCGGCGGCGCGACAGGCGGGGATACCGGGGGCAGGATAGGTGAAGGCGGCAGGCTGCTTCCGCTGCTACCCCCGCCGCCACTGCAGGCTATGGTTGAAGCTGCCAGCGAAACGAGAAGCGCGGCACGCACAGCCTTGACCACAGACGGAATACGGTCGTCGGACATCCGTGCGGAATCCCCTCGCAACTCACCCAGCGCCGCGTCCAGTGATGCCGGATCGCGCCTGGCGGCAAGATCAATCAGCAGTCACTACCATGACGTTAGTGCGGAGCGGGATTACCCAGGTTCAGCGCGCGACAGCTCGCCCCAAGAAAAGTGGGATGGAGTTCAGCGGCGTCTCGACCCAGTCGAGCAGGAGATCGTGGCGATCGACCGGAACGGCATCCACCTGCTGCTGGGCAAAGGCGAGGCCGAGGTAGAAAATGCGGCCCGTCGCGCGCAGCTGAGTTACGGCGCGATCGTAATAGCCTTTGCCGTAACCGAGGCGACGGCCTCGCGCATCGAACGCCAGCAACGGCGCAAGCACCAGATTTGGCCTGACAATTTCCGCAACAGCCGAAGGTTGTGTGAGCCCCATCGGGCCTTTTTCCAATGTCGCAGGGGAAGCATCCCGGAAAGTCATTTCGCCATTGGCTTCGACGCGCGGGAGCACGATGCGCGCGCCCTTGCCCGCAAGGCGTGACAGCAGCGGGGCGGCATCCAGCTCGTCGCCGATAGCGAGCGTGCCAGCGACGACCGGGCCATAGCGTTCGAACAGCTTGATCGGGAAGCGGGCGGCGAGCTTGTCAGCGGCATCGGGATCTCGCGCCGTGGCTTCGGCGCGGATTTCCTGCATATGGCCGCGGAGAATGGCTTTCTGCTCGGCGATTTCGGATGCTTCGGTCACGCGTTCTCCGGTTGTCGCCACAGGGAGCGCGACACTCTTGGCGTTGAGTGGGGAAATAGGTTGGCGGGGCCACGTGCGCCGTACAAGCTTGTCATTCCCGTTCGACCCAGCAAGCTAGGTGGGCGCCAGGTGATGGGGACCAGGGTCCCCGCCAGAGCCAGCTCCCGAACAGAAATGTACGGTCGACGGAATGTGTTGCTGTTCGAACGCTGCAGCTAACCGCCAGGACACAAGGTAGTGGCGAGACCCGTTTCCAACAAGTGAATTCCGCCGCCGTAGCGCCGCGCGTCACAGCAGAAGTTTCTCGATTAATGTCGATTCCGGGCCGGTTTCGGCGCGGTCATAGCTCGCCGGGGAGGCCATGGGTGGCCCGACACAGGGCTGGTGCCGCCCAACAGCCGCCACGGCCGGAAACCCGGCGCACGCCGCACACAGCACGATTGTTGGAAGGATGAGGGCCAAAGCCTTCATGCGCGTACCCCGCGTAGAAGCAATAGACCCCGCCGCAAGCTCTCGCGTGCGACGGGGCCTGTAAAGCGGGAAGTGCGTTCGTGCTATTTTTCGGGGTGGGTGAGCGCCTGATAGGTGAGCGTGCGCGCCATCGTGCCAAGATCATCCCCGCCCGAGCCGCCCATGCGCTGGATCATGCCGACAGCGACGACGTCGTTGGTGGGATCGATCCAGAACCAGGTGCCGGCTGCGCCGCCCCAGCTGATCGTGCCGTCGCCCTGCAGCGTGCCGGCGGCGCGGGCGTCGTTCACGACCTGGAAGTCGAGACCGAAGCCGACCGCTTCGTTGAAGGCCGCGACGCCGGTTCCGTTGTTGGAGACAAGCACGGATTTCGGAATGACGTTCGTACCCATCAGCTCGACCGAGGCGGGCGAGAGGATGCGGACGCCATCAAGCTCGCCGCCGTTCAGAACCATCTGGCTGAAGCGGGCGTAATCCGATGTTGTCGAGACGAGACCGCCGCCGCCGCTCTCCGTAACCGGGGGCTTGCTGTAGTCAGGCATCGCGATGCCGAACAATTCCTTGGCCTCGACGATCTTGTTCTGGTCCTTGTCGAAGACATAGACCGCCGACAGGCGACTCGCCTTCTCCGGCCCGGTGTAGAAGGCGGTGTCCGGCATCTTCAGCGGCTTGAAGATGTGCTGGTCCATGAAGGTCGAGAACTTCTGGCCCGACAACTTCTCGACGATGTAGCCCTGGATATCGACGGAGGCCGAATACGACCAGTTCTTGCCCGGCTGGAACATCAGCGGGATGGTCGCAATGCGATCGACCATCTGTTGCAGGCTTTGCGAGGACAGGACTTCCTTCGAGCGGAACAGCTTGTCGACCGGGTGTTGATCGGCGAGGCCATAACCGAAGCCCGCCGTATGGCTCATGATTTCGCGCATCGTCGGCGGGCGCGTCATGTCCTCCAGCTCCATCACGCCGTCCTTGCTGATGGACTTCACGACGCGGAGATTCTTGAACTCGGGGATGTAGCGGGTGACCGGATCATCCAGGCGCCACTTGCCCTGCTCGAACAGGATCATCATGGCGACGCCGGTGATCGGCTTGGTCATCGAATAGATGCGGAAGATTGTGTCTTCCTTGATCGGCGTGCCGGCATCCAGGCTCGCCTTGCCGTAGGTCTTGAACGAGACGACCTTGCCGTGGCGAGCGAGGTAGGTGGTCATCCCTGCGACGCGGCCCGAAGCCACCGCGTTGGCCATGTAGTCGTCGAACAGTTTCAGGCGCGCGCTGTCGAAACCGACTTCTTCCGGGGTAACTTTCACCGACAAATCGCGCGGACCTGCATCCTTGGCGACGTGACCGGCATGTGCGCTGGCGTGCGCCTGCGCCATGGTGGTCGGCTGTTGCGCCTCCAGCGGCGTAGCGCAGGCGGACAGCAGAGCCGCCGCCAATACGGCGACGGAACAGGTGCGGCGAATCATGACGTCTCTCCCAGCATTCAGGCTTGCGCGCGCAGCGGGCAGCCATTTTGCTTAGCCAATCACGCGGTTAGGCGCGGTGGCAAGACCAACCAGCGCCAAAACCGACGGGAGATTTGTGTCAGTGGGTTGAAGGACTTCTAGTTGAAGGACTTGGCCAGCTTATCGACGGCCATAATCTGGCGCATCAGCTCTTCGAGCTGGCTGAGCGGGACCATGTTCGGGCCATCGGACGGGGCCTTGTCCGGGTTCTCGTGCGTCTCAATGAAGACAGCGGCGATACCGACGGCGGCTGCTGCGCGCGCGAGGATAGGGACGTACTGGCGTTGACCGCCAGACGTCGTGCCCTGCCCGCCGGGCTGCTGCACGGAGTGGGTCGCGTCGAACACGACCGGCGCGCCGGTGGCGGCGAGTTCGGGCAGAGCGCGCATGTCCGAAACGAGCGTGTTGTAGCCGAAGGAAACACCGCGCTCGCAGACGAGCACGTCGCGGCAGCCGGACTGGACCAGCTTGTTGACGACGTTCTTCATGTCCCACGGGGCCATGAACTGGCCCTTCTTCACATTCACCGCGCGGCCCGTCTGGGCGGCGGCGACGAGAAGGTCGGTCTGGCGCGAGAGGAAGGCGGGAATCTGCAGGACGTCGACCGCCTTGGCGACTTCGGCGCACTGATCCGGCAGGTGAACGTCCGTGAGAACCGGCAGGCCGGATGTTTCGCGAATCTCGTTGAAGATATCGAGCGAGGCGTCGAGGCCCAGGCCGCGCGCCGTGCTGATCGACGAGCGGTTCGCCTTGTCGAAGGACGTCTTGTAGATGATCTGCGCACCGAGCCGGTCGCCGATCTCGCGGAGGGCGGCGGACATTTCGAGGGCGTGAGCGCGGCTCTCCAACTGGCAGGGGCCGGCGATGAACGCCACCGGCAGCTCCTGGCCGATGCGAACCGTGCCGCGCGGGGCCGGGATCTCGACAATACGGTTGGGGGTGAGGGTCTGGCCGTCAGCCATGTCGCTCTCCTATGCGTGAGGCCCATATGGCGTGTTTGGCCGGGTCACGCCAGAGGGGAGCTGGAATGATTCCAGAATCACATTGCCGCACAGGTTGGCCGCACATAGTGGCTCGCATGACGCAAGGGATGGTCGGGAGCCCGGCTGCCGGGATTACATCGCGTCCAGCATCATCTGCTGCATGGAGATGGCCGTCTTGGCTTTCTCACGTTCCGCCCCGCCCTGACCTTCGGCGTTCACGATCGTTTCCTTGATGATGTCGCGGATCTTGTTTTCGATGCCGAGACGTTCGTCAGGCGACATGTTCTGAAGGTCTTCCTCGGTCAGCCCCATCGCCTTGAGGATCTTGTCGCGCAGGCGCTCTTCCGGGGTCTTCTTCATGTAATCGAGGAAGTCTTTCACGGCTCCCGAATCGCTATCCTTGTCTGCGCCATCGAGCGCGGCGTTTTCTGCCTGACCCGTCTTGCCGGCGTCGTCGCCCTGCAGCGCCAGCAGCGTTGCCGCATCCATGGCGACGGGCGCGATGGTGGGAAAACTTGCATTGGAGGCGGCAGACTTTGCCTGCTCTTTCTGCCTAGCGCCCTCAAGCTCGGTCGGCGCCCTGAACGCCTCGATCGCACCCGTCTCAGCGGTTTTGCCCAGAGAACTGAGCAAAGCCGCAGCAGAACTGCTGAATCCACCAACCTGCATAACCGCAAGCTCCCGCAATCACGGGAGACGCATCGCAAGTCACGCGCCAGTTTTCTGGATCAGCCCCGGTACTGGCTCAACCTTTGTCGAGAGCGGCTAGCACGCCATCGACGGCCTCTTTGACGAGGTCGTCGGTTTCAGCCTGCGCCATCACGCGGATGAGCGGCTCGGTGCCGGATTTGCGGACCAGAAGACGGCCACGGGTTCCCAGCGCCTTTTCGGCAGCTGTAATAGCGTCCTGCACGTTCTTGCGGCTCAGCGGGTCTGCGCCTTCGAACTTGCGGTTCACCAGCTTCTGCGGCGCCGGATCGAACACGTGGGCGACTTCGGACAGCTTCTTGCCCGTCTCCACCATCACGGCCAGCACCTGCAGCGCAGCGAGCAAGCCATCGCCCGTGGTCGAGAAATCAGACATCACGATGTGGCCGGACTGCTCGCCGCCGACATTGAGCCCCTTCTCCATCATGCGCGCGACCACATAGCGGTCACCCACCTGCGTGCGTTCCATCTTTACGCCGATGCCGCGCAGATGTGTCTCAAGGCCCAGATTGGACATGACGGTCGCGACGACCGTGTTCTTTGCCAGCCTGCCCTGTTGCTTCCAGTAGGAAGCCACCATGCCCAGCAGCTGGTCGCCATCGATGATGCGGCCATTCTCATCACACATGGCGACTCGATCCGCATCACCATCGAGCGCGATACCGATGTCGGCGCGATAGCGATGCACGGCTTCGACCATGGCCCGCGTATCGGTAGAACCGATCTCGCGGTTGATGTTGAAGCCGTTGGGTTCATCGCCGATCGGGAAGATTTCAGCGCCGAGCTCGTAAAGCGCTTTCGGCGCAACCTTGTACGCCGCGCCGTTGGCGCAATCGATCACGATACGCAGGCCGGACAGGCGCAGCTTGCGCGGGAAGGTCGATTTGACGATCTCGATGTAGCGCGACTGCGCATCGTCCACGCGCTCGGCGCGGCCAAGGTCAGGCGATGCGGCAAGGTTCTGATCCAGCGGACGCGCCATCAGGCCCTCGATGGCAATCTCTGCTTCGTCGGAAAGCTTGTAACCGTCCGGCCCGAACAGCTTGATGCCGTTGTCCTGATAGGCGTTGTGCGAGGCGGAGATCATGACGCCGAGATCAGCGCGCAGAGAGCGCGTCAGCATGGCGACGCCCGGCGTCGGCAGCGGGCCGAACAGGCGCACGTCCATACCCATGGCGGTAAAACCCGCCGTCAGCGCGGGTTCGAGCATGTAGCCGGACAGGCGCGTATCCTTGCCGATCACGACGAGATGGCGGCGCGGATCGGACCGGCGGAAGTAGGTGGCAGCCGCCATGCCGAGGCGCATGGCCATCTCCGGCGTGACATTGCCCTGGTTCGCCGTGCCGCGAATACCATCCGTACCGAAAATCTTACGCGCAGCCATCGTCTCTCACTCAAACACACCCGGTCAGGACGTCCGGGCGGCGATATGGGGCACGGGCCTAACCCAAACTCCATAACTTGCTATGAAGTCGTGATCTTCATGACGGAGCTAGGCGAAGTTTTGCAGTACTTTAAACCCGGCCTTCTTCTAGATCACCCTCGAACAGATCGACGCGGAGCCTGATACTATGTGCGGAATCATTGGCATTCTGAGCGACAAGCCGGCCGCGCCGCGCCTGGTGGAGGCGCTCAAACGCCTGGAATACCGCGGCTATGATTCGGCCGGCGTAGCCCTGCTGGAAGCAGGGAAACTGAAGCGTCTCCGCGCGCCGGGGAAGCTCAACAATCTCGATGAGAAAGTTCGCGAGCTGCCGTTGAAAGCCGGCGTCGGCATCGGCCACACCCGTTGGGCCACCCACGGCCAGCCGAACGAAACGAATGCCCACCCGCATGCCTCGGGCCGTGTGGCAATCGTGCACAACGGCATCATCGAGAATTTCCGCGAACTGCGCGAAGCCATGGAAGCGCGTGGCCGCAAGTTCGAAACCGAAACCGACTCGGAAACAATTGCGCACCTGATCGATGAAGGTCTGGGCAAGGGCCTGTCGCCAAAGGACGCCTTCAAGGCGACGCTCGATCAGCTGCGCGGCGCGTTCGCTATCGCCGCCATCATCGAAGGCGAAGAGAACCTGATCCTCGGCGGTCGCCGCGGATCGCCGCTGGTGATCGGCGTTGGCGAGAAGGAGATGTTCCTCGGTTCCGACGCGCTTGCTGTCGGTCCGTTTACGTCACGCGTTATCTATCTCGAAGAGGGCGACTGGTGCATGCTCACCCGCACCTCGTTCGAAGTGTTTGACGCGTCTGGCAAGAAGGTCGAGCGGGCGGAAACGTTCGTGCCTGCCGCTGGCGCTGCGGCCGAAAAAGGCAACTACCGCCATTTCATGCAGAAAGAGATCTATGAGCAGCCCGACTTCACGGGCCGCACGATCTCCGCCTATGTCGAAGCATTCGACCTGAAGGCCGTCCTGCCGACGCGCCCGGGCAAGAAGACGCTCGACTTCACGCAGTTCGACCGCATCCAGATCGTCGCGTGCGGCACGGCTTATTATGCTGGCTTCGTCGCGAAATACTGGTTCGAGCAACTCGCTGGCATCGTCACGGATGTCGATGTCGCGTCGGAATTCCGCTATCGCGATCCGGTGCTGGGACCGAAGACGCTGGCTATCGTTGTCACCCAATCGGGCGAGACGGCGGACACCAAAGCCGCGATGGAGTACTGCAAAGGCAAGGGCGTGATGACGGCGGCAGTCGTCAACGTTCCGACCTCGTCCATCGCGCGCGAGTGCGACGCCATCCTTCCGACGCTCGCCGGTGTTGAAATCGGCGTTGCCTCCACCAAGGCCTTTACCGCGCAGCTCTGCGCCCTGCTCGCTACCGCCATCGCAGCAGGTCGAGCCCGCAACTTCCTGTCGCGCGAAGCGGAGAAGGAACATGTCGCGGCGATGCTGGAACTGCCGCGCCTGATTTCAGAAGCGCTGAAAATCGAAACGCAGGTTCAGAAGCTAGCCATCGAGATCGCCAAGGCGCGCGATGTTCTCTACCTCGGCCGCGGCGCCCACTATCCGATCGCGCTCGAAGGCGCGCTCAAACTCAAGGAAATCTCTTACATCCACGCCGAAGGCTATGCGGCTGGCGAGCTGAAGCATGGCCCTATCGCCCTGATCGATGAGCATACGCCCGTGATCATGGCGGCCCCTCACGATCACCTGCTTGAGAAGTCGCTCTCCAACCTGCAGGAAGTCGCGGCGCGTCGCGGTAAGGTGTTCCTCGTATCGGACGCGGCTGGCATCAAGCAGGCTGGCTCCGCCCCATTCGGCTCGATCCAGATCCCGGACTGCCTGCGCGCTATCCAGCCGATCGTGAGCACGATCCCGTTGCAGCTGCTGGCCTACCATGTGGCTGTCGAGAAGGGCACGGACGTGGACCAGCCGCGAAACCTCGCGAAATCGGTAACGGTCGAGTAGTCCGGGTCTGGCAGAGGGTTTGCAACTTACAGGCGAATTACCGGCGCGGCCGGTATAGTGTCGCGTCTTGAGCC
>ERZ795059.2122-NODE-2122-length-20966-cov-6.253933_pt1 | contig 20966 bp, 19 predicted proteins | sample MGYA00375143_ERZ795059 | MGnify/ENA primary metagenome ERZ795059 (study PRJEB30188, sample SAMN05720168) | activated sludge metagenome | isolation source: Anaerobic digester | place: USA | collected 2015-01-07 ... | reverse complement strand
TGTCTAATTATTTTGATAGTATTGATTTATCAATGTTACGAGAGAGTATTCTTAGCATGACAAAATGTGAAGATCAGGTTTTGATTGATTTGTTGTTTAGGATTATTGAAGAAATATCATGGAAACCTGATTATTTGCCTTATATAAAACATAGATTGCCTACCATCAATATTAAAGCTATTCGTTTATTGGGGCATAGCTTTTTATTTGAAGTAGATGAAATCCTGGGGCGTTGTTCGGGAAAATGTTTTGTTAGGTGGATGGATGATATTGTTGTTGGTGTGAATAGTAGAGATGAGGCAATAAAAATGTTAAATAATGTTTCTGATGTGTTAAAGAGCCGGGGATTAGCATTGAATTTATCTAAAACTAATTTATATACAAATTCAGACTTCGAATTTAATTTTTTAACGAATGAAAATAAATATCTTGATAGTTTGGAGCATTTTAAGAATTTTTCTGGGAGTGAAATTATAAAAGTTATAATTAGATTTGAGGCTCATTTACAAAATAAAAAACCAAAATATTGGAGTAAAATCACAAAAAGATTTATTACTTTTTTTTCCAAGCATAAAGTCGATATATTGAAACAAATTCAATCATTATATATTGAAGAACCATCATTAAGACAGAGCTTGTCTCGGTATTTGATTTATATTGGATATTCACGAAAAACTGCTGATTTTATGTTAGGTATTTATCAGAATTTGCATATTTATGATGATGTTTCCTTGTTTTATTTATCTAATGTGTTAACAACATGGCAAATTCCAGATACAGAAGAAGGAAAAGTATTTCTTGATAATATTTATAAAAATATTAAAAATTTTGGAGACCCATTTCAATTTTATTGTTTGTTGTGGATAAAATCAAAATATGCTGATCCTAAAAATTTTTTAACGTTTATAAAGAAATATAAAAACAAATGGAAACAGCATGGTTTTTTGCGTCGAGAGGTTGTTTCTTTATTAGCCAGGTTATATTTATATGATGAATTAGCGGTTGTTTCATTATTAAATGAACAGGTACAGTCCGGAATAGCTGCAGTTGTGTCCATCGCAAATTTATTATTAGATTTTGTTAAATTAGATAAATTAGATAAAAAACTGAATGCATATCTTTTTCCTAAAAACTTAAATGATTATTCGCTTTCCAGGTTTTTGGTTTTGTGTGCAATATTAAATTCATCAAAGATTAGGGAGTCGATTGATGTTAAAAGAAAAATTAAACAATATATAAAAGATCCATATTTTAAAAAGTGGTTAAAATATTACAAAGTTATTTAATGAATATAAAATTTGTTGGTTAGTTTAATTATTATTAGATTGCATAAACAGCCTTAAAAATGCTAAAATATTAACATCTTGTTTAATCCATAAAATCAGCGTAATTATGAAATTCAAAGATTATTCTCACTTGAGTAAGGAAGATCTTTTAAAAATAGTAGAAAAGCTGGAGTCCCGTAAAAAATATGGGTTAATTTGGGATGAGGAAAAAACTAAAGAAAAATTTGAAAAAGACACTGAGAATGCTTTGCCGGTTTTGAAAGAAGTCAGAAGTAAAGAAATAAAAACTGATCCAAGTAAGCCAACTAACATTTTGATTGAAGGCGACAATTATCACGCCTTATCTGTTTTGAACTACACTCATCAAGGAAAAATTGATGTTATTTATATTGATCCGCCGTATAACACGGGAAAGAAAGATTTTAAATACAATGATAGTTGGGTTGATGAAAATGATACATATAGACATAGTAAGTGGCTAACTTTTATAAGTAAAAGATTACGTCTAGCAAAAAACTTATTGAGCGATGAGGGTATCATTTTCATATCAATCGATGATAATGAAATCGCACAACTACGCTTGCTTTGTAACGAGATATTTGGTGAACAAAACTTCATCAATAACTTTATGTGGTTGCACGGAAAAGGTAAAAAAACAAAGCAATCAAGAACACTACAGCAATATATTTTGTGCTATGCCAAAAATAAATATTTAATCGGTGAATGGGTTGATATAAAATTTGCATCTGGTTCTTTTTCGAATCCCGATAATGATTTGCGGGGAGATTGGTTTTCTGGGAGCGTTTCATTCTCTGAAGATAGGAGCAACAAAAATCACGAAAATTATTTTACGATTAAATCTCCGACAGGAATTGAATGGACTCGGCAATGGCAATGCAACGAGGAAGAAATGAACGATTATTTAAAAAATAATAAAATCTATTTTGGACCAGCTCCAGAATATTCAAATGTCCCTCGTTTAAAAATATTCCCAACTGATAGTAGTGAAATAATTCCAAATAACATATTGGATAATGTTGGCTCTACAAGAGGCGCACAAAAAGAGTTAGATGAAATAATTGGAAAAACAGACGAAGGAAAAAGCAAATTTGAGAATCCTAAACCGCCAAAACTTATTGAATTTTTATTTAATATAGTCAATAAGGGAAAAAATATTAAAGTCATTGATTTTTTCGCAGGGTCAGGAACTACTGGGCATGCAATTCTTAATTTGAATAATGAAATTCCAGGAGATCGTTTATTTATTCTCTGCACGAATAATGAAGAAAGTATTTGTACTGATGTTTGTTATCCACGAATTGAAAAAGTCATCAAGGGGTATAAAAAACCAAGAGGTGCAAAAGTTGATGGCTTGGGTGGAAATCTAAAATACTTCAAAACCGCTTTTGTAAAAAATTCCATAAGCCGAGATGATTTGAAAATGAGAATTACTCGCGAATGCACAGAGATGCTATGTTTGCGAGAAGGGATTTTTAATGAGGTAAAAACCAATATGGATTATCGTATTTTTGAACAAAATGGTAAAATATTAAGTGTTTATTATGCATTGGAACGAGATGGATTAAAACAATTGAAAAAGGATTTGGATAAAATGGATGGGGAAAAGATTGTTTATTGTTTTACCATTGATCCATTTGGTTTAAATAAGCAGGATTTTAAAGATTGGAAAAACATAAGAATAGAACCGATTCCCCAAGGTTTATTAGATATATATAAACAAATTTATGAGTATTAATCTTAAAACATATCAAGAAAAGGCCGTCACTTCTTTAATCCAAGAAGCTGTTAAACTGTTGGATTTTAATGGACCGGGGGAAACCTTAGTTTTTCAGGCACCGACTGGTTCAGGGAAGACTATTATGATGGCTAAGTTTATTGTCGAATTAATCAAAGAATTGCCAAATGATGATTTGTGTTTTTTGTGGATGAGTATTGGTAAAGGGGAGCTTCATTTGCAAAGTAAGCATTCTTTGGAAAAAGTTTTTTCTGGTTTTCCTCGTGTCTCATTAGCTGAAGAAGAGTTTTTAGGAGGTAGGGAAAGGATTATCAGGAATGAGGTCGTGGTAGCCAATTGGGAGAAAATGAGAAGTAAAGATCGCTTAACCGGCGATTGGAAGGTTTTATTAATGAAAGAGGGGGAAAAAATAAATTTTCGTGATGTTTTAGAAAAAACAAAAGAACAACGAAAAATTATACTTATCATTGATGAAAGCCATACAAATGCTTCAAGCGAAAGAGCAGTAGAACTAAGGAATATTATTTCAGCTGATTTGGTGGTTGAAATGAGTGCTACTCCGAGGTTGAAGCCAAGTGCTGATGAAATGGCTGAAACAAAAGCCGCATATGTTAAAATTAACCCCAAAGATGTTATAGAGGAAGGAATGATTAAAAAAGAATTAATAATAAATGAGGATATTGAAAAGATTGCAAAATCTGAAGCGGACTCACAGTCCGTGGTGCTTGAAGCCGCTTATAATAAAAGAATTGAATTAAAGAAAGCTTTTGCGAAGGAAGAAACAAATATAAATCCTTTGGTTTTGATACAAATTCCTACTGCTGAAGGCGGTGACCAAAAGATGGAAGCAGTAAAAAGATTTTTAAATGGGAAGGGTGTGAATGAGAAAAATGGCAAGTTAGCTATTTGGTTGGCTGAACAAAAATCTGAAACAATTGATTGGATTTCAGAATCTGATAATAATATTGAATTTTTAATTTTCAAACAAGCTATTGATACCGGCTGGGATTGTCCAAGAGCTCATATTTTAGTCAAATTTCGGGAAAGTAAAAATATTATTTTTGAGATACAAACTGTTGGTCGTATATTGCGTATGCCGGAGCAAAAACATTATAATAATGAAATTTTAAATCGCGGATATATTTATACTAATTTACAATCAATTGCGGTAAAAAAGGAAGAATACAATCCTAATATTATTAAGCATCTTAGAGCGGCACGCATTAAAGAATATAAGTCTATTAAGTTAGAATCATACTATAAATCCCGTGCCGATTATGGTGACGTTACTTCAAGTTTTCATCCTGTTTTTGAGCAATATGCTAATGAATATTTTGGAATTAAGGCAGGTTGCAAAATCAAAGATAATATTAAGTTAATCGAAATTAAAAAGGTTGATTTGAATATTAAAAAACATCAGCAGGAATTAATTGCAGATACCGGAATAGACGTTAAAAAATTTGATGAAATTGAAGGGGTTATTAATCCTGAATCAATTGCAAAATTGAATACGGCGGCCGATGAGCTTGATGTTGAATTTCAAAAAACAATTAAAAGTCATCTCGGACCGTTTAAAAATATTAAACGTTCGATCCCGGTAGTAAAAAGTGCGATTTATCTTTGGTTTAATAAGGTGCTTGGCTCTAATGATTGGTCCGAACCCTCTTTTTTATCGCAATTGATTTTTTTGCATAATCAAAATAAAGAACATTTTGAAAAGATTTTATCAAAAGCTATTAATAAGTATGTGGAAGTAAAAGAACAAGAAGTGAGAAAAAGAGTGGAAGAAGGTGAACAAGAATATATTTTTGAATTGCCTAATGAAATCTTTTACAATGAACATACCGATGAATTTTTGAAGGTAAAAAAATATGCTTACACGCCTTGTTATTTGAATGTTGAACGTTCTCATCCAGAACAAGAATTTGAAGCCTTTTTAAATTTAAATGCTTCCAAAATTGATTGGTGGTGGAAAAACGGCGAGAATAAACAAGATTATTTTGGCATTAAATATAAATATGCTGGTGGGATCAGTACTTTTTATCCAGATTATTTAGTAAAATTATCAGATGGTCGTTTGGGAATTTTTGAAGTTAAGGATTCAGGGGATCGTGATGGAAAAACGGTTACTAAAACTAAGGCCGAGTCATTGCAGAAATATATTGTTAATTCTGGAAATAAAAAACTTTTTGGTGGAATTGTTATAAAACGTAATCGTGAATGGTTAATAAATGATAAAAAAATTTATAATTGGGATAAATGTGAGCGTGGAGATTGGAAAGAATGGGATGTTTTGGAATTTTAGGATTTTTTTTATAATTATTTTCTTATTTTAAAAATAAAAAACATTATGTCTAAAATTGTTTACATTCTTACTAATGAAGCAATGCCTGGTTATGTAAAGATTGGTTTGACTTCAAATTTAGAACAAAGGATTAGAGATTTGGATAATACTAGTGTTCCTTTGCCATTTGAATGTGTTTACGCTTGTATTGTTAAAGATGGTGATTTTGTTGAAAAGCAATTGCATAATGCATTTCTGGATCATCGTGTTCGATCAAGCCGCGAATTTTTTGAGTTGAGTCCTGAAAGGGCTATTTCAGCATTAAAATTAGTTGAGATTGAAGACGTGACACCGAATAGAGATTATGTTTCATCCGTAGAAGATCAAAAAGCTTTGGATGAGGCTAGAAATAAAAGAGTTGCTTTTAACTTTAAAATGATTGATATTCCTATTGGTGCGGAATTAACATTGTGGCGTGATGAAAATATTAAAGCAAAAGTTATTGATAACAGGAATATTTTATTTGAGGGTGAGGTTACTAGTGTGTCTGCGGCAGCTAGAAAAGCGCTTGGAATTAATTATAGGATTTCAGGAACTGATTGTTGGGTGTATGAAGGGGAAACTTTAGATGAACGTCGCAGAAGAATTGAGATGGAATAATGATTTTTAAATTGTAATTAATAATTTATGAAAGATAGTTATAAGTTGAATGATTTGGAATTGGAAATGTTGGAAAATGAATTAAAGAATTTTTTTGGAACATTGGAGATGTCTTGTGATTTTAATAAAGAACCAATGATTAATTTTCATATGTGTAGAGACCAAAATGGGGAAAGACGTTGGAAAACTTATGAATATGATATTAATATTATAAAAAATGACATAATAATTTTCAATAAATTGTTTCATTTTTACTTAAACAAAAATATTGAAAAGGAAATCGATGATGCTGTTTTACATTTGGCAATAGATTATTGGTTTGAGAATGATCATAATCGAGAAAGTGCATTGGGAAAGAAGATTTTTAAAGAAACACACGTTTAAAAATAAAAAAAAAGAACAGCTTAATTGCTGTTCTTTTTTTTACTATTTAGTGTGGCATTGTTTGCAACAGTAATAACATCCATCAACATTTTTAAAGCCTTTAGCTTTTGCTGCCTTTATTGCATCTTGGCAATTTGTGAAACAACCAAGGAATATGGCGTTTGGAGCTAGTGGTCGCCACCCACAATTTTCGGTATGAACTTCATGTTCTCCGGTTTTTTGTGGGTTAATGTTAACGTAATAATTTGTAAACATAAATAATATGATGTGTTTTTTATTATATTTCCTCCAACTCCTTTAATATGTTATAATATTTGTGTTTAGTAAATAAAATTACATATTCCCAGCTCGACCTTGAATTTTTGCCGGTCAGAGCCAGAGGTCAAAAGCAATGTTTTGCATCGCTATTGTTTGTATTTTACCTCATTGTATCACTTGATGTAGTATCTTGCAATCCCTTTGGGTACAATATATATTATTTTTAAAAATACCCCATGCCCGCCCCCCACGCCCCCCAAAAATCCCCGCGCTCAGTGCCAACCCCGTCCCCGGAAGCGGATGAGGATTTGCTTCCCCTGGATTTGTTTGGTCGCTTGGATAAATATCAGGAGTCGTCTGTGCAGGACGAATTGCGCGCTGATTATGATCTGGACGCGGACGCCGCCGCGCGCGTCAGTGATTTGATGGATGAGTATGATCTTGATGCTGATTCCGCTATTGCCATGGATGATGCAGACAATGATGACAGTGATTAAGATGAGGGGAATTATTATTTTTGGCAGTTGTCCGAAAAAATCGGACAACTGAAATTAGCATAAAACGAACCATCCGGGATTTCCGGATAGTTGAAATGAAGTTTTTCAGTTATTCGAAAAATTCGAATAGCTGAAATTAGTCGGAGTTGTCAACCGGTCACAAATTGTGACCTCTTGAAATACTCGGATTTTTTCAGCCTGTTATAAATTATTACAAACTGAAAATATTGGATTTTGTCCAACCGTCGACAAATTGTCGACGGTTGAAAATGTTATAATACTTGGGATTTTTCCTGGGGACAATTTGTCCCTAGGTAGAAATTTAGAAATAGGGCAGTTGGTTACAATTTGTAACCAACTGAACTTATTTATATTAACGAGTCTGTGGATAACTCGGGAAAAGTTTACGTTAATTTAACCTTCGGTTTGCTATAATACCTATAGTTAATTTTTTAATAACACAAAATATGGAAAGCAAATCCTTATCGTTTTTTAATTTTTAATGGTGCCAAAATTCGTCGTGTTTGGGACGAGAAAGAGCAAAAGTGGTATTTTTCCGTGGTGGACGTGGTTGGAGTTTTGACGGAGAGCGTTGATGCTGGTGCTTATTGGCGTAAATTAAAGGCGCGTTTGTTGCAAGATGGGGCAAATGAAACCGTGACAAATTGTCACGGTTTGAAAATGTTGTCCCCTGATGGGAAAATGCGCTTAACAGATGTTGCGGATGTAGAAACCTTATTGCGTTTGATTCAATCAATTCCTTCTAAAAAAGCTGAACCATTTAAATTATGGTTGGCCAAAGTCGGTCGAGAAAGATTAGAAGAAATGGCTGATCCGGAAAAAGCAATCATTCGCAGTCAAGAATATTGGCGGAAAATGGGGCGGAGTGAAAAATGGATTAAAAGAAGATTGGGTGGGCAGGAAGTCCGCAATAAATTAACCGAATACTGGCGTACCCACAACGTTGACGAAAGCAAAGATTTTGCCTTATTGAGTAATATTATTCACAAAGGCTGGTCGGATTTAACAATCACTGAACATAAAGAGTTGAAAAACTTGGATAAACAAAATTTGCGTGATCACATGTCAGAAGTGGAACTGTTTTTTACGGCGTTTGCGGAAATGGCCACCGAACAAATTGCTGAAAGTATGGATGCGACAGGGCTGGAAGAGAACAAAATCCCTGCCAAGCAAGGTGGTGCAATTGCCAAACATGCGCGCTGTGAGCTGGAAGAAAAAACCAAAAAATCAGTGATTAGTGGGAAGAATTTTTTAAAGGGAGCTGATGATAAACTAAAATAGCGTGAATTTGCTCGTTTTTTCGTCCAAATTCACGGTATTTTGATGTTTTGGCGTGAATTTTTCCAATTTTCTGCTATAATTCACGTGAGCTTATCATTAACCCCAACCCCTATGCCACGCAACTCTCTCTACACGCCCGGTCAAAGTGAGCCTTTCAAACTCAGTCGCAGTAAACTGGAATTGTTTGTCCAATGTCCGCGTTGTTTTTATTTGGATCGGCGTTTGGGCATCGGGCGCGTGTCCGGTCCGACTTTCACTTTGAACAGTGCCGTTGATCATCTTTTGAAAAAAGAATTTGATATTCATCGCGTTGCGAAAACTCGTCATCCTTTATTGGAGCAATACGGGATTGATGCTTGGCCGGTGGCTCATCCGGATCTGGATGTTTGGCGCGAAAATTTTACAGGTTTGCAATATGTGCATACTGAGACCAACTTATTGATTTTCGGCGCGATTGATGATTTGTGGATCAATCCGGCCGGTGAATATATTGTCGTGGATTACAAAGCGACTTCCAAACAAGGACGGATTTTATCTTTGGATGACAGTTCTTGGCAGGCCGGTTATCGTCGGCAAATGGAGATTTACCAGTGGATTTTGCGGAACAACGGCTATTCGGTTTCATCCACCGGTTATTTTGTCTATTGCAATGGTCAAAAAGATCGCGAAGCCTTTGACGGTAAATTGGAATTTGATGTCACGGTTTTCCCCTACGACGGCGATGATTCCTGGGTGGAGCAGTGCGTCCGCGACGCCCACGCTTGTCTCAATTTAACAACGCCCCCGCCCGCCGCCCCGGAATGTGAGCATTGTGCTTACGTGAGGCGTGCGTCGGTTTAGTGTCCAAAAACCTAACACCACCTTGTTTGGCTTTCAGACATTGTTTTGTTACAATTTTTGTACTTAAATCTTATTCCCAAAGTTATGCGTCAACCATATTCTCAATTGATTAAAGAATTGCGCTTGCAAAAAAATCTTTCCCAAGCGGAAATCGCCAAGCGAATTGGTGTTTCTCGTCAAGCTTATTTAAGCTTTGAACAAGGAAAAACCGAATTTAATTTATCGGAAATGATTAAAATCGCGGATATTTTGGGAATTTCCCTGGATGAAATCAAGCACGGCGTCAAGCCGGACTATGCCAAATACAAACAAATGATTTTAGCTTTTTTGCGCAGTAATCCGAACGTTAAAATCACTAAAACGAAATTGGCGAAATTGTTGTATTTGGCTGATTTCGCCTGGTTTTATAATAATTTGCAAAGCATGAGCGGCATGGCTTATCGTAAAATTCAATACGGACCGGTGCCGGACAGCTATTTTCGTGCTTTGGATGAACTTTTTGAAGCCGGTTCCATTGATATTGATAACACCAGTCGGGACGGTGTTTTTTTAATTTCCGAAACCGTGACCGGTGCTCGGGAAAAACTTACGTCCTTAAATGAAAGTGAATATTCTTTGATCAAAAAAATCGCCAAGAAATGGCACAATAAACGCACGCAGGAAATCGTAAAATTCACTCATGATCAATTGCCTTATTCTTTGTGTGATGAGAATGAAATCATTCCGTATAGTTTAATCACTCAGGAAAATCCGGAAAATGTCTATTAAACATTCGGTTAGTCTGGAAAAATTTGATTAAAGAAAATTATTTGGAATACCGCGATTTGATAAAGTGAGTTTTGTTAGTATATTTTTTCTGCTATAATATCAGCAGCCGCGAGGCTGTTGATTTTGTTTATTCTTCTTTATTTTTAAAAATAAAAATTTATGCCCGAGTTAAACCAACAACTCATTGATTGGGTTAAAGAAAACAAAGCCAAAAATTTTAGTGATGAGCAATTGCTCGCTCATTTGACGCAAAACGGTTATACCGCCGAAGTCGCGCAAAGCGCCATTCAAGCGGCGAACGCGCCGGCGCCGGTAATGCCGTCACTGTCCGCCACCCCGCAAAAATCCAATTTGGAATCGGCCGCTGAAATGGTTTCTGCCGGTGTGGGCGCGGTTCATTCGGTTTCCAATATTTTTCAAACCATTAAATTTATTATTGTTTTCTTGGTTGTGGCCGCTTTTATCGGCGGCGCATTTTATTTAAGCACCAGATCATCTGATGATAAACAAGCGGTTACTACCGACACTCCGACCGCGCCCGCGGTGGAGAAAAAGCTTTGTGCTGACTTAGCTTGTTTTGAAGCGGCTTTGCAAACTTGCGAGCCAAGCGATTTTACCTACGACGAAGGTGGGGAAATCATTAATTTTTCCATTAACGGCAAGTCCGGCGAGTTGTGCGCTTTTGATTACACTATGATTGAATCTTCTTTCCGAGCGGAAGGTCGTGGTTTAACGATGACTTGTTTGCATGACGCGCAATATCCTTTTGATCCTAATTTGTCTTTGTATTTTAATTGTCGTGGTCCTTTGGCTGAGACCTTTTTAGGTAAACTTGATGAAAGTCTTTTACCGTTGCGCGTGGAAAAATCCGAATCCAGTGGCGAAGGTTTTTCCATGTCAATGGAATATTTGACCGGCTATGATTGCGGTTCGTCCGGTTGTTTTGAAAATAAATTTAAAACTTGCGAAGCGGCCAAGCAATATGTTAACGCCATGGGTATGGGTTTGTTGACGGAAATCATCGGAATGAAAGATGGTACTTGTGAATTGAAAGTTTCCGCGCCTAAAGGTCATGCCGAAATGTTTCCGGATAATACTTTCATGACTTGTTTATTGGATAACAGTAAAGATTACCAGACAGCCTATCAAGAAGCTTTGTCCGCCAATAAATGCCAAGGAGATTTGGCAATGTTGTTTGGTGGCACTGCCATGAACAGTGGCAGTATGTCTTCCGACACCGAAGAACTAAGTATGTCTGCCGGTGCAACCGGTGGTGAATACGCTGATGCGCAACGTTATTGGCATATGGCTAATGTTTATGAAGCTTTAAATGATGCTTGTGATGATGAAGATGATTTGGATTTAAGTGGCAATACTTCCACCACGCCGTTGTTGTGTAATGTCACCGGTTCTTATGGTCCGTTTTTTGGCATTAAATTTTCCAAGATAAAAGATCCGGCTTTTGCCACGGCCGATTGTTCCCTTAACGAAAACGCTTGTCCCGGTTCTGGCGAGCAAGCTTGTAATTATTCTTTGTCCGGTAAAGAAGCTTTTAGCGAAGCGCCGCAATCGGTAGCTGCTTGCGAGGCGGGCGTTAATTTCCATTTGGATGGCGTGGCCGGCAGAAATTATGTGACGGCCCAATATTTTTCCGTTGCGCCGTTTAAGAAAATCATCAGTGATACCAAAGCCGCTGATTTGATTCGTGGGTCGCAGATGAAAGCTTTGAAAATTGCCATGCAATTAGCTTGTGAAGATAAATTGACTTTTAATTTAGCCGGTAATACCTTTAAAACACCGTTTGTCTGTAAAGCTAGTGGCATGCCTTACTTGAATTTAGCGGATTTCACTGATCCGGCTTTCGCATCTTGCGGTGATAGCACCATCGCTTGTGATTCCATGGAAAATAAGGGCGCTTGTCAATATACTTTTATGGATCCTAAAACCGGTGATGTTTATGCAACGCCACCAACCACGATTGATCCTTGTAATTATATGGTGGTTTATAAAACTTCCAGCGGGCAGGGTGGTTATATGATGATGTTGGATGGCATGTTTTCTTCATCTAAGCCGAACGGTACACAAGGTGAAAACTTGGAAGATTAGTAGGCCTGTGGATAACTCGCGAAAAGTTTACGTTAGATTTATGGTCAGTGTGCTATAATTGTCTTATTAAATAAATATGCTATAATTCAAGTAATCATTATTCATAATTCATAATTTTTTATTTATGAACTCCAAGTTTTTATTAAGCATGATGGCGATTGCGTTGGTCTTCGGGTTTAGCGCTTGTTCTTTTGGTGCTAAAGATACTGATACCACCGGCACCGAAACTACTGCGACCACTACCACCACCACTGATTCCGCGGCTAAAATGGCTCCTTATGTTGTTTCTGAATGGACTCAATATGAACACGCCAATTTCAATTTGTCTTATCCTAAAGATTGGGAAATGCAAGAAAATGTCTATGGTACCTTAGTGGCGGTTTTGTCACCGGTTACCGATGGCGATTTGTTCTCTGAAAACTGCAATGTCGTTTTGGATGACACTGCGGAAGCGGCTGAATATTCCGCCAAGGATTATTTTGATGCCAGCGTCGGTCAATTATCTTCTTTCATTACCGGTTATGAAGAAATCGGTCGTGGGGAAATTCAAGTTGGCGGAAAAGAAGGTTATTATATCGCTTACAACGGCGTGCAAGGTGAATATGGTTTGTCTTGGATTCAATATTTAACCAAAGGGGAAAGCAATCATTATATTTTGACTTGCACTTCCATGAAAGATTCTTTTTCCGCTTATAAAGGCGCTTTTGATGAAATCGCCGGCAAGATGTCAGTCAAATAATTAAAATTAAAATCACAAGGAGATGTTGGGACTCAGTGCTGTTACAATAATTACAATATTTTTGTTTTTTATCGCCGGCGCGGCCATCGGCAGTTTTCTCAACGTGGTTATAGAAAGAACGCACCAACGCCAAAGTTTTTGGCAGGGGCGTTCTTTTTGCAATCACTGCAATCATCAATTGGCTTGGTATGATTTAATTCCCTTGTTGAGTTTTTTGAGTTTGGGCGCCAAATGTCGTTATTGTCGCAAAGCCTTGACGTGGCAGTATTTTTTCTTGGAATTGTTGACGGGGCTGGGCTTTGTCGCTTTATGGTGGCGTTTTGCCGCCGAAGGTTATGGTATTTTGGCATTTTGGTTATTTTTGTTCAGTTTTTTGGTGGTTATTTTCGTTTATGATTTGAAATACCAATATATTTATGACCGTTTTTCTTTGCCGGCCATCGCTTTGGCGTTTATCGCGCAAATCGTGTGGCAACCTTTGACTTGGTGGCAATTCGCTTTGGGGGGGTTGGTCGGCGCCGGTATTTATTTGGGCTTGTATTATTTGAGTGGCGGGAAAGACATCGGTGGTGGCGATATTCGGTTGGGCGCCTTGCTTGGTTTTTTGGTCGGTTTAAAATCTTTGCTCTATGTCTTGTTGTATAGTTATTTAATCGCCGTGCTGGTTTTGTTGATTTATTATTTGGCGAAGCGCAAGAAAATCAAATATTTACCGCTCGGTCCGTTCTTAATCAGCGGTTTGATGTTGTATGTTTTCTTTCCGGAAGTGACGGTAAAATTGATTGATAGCGGGTTTGGTAAAATTGTGGATTTTTTGATATAATATTTTTAGCGTAAACTAAAAACTCAAATGAAATTTTATAAAGACAAAAAAGGTTTTACTTTGGCGGAATTGTTGGTGGTAATGGTGATTATCATTATTTTGACCGGCGTCGCTTTGGTGGCGGTCAGTGATAACAGCAGTCGCTCCCAATTAAAACGCAGTATTTTGGATGTCGCCGTGGTGATGCGAGAAATGCAAAACAGCGCCATGACCGGGCAAATGCAAAGCGGTACCGTGCCGGTGGCTTATGGTTTGTATATTTCCGATGATCAAACCTTTCAATTTTTTCAAGATTTAAATGATAACGAGGCTTGGGATAGTGGTGAAACCATCAAAACTTATGAGTTGGAACCGCGCGTCACTTTTGATATGGCGTCTTTCACTCCCACCGCCTGCCACGCCACCAATGGCTGCACGATTATCTCGCCTGTCCCGTTGGGTACTTTTTGTTATGATGGCGATAATTCCACGACCGGTGACAGTAGCTGTTCGGCGGATAGCGTGACCATGGTTTTGGATGCCGGTACGCTGACTGATTCTTTAATTTTTAACACTTTTAGCGGCAAAATTTCATATTAAAATTTATGGCAATGATTGCTTGGCAAAAAAATAAAAAAGGTTTTGGTTTGGTGGAACTGGTGATGGCGATGTTGATTTTAAGTATCGCTTTGGTGGGGATTTTGAATTTGATGGCTTATTTGATAAAAGCGGCGCAGGTAAACAAAGATAAGATTATCGCTTTGAACTTGGCGCGCGAGGGGATTGAGATGATTCGCAACGTGCGTGACAGTAATTGGTTGAACGGTTGTCCCACTTGGGGCGGCACTTGCAGTCATTGGACAACGGCCGGCGGCACCGCCACCTGTTGCGTTTGGGATTCAGGTATAAATTCAGGGGCTGATCATAGTTTGGCCATTGATTTTGACGCCGGTAATAATCGTTATATTTTGAATTACACAGCAACGGATTTTTCTTCAGCCGGAACCTTGTTATACAAAGATAGCGCCACTGATTTGTATGTTACTTCAGCGTATATGACCGGCGGTAGTCCGACCAGTAATTATCGTCGTTTGCTGACCATTGATTTTATTTGTCGCGATGCCGATGATACGAACGAGCAAGTGATTGCGGCCGGCGATTGTGGCGTGCAAAAAAAAGTCGGGATACAAGTTACTTCCACCGTGCAATGGGATAGCGGCGCCATGGAGGTGTCTTTGGTGGATAAATTATATAATTGGAAATAATTATGAATTTTTCTTGGTTAAAATCCAAAAAAGGTTTTACACTCTCCGAGATGTTGGTGGTGATGGTGGTTTTTTCAATGTTATCGGTGGCTTTGGCCGGTATTTTCGTGCAGTTTTTTAACGCCGAAAAAACCGGATTTGCTTTACAGAAAATTTCTTCGGATATGCGTTTTACTTTGGAAATGATGACCCGTGAAATTCGCATGGGGAACATTGATTATCGTGTGACCGGTTATTATGGCGGGACCGTTCCCGTGCCAACCGATACTTTGGCGATTTTAGACACTTCTGACACGCAAACTTTATTTGGTGTGGCCGGCGCTGATTGTGAAACCACCAATAATTGTTATGTTTTTGTGCGTCGCAATGGCACGGATTACCGCATCACCCCTGATGATATTGCCGTCAACAGTTTGTCTTTTTATATTTCTCCCACTGAAGATCCTTTTACTTTACAAAATGATGGCACCTACTTGGCTGATGAACAACCGCGCGTCCTGATTGTTTTGGAGGAAAAAGATCAACAGACCGGCGATATTGTCGTTAGGATGCAAACCGCGGTTTCCTCAAAAATTTATAAACGATAATTTTATGGATAATTTTTTACACAATAAGCGCGGTAATACTTTGGTCCTGTCTTTGATTATGTTGACGGTGATGTTGGCGGTAACGGTTGGTTTGTCCAGTGCTTTTGTGACGGAATTGCGTTTGTCCAAAAATTTGGATGAAGCGGTGTTTTCTTATTATGGCGCCGAGAGTGGCATTGAATACGGCATGTATGACGCACGTAAAACCAATGTTTCTTTGGCCGCCAGTAGCACCACGGATACTTTTGATAACGGCGTGGAGTGGACGCGCAGCACCGATGATGTTATTCCGTCTTTGAGTTTGGATGAAATTTTGGAAGATCGCAGTATTCAATTGGATTTTTATAATCAAGATAATCCGGTGACCGCCTCGGCTGTTAATTCTTTGGTATTTGATTGGGATGGGGCCGGTTCTTGGGCTTTGATTAAAGTTACTTCTTGGACGCCGGCCGCCACCATTGATTGGTCAACCAAAACTGATGAGGAATATTTGCGCGCCGTTTCCGCTTCCACTTATACCATTAATCTTTCCGCCACCAAAGCGTATTCCGTTAAAATGAAAGCTTTGTATAACAATATGAGTAACGTCACGGTGACCGCTTATGATGGCGCGGACGGTACCGGTAACCAAGTGGATATTCCCAACTTTTTGAACATTACCGGAACCGGTGAATACGGCAATTCCAAGCAAGCGATTAATGTCCAAATTACCCGCGGTATTCCTTTGTCTTCTTTGTATAATTATGTTATTTTTAGTGAAGAGTCTTTAGTCAAAGAACTCCCTGAATAATAATGAACGCTTATGAATAAAGCCGAAGCTCAAAAGCGTATTTTGAAATTACGCCAAGAAATTGATTTTTATCGGGAACAATACCATGTTTATGACCGGGAAGATATTTCGCCGGCTGCCTTGGATTCTTTAAAACACGAACTTTATACCCTGGAACAGCAATATCCGGAATTGATTACGCCCGATTCGCCGACGCAACGCGTGGCCGGTCGCGCGCTGGAGAAATTTCCCAAAGTGGAGCATCAGAGTCGCATGTTGTCATTGGAGGATGTTTTTTCTTGGGAAGAAATTGAGGATTGGGAAGGCCGCATGAAACGAATTTTACCCACTCGGAAATTTGATTTTTATTGTGAATTGAAAATGGATGGTTTGGCCATTTCTTTAATTTATGAATACGGCGTTTTGAAACAAGCGGCGACGCGCGGCGACGGGTTTATCGGTGAAGACGTGACGCAAAACATCAAAACGATTGAGGCGATTCCCTTGTCCATCCCGGACAAGTCGCCGCGCGTGGAAGTGCGTGGTGAAGCCTATATTGATAAAAAAACTTTTAACGCGATTAACAAGCGGCGCGTGGCTGAGGGTTTGGAAACTTTCGCCAATCCACGTAACTTGGCGGCGGGGAGTATTCGTCAATTGGATGCCAATTTGGTGGCGGAGCGCCATTTGTCTTTTTTAGCTTATGGTTTGTTTACTGATTTGGGACAGAAAACCCATCAAGAAGAACATCAGCTGATGCAAAAAATGGGTTTTCGTATTGGTAAGCATGATGAGTATTGTAAAAATATTGAAGAGGTTTGGGCTTTTTGTGAAAAATGGAAAGGTGCCAAACGTGATAATTTGCCTTATGAAATTGATGGCGTTGTGATCATGAGCAATGATTTGTCTTTGTATGAAAAATTGGGGGTGGTTGGTAAAACGCCGCGCTACGCCGTTGCTTATAAATTTCCGGCCGTGGAAAAAACCACGGTGGTCAAAGAAATCGTTTTACAACTTGGTCGGACCGGCGCTTTGACTCCGGTGGCGATTTTGGAACCGGTGGAAGTGGCCGGATCAACCATCAGTCGCGCCACCCTGCATAATTTTGAAGAAATCAAACGTTTGGATTTGCGTATTGGCGATACGGTTATCATTCAAAAAGCCGGTGATGTTATTCCGAAAATCGTTCAGGTTTTACCGAATTTACGTCAAGGTACGGAAAAAGTTTTTAAAATGCCGAAAGTTTGTCCCAACTGTCATCAGGATTTGGAGCGCAAGGAAGGCGAGACTTTGGTTTACTGCACCAATAAAAAATGTTTTTCCAAGCAACGTCGCGCTCTTTTGCATTTTATTAAAACCGTGGAAATTGACGGCATCGGTGAAAAAAATCTGGATGTTTTCGTGGAAAATAATTTATTGGACAGCATTGATGATTTGTATCAATTGGCAGTCGGTGATTTGCTGACTTTACCCGGTTTTGCCGCCAAAAAAGCGCAAAATATTATTGATAATTTAAATGCCAAAAAGAATTTAAATGCCGTGAAATTTTTGGCCGGCTTGAATATTCGGCACGTCGGCGTGGAAACTTCCAGGGATTTGCTGGGGGCGTGGCGGGATAAATTATCTTGGCCGCTTAATCCCGGTGATTTTTGGGATTTTTTGAGTGATTTATCCGCAGAAGCGTTGTTGGAAATTCCCGGGATTGGCGAAAATACGGTTGCCAGTTTTGTGGAATATTTTGCCGACAAAAATAATCAGGTTTTATGGAAAAAATTAGGTGATTTGGGGATTCGTTTGATTATGGATAAGTTGAAAATCAACAGTAAAATTTCCGGAAAAACTTTTGTCGTCACCGGTACTTTGGAAAAATGGCAGCGGGAAGAAGTTAAGGATTTGATTGTCAGTCTTGGCGGCAAAGTTTCTTCTTCCGTCAGCAAAAATGTGGATTACGTTTTAGCCGGAGAAGAAGCCGGGCAGAAGCGCTTGCAAGCGGAAAAATTAGGGGTTAAGATACTTACAGAAGAAGAATTTTTACAAATGATCAAATAATATATGGATAAAAAAGACGTGGAGCGGCTCGCCGCAATGATCAAATTGGATTTGAGTGAAGCGGAAATCAGTGAATACACCAAGCAATTGGATGCTATTTTGGGGTATTTGGATAAATTGCAAGGCGTCCCGCCGCAAGCCATAAACTACGCTGACTGGCCGAGCACCCAGGGCCAAAGTGATGAAGCCATCAATTCCGATGGTGATTTGCGTCGCGCTTTGACCGGACAATTTTCCAAGGAAACTTTGGAACATTTGGAAGTTCCGGCGGTTTTCAGCGAGAACAAAGAATTTAAAAGCAAACAAGAATAATTTTTAAAATATGCATCAATATTCTAATTTACAAGAATTGCAAGCCAACCTTCTAATGAAAAAGTTTTCTATGGAAGACGTGGTTTTGGCTTATTTGGATAAGATCAAAATTGATCAGCCGACTTTGAATAATTTTATCACGGTTATGGAAGATGCGGCGTTGGAGCAAGCGCATCGTTTGGATGAGAAAATTGCCGCCGGTGAGACGCTCGGCGAATTGGCGGGCGTGGTGCTGGCGATCAAAGATAATATTTTGGTGAAAGATCAATTGTGCACGGCCGGTTCAAAAATTTTGGAAAATTATATTGCTCCCTACAACGCCACTGTGATTGAAAAATTATTGGCGGCTGACGCGATTATTATCGGTAAGACTAACATGGATGAATTGGCTTGCGGTTCCAGCAATCAGACTTCATATTTCGGGCCGGTAAAAAATCCGTTAAATACCGAGTGCGTGCCGGGCGGGTCGTCCGGTGGTTCGGCGGCGGCGGTGGCGGCGGAGCATTGCGCCGTGGCTTTGGGCTCGGATACCGGCGGTTCCATTCGTCAGCCGGCAAGTTTTTGCGGTTTGTGGGGATTGAAAGGGACTTATGGTGCGGTCTCGCGTTATGGCGTAACGGCCATGGCCTCCAGTTTTGATCAGATCGGACCGCTTGCCGGCAATCCTGATGATTTGTTTAAAGTTTTTGAAATTTTACAAGGTAAAGATTCTAATGATTTAACGACCTTGGATTATAGTTTTGATTTTAAAGCCGCCGATAAAATTGATATTAAAAAATTGCGTGTTGGTATTGTGCCGGAATATTTTGCCAAAACCGACAAACCGGAACTTTACCAAGAATTATTGGAATCATTGCAAGCGGCCGGAATGGAAGTGAAAGAAGTGACCTTGCCGGAGCCGGATTTGGCTTTGGCGATTTATTATATTTTACAGCCGGCGGAATTATCCACCAATTTGGCGCGTTTGGATGGTATTCGTTATGGTTATCACAGTGCCGCCCGCGAAACTTTGGATGCTTTTTATCGTAATAATCGGGGAGCGGGCTTTGGCGCGGAAATCAAGCGCCGCTTGATTCTCGGCACTTATGTTTTGTCCGCCGAATATTATGATGCTTATTACAAAAAAGCGCAGCAAGCTCGTGAGTACTTGCGCGCCGAGTATCGTAAATTATTTAATGACATTGATTTGATTTATATTCCCACCACACTTGGTCCGGCTTTTCGTTTGGATGAAAAAATGGATCCGTTGCAAATGTATTTGGAAGATATTTTCACGGTCAGCGCCAATGTTTTGGGCGTTCCCGCTTTGAGTTTACCATTGCCTTGCGCCGCCGGTGAATTACCGCGTGGGGCGCAGTTTATGGCGGCTTGGCAACGGGAAGATCAATTGCAAGCAATCGGTCAGTTTATATATAACAAGATTCATAAAAAATAACGCCTATGATTCCCATTTGTTTTGAGATTCATTGGTCAGTCCTCTTAGTGCTTATTGCGGTGCCGGTGATTTTAATCTATTTGTGGTTTAAACGTGGCCGTAATCGCATTAAAGCGCAGCGTGACGCTTACGCTTTAAAGCAGTGGAAGTCAATCAGTAAGCTGTGGGGACAAAAAAGTCCGGAAGCTTACAAATTGGCGATCATTGAGGCTGACAAATTATTGGATTACGCTTTTAAGAAGATGCAATTTTCCGGCGCCGATTTTGGCGAGCGTTTGCGTGGTGCTTGTCATAAGTATGAATATTTGAAAGACATTTGGTTTGCTCATAATTTGCGCAATGACATTGTGCATAAATCATATTTTGAGCTTTCTCCGTCCGCCGCGAACAAGGCTTTGCATTTTTACGAACGCGCTTTGGATAGATTGGGGTTTTTGTCTTGAACTTTGATTCGTCTGATGGAATGATAGACTATGATTATAGAGAGGGGCGTATTGCAACGCCCTTTTTTTGTGTTTTTGATTAATCATCTTCATCATCCCAATCAGCGACATCAGTGGTAAAAAAAAGACCCCCGCAGTGCTGTTTGATTAGCAAAGGGGGGTCGGGGATTGATTTTGCCCAGACATGGGCGGGTGGGATTTGGCGGGGATTCCCGGACTCGACGATTAGTCGTCGTCTTTGTCCAGGAGGTGGTCCACCGGTCCGTTCCAGACATGGACCAGGTCCTTCGCCTCGAAGGTGATCTCCTTCTCGGCGGCGGGGCGGGAGGGGCGGTGGACTTTCTTCACCGGCGGGGTTTTCACCTCGACGGTTTTCTCCACCGTTTTGGTCGGACCGGGGACATTCTCGGTCTTGACCACGACC
>ERZ795059.2116-NODE-2116-length-20995-cov-5.865568_pt1 | contig 20995 bp, 14 predicted proteins | sample MGYA00375143_ERZ795059 | MGnify/ENA primary metagenome ERZ795059 (study PRJEB30188, sample SAMN05720168) | activated sludge metagenome | isolation source: Anaerobic digester | place: USA | collected 2015-01-07 ... | reverse complement strand
TCTCGTGTCGGTCAGCCCGACCAGATCCAACACGTAGCGGTGCGTAAAGTAGCCCATCGCGCCGATGGGCAGCGTGGCGACCGTCGCGTCGGGCGGCAGCGTTTCGTCCAGCAGCGCGCCGACCCTCTTCCAGTCGCGCGTGTTCTGCACGATGTACGCGTGCACCGAGCCCTGCGGCGGGAAAAACGCGACGTAGTACACCGTCTGCACGATCACGAAGATGAGCGCCGCTTTGAGCAGCTTCACGCTCGGCGAATCCGGCGCCTCGTCGGGCGGCGCGGTGCGCCGGCGGTTGATCGTCACGCCCACGCCGTACCACCAGGCGAGCAGCACCATCGGCGCGAAAGCCGACAGCAAAAAGCGGTGATAGGGGAAGAAGTCCGCACCCACCAGCAGCACGTAACCGGCCGACGTGGCGATCATCCCCGCCATCAACTTCACCCAGCGCGGCGCGGGACGCGTTTTGCGCGCGATGAAAAAGGCGATCGCGCCCAGCAGCGGCACGACCATGCCGAAGAACCAGCGGAACAGGTAGCGCACGCCGGTCTTGGTCAGCGTCAGGCTGGTTTTGGTCACCTTCGCGTAAAAGGTGTTGGGCAGCGGATAGCCGAAGTACGACCAGCGCCACAGCCAGTAGCCGCCGAACAGCCCCAGCACCAGCGCGCAAAAGACGAACGCCTTGCCCCAGGCGAACTTGCGCGGACCCGCGATCCACGTGCTGATCGCCAGCGGCACCGCGACCAGAATGCCGTCGGGCCGCAGCAGCCCGGCCGCGACGACCAGCAGCGCGCTCGCCCACGGCCACGAGCCCTTCTCGCGTTCGACCAGGTGCATCTTCGCCGCCGCCAGCCAGGCGAGGGCGACCAGCGGCATCTCCATCCCCGAGAAGGTCCAGGCCAGCGCCGTGTTGCCGATCAAAATGAAGCCGACGGCGAAGCGGCCGGTCATGCCCACCGGGCCGCCGTCGCGCCGCCGGATGAACGTCCAGGCGATCAGCGTCAGGCCGGCCCAGGCGAGGATGTTTAAGAACACCGCGACCAGATCCAGGCGGGGCGTCAGCCGCGCGAAGGGCGCCAGCAGCGCCATGTGCAAAAAGGCGGTGCAGCCCTCGACGCGCTCGCCGGCGTTGAAGACGATGCCCTCGCCGGCGGCGAGGTTGCGCGCGTAGGTGTAGGTGATCCAGGCGTCGTCGACGATGCCGAACGACGACAGCGCCAGGCGGCCGAGCTTGATTTTCCCCGTCTCCAGCGGCGGCAGACGGTCGTCGAGGCGCCCGGTGAACAAAAAGAACTGCCACCACGCCACGAGAATCAGCGTGAAGAGCAGGTAGAGTTTCAGGTTCCGGCGCATCCGAACTCCTTGGCGGAGTATTTGGTGCGCGGTCCGTGGATGGACCGCCATTTTCCGCTAGGCGGAAAATGAATGAAAAACGCCAAATTATAGGCGGGCGCGCGCATGCTGTCCACGCGCAAAACGCTGTGGTACAATCCGCCCGGGTTCCGCGCCGAGGAAGGGAGAACGAGCGCCCATGCATCGAATCGTTTTATCGTTGTTGACCGTGTTGCTGCTGCTGTCGGCCTGCGCGAGCCGGCAAAGCCCGCTGGCCACCAACGCGCGCGACCTGCGGTCGCTGGCCGGCGTGTGGGAAGAGGAATGGCCCGGTCAGCAGGAAAAAGATCGTTACCGCATCGAGATCGTCGACGAGCGCGCGCGCATCACGCCGCTGACCCGCCAAGAGAAGCAGCGCGTGCGCGACGTGTACTTCCAGCACAAGCGGCTGACCTTCTACCTCGAACTCGACGGTTCGCCGGTCTATTACGACCTGGTGCTGGCCGACGAGGGCGTGCTGGCCGGGCGCGTCAAAGGCGGCAAGGAAAATTACGACGAGCCGGTGCGCTGGTACCGCGTGGAGTAAAGCGTCCGCCATGTTTCGCCGCATCGTTTTATTCATCGCCGGCGCGTTGCTGTGTACTTTGACCGCCTGCGCGTCCGTGCCCGCGCCGCCGCCGGTCGTCGAGGTTCCGGCCGAAACGCCCGCGCCGCCGCCGTCGCCGGAAGTGCTGCGCTGGGCCGGCGATTGGGTCGAGCATTGGCCGGGCGCGCCGGGCGAGGACCGTTACCGCATCACGCTGACCGACCTGGGCCGCACGCTCAATCTCGAGCCGTTGACGCGCACCGACCGGCAGGTTTTCGGCAACTTCCAGTGGGACGGCGCGACGCTGGGTTTTGTTCTCTACCTCGACAACAGCCCGCTGCATTACCGGCTGGAGATGGACGAGGCCGGCGATTTGCTGCGCGGCATCGTGCAGATGCCCGACGGCGCGATGAAGCGCTGCGAATGGCGTCGGCGCGGCTCGCCGCGACCCGAACCGGTCGTCTGGGAACCGGCCCCGCCGCCGCTCGAAGACACCGACGTCTGGTTCGGTCTGTGGGAAGAATCGTGGCCCGGCCGGCGCGAACGCGACCGTTATCGCATCGTCGCCGAGGACGACGGCCTGATCGTGCGCCCGCAAACCGACCGGCGTTTCCAAACCGTCAGCAACCTGCAATTGCGCGACGGCGTGCTCACCTTCCGGCTGCAATTCGGCGGCAACGAGGTCGTCTATCGCTTGACCGTCCGCGACGCCGACACCCTCTGCGGTACGGCGCGGATGAAAAGCGGCAAGGAGGTCGACATTCTCTGGACCTTCCTCGAGCCGTAGTTGCCAGCGCCCGCCGCCGTCTGCTACGTTTGATCGACACCGAAAAGCCATGAGGCGAAATGAAAACGATTTCGTGCCTGTTGCTGCTGTCGTTGCTTTGCCTGCCGGGTGCGGCGTGTAAATCCGTGATCGTCGTCGAGGCGCCGGTCGCCCCCGTCGACGCCGCGCCTGTCGCGCCCGCTGCCGCCGATCCCTGGCTCGGCGAGTGGGTGGAGTTCTGGCCGGCGGAAACCGACCCCGACATTTATTGCCTCGATCTGGACGAGGGCAACCTTCGTCTTACGGCGCGCACGCACGTCAAAGCGCAACGCCTCGAACGCGTGCGCCGCGAGGGCAACGAGCTGTCGTTCGTCGCCTACGTGACCACCGCCGCCGGCTCAGTCAAGGAGTTGCGCTATCGCCTGACCGTTGAGGACAACGGCGAGGTGGCCTTCGGCACGGTGGAATTCCTCGACGGCAGCAAGAAGGAAGTGCAGTGGCATAAAAAGCGGCAGCGGCTCGACGGCGACGCGCTGCTGCAGCCGCAATACGACATGCGTACCAAGGACTGGGTCGGCGAATGGACCGAGGATTGGCCGGGCAGCGCGACGCACGATCGCTATCGTATCGCGGAAAGCGACGACGAACTGAAGCTGCTGCCGCTGTCCAATGCGGGCAAACAGTCGGTGGAAAACGCGACCTTCGGCGCCAACCGTCTGCGTTTCACGCTGCATTTCGGCGAGATGACCTACGACTATCTGCTGGTGCCCGTCAGCGCCGGGGTGCTCAACGGCCGCGTGCAGTTGCGCGGGCCGGCCACCGACGGGCAACCGCAGGTCGAGTTCGTGCAGTGGCGCAAGGTCGAGCCGTGACGATGGTCGAGGCGATTTGTCCGCCGGCCGGCAAGCGGTTACAATGGCGGGAAAGAAAACCGGGAAGGTGGATTTCATGAAACGATTTGCCTTGATCGCTGTCGCGGTGCTGTTGGTTGCCGGTCTGGCCGGCTGCGCCTCGCTGGGCAAGCCCGTTGCGCCCGCCGGTCTGAAGCTCGACGCTTGGGTCGGCCAGTGGGTCGAATACTGGCCCGAGGGAGACGATCACGATATCTATTCGGTGGTCGTCGCCGACGACGGCCGGACGTTGCATGTGACGCCGATCACCAACGCCGGGCGGCAGGAACTCTCCCAGATCGAGTGGGACGGCCGCACGCTGAAATTCACCTTGCGTTATGACAATAAAATCTGGGCGTACAACCTGACCATGTCCGACGACGGCACGATGCTCTACGGCATGGTGCGCCGCGAGGACGGCGACGTGCGCACGCTCAAGTGGGTCAAGGAAGGCAACGAGCCCTGGCCGCCACGCGATCAACTGTCGATCGACTACGAACTCAAGCCCAAGGAGTGGGTCGGCGACTGGCTCGAAATGTGGCCCGACTCCGCCGACCAGGATCAATACCGCCTGGCCGTGCTGCCCGGTCGCGACACGCCGGTGTTGATGGCCGTCACCCGCCCGGAGAAACAGGCGCTCAAATCCGTAAAGTGGGACGGCCACCGGCTGACCTTCATCCTCGATCTGGACTACAACCTCATCCATTACGAGTTGGTCGCGCAAAATAAAAACCTGCTGATCGGCGTGGCCACCAGCCCCGAGGGCAAGGTGAAGAACATCACCTGGCGGCGTGTCGAGGGCGTCAAGTCGGCGAAGTTCGAGCTGGCTGCCTGGGCCGGCCGCTGGGAGGAAACCTGGCCCAACCGCTCGCCCAACGACCAGTATCAGTTGAATCTGGTCGGCGAGAACGGCATCGACATCCTGCCGTTGTCCAACGCCGAAAAACAGACGATCGAAGCGGTCGAATTCACCGCCGAATCGTTGCGTTTCAAGCTGACCTTCAACGACAACCCGATTCTCTACACGCTGCTGCCCGAGGACGCCGACACCCTGCGCGGCACGGTCGAGCTCAACACCGGCCGCATCCGCACCATCACCTGGAAACGCACCGCCGGCGGCAACGGCAAGCTTGCCCTGCTGACGCGGTAGAAGGTGGCCGCGCTTCACGCGGCGGTAAGGAGTTCTGGACCCCGGATCAAGTCCGGGGCGACAAAGAGGCTTTCTCCGTCATTCCGGGCGAAGACCCGGAATCCAGAACTGAAAAAATTTTCCTGACCTTCTTAAAAAGAGTGTTCGCCGGATCTAAACCGCCGTAAAAATTAATTCGCTCCGCCGTCTTTTCCGCGCGGCGCGGATCGTGTAAAACATGCACGCCATGACGTTGCTAGCCGCCGAGAATCTGAGTTTGAACTTCGGTCCCAAGACCATTCTGTCCGGGGCCGGGTTCATGATCAATTGGAGCGAGCGCGTGGGCGTGATCGGGCCCAACGGCACGGGCAAATCCACGCTGTTTCGCGTGTTGATCGGCAAACAACTCCTCGACGACGGCCGGCTGCATTTCGCGCGCGGCGTGCGCCTGGGTTATCTGCCGCAGGACGTGCTGGAGATCGGCGGCGGCACGGTGCTGTCGACGGTGCTCGCGGCGGTGCCGGGCAAGACCGACATCGAACGCCGCTTGCGCGATGCCGAAGAGGCGCTCAAGGTCTCGCACGACGGCGACGAGCAGATGGAACTCGCGCAGCAGATCGCCGACCTGCACGAACGCATCGAGCGTTTCGAAACCGAATATTCGCCGCACGAGGCCGAGCGCATTCTCATGGGCCTGGGCTTTCGCACCCGTGATTTTATGCGGCCGCTCACCGAATTTTCCGGCGGTTGGAAAACGCGCGCGGCGTTGGCCGGGTTGCTCTTCAAGCGCCCCGACCTGCTGCTGCTCGACGAGCCGACCAACCACCTGGACGTGCCCAGCATGGTCTGGCTCGACGAATTTCTGCGCGGCTTCACCAACGCGATCATGCTCATCAGCCACGACCGCACCTTCATCAACCGGCAGGTCGACCGCGTGTTGAGCTTCGAGGTCGAAGGGTTGCGCGCCTACAGCGGCAACTACGACGAATACCTGCGCCTGCGCCGGCAGGAGCAGGAAGTGCTGCGCGCCGCCAAGCGCAACCAGGACGCGGAAATCCGTCAGGCCGAGGCGTTCATCCGCCGCTTCCGCGCCAAGAACACCAAGGCCAAGCAGGTGCAAAGCCGCATCAAAAAAATCGAGAAGATGGAGCGCATCGAGATCGACCAGGAGCGCGCGTCGCTCGGTTTCACCTTCCCGCCCTGCGAGCGCATCGGCAAGCTGGCGATCACGCTCGAGGGCGTCAGCAAGTCCTTCGGCGATTTGCATCTGTATAAAAACTTCTCGGCCGTCGTGCCGCGCGGCGACCGCATCGCGATCATCGGCCGCAACGGCGCGGGAAAAACGACGCTGCTGCGCATGATGGCCAAAGAGTTGGACGTCGACGCGGGCACGGTCGAATTGGGCAGCAACGTCGAGCTGGCCTATTACGCGCAGCATCACACCGAGAAGCTCGATCCCACACGGTCGATCCTCGACGAGGTGTGGCGCATCGTGCCCTCGATGAGCCAGACCCGCGTGCGCAACATCTGCGGCGCGTTCCTGTTTTCCGGCGACGAGGTCGACAAGCGCGTGGGTGTGCTGTCGGGCGGTGAGAAGGCGCGCGTGGCGCTGGCGCGGCTGCTGGTCAAGCCGGGCAACGTGCTGCTGATGGACGAGCCGACCAACCACCTCGACCTGCTGTCGGCCGAGGCGCTGGCCGAGGCGCTGGAAACCTACGACGGCACGCTGGTGTTCGTCAGCCACAACCGCGCGTTCATCAACCGGCTGGCGACGAAGATCTGGAACATCGAAAACGGCGCGCTGGAGGAGTATCCGGGCAACCTCGAGGATTACCAATATCACCTCAAGCAGGTCGCCAAGGAGCGCGCCGAGCCGGCCCCCGCCGCGCCCGATCAAACCGCGCGTCCGACAGCGGCCGCGCCGGAAGAGAAGGCCCCGGTGATCGACTACGAGGAGCGCAAGCGCCTCAACCGGCAGCGGCAGAAGCTCGAGCGGCAGATCAAGGAAACGCGGGACCGCATCGCCGCGCTGGAAGAGAAAGTCGCCGCCTACGAACAAGAGACCACAGCCATGGAGGCGCAATTGGCCGATCCGACGACCTACGACGACGCCGAGCGCTACAACAAGCTGCTGGACGATTACAATAAGGTTAAACAACGCGCCGACCGCACCACCGTCGAGTGGGAAAAGGTGTTAACCGAACTCGAAAAGCTGGAGCGCGAGTTAGGCAAGCTGCCGACAGTGTAATCAATCCCCGAAAAACATGGCGGCTCACGCGATGTACAGCTTGCGTCTGTGGTGCAGGCTGAATTATTATAGCATCACGTATTAATATTGAACGACGACGGATCTTCAAGCCCGCAGGGCGCAGGTCAGTAGCGAAGGGCCCTTAGCCCTGGTATCAGATGGAGCAAATCCAAGCCAACCCCTGAAAGGGGTGCAGGTAAGATTCCTCCGCCCCTGCGGGGCTTGTCGGCTCCGGGTGTCCCAATTTGGATGTCAGGAAAAATATATATTATATCATATATGTATATATGAAAGGCTTTCAATCCCCGAAAAACATGGCGGCGCGGATGCGGCGCAGGTTCGCGCCCGGATACTTACCCGTCGCTTTAACCTTGGTCAGCATGTCTTCCGCTTCGGCTTTGGTCGCGCCCGCGTACACGGCCAGGAAATTGTAGTCGCGGTTGGCGCCGGGGTAGTACACGGCCCCGTTGATCGAGCAGCCGTGGCGCGAGGCGAACACCTTGTTGGCCGGGAACAGCTTCTGCGCCGCGAGGCGCTGCCGTTCGTCGAAGTACCCGCTGCAGCGTTTGTCGCCGTGCGGACCGTCGTCGGGCTCGGCCTTCACGCTTTGCAGCATCACCGCGTAAAACGGCTTGGATTGATATTCCTTCATCCACTCCATTTGTTTGGGCACGCGGAAGGTCATTTCCCATGGATCGAATTTCAGCGATTCGGGATCGGGGCACGGCTTTTGCGGATCGCCGCAGACATCGCCGGTGGAAGCAAGGGCCGCCGTTGCCAGCGCCGACATCGCCAGCACCAGCACAACAAACCAGTTGGAGTGCAGCGTCTTCATGAAATCGATCTCTCCAATTCGTTGAATAGAGTTATCCTATAAAGATAATCTTTGATCGTCCACCCGGCCGGCGCGAACCGGAGTTATTCCGGTCATCGCGGACACTCAGGCGCCGGATCCATACGTATTAAGGTCGACATATTGTTTTTAACGCCGTGCTACACTAAGCAAGCAGTACACAATTTTTTCGTAAGTGAGTAATCGAATGGAAATGATCGGCACGCCGCATGAAACCATCGTGCATGCCACGACGATCGCCTGGGGTGAGATGGGCGCCGGTCCGCCGTTGGTGCTGTTGCACGGACTGTTCGACTCCCACCGCACCTGGCGCCGGGTGGCGCACCTGCTCGCTCCGCACTTTCGCGTGTTGATGCCCGATTTGCCCGGCAACGGCTATTCGGGGCGGCCCGATGCCCCCTACACGCTCTCGTGGAACGCGCAGGTGGTTGCCGAGTGGATGGCGGCCGTCGGGGTGGAAAAGGCCCACTTGTGCGGACATTCCTACGGCGGCGGCGTGGCCCAATGGATGGTGCTTGAACAGCGCGCCCGCATCGACCGTCTGGCGCTGGTTTCCGCCGGCGGGCTCGGACGGCAGGTGGCGTTGGGCATGCGCTTCGCCGCTTTCCCGGTTTTGGGGCGGATGATCACGCCTTATGCCCTTCGTTATGGCATGCCCCGCGTGTTGAAGCACCTTTCGCGGACCTTCGGGCACATGGAGCCGGAGGAGCAACAACGCTTCATCGAATTAAGCCGCCTTCCCGGAACCGATCGGGCGTTCCTGCGCACCCTGTTCGGGGTGGTCAATTTTTTCGGCCAGCACGTTCAGACCAGGCAGCGGGCGGGCGAGGTCGACGACATGCCGCCGGTCGCGCTGTTCTGGGGAAAACAAGACCCGATCATCCCGCTCCGGCACGGCCGGGACGCCCTGGCGCAATCGGAGAACGTTACGCTGACGATTTATGAACACTGCGGCCATTATCCGCATCTCGAAAGCCCCGAAGCCTTCGCGCGCGATTTATCCGACTTTCTGCGCGATCCCAACCGCCGGCCCGCGCGTTTTCTCCGCAACCTCTAGCCGCTGCTTAAAATAAAACCGGGGGCCGCTCGACCCCCGGTTTTCTTTTCCTTGTTGGCGGTGCTAGATCTGCAGCGCTTTTTCGAGGTACTTGGCGGTGTTGGGATTCTCTTTTTTAAAACTCTCCCACTCGTCCTTGGTGATCATCGCCGGTTCCTTGCCGGTTTCGCGCTGGATGGTTTCGTAGGCCGCTTCGATCAGATCGCGGTTGACCATGGTCAAGCCGAGCACTGCGCCGGCGATCTCGCAGACGCCGTTGATGAAATCGATGCCGAACACCGCCTGGATGCCGTGCTCGACCAGCACGCCGCCCAAAAAGCCAAGCGATCCGCCGACCGCCGATTTTGTCGCTCGCTTCATGCAAACCTCCTTGGCGGCCGCGTACATTGGGCCGCACAAGCATTATCGCAAACCCACCATAACCACGCAAGCGAGGAAGGTGAAGCGGGAGAAACCTTTGGAATTACAGATGGTTGAGGCTGCACTCGTCGGCGACGGCCGCGAGGCATCCCTCTTCCAGTTCGCTGCCCGAGTAGTCGTGGCGATAGTCGAGAATGCACTGGGCCACCTGGCGGTCGGCGAGGGTGCCCTTGAAGCAATACTCGCAGGCGCGCTGAATCGCCGAGCCGTCCTCGTAGTCGTCGCACTCGTCGGGGTCGGTCAGGTTGTCGCAGGCGGTCGGATGGCAGTTCACCTTGCCACTGCCGCCGTCGTCGTTGTCGTCGTCGTCATCGTCGTCGCCCATGTCCATCCAACAGGCGGTCGCCAATACGGTCAGGGCCGACAGGAAAAACAATACCGCGAGTCGTTTCATCGCCTCGTCTCCTACCAACTGAAGCGGTAGCCCACGAACAGGACGTTCGAGGGCGTGATGCCGTTTTCGATTTTCGTCAGGTGCAGTTGTTCCTCGAGCACGATCGTCCCCGACTTCAGGTGGATCCACACGCCGGCCACGCCGCGTGCGCCCAGGCCGATGCCGCGCACGTCGTCGTCGTCGATGTCCAGGTTCGTTTCGTCCTCGTGGATGGTGAAGTCGTAGTAGTTCAGCCCGAGCCCGCCGCCGCCGTAGGGCGTCGCTTCGGGCCACAGCTTGAGCGTACCGATCGCGCCGACATAAAGCGGCAGCCAGTGGCCTTCCAGGTCCGGATCGCCGCCGAAGGCCCGGTTCGCGTACAGGTACGCGTAGCCGAGCGACGCGGTCAGGTAGACGTCGTTTTTGTTGTCGCGCACCACGCGGCCCCACAGGTCGATTTCCAGCGCCGGGGTCAGCACGTCGAAGAACGGCGCGGCCAGACCGACCTTGGGCGTCACGGCGTATTTCGGGCCCGGCCGGGGCACGCCGCGCACGCGGTCCTTCTTCGCCTTCTTTTTGGACGACGATTTTTTCGTGGTCGACATTTTCGTCGCGCTTTGCGTTTCCTGTTTTTTCGACGACGGCGTCTGCGTCGCGGCCTGCGGCCAGTTCACGCGGTTCAGATGGCGCGAGGCCACCCAGCCCCGGCGGCCGTCGTCGGTTTGCACCTGATACCAACCGGCCTGCGAGCCGACGATCGTCACGACGTCGCCTTTGTTGAGCGTGAAGATGACCGCGTACTCGGTGCCGGGACCGCGCCGCACGTTCAGTTCGTCGGCGCGTACCTGCGCCTCGCCGCCGTCGGCCCGCGCGGTCGTTGCGGGCAGCGATGCCAACACGAAGGCCAGCGTCAACAACGCGAGAAAGAAGCGGAGTCTGCGGACCAACAAGGATTTCTCCTGATTCCGGTTTGTTGAACGTTTTAACCCGTCCGCCCCGCTCGTTCAAGGCGGGGACGGTTGCTTGATGCAAAAGGATGCTTATCGTTAACCTCACGCGGGCGGTGGAGTCCGCGAGCAAGGAGCGACTGGATGTCCGGCGCGATAAAACTACTGCTGATCCTGACCGGGATCCTCATCGGCAGCGCCTTTGTCTTAATCAACTTTTCGCCCGCCGGCGGAGGGAGCGAGGGCATGAGCGGAACGAACAAACTGTCGCCCGCGGAAGAACGGGTGATCGTCCACAAGGGCACCGAAGCGCCGTTCACCGGCGAGTACGTCAATCACCACGAAGAGGGCACCTACACCTGCAAGCGCTGCGGCGCGCCGCTGTTTCCCTCGACGGCCAAGTTCGATTCGCGCACCGGCTGGCCCAGCTTCGACGAAGCGCTGCCCGGCGCGATCAAGGAAGTGCCCGAGAAAAACGATTCGCGCACCGAGATCGTCTGCGCCAATTGCGGCGCGCACTTGGGGCACGTGTTCAAGGGCGAGGGCTTCACCGACAAAAACACGCGCCACTGCGTGAACAGCGTTTCGCTGTGTTTCGTCGCGGCGGGCGACGAGGCGCCGGCGACCCCCGACGCCGCGCCGGCCCCGGCCACGGCCTATTTCGCCGGCGGCTGCTTCTGGGGCGTCGAATATTACCTGCAGCAGCAACCGGGCGTGAGCGCGGTGGTTTCGGGCTACATGGGCGGCGCAAAGGACAATCCGTCCTACAAGGAAGTCTGCCGCGGCGACACCGGCCACGCCGAGACGGTCCGCGTGACCTACGATCCGAGCCTCGTGTCCTACGAAGAACTGGCCAAACTTTTCTTCGAGATCCACGACCCCACCCAGGTCAACCGCCAGGGGCCCGACGTCGGCCCGCAGTACCGTTCGGCGATCTTCTACAACAACGACGAGGAAAAACGCATCGCCGCCAAACTCATCGGCCAATTGCAGGCGAAAGGCTTGCGCGTCGCCACCCAACTGGTCCGCGCCGGAACCTTCTGGGAAGCCGAAGACTACCACCAGGACTACTACTTCAAGACGGGCAAGACGCCCTACTGCCACGCGCGCGTGCAGCGGTTCGAGTAGATTTAAACAATGTCGGGAAGGATATCGGCTGGTCCTGGATGCCCGCCTGCGCGGGCATGACAACTTTTCGGTGGCACTGATACACGAGTGAGCGAAGCGAACGAGTTTATCAGTGTTCATGGAAAACACTGATAAGCCTCACTTCGTTTGGCGTATCAGTGCCACCGAGAAAAATCATGGGTCCAGGGCTTCGCCCTGGCGCAAAGCGCGGCCTTCTTTTTAGGAAAAGGTTAGGAAGAGTATTTGCCGGTCCTGGATGCCCGCCTGCGCGGGCATGACAACTTTTCGGTGGCACTGATACACGAGTGAGCGAAGCGAACGAGTTTATCAGTGTTCATGGAAAACACTGATAAGCCTCACTTCGTTTGGCGTATCAGTGCCACCGAGAAAAATCATGGGAACAGGGCTTTGCCCTGGCGGCCGAGGCGTCACACAATGAAGCAAACATTGGTCCAGGAATTATTCCTGGTTATTCCAGGCTATTCCTGCTCGTCGATGACGCCGAAGTAGCGGCCCATCCAGTAGGCGTGCAGGTAGTCGGTGCCGCCGCCGTGCGACCACTCGGTGGCCGAACTCTGGAAATCCAGAGGGTTGCAGACGAAGTAGTTGATCGACCCGCTCTTCTCGAACCACGGCTGCATATACAGGCCCTGGTGCCGGCCGCCCTGGAAGTAGTCGAGCTTCCAGAACAGGCTCGGCAGCGGCGAGGCGCACCACCGCGGATCGATGCGTTGGTCGATGTCCAGGTTCTGCTTCGGGTACGGAAATTCCCGCAGACCCCAGATCGCCTCGTCGAGCACGTAGTCCAGGTCGGCGGGCGGGTTGGAGAACGAATACGACGCGATCGGCCACAAAATCTGCTTGGACATCGCATTGAGCCGCATGCCGTTGGCCCAACCTTCCTTGAGCAGGAATTGCACGCCGTTATCGCCGGTTTCCTTGGCCAGGAAATAAAGCACCAGTTGGCCGATGGTGTCCAGGTGCTGACCCGACCAGTCCGACACGCCGTACAGATAGAACATGCCGCCGCCCGCGAAGGTGTAGGCCTGCAGCAAGATGTTGTACAGCTCCTGATAGCGCTCGCGGTAGCTCTCGTCGCCGGTGGTCATCCACGCCAGCCAGGTCGCTTTGATTTCGTTGAACTCGCCGTCCAGCGCGATCGACGCGTGATCGGCCAGGCGCGCGGTGCGTTCGGCGATCTTGGCGCGGTACGTGTCGTAAGCCGCGTCCTCGGGCAGATAAATCCACGACAGCGTGTAGGCGTAATACAGACCCTGGATCATGTCGTTGTTGCCGCAGCACATCCAGTCGTAATCCTCGTAGGGCGGATCGGCGTGGATCCACTCCTTGGACCCGTCGGCCACGTGCGGCCGCACCGCGCGCGCAAAGGACGTGTCGTCCTGCACGATGTCGTGGGCGAAGAACTGCGCGTCGAGAATCCGCAGCCAGTTGGCCAGCGCCTCGGGCTCGCCGGTCGTCAGGTAGCGGAACACTTGCGAACCCAGGTAGCAGCCGTTCCACAGCAGCGCGTCGTAGGACGCGTCCTTCTCCAGCGGGTCCGAACCGATCAGCGTCTGGCCGACGAAGCCCGTTTCGTTCAAAAACACGTCGGGAAATTCCGCGTCGAACCATTCGGCCTTTTGCGCCAGCGTCGGCGCGTAGGCCCGCGCGCGCAGCATCGCCTCGGCCATGCTGATTTCGTCGAGCCACTTGTCGGCAACGCGCAACGCGTCGGGGTGCTCGCGGTACCAGCCGAAGTCGGTGCGGAATTTTTCCAAGTAATGCACGCCGAGCCAGAATTCCTCGCGGTCGCGGTAATCGTCGTAGAACTCCAGCGCGTGGTAGGTCGACAGCAGGGGGTAAACGATCGAGGTCAACAGGTCCGGCGGCGGATCGTGGCTGGCGACGTAGGTGTCTTCATTTTGGAAGAGCGGCTCGTCGCCTGATACGCCGTGGTAGGTCCAGGTTTCGCCGGCCGTGAAGGGGTGCGCCGTCGAGTCGGTCGTCCAGGCCACGCTGAACGAGCCGTCGCGTTGCGTGCTGAGCGTACCGGTGACGACCACCGGTTCGCCGTCGGCCTCCGTGCGCGCCGTGTCGCCGTAGGCGGTGATGAAATCGGCCACCTGCAGCGACACCGTGATGATGCCGGCGTAGCGGTCGAGGCGTCCGGTCCACGCCGTGTGCACGTCGTAGTTGGTTTCCAGGCGCGGATCGACGAACGAGACGCCGAGCATGTGCGCGGTGCGGATGAAGTTCGCCGCTTCGTTGTCGGCGCGGATCTCCACCTGGCCGCTGTACGCGCCGTGGATCGAATCGGTGCCGGTGATGTCGTAGATGATGTTTTTGCCCAGCAGCGGCGTGGGACCGCCGTCGGGACCGCCGTCGTCGAAGGTGTCGTCGTCGCCGGGCGTGGCGTCGTCGTCGCCGGCGTCGTTGTCGTCGTCGGCGAGCGCGTCATTGTCGTCGTCGTCATCGTCGCCGCAGGCGACCATGGCGAGCGCCATCAACAGCACAAGCAAAAGAACCGACCAACTGGCGTGTGCGCGCATGCTTCATCCCCATTTGCGATTTCGCCATAATGTACCGCAACGCGCGGCGTTTCGCCAGTTTGCTTGTGAGGTTTCGCGAAAAGATGTGCTTTGCGCGCCGGCCCATCAGGACAATCTTCGGTGGCACTGATACGCCGAACGCAGTGAGGCTTATCAGTGTTTGGACAAAACACTGATAAACTCGCTCGCCTTGCTCGCTCGTGGATCAGTGCCACCGAAAATCCGCCCTATCGGGGCTTGTCGGCTCCGCGTGTCCCAATTCGGAAGCCAGGAAGGTCTAGCGCAATTTGAGGGCGAGCAGGCTGATGAACGCGGCGATCCCCGCGATGATCCACAACCGCACGACGACCTTGGGCTCGGCCAGTCCGCGCAGGCGCACGGCGTCGTGCAGCGGCGCGCGCGAAAAGATGCGCAAGCCCAGCGAGCCGGCGCTCACGCCCAGCCGGTCCTGAATCGCCGAGGAGATAAATTCGGCGCAGAACAAAAAGCCCGCGACGACAAACAGCAGCTCCTGCTTGATCAACACCGCCGCCGTGGCCAGCACGCCGCCGATGCACAAGCTGCCCGTATCGCCCATGAACACGGTCGCCGGGTAGGAATTGAACCAGAGGAAGCCGATCAGCGCGCCGAACAGCGCGGCCAGAAACACGGCCACTTCGCCGCTGCCTTTGACCTGGTCGAACAGCAAATACTCGCTGATGCGCGCGTGCGACAGGATGTACGCGTAAATCGCGTACACGCCCGCGGTCATGATCGAGGGCGTCGTGGCCAGGCCGTCCATCCCGTCGGTCAGGTTGATCGCGTTGGAAATGCCCAGCACCACCAGCACGACGAAGGGGATGTACAGCAGCCACAGCGGGACCGTCCCTTTGAGGAAGGGGATGGCGATGCGGCCGATCAAATGCCGCTCGTGCGGCGAGAGCGCCGGGATGAAGCAGATCAACGCCAACAACAGGCCGAACAGCGCCTGGTAGGCCAGCTTCGCGTTGCGCGACAGGCCCAGGTCGGCGTTTTTGTACACCTTGATTTTCAGGTAATCGTCCGCCGCGCCCACCGTGGTGAACCAAAGCAGGCCCAGGATCATGATCTGGGTGAAGCGACTGGACAGGTCGCAGCACAGCAGGCACACGGCCATGGTCACCAGCGCGAAAATCAACCCGCCCATCTGCGGCGTGCCGCTTTTGTCGGTCACGCGCATCACGCCGTAATCGCGCGGCGTGTCGTGGATGCCGGCGCGATGCAGCAGTCGGATCATCGCCCCGCCGAACAGCAGCGTCAGCGCGATGCCCAGCATGCCGGCCAGCCCCGCGCGGAAGGTGATGTAGCCGAACAGGCGCGTCAGACCGATCACCTGCCCCGCGGACAACGCCGCTTTGTACCAGATCACCAGCACGCTATTCCTCCTTCTCGGGCAGACCCTGCATCGCCTTTTTCACCACCCGCTTGAGCGGGAAGACCGGCTCGATCATTTCGCTGGTCAGCAGCATCGCGCTCAAGGCGTCGCGCAGCGCGTCCGTGTCGGTGAAGACCCGGCGATCGTACAGCCGCCGGCAGCCGTCGGCCGCCGCGCCCCGCACCGGCCAGCGCGGATCCGCCAACAGCGGCTTGAGCAGCGCGAAGGCGGACGGATCGACCGCCAGTTCCGCCAGCGCCTTGGCCGCGACCGGCACGACTTCGAAATGCGCGTCCCTGAGCCGCTGCGCGATTGCCGCGACGACTTCCGCATCGCCGCGCGCTTGTTCGGCGAAGGGAATCAGCCCGCGCAACGCGTACTGGCGCACCTCGTAGTACGGATCCTCCAACGCGGCCAGCAACGCCTTTTTCACGCGCTCGTCCCACGCGCCGATGTTCACCAGCGCGGCCACCGCGTTGCGCCGGATGAAGCCGACCTCGCGCCGCGAACCCAGCAGCCATCGCCAGACCCGTTTCTTTTCGGCGGTGCCGGCGATCGCGTCGCCGAGCAGGTCGATCTTCTCGGTCAGTTTCATCGCCCCGGCCAGCTTGATGCCCAGGTTGCGGATCCACCAATCGTCGTGCCGCAGGAAGCCCTCCAGCCGGTCCAGCACGATCGCCCGCTCTTCGGCGGAAAATTCACGGTGCTCGGCCTCGGCCAACAGCCCCGCGGCGGTCAGCGTGCGCACGTTGCCTTTGCCGTTCTGGTAGCGCACCGGCCCGCCGCCGAAGGGGCGCCCGAAGCCCAGGCGCGCCGACAGATGATTGAGCAGGTCCAGCAGCGGCTGCGTGCGCATCATGAAGGCAAACAGCAAAAACGCGCCCAGGCCCGCCGTCGCCGGCACGGTGAACGCCCACATGTTCACCCACAGCCCGCGGCCCGGACCGGGGTCGACGTACAGCAGCACGATCACCAGCACGGTGACCACGCTGGCCAGCGTGGTTTTGGCGAAGGTCGGTCCGAAGGGCGCCCAGCCCAACGGCGCGCCGTCCTGGCGCAGCCGCCGCACGGCGATCCGATGCCGCCAGAGCATGTTGAAGAGGAACGACAGGCTCGTCGCCAGCGCCAGGCCCGCGTGGGCCAGCGGCGTGTGCACCAGCGTCAAGGCGAAAAACAGGTACACGACCAGACTGCCCGCGTTGGTGATCAGGCTGGTGCGCGTGTCCAACTGGCTGGAGAACACGCGGCTGTACAGCGAGGTCAGCGACCAGCCGATCAACCCCAGCGTGTAGCAAACCAACGCCGCGCTGGTCATCGCCGTGTTCTCGGCGGTGAACTTGCCGCCCTCGTAAATGAAGCGCACCAGCGGCGTGGACAACGCGACCATCGCCGCGGTCGCCGGCAGAATCAGAAAGACCGTCGCGTTGATTCCCCGCGCCAGCAGGTCGCGGAATTGGCGGGCGTCGCCGCGCGCGGCCACGTCCGACAGGTCGCGCAAAAAGACGCGGCTGATGCTCATCGCCAGCACCGAAAACGGCAGCACGACCAGCAGCCGCGAAAAATACAGCGCGCTCACCGACCCGGCGATCAACGGCGTGGCCAGCACCTTGTCGACGATGCCGCTGATCTTGTTGAGCGTCGCGTCCAGAAACACCGGCCCGGACAGCGCCACGACCTTCTTGGTGCCCGGTTCGGCCTTGATGCCCGGTCGATAGGCGCTCCAGGCTATTTTTTCGCGCAGTCCCCGCCGCAGCAGGAAGAACATCTGGAAGACGATCTGCAGCACCCCGCCGATCAGCACGCCCAGACCCAGCGAATACATGCCGACCAGCGGCTCGAGCACGACGACCGCGAACACCAGGCCGATGCTGTAGAGCACCGGCGCGAAGGCGTTGGGGCCGAAGCGGTCGAAGCTCTGCAGCAGCGTGCCCAGAAACGCGCTGATCGACATCAGAATCAGGAAGGGGAACATCAAGCGCGTCATTGCCGTCGTCTGGTCGATCACGCCCTTCTCGACGAAGCCCGGCGCGATCAGGTGAATCCACCACGGGCAGGTGGCGATCGCCACGGCGGTGATCGCCGAGGAAATCAGGAAGAAGATGTTGAACACCTGCCAGGCCAGCCGCCACGCGTCCTTTTTGTCTTCGCTACGCCCGTAGAACAGGCGGAAGCTGGGCAGGAACGCGTTTTCCAGCGCCATCTCGGCGACGACCTCGCGCATCAGGTTGGCCAGCGACAGCGCGACGGCGAAAATGTCCATCACCAGACCCGCGCCGAAGAAACGGCTGAGGAACGCCTCGCGCACGAAGCCGATCAGCTTCGCCAGCAGCGTGCCCACGCCCTGCGAGAAGATGTTCTCCACCGCGCCTTTTTCGGCTTTGACCTCGGGCGCCTCGATCCAGTCGAAGTCCAACGACAGCACCGCGCCGTCGGGCAGCACCAGCCGGTCGCCGTCGGTCAGATCGGTCGGTCCGCTCACTTCCCGCGCCTGCGCCTCGCCCGCGCGCTGCAACTGCAGCGGCCGGCGCGCGATGACCGTCCAGGTTTCCACCACGCGGTTCTCGACGATCCGCCCGCGCCGCCGGAGCCAGAAATGCTTGCGTTCGAGCCCCTCGTTGACCAGGCGCACGTCGTCCCACGACCCGCTGCCGATGCGGCTGCGATCGAACAGCACCTCGTGGCGCGCGCCGTTTTCCTCGACCAGGAAGGTGCGCCGGCGGCGGATCATCACCGTTTTTTTCGGCGGACCGGCCAGCAGCGTCGCAGCCTCGCTGTGAATCGCGCCCAGCGTATCGCCGTGCACGAAGCCCAGCGCCGCCGCCCGCATCGCCGCGCGGCGTTCGTCCGGCAGGTCGAGCAGTTCGCGCACCGCGGCCAGCAGCCGCTCGGGGGAAATCGAATCGTACGCCTCGCCGTTGTCGCGCGCGCGCTCCTCGCGCAGCACCAGACAGGCGCCGGCTTCGCGCAGCGCCTCGGCGTTTTTCACCTGATGGTCGCCGGGCAGCCCGTTTTTGGGAATGACCACCGCGGGCAGACCGGTCGCGGCGATTTCGGTCAGCGTGCCCGCGCCGGCGCGCCCGACCACCACGTCGGCGATGCGCAGCCAGTTTTCGATTTCGTACAGGTACGTTTCGCGGCGGTAGAAATCGGCCACGGCTTCCTCGGCGACGCCGCGCTTGTGCAGCCGGGCGAGGGTGTCTTCGACCGCGTGGTATTCCTTGCCGGCGAAACGCCCGACCGCGTGCACCAGGTAGACGCGTCGGCGCAGCGTTTCGTCGGCGGCGATCAGCGGCAGCAGGTCGGCCACGGCCCGGTTGATCGACCGCGCGCCCAACGAGCCGCCGGTGATCAGCACCACCTGCCGCGCCGGGTCGATGCCCAGCTCGATCTTGCGCCGCGCCTTTTCCTCCGGGTCGACGCCCGCGCGCAAGGCGAAAATCTCCGGCCGCACCGGGTAGCCGACCAGCTTGCCGTTGTGCTGGAAATGAACCAGCGATTCGGGGAACGACACGCACACGCGCCCGGCCATCTTGCCGAAGGTGCGGTTGACCAGCCCGGGGTAGGCGTTCTGCTCGTGCACCAGAATCGGCCGGCGCAACAGCCGCGCCGCCAGCAACGCCGGCGCGCTCGCGTAGCCGCCGGTCGCCACCACCAGCCGCGGACGAAACCGCAGCAAAATCGCCAACGCCTTGAGCGTCCCCCAGGCCAGCGCGGCCAAAAAGGCGACCATCGCCACCGACGCCTTGCGCGTGGGCATGCCCCGCGCCGGCACGAAGCGGATGGGAATGCCGTGGCGCGGCACGATGTCGGCCTCGGCGCGTCCGGCGACGCCGAGGTATAAGAATTGCGCCTCGCTGTCGTGTCGGGCCAATTCGCCGGCGATGGCCAGGTTCGGATACACGTGGCCGCCGGTGCCCCCACCGGTCAGAACGTATCGCATAAGTTCGGTCGCTTCCTCGCGGAAAAGTTGTGCCAAAGACTATCACTCGCCCCCGTTTAGGACAAGACAATTGCGGGCGAAGTTCCGGGCATGCGGCGCAATTCCGACGGGTTGAAAAATGAATAATATTTTAACTGGCAAGCGACCGATCGCTTGTAGTATGAACAGAGATGGAAACTGCAGGAAAATAACGATTCTTTAGCGGGAGGAAAACAATGAGAACATTTTTGGTTATTATCGTTATAGTGTTGTTTGCCGTGCCGGCCTACGCGCAGTGCGTGATCGGCTGGAGCAACGACGCCGCGGATTTGCCGGGCGCGCGGATCCGGGGCGGCGGCGGCGTGTACGACGGTCAGCTTTACGTCTTCGCCGGCTATGACAGCAATACGGCCAGCTATCTTGCCGACACCCAGATTTACGATCCGGCTGCCGATGCCTGGACCGCCGGCGCTGCGGCTCCGGTGGCCACGTTGGACAACGGCTATGCCGTGGCGCCCGAAGGATACGGTTACATTGTTGCCGGCAACCTCGAGTCGATAACCTTCACCAACGCCGTGCATCAGTATGACATCGAAGCCGATTCCTGGACGACCTTGTCGTATACCTACCCGTTGACGGCTTGGAGCCCCGCGTGTGCGGCTCCGGGCGACGGCTATGTCTACTGCTTCGGCGGTACGACCGACGGCGTTAACGGCAACACCTACGCCGCCAAGTATGAGATCGGCTCCGACGACCCCTGGACGGCCATCGCCGCCCTGCCGTCCGCTATGATGTTCGGCGACGCGATCGCGATGGACGGAATGATCTACATCGTCGGCGGCTGGTCGGCCGCCGATACGGCCTTTGTTTACGATCCGGATAGCGACAGCTACACCACGCTGGATACGCTCACCACCGGCCGTCAGCGGCCCTCGATCGTCGCGGCCGGCGGCCTGCTGTGGGTGGCCGGCGGTGGCAACATGTGGACGCCGATCGGCTCCGCGGAGTATTTCGACGGCACGAACTGGATCGACGCCGGCGCGTCGATGGATGTGCCCGTTCTGGGCGGGATCGCCGGCTATCTCCATGGGTACGGCATGTTCCTGGCCGGCGGTCGGAACGGCTCCTATGCCGACACCACGCACAATCAGCTCTTCCAGGTTTGTGTGCCGGCGTTCGACTCGATCACTCCCGAAGAGGGTGATGTAGGCGATACGGTGACCATCGCGGGCGCGGCCTTTGCCGCCGACGTCGATGTCGTTTTCTTTGATGCCCTGACCAAAGCCGAGTATCCGCTCGACAATCTCACGATCGTCGATGACGAAACGATCACCGGCGACGTCCCCGCGGGCATGGTCGTGGGCGTTTACGGCCTGCGCTTCACCGGCGCGCTGGGCCAGCTTGAGGA
>ERZ795059.2102-NODE-2102-length-21112-cov-9.768865_pt1 | contig 21112 bp, 12 predicted proteins | sample MGYA00375143_ERZ795059 | MGnify/ENA primary metagenome ERZ795059 (study PRJEB30188, sample SAMN05720168) | activated sludge metagenome | isolation source: Anaerobic digester | place: USA | collected 2015-01-07 ... | reverse complement strand
GTTGAGGCAGAGGTTCGATACGCCCTATTGGCCTGCCGGCATGTGCGGGGCTTTTTTGAAAGAGCGGACTCCATGTCCGCTCTTTTTTTTTCAAAGATCCCTAAAAACACCCTAAAACAGCCTTACGTAATAAACACTTGACATTTTGGCTAGGAATACGTAAACTACAGAAGGATTGGCCGAGTCCAACCAGACTGGAAAGTCGAGGTAAAAGAGCTGAATACAGTTATTACGTCATTAAATCAGACGGATTTAGCACTTTTTTGAAGGGATGGATGGGTGTAGAGACGCCCAATAAAGTGTTGACAGAAAATCAGATTTATGATAGCCTCAAAAAAAGTAAGGCGGGAAGAAACAATAATGAATGGCGTGGTGTCCCGAAACGGCAAGGTCATTCCAAGGTGGAAGTGGACTGTGGCCGCTTCTTGGCCTACCCAAGGTAAAGGAGCTTGAGTCCTTTGTGGTTCACCAAGCCTAAAAAGGCCATTGGTCTTGATGTAGGGACAAACTCCGTGAAAACGGTTCAAATGTCCCGTGTGGGTGGCCGGTTATGTGTGGATGAAGCAGGATTTGCCTTATTAGATCGCAACCAGGTAAATGCCAATCCCATAGCTGCCAACGCCACTGCGGTGCGGCAGGCTTTGACCTCAATGAACTTGAACGAAGCGCTTCTTGTTGCCGCCCTTCCCGGTCAAACGGCGGTTATACGGTACCCCAGGATTTCCGATACGCCGCGGGACCAGATAGATGCGGTAATCCAGCGCGAAGCAGGCCAAAATATCCCCTATGACCTGAATGAAGTTTTTCTGGAATGGGTTCCCCTTGATGAAATTACGGAAGGGGGTCAAAAGCAGATAAAAATCCTGTTGGCTGCCGCCAAGCACGATGTTATCAGTTCACGGATCCAAATTTTGGATGCCGCCGAAGTCAAATGCGGTCTGCTTGGCGTCGATTCACTTGCCTTGGCCGATGCTGCCGAAGCCTGCAGCATGCTCCATATGGGTGAAACAGTGGCGCTTGTGAATATTGGCATGACCTCGGCCAGCATTCATTTTGTGAAGGATGGCATCTCCAATTTTATCCGGGATGTCAGTTGGGGCGCCCGTGAGATGATACAGGCGATTGCGAAGGAACGCCGTTGCGATTTGGATGAAGCGGAACGTCTTCTCAAAGAATCGGTTAATCCTCCTGCGGATTCTCCTGACAGCGCGCCCGAAAAAGAAGAAGAAAAGCAAGAAGCCCCTTCCTCGAAACCACCATCGGGCGGTTCTCCTCTGGAACCACTTGATGGCGAGTTCGGCTTCGACAACCCCCTTGGCGAACCCGCCCCCCGGCCCTCCATGTCAGGTCTGGACGCCGTTGTGAAACGGGATGTGCGCGATATAATCAACGCGCCTATGACGCGCCTGATTTCAGAGGTTCGCCGGTCTTTCGATTTTTACGAACACCAACTTTACGAGCGGCCTGTCGATAGAATTATCATTAGCGGCGGGGTTGCGCGTTTGCCCATGTTGGGAGAAACCTTCATGGAAGAACTTGGTGTAAACACCGTTGAAGTGGCCGACCCCGCTGTAAGCGGGATTATCCTGGGCGAGGATGTCTCAATGGGTGTTCTCCGGGAGTGTCCTGCACAATTTATGGTGGCAATTGGCCTTGCCGCCCGGGGGATGGCTGATCTATGATTCGCATTAACCTGCTCCCATATGAACTGCGCCCCATCAAGCATTCTGCCTTGCCTTACTTCATCAGTGGACTGTGCCTCTTTATCGCTGTTGTGGGAATGACGTACCTTTTCATGATTTCCCATGGCCGCATTGTTGCAGCCTCTGATGAGCTTGCCGCCAAGAAAACTGAATTGGCTTCCCTTGCCGAGCAAGTCAGTAAATTTAACGAGCTAAGTGAACGAAAAATCACACTCGAGAAAAAAGCTCAGATCATCAAGGAAATTCTCAGCGACCGCGTTATCTGGTCTGAACATCTAAATGATCTAGCGCGCCTCACCCCTGACAATATCTGGTATAAGCGCATTCGCGTGGTGTGGCAAGGTTTTAAAGAGCAACAGGTTAAAATAGATCCCAAAACGGGGAAACCGGTACTGGATTCCAAGAACCAAAAACCCGTACTTGAAACCAAGACGATACAAAAACCTGTTCTTGAGATTTCAGGGTATGTAGTCGCCGATCAGCAAGGAGAACGGCAAGTTTCTCCCTTGCTGGAAGCCACGGCCAAGCCCGGATCCGATTTTGCAAAGGTTTTTGTTCTGCAACCCCCAAAACTTGAAGATACGGAATTCAAAGGTTTTGCCGTGCGTAGTTTTACCCTCAATTATGTCATTGTGACCGGAGGGCAAACCTGATGTTTGACCTTTTCAAAGGCAAGATTACCCCTGTAGACTGGGCTATTGTGGGAGGGATTGTTGCCGTCACTATTTTACTTTGCCTTGGGTTCTATGCGGGTGTGCATCTGACCCAGCAAAACAAATTGGCCAATTTGAATAAGCAACTCACGGATATCCGCAGTCAACTCAAGACCGCTTATGACATTAAAACCAATTCAGAGACTTTGCAGGCCGAAGTCAATAAGATGGACGATCTGGTGAGCCGCTTTCAGAACCGCTTGCCGGATGAGCGGGAAATTCCTCAATTGCTTAGGAAATTTGAGGTATTGGGTGACAGTATCGGCTTGCGTGTTGAACTTCTTGCCCAGCCTACTTTCCAGGATTCCAATAAGGAGACCATCCCATACAAAGTCACCGCACGTGGCAATTTTCACCAAATTGCCTCCTTTATCAATCTTTTGGAACGTGACGAACGTTACTTGAAAGTATCGGATGTTGATATTGGCGAACAAGACGCTGGTGTATCCGAGTGCACTTTTACCCTGAGCACGTTTAGATTTATTCAATCTGTATCTGGTACGGAAGTGCAACAGCCAAAAGCGGGTGATAAAAAATGAATCCGCAAAACAAAAAACAAATTATTATTGTAGTAGCGTTGGCGGTTGTATTGTTGGGTGTTTTGGTTTTCCAGCTAACCCGCGGGGCAAAGCCCCCTGACATGCCCACATCAACTACTGCTCTTCCTGGCGGGGCAGCCGCAACGCCTTCCGCCCTTGGCAAAGTCGCCATGGGCCAGCCGATAGAATTAAAAACGGTTGCCATCGACCCCGATACCCTCCTGAAAGACATTGAAGTGGTGCCTTTCGATTACCAAGCAAACCGTATTGAACGCGACCCCATGACGCCACTCATCGGAATTATTCGAGCGGGTGAAGCCATGAAAGCTGTTGTTCCGGGTACCCCGCAAGATGTTCTGCAAAAAAAAGTTACGGGAATTATTTGGGATAAGTACAATCCCATGGCGGTTGTGGATGATGAAGTAGTGGGCCTCGGGCACGCCTATCCGAATGGTGTGCAGGTGTATTCCATCGAACGGGATCGTGTGGTGTTCAAGGTTCGTGATTCACTTATTCCCGTGCCAATGAAGGAGCTCTAAAGTATGCGCTTGTTTAGACGCATCCGAATGCTGTCCGTGGTGCTGGGGGGGGCGTTATGTTTCGCTGCCTCGGTACTCCTAGGATCAGGTCTTCCCGAATCTAGTCTTTTCCCTGCGAAGGATTCCTTGGATCAGTTGGCGCAACAACTGCTCCTTGTTCGCGATGGACAGTCCCCCCATCACAACATTTCTTTGAGGCAAAACGGGATTATTCTGGCTTCCCCTTCAACCGATTGTGATTTTGTTGCATTAACTCAGGGTTTACAGGCTGTCGCTGATGCGCAATTTGATTTAAATGTTCTTCGGGCCGGCATTGATGCCGCAGAAGCACCGGCGGCGCCACCGGCCGCCGAACAAGCGCCAACCGCAGAAAGTGAGGAAGCAAAACGTCTTCGTGAAGGAGGATTGTTGCCCCCGCTCCAGCCAGCAGCCCCCACGGAACAAGATGCCGTTGAAGGTGAGACGTCAGCTTCGGTACCGGAAGGCGAACAGCCAGAAGGCCAGGCTTCCGAAGAACAAGCTCCTGGCATTGATATCTCCGCCCCGCCACCTCGCGAGGAACCTGCGCCGGACACCCGAGAATCTAATACAGCCATTGTCAGCAAAATGCAGTCTCTTGAAAATCAGCAGGAAGTTGAAGCGGGCGCTGTCGAGTCCGTACAGGCCATATCAGGGGAAGCGCCTCAAGTGCAACAATATTCTGGCGATCCCCTGCAACAACTGGTTAATGTTGACTTTCGTGAAATGGAATTGGCTAATGTGGTGGCTTTGCTTGCACATAAGGCGGGCATTAATATCATTGCGGGTGCGGATCTTACAGGCACGGTTACCGCCAATCTTAAACAAATTCCTCTTATTCAAGCCATGGAAACCGCCTTGCGCATGAATGGTCTTGGCATTGTGGAGGAGGAAGGCATCTATCGCATTGTCCCGTATGAGGAAGCTGTAACTTCACAACGCACTTCCGTTCTTGTCAACCTTAAGAATGCCAGAGCGGAAGATATAGAAAAGGTTCTTAAAGATCTTCTTCAAAATTCAAAAAATCAGAAACTTTTTACCATTACCGCGAATAAAACCACGAACGTGATTGTTATTTCCGGGCCTGAAGGGAAATTGGATACTTTCCTGAAGCTCGCACAGGATCTCGATGTTGAGCAGCCCATGTTGCCAACGGTCACGGAAGCTATCAAACTCAATTATGCTGAACCCGATCAACTTGTCCCCATGCTCGAAAAGATGCTTACCCCGGAGGTGGGAAAACTTGCCGCAGATATTCGCGCGCGGCATCTTGTCATCACCGACATTCCAGTGGTGGTTGAACAAATCCGCCAACTGGTGAAAAGCATGGACATCCCAGTGAAACAAGTAATTCTTGATACCATGGTTGTCGATGCCATTATGAGCGATGAAGCGGAAACGGGCGTGAAGTGGCTGATCAATGCCATCCAGGAAAAGAATACCCGCCAAACTGCGTTGGGCGACAAAGGGCGGGCGATTGGCTCTCTTCAGAGTTTGGCGGCAGGCGCTGCATTGGCTACGGGGAGTCCCGCCACCTCGCTTACCTACAGGCTCTTGACTAGTGATTTCGATTGGCAAGGCGCGGTGGAAGCTGAAATTCGAAATCGCAATGCCAATCTCGTGTCGAATCCGGTGTTGGTAACCGTGGAGAATAAAGAAGCCAAAATCACGATATCCCAGGAAATTCCATATACAGAACTTACCCAAACCAGTGCGGGCGGTTCGCAGACCAACACTCGTTTCAAGGATGTGGGCACGGTTTTATCGGTTACGCCCCAAGTGACTCATGACGATCATATCATTTGCATGCTGGACGCCAAGGAAAGCAGCAGAGCAGGTGAATCAACCTCCGGCGTTCCCATCGAATTTAAGCGCCAGATGAGCAGTTCCGTTCACATGAAAAGCGGCCAGACCATTTTTATTGGCGGGTTGCGCAAACGGGACAGTGACAACACGATTCGGAAAGTACCGGTGCTCGGTGATATTCCGTTAATTAATATTGCTTTTAGAAACAATAAGGGCAACTCGCAGTTTAACGAACTCATGATCTTCCTGACCTGCCGTGTATTCGATGAAGAACATCCTGAACTTACCCCGTATAAACAGAAAAAATATGACGAAGCCGTAAGCATGCCCGCAAAGGTAGATTTGCAGGGTGATTATGTCCGGGATATGATCCAGCCGCATAAAACCCGCGATCCCCTGTGGAAATGGCGCCGCGCGGAATAACCAACCAACATGGTATACTAACGCCACGGACCACGTGTCCGTGGCGTTTTATGTGATTGGATAAGTGCCAGCCGTCATGAGTTCCAGCATTCCTGTAAAAGTTCTTGTATCCGCGCAGAATATTATCATGAGTTATGGCGGACAGCCTGTGCTCAATGATGTGTCTCTGACCATCCATGAAGGTGATCGCATCGGCCTCATAGGACGCAATGGTTCCGGAAAATCCACGCTTATGCGCATTTTCGCAGGCCTTGCCGATCCGGATGCCGGACAGGTTATCCGTTCCCTAGGCACACGCATGGCCCTCTTGCCCCAGGAATCCGATCTCGATTGTGGAAAAACGGTAGGAGAAGTGCTGCGGGATGCTGCCGCCGATATCCGGTGCATGATGGATGAGTATCATCATGCCATGGAGCGTCTTGCCGCCGTTTCTGGTGAATGCTGGGAACATCGGGAACTTCAGACGCAATGCGACAGACTCCAGCATGCTCTCCACATTTCAGGGGCCTGGGATTTGGAACAAGAAATAAAAAAGATTTCCCTGTCGCTCTATCTTCCCCCGCAGGAACGCTTTCTAAATACGTTGTCCGGTGGAGAATTGCGGCGAGTCAATCTCGCTGCAAAAATCATCCAGCGCCCCGATGTTCTGCTTCTCGACGAACCCACTAACCATATTGACACTCGAAGTGTTGAATGGATCGAGGAATTCCTTGAAAACTACGATGGAAGCTGTATTCTTGTCACCCATGACCGTTATTTCCTCGACCGCATCGTTAATCGCATTGTCGAAATTGAATTCACCAAACTGCTCACTTTTCCAGGAAGCTATGAGCGATTTCTTGAATACAAGGCTGTTCTTGAAGAAACGCGGACCCGCACGGAAGAGAACCGTCAGAGCCTTATGCGCCGGGAACTCGAATGGTATAAACGCGGTCCAAAAGCACGTGGAACCAAGCAGAAAGCCCGTATCAATCGGTTTCTTTCCGTTCGCGATCAAGGTCCGCCCCCAAAACACCGCGAATTCCTCTTTGAAATCCCCGAACCCCAGCCTTTGGGGAAAAACATCCTTGAAGCTAAAGACTTGGCTTACGGATACGGAAACGAACTGCTTTTTCGAAACTTTTCCCTCATCATGCAAAAAGGAATGCGCATTGGAATCCTTGGTCCCAATGGTTGTGGCAAAACGACTCTCTTAAAAGTGCTGATGGGACAGGATGAACCCCGCCGGGGACGAATCTTTATTGGCGAAACGGTGGAATTTCTCTATGTTGACCAGGCGCATGAAGAAATCGACCCCCACAAGACGGTCATCGAATTCATCGCAGGCGGTGCGCGATGGCTTGATATCAACAAACGCCGCATTTATATTCCGGCCTACCTTGAGAAATTTCTATTTGACAAAGCGGCGGTTGACGCGCCCGTCAGTAATCTTTCCGGTGGTGAAAAAAATCGCCTTTACATGGTCAAACGACTCCTCGCCGGCGGCAATTTCCTAGTGCTCGATGAACCCACCAACGACCTCGACCTCTACACCCTCCGCGTTCTTGAAGAAACCATAGATGCCTTTGACGGATGCGCCCTGATTGTCAGTCATGACCGTTATTTCCTTAATCGCATTTGCACCCATATGCTTATCTTCGAAGAGGGCGCCCGGATCGTCCAAATTGCGGGAAACTACGACGATTATCTTCTCTACAAAGAACGCCGCGCCGCTGACGCGCTCGCCCGAAAGCCTGTCCAGCCTCCCAAACTTTCAAAAAAAGATGAATCCCCCTCCGGGCCACGCCGTCTCACCTGGAAGGAAAAACAAGAACTTGCCATGATGGAAGAAACCATTTTGGCCGCCGAAACAGAAGTTGAACGCCTCGAACGGGAAATCCTTCAGCCCGATTTCTATTCAAAAAATCATGAATACGTCCAAGAAGTTCTCCGGGCATTTCACGAAACTAAAGAAACTGTTAACATCTTATATGTGCGCTGGGATGAATTGTTGGAGATTGAAAGACAGACCGGGAAAAACCAAGTGTAGCGTATCCGCTAAAGTATAACATCTGTTATTCTCTGGATTTATGGGAGTTTTCTTAAGAGATAGGATTGAAAAGCCGCTGACTTTCATTTTTTGCACTGCTTCATTAAAATACATCTACCAGCTACAATGCCGGGGAGGTTATGAGCGCTGACAGCAACATATCGCCCATCCGGGTATTACCGGACGACGTGGTTAACAAGATCGCGGCGGGGGAGGTCGTGGAACGTCCCGCCTCCGTTGTCAAGGAACTTCTGGAGAACTCGTTGGATGCCGGTTCCACCCGCATCGTTGTTCGTGTGGTGGCCGCCGGACGCCGCCTTATCGAAGTCTTGGATAACGGCCACGGCATGTCGGAGCAAAACGCGCTGCTGGCTATCGAACGCCATGCCACCAGTAAAATTCGGAAAGCTTCCGACCTTGAGGCTGTCAAAACGCTCGGATTCCGCGGAGAAGCCCTCGCCAGCATCGCCTCTGTCTCCAAATTTGAATTGCTCACCCGCCGCGCAAAAGATGCTTCCGCTACCCGCATCCGCATTGATGGCGGCGTCCTTCGCGATGTGGCGCAGGCGGGCGCGCCCCCAGGCACCCGCATAACCGTGAACCGCCTCTATTTCAACGCGCCCGTTCGCGCGAAATTCCTCAAGGGCATCGCCACCGAACTCAGCCATTGTATTGACATCGTCCAGCGCCACGCCCTTGCAAGAGAAGGGGTGGGTTTTCAATTTTTCCACAATGATAAGATGCTTTTGGATATTCCGGAGCATGCCTCCCTCCGCGAACGCGTCGCCATTATCTGGGGCCTCAATTTTATCCACGATATGCGCGAGGTAAAAGGGGAACAGGCCGGATTCAAGCTGCACGGGATTATCGGACTGCCCAGCCTCACCCGGTCCGCGCGTTCCCATCAGTATTTTTTCATGAATACGCGTCCCGTCGTCAATCGCGCCCTTCAATATGGTTTCGAGGATGCCTACCGAGAATTGGTTACTGTCGGAAGACACCCCGTGGGTGTCATCCTGTTAGAAACCCATCCGCGCTTTGTTGATGTGAATATTCATCCCACTAAACGTGAAATCCGGTTCCGGGACGAACGTGCCGCCCGTGATGCCGTTCGCGACATCATTCGCGGATGTTTGCACAATCTCGCGCCGAAAGAACGACGCCCCGTAACCACTTTTCCCGAATCTTCCCCGCAAATTGATCTTATTGCTCCTGAACCCGTTCCAATTCCGGAAATACTTCCAGAGGCGGTTGTGCCGCCGATACACTCAGCGGTTTCGCAACCTGTGAGGCAAGCCTTGCCGGATATACCCGCATATACACCCGAAATGCCGCCGAAAAAAACGGTTTCCGGTTCTCCAAAGCAAAAAAAGTCTTCGGAAACCCAGGAGGTAGTTCCCGAAGCCTCCTACGAACGCGTGGGTGGTATTACCGATGCTCCTTTGCAGATTTTCGACTCTTATCTGGTCGTTCCTGATGAAGGGCGCCTTCTTATCATCGACCAACACGCCCTGCATGAACGCCTCAATTACGACAGCCTTTCCGCAGAGCTTCAAGACAATTCCTACGAATCGCAGAAACTCGCCGTTCCCCTGGTAATCGAAGTCGCGCCCTCCCAGGTGCGCCTGATGGAAAGCAATATCGGGCTCTTCGCCAAACTCGGCATCGAAATTGAGCCCTTTGGCGGAAATACCTTTCAAGTCACCGCCATCTGCCATCTCTACGAGGAAGGGAAAGTCGCCGATGCCATCTATCATATCCTCGACGAAGTGGGACAGGGCGACCTATTTGACCGCGATAACCTTCTCACGGACCTTTTGCGCTCCGCAACCACGGCCTGCAAAAGCTCCATCCGTGCCGGTGAACGCCTTACCCCCCAGGAACGCACCGCACTCCTCGATGGATTCCGCCGCTTGAATCCCCCCTATACCTGCCCCCATGGGCGGCCCATCATTCTGGAGATTACCCAACATCAGATGGAAAAAAGCTTCCGGAGAATCCAGTGATCCCCATTCTTGCGCTCGTCGGGCCGACCGCCTCTGGAAAAACCGCCCTCGCCATCGAATTGGCTAGACGCCTCGACACGGAAATTATCTCAGCAGACTCCATGCAGTTCTACAAAGGGATGGAAATCGGGACGGCGGCGCCTACACGGGAGGAACAGGCCCGCGCGAAACACCATTTTGTGAGTTTTCTTGATCCGGGGGAGCAAATGGCCGCAGGAGAATTTGAACGGCTCGCCCGGAAGGTTATTGCAGATCTGAACGCGCGCGGAAAGATTGCCGTTGTGGTGGGGGGATCCGGGCTCTATATCAGCGCTCTTGTGGATGGCCTATTCCAGGGGCCTAAACGCCATCCTGCGATTCGCGAACGTCTGAAAGCAGAAGCCCGGGAATGTGGAAATGCCCACCTTATGGACAGGCTCCGGCGCCTGGATCCGGATTACGCCGATTCTCTCACCAGCGAAAATGACCTCGTGAGGATTGTGCGCGCCCTCGAAGTCTATGAAATCACCGGGCAGCCCTTTTCGCGACTCCATCAGGAGCATCGAGTACAAGCCGAACCCTTGGACGCCCTATTCGTTGCCCTTGATTGGGAGCGGGAAGCTCTCTACGAGCGCATCACCCGGCGTGTTGATGAGATGGTCCAACTTGGCTGGGTGGAGGAGGTGAGCATCCTTATCGGCCATGGATATGGTCCTCATATTGATCGTCTAAAAGCGCTTGGCTACCGAGAAATCGCCGCGTATTTACGAGGAGAAAAAACCCTCGATGAAGCTGTCGAAGCTACCAAAATGCATCACCGCCGATATGCTAAGCGCCAACTTACGTGGTTCCGAGGCGATGAACGGATCCATTGGCTTCCTGCAACTCCTGGTGGCAGTGCGACTGCTTCTATTGATCAAATACTAATACTTATAAATACAAACCAACAGAAAACAATAAAAAAGCCTCGTCTTCAGCCTCGGACAGGTTCCTAAGGTCTTCAGTTTTTATTATCTATTAACAGATAATAACCGATATATAACATCATTTACCAACATTCCAAAAAGTCCCAAGGATAATCCATCCGTTACAAATCGGTACCGTGATGTTTCACAGAAATCCATACAACATCCCACTCCCGCCACCATGAGAATCGTCGCACACATGAAGCAAAGGGTAAATGGGAGGGTAAGACTTATCCGCCGTGGCGGACTCTCGGCAGGTCGTAAGAAAAAGACCATCAACAATCTCCCCATCCCATATCCCCATGCCAACACCAAGCCTGCTATCAGCAGCACATAGGGGGGATGTCCCAATCTCTCTCTTAAACTCCCCGGTACCGGAGTGCCCAAGGGCAACTTCCCATATACCCAAGAATCATAAAATCGTATGATTCCGGCAATATGCGCTTGATTCTCCGGCGAAACCGGCAATGTGCTGCTCGGCATGAAATACCGGTATGTCGAGAACAGCACTGATGTCAGGAATACGCGGGGATGATGCCGCAAGGCATGCCGGGCATCTTTTCCATAGACCTCACTGATGCCGATAAATCCCACATGGTTGTAATTTACCCCGCCCGTCGACTTATACGGCTGACTCAGTGCCGGGATGTCCCGGAAATTCTCCGGGACCTGCCCATAGGATGCCGGATAGGCATCCAGGTGCGCCCAGCGGTTAATCAGGGATAGTTCGGATAGCTCTTTGTTTTGTACCAGCCGGACCTTGTCCTCCCCCCGCATATTTCCCACCGACATGATCCATAAATTCTTTTCGGAGAAACTGCATAGATTGAATTCCCCGAACAACATGTAATTTTTAAGATACACTCCCAGAAGCAGCAGGAAGGGGATGCATCCCAGAATTACTATGCGGCGGCGATGTTGTGAAAAAACAGCCACTGTGATCCAGACCACTGCAAAATACACGAGGTGAAACATGGTCCATGTGCCGCATAGTAAAAACAACGCCCCGAAAAAGATTATAAGGGATGGGATTGAGGTTTTTTCTATCACATCGAAAAGAGCTAATGTGGCCATGATCAGTAATGCCGCGCAGGGAAGGGTATAGAAGAAGTAATGTTCCCAGAGAATGAAGGAGGGGCTGGCCATGAATGCCGTGCTAAGAAACGCTGCAAGCCGGGGATGTACCCCAAGCCGCGCCTGTAATAAAAAAGAGCCCCCATACAACAGAAAACCAAACGCCAAGAACACCAGATGGAACAGCCCCGTCCCTTCAGGCGAAATTTTCAATAGAATTCCCGCAAACAGGTTTAAGAAAGGCGGTTGTATGTGCAGATACCAAACACTTTCCACGAGCCGGGTGCTGAGCAGTTCCGGGTCCAAAAAATGCATCACGCCGTCGAGGGTGCTCCTGTCAAAGCGCACCCCCAACGCGAAATAGATCGCATGAACCCCGGCGAAGAGTACCACCAGCAGGGGCACATATCGCCAAGGGTAGTGGAACGGTTCGGACGCCGCCGATTCCGGCGCGTCGGTCATGCTTCTTCCTTTCTTTTGGCCCGCAGGCGCGCAATCATCTCACGCGCATGTAGCAGGGCCCAATCAATCTGTTCTTCGGTGATTGCTACTTCCTGAACCTTGTCTTCGTCCAGATAATACAACAAACCGTTTGACGGAGTATGTCCGGACAATGTCCGCACCGCCACTGCGTACAACAGCAACTGCCATTCATAACGCGCATGGCGCTGATCATCCATGCGTCCCGTTTTGTAATCAATAATGGTCCCGTCGGAAAGCAATACGTCGATCGTCCCGTTCACCAGCGCATCACTAAGGTTCAACAGGAAAGGCAATTCCCGCCGTATCCCCGAATCCGCCGCCAACTGTGCGTAGTGTGAATTGTTCCTGAATGTCTCCGCCGTGATCTCTAGATCGTGCAACAGCCGTTCCTGTTCCTGCCGTCCAAGCCCGGACTCTATCAACAACCCGGCAAAATTCGGTGGTGTTCCGGTCGTGAAATCCCATAATTCGAGCATGCGGTGGATCAGGCTGCCGCGTTTCATGGCGAGCCCTGCACCACGCTTCTCTAAGCGAGCCTCGGTATCTTTTTCTTCTTCTTCGTCGAACCCCGAGGCCATTTCATCCAATATCGCCGATATGGAGAAAGTGACTTGATTTTGCGCGTTCCCAGGCACTTCTGCGAGATGTTTCAGCACACGATCCTTCGGATACGTCTCAGCGGAGTGAGGGAGAGATACCTGCACTGTGGGCAATCCTTCCGGACAACGCACGGTCGCCTGCCAGCCTTTTTCTTCGATTACATACCCATTCTTTTGATGAACCACGTCATACACATCGTTGAGTTCGTCGAACCATGAGTCGTTTCCTGGATCTCCATTGCCGCTCAACACCAGATAATCCCGCGCGCGGGTCATGGCCACATACAGCGTGCGTGCGCTTTCCGCGTTTTCCTCCTCCTCAATTCGTGATTTAATGGCATCGCCCAGCGCAGGGGTGACTAATGCACCCATCGAATCGGTTACTTTTAATGCCATACCCAAACTGCGATGCACAAACAACGCGTCTTTATTGCTGCCGCGGCGTTCTTGCGACATGTCAGGCACAAACACCACCGGAAATTCCAACCCCTTTGATTTGTGGATGCTCATGAGCTTCACCGCGCCGGCCCCTTCGGGCTGCAGCACGGCTTCGCCTTCACGGATGTTTTGACTGCCCAATTCCTCAATATACCGCACAAACGACCGCAGCGATGGTGGCCGCCGATGCGTGAAATCCTGCGCCAAATCAATCAGCTTCCGCACATTGGAGGCGCGCTGAACAGGGGGAAATTGCGTCAAAGCGATTCCCTCATAGCCCGTGATTTCCAACACCTGCCTCAAGAACTCAGGGAGGGGCAAGTCCACCAATGCCCGTAATTTTTCGATTATATTTCGTGCGCGTTGCAGTGCGCCAGGTTGCGTAAAGCCATTGGGTATCTGATTGCGGGCGAATACGGCCGTTAACCTGCCCGTCATGCTGAGCCGCAACACCGATTCATCGGATAATCCGCCGATTGGACTCCGTAAATACCCCAGCACCGCTGCTTCGTCCCAGGGATCAATCAGCACCTTTAAAAGGTTCAGAACATCAATGACTTCCTGCCGTGTATAAAAACCTCCACCGGCCACAATCACGTGAGGAATGCCCGCCTGGCGTAACGCTTCTGCATACAGATGCACATTACTCATAGCGCGAAACAACAAGGCGATATCACCGAAGGAACACGTGCGCCATGCCGTTTTCTTGACATCGTACACGGTAACAGGCGCCGAATCGCCGCACATCCCGGAAATCCGTGCCGCAATATGCTGCGCTTCATCGCGCCGTTCCTCATCAGCGAGACGTTTTTCTCCCCCATGCGTGTGGTTTACCAAAAACTCCACCCGAGGCTCATTCGTTGCCTCGCGGAACGCTGCCATAGGCTGATACCGCTCCACGGCATCCAGCATCCCGGAAGTGGAAAAGAAATGATTAATGAATTCGAGTACATCGGGTACGGAACGGAAATTGCAGTCCAGCGGAAGAATAGGATTTGCCCGCTGGCGTTCCTCCTGAAACACCTCTACTTCCGCGCCGCGAAAATAATAAATCGACTGCTTTGCGTCCCCCACGATAAACAGGCTGGGCCCCCCTTCCCGGTTGCACAACAACCGTGCAATTTCCAACTGAACGCCGTCCGTGTCCTGAAATTCATCAATAAGCAGAAACTTAATATCTTTCGCGATTGTTGCGCATAGTTCTTCGTTTTCACGGAGCATTTGGAGTGTCCTGCCGATCAAATCGTCAAAATCGAAGGATTTTAAGCGTTCTTTCGCTTCCGTGAATGCCGACAAGGCAGTCTGGAATATATGATGGAAATCCACGGTGAGTTGAGCGGCCTGCGATTCCAATTCAGGTTCATAGTCACCGGGCAGGTGATTCGCGGCCAGTTTTTGTATAGTGTTTTTTAGACCACTGATTGCACTAAAGGTATGTTCGCTATCCCAATTCTTCTTATAACCCCGTTCTTTAATGGGGAGGGCAATATTTTCCAGGCAGCGTTCAATCGTGTTTGCATTATTGCTCGAAAGTAATGTTGACAATTCTTTGATTGCGATCTGCCGCCATAACTCGCGCCCATCGGACGGCTTTGTGCATAATCCGTCGAAACGATGCAATTGCCGTAGATATTTCCGGACGTCAGGAGAATTTCTGAGCGACAACAGACGCCGTTCCCGTTCGTTCTTCAAAACATCTTGCCAATGCGCCAGCAAAGACTGTGCGTCATCAAGCGGAGCATGTTGTGCGAGGCGTTGCAGCACGTTGCGCTTTGTCATCGTTGTGCTGAGCAGATTCTTCAATGGGTTAACGCCCATTTCCGAGGCCAGGCGAACCGCAGCGGAATTTTCCTCTTTAAAAAGCCGGTGCAGCGTGCCGGTGATCACTTCATCCATCAGCAGTGCGGTTTCCGCATCGGCCAGCACGGCAAAATCAGGGTCCAAGCCCAGACGCAAGGCATTTTCCCGCAACAACGCGGTGCAGAAGGAATGAATGGTGCACAACCGTGCCGTCTCCACGCGGCGTTCCAGATCGCGCCAATAATTCATCTCATGCGAAATGATGTCAGGCCGCGCAGCATTTTCCCTGAATGTCAGGCGCAGCCGATCTTTCATTTCCGCCGCCGCCTTTTCCATGAACGTAATCGCCACGATTTCGCTCAGAGTAGCTTCTTTTTGCTGAAGAATCCCGGCGATACGCTCCACAAGAATACGCGTCTTCCCGGAACCCGCCCCGGCATCCACGCAAATGCGCGGTGCGCGGGCCGTAATCGCGTCGTTCTGTTGTGGCGTAAATTCCATAACCAGCCGTCTACTCCTCCGAATCGGTCTTTGCTTCGGGAATCTTGCGTTCCAATCGAGTCTTTTCTTTCCGGCACGCGTGCTTGAATCCGCAGTACGTGCAGACATCTTCTAAAACAGGCGGGAAATTCCCCGCCCGGATACCTGAAATTGCCTGTGCAATTGAAGCCAATGCAGTTTGCCGCAGATTCTGTTGCGCGTCTTCTTTTTCAGAGCGCAGCAGCGCCTCGCATTTCGTTTTTGTTCCCGTGCTTAGATAAATCGCCTCCGCACACTGGATTGTGGGCATCAATTGATTCTCCAGGGTTTCCGCGTAAACAAATAACTGCACATTGCGACCGCTTTTTATCTCTTTAGGCTTTGGTATTGTTTTACTCTTGTAATCGATGATTCGCGCGGCATCTTCTTTGAGATCAATTCGATCGATGCGTCCGCAAAAACAGATCGGGCCCGCCGCGGTAGCCATTACATACGGATCGCCTGTGGATAATGCATCGGTTGAGGTATAGCGGCTATGTCCGAACGACACTTCAAAATGCAACGGCTTCCATTCGGCGCCGTCCTGAGTCCGGGCGATGTGAAGATACCGCAGAAGCTGCGTTTCCATGCGTTTTTGTTCCACCGCGCGCACCGCCGGAGGCGCCGTCAGGCTTTTCCAGTCATGCGTTTCGAAGGCGCGTCCCACAGCGTCCAACATAGCGTCGTCCGCTTCCTGTATAGGAATTTCCGCCACCGCACGGCCACGGTACAGCTCATGAAACATTTGCAGCGCCGCATGCAGGATGGTTCCCCGGATGCGCGGATCGAACTCCGCTTCAGGCGCTTCTGTTGATTCCAGCCCCAAAATACGCTGCGCGAAGAACGAAAAAGGACATCCCAGATACTCTTCAATCTGCGCCACGCTGAAATGATGCTCTTCGCCATACTGTTCAGCGGCTGCCCGCACAAGTTCCGAATCCTTCAACACACCGTCATATATCCCGAACGGACGCTCACTATACCGTTCGTGTTCTATCGCCGCACCCGCTTCCAGCGGCACAAGTTCCTCTTGAAAGGACTTGCGGAGCGAAGGAGCACGATGGAATGCCGTCGTAAACAAATCCCGCCGTGAAACAACCTCATCGGGTAATGGAATAAATGAATTACTCTGCGGCGATGCCTCCACCACATCGGGATTTTTCTCAAACAATTCGATAATCTCAGACAAGAACGGGCTGCGCATGCCTTCACGTCCGTTTTCTTTCATCAACCGGCAGGTTAGCGTCAAACTCGAACGCGCCGCGTCAATTCCATGATGAAACAGCAAACGTTCGCGGTTATGGTGATCTCCATGGCCTTCCAGACTGATCTGGGCGTTGTTTAACCGCACTACATCACTTTCAGAGTAAATGGCATTCAACGGCGGTGGCTGTGGAGTTTCTCCTTCGATCAACCCGCCGAAGAATACATGATCGAACGTGAGATTCCGAATCGACGACACATCGCCGCACCAAACTCCCGGCCCCTGATCCGGCCATGAAAAGGTGGTTTCCCGAAATCCTTGTTGTAAACACGCTAAAAATTCTTCCAGGGTATATTCTTCTTCAGCGTTCAGCGCGGATAAGGTTCCCAACAACCCTTGCAGTGCGTCATACGCCCGTAGTTCCGTTTCGGGCATTTCTCTCTGCCGGGCGTCCGCCACCCCAAGATCTTTCAGCATCTGCTCAAATGTACCCGCTAATTCGGGCAGCGTGGCGTGTTTGGGAAGCGCCTCCCATGCGGTATGCATGCTTTTCACGGCATCCAGACATTCATGGACAAGGGAAGCCGCGTCCGGCAATTGTGTAAGTAGCGACGCAATATCTTCCCCTTCACCTCGCGATATCCGGGCCAATAATGCTTCCAGCCGTCCAGTCCATTCGTTATAGCCCGCAATGATTTGGGCTGTTCGCGCGAGGCGGCCATACGCCAATGCGTTGGAATCATCTGACATCCATCGTGAGGTGAGCACTCCAAGAACGGCTTCCCGATCCCAAGCGTTTTTTGAATCAAACAATTGAGACAACAAAGCGCCCAATGCACTCGAATCCAAGGATGGCCGGTGCGTCATGCGGAAGGGGATGCCAAACTCGCAAAGAACCGCCCGCAAGGTATCTGCCACAGAGTCTAAATTACGAAACACAATCGCAATTCGATCCGGTGCAACACTATCATCGATTATCAGTTTCTTGACGCGCCGTCCGATGGTTTCTATTTCGTGATTGAGATCGGCGCACGGCGCCACAGTAAGGTCTGCGGCGAGTCCTGAAGGAAATTCCGGACGATTACGCCAGAAAATGGCCGAGGCGGCGTATTCGCTGTAGCGGGTGGGGGACGGGGTCTCCACCTCGATGGGGGTCACGTCAAAATACGCGCGGATACGTTTCTCGGTTGTCCTGGATACCGTATACACATCTTGCCGATCCGCGGACAGATCCAGGTTTAATCCGAATACCAATTCATCAACATGGTTTTCCAATGATTTCAGCAAACGCAATTCGGACGGCGTAAAATCGTCAAATCCGTCCATGAAAATGGCGCGAATATCCTGAAATGAAGAAGGACGCTTGGCCGCACACTGAAGCGTTGCGGCCCAATACACCCCAGGAACGTCATAACGGCCCTCCTTCAATAAAATCTCCTGATAGGCCTCATATACCGCGGCTACCAGCGTATCCATCGGAGATTTAACATCGCCTCGTGTTGTCTTTGCCTTAAACTCCTCCGGCTCGATGGCAGCCTGTTTCAATGCATCGATGACCCGCAATAAATGTGTAATTAATCCTGCGTTGTCCGGCGCAATCGCAACCCCGGGAATCTGGTTTTTCGTTGACAGGTTCTTAAGGCATCGTGTCAGAATCTGACGCCGCTCAACACGCCCCATGGTTCGTATGACAACGCCTTCTCCATTCAATATCTCGGCGGCGAAATCGGTAAACGGCCATGCCAGCCGGCCCCAGACGCCAGGCAATCCGCCCTCCAGAAGAATCTGTTCGCGCCGACGGGATGCATAGGCACGGGTGGGAACAAGCAACAACGCGTGATCAAGCTGTTCGCGGAGCTGACGATCAATCACTGAGGATCGTGCGGAGCGATTGGAACCACAATACAACCGTACCGTTGCCATCCGGCAATCCCCTGTTTAAAGTTGCTCCTCAACAAGGATTTCATACCGGTATCCCTGTTCCGTCAGGAACAACTGCCGTTTCACACTGTAATCCTGGTCACACGTCTCCCTCGATACCAGCGAGTAGAACCGTGCTATCATGTTGGAAGCTTTTTTCGGACGCAAAATGCGCCCGAGCCGCTGGGCTTCTTCCTGACGAGATCCAAATGTTCCGGAAACCTGAATCGCAACGTTCGCATCCGGCAAGTCAATCGCAAAATTCGCCACCTTTGATACGATCAACAACTTTATTTTTCCGGTTTTGAAGTCACCATACAGCTTTTGACGTTCCCGGGTTGCCGTGCGGCCTGTAATAATTGGCGCCTTGAAATGCTTGGCCAGCACCTTCAATTGATCCAAGAACTGACCGATTACCAGCACATTATCCTCTTTATGCCGGTCGATCAGCATCTCACAGAGGTGCAGTTTCGAGGGATTGGTCGATGCAATCCTGAATTTCGTCCGTTTGTCGGAAATCGCATACCGGTATCGCTCATCCTCTGGCATCCTTATCCGGATCTCTGTGCATAGCGCCTGTGCGATCCAGCCCTGCTTCTCCAATACCTTCCACGGCACGTCATATTTCTTCGGGCCGATCAGACTGAATACATCGTCCTCACGTGCGTCCTCACGAACCAGTGTGGCCGTCAACCCGAGCCGCCGCCGCGCTTGCAGTGATGCCGTGGCGCGAAACACCGGAGCGGGGAGGAGGTGGACCTCGTCATAGATAATCAGGCCCCATTGCCCCTCATCGAAAAGGTTGAAATGGATGAAGGGGCCGTCCTTGGTCTTACGGTAGGTAAGCACCTGATACGTCGCGATAGTCACCGGTTTGATCTCTTTTAGATCCCCGCTGTATTCCCCGATTTGATCTTCCGTGAGTGTTGACTTGTCCAGCAGTTCTTCTTTCCATTGCCGTAGCGCCACGGTGTTCGTTGTCAATACCAGGGTCTGGGTCTGGAGCATGTTCATGACCCCAATGGCCACGATGGTCTTGCCCGCGCCGCACGGCAGCACGATGGCCCCGCTGCCGCCACGATTGGTTCCCCCGGCATAAAAGGCGTCCATGGATTCCTTCTGATACTTCCGCATCACAAAGTCTAGGCCGCCCAGCGTTTTCGAGCGCAATTCCATTGCAAGCGGAGCGCCGTCGACGTAGCCTGCCAAATCCTCCACCGGGAAGCCTATCTTTATCAATGCGCATTTCAGGTTGCCCCGTTCGTCTGGCTTCACCAGAATCCGCTTCATCTCCTGTGAACCCAAAATGAAGGGTTGGAGGGATTTCTGGTTCAGTAACTCTGCGATCAGCATCGAATCTTCCGATTCCAGCACCAGCGGGCCATTTGCCGGTTTGTAGAGTTTCAGCCGCCCATACCGTGAAATGTTTTCCTGAATTTCGGCGAGAATATTCTGCGGCACTTCATACTTGCTGTAACGCTCCAACCCCTGAAGAATGCTCTCCGCCGTGATTCCCGCCGCCGCCGCATTCCACAGGGACAACGGTGTGATCCGGTAGGTATGGATATGTTCTGGCGACTTCACCAGTTCCGCGAACGACGCCAGGCAGTCCCGCGCATCCTCAAACGCGGGATTTTCCGTTTCCAGCAAGATGGAACGGTCCGACTGAACGATAATTGGTTTATCCGGTGCAAAAGCCATAGCGCCGCAGTCTATCAAAAAAACGTGGATTCCACAAGCAGTCCAGAAAAGGGCTATTTCGCAAATGCCTGTATTGTTTGACAAACTTGAAGCCTGAGCATTTTTTAAAATATGATTCCGCGAATGTTGTGGAATGACTTATGGGAGGGATGCAAATGTCCTACTGGGAAAGAACGACGACTCTATTCAAAGTGCTATCTCTGGTTTGCACACTGGTAATTGCATATTTTGGGATAGTAAACGATTCTGAGGCAGCATCAGAGGAAGATTATTATGCCATGGATCCTTATGTAGCGGACCGGCCTAATGTGGATTTGATTGCTCCCGGTGGCAGTACCCTTACATTTAATACTGACAGCATGACATTAAGCGCCAGTGGCTTTGGTGTAATGCCCTTTGGTACATTTTCCGATCCCCAATGGATAAAAAATATTAATGGTGTGGTGGTGTATTACTTTCGGTTTGTTCAGATCGATTCGGGAGTGAGTATCGATGTAACGGGAACCTGTCCCATTTCTATTTCCGCAGATCGCGATATGTATATCGCTTCAAGTTTTAATGTGAGTGGATCTATGCCGGGAAGATCGGGTGGTGGTGCAGGGGGGCAAGGAGGAAATGGAGGAAATGGTGATGTTGGAGGAAGTGGAGATCGGA
>ERZ795059.2101-NODE-2101-length-21113-cov-6.027685_pt1 | contig 21113 bp, 19 predicted proteins | sample MGYA00375143_ERZ795059 | MGnify/ENA primary metagenome ERZ795059 (study PRJEB30188, sample SAMN05720168) | activated sludge metagenome | isolation source: Anaerobic digester | place: USA | collected 2015-01-07 ... | reverse complement strand
TGGATTCACGGGGCGCACGGCTTGTCAGGGAGGTCGCCGGCGGCTTCCCGTCCGTCCAGGGATACGGTCTCGGAAAGGTGCTCCGCTGGATACGCACGACCGGCGGAGGGCCCTCCCTGTCAGGAAAGGACGAAATCGCCCATGTACTCCTTACGAAGCACGATTATCCCAGGGTATACGAGAAAACGTACAAGTTCCTCGGAAGCAAGGATTACTTCAATCTCAGGCTGACGGGCGAATTTGCCGCGACCCATGATTCGATCATGCTGTTCTGGGTAACGGACATTCGCGACATCAACAATGTTCATTATTCATTGCCGCTGATCAAGATACTGAATATCGACCGGGACAAACTTCCGGACCTGGTGCGGTCGATCGATACGATCGGGACCGTACGTCCTTCTGTGGCGAAAAAGCTCGGCCTGGGAACAAACGTCCGCGTTATAGGCGGATCGCCGGACCACCAGTCGGCACTCGTCGGTTCCGGGGCTGTCCGGGATTATCAGGGGCATCTCTATATCGGGACATCCTCATGGATGGAGTGCATCGTGCCTTTCAAGAAGACGGACATGATGCACAGCATTGCGTCACTGCCAACGGCGATCCCCGGCAAATACCAGTGTATCAACGAGCAGGACATTGCCGGCGGAGCGCTGACCTTCCTGCTGAACAATATAATCTTCCACAAGAGTCATTTTTACAGGGTGAGGGCGCCTCAAAACAAGTATGAGCGTCTTGATGAAACCGTGAGGAACGTTCCCGCGGGAAGCAACAAGCTCATTTTTGCACCCTGGTTAAACGGTGAGCGCACACCCATAGACAGCACGACGTTGAGAGGCGTTCTTTACAATATTTCCATGACAACCAACGCGGACCATATACTCCGGAGCGTACTTGAGGGTGTCGCATATAATACCAGATGGAGCATGCAGTACGTGGAAAAATTCATCGGACGCTCGATCGATACCATACATATCATCGGAGGAGGGGCCCAGTCTGACGCGTGGTGCAGGATATTTTCTGATGTGCTGCAGCGGAACATAAAACGGGTGCGGGACCCCATACAGGCGAATGCACGAGGCGCAGCATTAATAGCCTCGGCCGGCCTGGGCAGCATAACGTTTGACGATATCCCCGGTCTTACCGAATATGATGGCGAGTTTTCACCGGACAGTACAAATGTGCCGGTGTATGAAGGGCTGTTCAAGGAGTTTACGAATATATACCGGAAAAACCATTCAATATTCGATAGGCTGAACGCACAGTGAATGTTTTTATTTGAAGCGGCCGGAAAAAATGAATGATTTGGTCTTCAGTTCCGCATGGAAGTAGTCCTCGACAAAAAGTGAGAGATTGAATAGTACATCGAGGACTTCATCCTCGGTATAATCATCAAGATCTATGCTGGCGAACTTTCTGTCCAGGAAAAGCACGATGCAGTCCCTCATGCGGCCGGGAAGAGCCGGCAGGCGGCGTACCGAATCGGTGGAATGACGGCGGGCGCAGGGAATGCAGACAGGCCTCAGATCGATCGTATCGAGCAGAAACTGCTGGAAGTCCTGTACACCGCATGATTTACACGAATCGACGTCAGGCAGAACCCCGTGGTTCCGGAGAAGATGCAGGAGGAAAAAAAGGGATAAGTGCGCCGGGCGAGCCGTCTTCGAGAGAGCGTCGAGGCCCGCGAGAAGCAGCGTGTATATCGCAGAATCGGCACTATTGTAACCGCACGTCTTTTCAACCGATTCGAGCATGAAATATAGAAAAAATATCTTTTCGAGATTTTCAGTTATCGATGAATAATACTTCTCGATATCGCACTGGTTGACGATGAAGGAGTCCCGGTCATCGCGGTAATAATATATAATGCTTGCCACGGCACCGGGTTCGGTCGCGGCGCGGGAACGTTTTCCGCTTTTCTTCAAACCTTTAAAAACGAACTTTCTCTTGCCGAAATCGCTCGTATAAAAATTGCATGCTATATCGGATTCGCCATACACCTGCGAGGACAACGCTATTCCGGTCGACTTGAGAATTTCCATGCGGGCTATTTCTGCTTGGTTATTGATACAGTGATACGGTTTATTATGGTGCCGTTTATGTCTTTGATTGTAAATTGGAGGTTTTCGTCCCTTATGGTCTCGCCTTTTTCGGGAATCTTGCCGAATAAATCGAAAACATAACCGCCGATGGTATCTACACCTTCCTGGGATATGTCGAGATGAAGCTTCTCGTTAAATTCGGAAATGGACATTCGGGGATCGACTTCATAGGTGTTTTTACCCAGCTTGACTATCTCCGGTTCTTCCACACTGTCATATTCGTCGTTGATCTCTCCGACAATCTCCTCGAGGATGTCCTCGAGCGTAACGATACCGCTGATGCCGCCGTATTCGTCTACCACAACAGCGATATGAAGTTTACGAAGCTTGAATTCCAGCAGGAGTTCGTCAAGTGTCATGGTTTCCGGAACAAAATAGGGTTCGTGCAGGATTTTCTTCAAATGAAACGCTTTCTTCTGGGTGGCGATGAGCAGTTTAAGGAGGTCCTTGACATAGAGTATGCCGATTATATTGTCAATTGTTTCATCGTATATCGGGACCCGGGAATGTCCGGCCTTGCATAGTATTTTTACGAGAGGCTTGAGTTCGGTATTGGCATCTACGGCAAATACGTCAACTCGCGGTATCATTATATCCCGGGCATTAAGAATCGGCAGCTTGATAATACCCCGTATCATGTCCTGCCGGATGACATCTAAATTTTCATAATCGCACGATTCAAGTATGTCTTTCTCGGATTTTTTTAAAGATTTCCTGAGCTTGTGTAATAACGTGGATTTTTTTTTAGCCTGGTTGTTGTCTGAAGCGGAATTATCTGATGTCATGTGATAAAAATATCACCTTCCTGTTGTAATCTGCTGAAATTAATAAATGATTAAGAAAAACTGTCAACAGTATTTTTGAATGAAGAAATGATCCATATTCAGGAAAATGTATATATTGAGTTGAATGTATGTAAGATATGATATTTGATGATTGGCTTATGGGTATGCCACGGAGCTGATTTTTTTAAAAAATATTTCAAATTACTATAACTCTTCCAGGAAAATTGTATTTATCTGGAACGTGGCTACTAAACGTATTGGATTTTTAAAAAAATCTTTACATGAGCTGCCTGTGTAATGAATGATTAACAAAAGTAATTTAATGGAGTTGAACGGCTTTATGAGAGATTTTTACGAAAATCCCCCTGTTATATTCTCCACCGGCGGGGGAAAGCCCGGCCTCATCCAGGACACGATAAAGAATTTCAGCAAAGCCATTACAGGCGGCGCAGATGTATTGCGGACAAATGTCGGCATTACCGGCGACAAAAAAATTGTTCTTTACTCGAATGAGCTGTTCAACCATGGCATGATCGCAAAGCCGGGCATATCATCTTTTAACGAAAGTGATCTTAAAACACGGTACCGGGATATTCTTCGCAGTAAAGCCGCACCTGATTCGCGTGATGACATCGAGGGGGTGTTCCCCGGGCTGGAAGAGGCCCTGCAGGCATTTCCAGAACAGCGCTTTAATCTTCACTGCCTGGATAAAAGTCAGGCTCTCATGGAGATGCTGAAACAGGTCATAGAAAAATACAATGCCTCTGGCAGGATCCTCCTCTCTTCATTGACCGGGTATAATACCCGGTGGTGCAGGAAACACATGCCCACGGTCCATGTGGCTTTTTCGTTTTACGGCATGATCGTTTTTTACGGACTATTCAAAGCGGGAATACTCTTTTTGCGGAAGAATTTCAGGGCACTGACGCTGATTATCCCCGAAATGATCGGTGCTTCTTATTTTGCCAACTCAGGCCTTATCAAGCAGGCTCATGAGCGCGGAATACGCGTTTACGTTAATCCTGTCGATACCGGGAAACTGGCGCGAGAAATCATGCATGCAGGCGCTGACGGTGTGGTTACGAATGATATATTATCAGTCAAGCCTGCATTAAAAAACTGATTCATGGATTATTTGAGCTTATATGATTCATTTTTAAATTCAGGAATGAATGCGCGTGAAGATCCGGCATCCTCAGGACCTCTCGTTATTCAATCATGATTGTTTGAACCATATATTTCATTTCCATGATACCTGTTAATCATATTAAGATGATATCTTTCTACTAAATTCTTGACATAATCGAACAGGTTCATTTTATATACTCTGTCAATATTTGAGCCATTACCCGGAGACACATATGAAGAAAAAAGTGCTTCTGATAAATCCGCCCTATCCAATGGAAGAATCTCCTTCGCCACCTTTCGGCATCATGTCACTAGCCGCCTATCTCCTGGATAACGGATTTGATGTAAGGGTAGAAGATTATATCGTAAACCCGTATTCGAGGGAGAGGGCCGCGTCGGTTGTTCATGATTACCGTCCGGATGTAATAGGCTCCACCGGCGTTACCATGAACATCAACACGGCATTGCGGATATTGGAAGACTATCACGAAGAATCGCCCGGTTGCTCCATCCTGATCGGGGGGCCGCACGTTTCTTTTGATGCCCAGAACATACTCTCCGGGAATCAATTTATTGATTTCGTCATCAGGGGCGAGGGAGAGCTGACCACGGTTGAGCTCCTCGAAAACCTCGGGAAGCCCGAGAAATACGGAGCGATTCGCGGTCTATCGTTCCGCGATGGGAACGAAATCATCCATGGCGAATGGCGCGAATTCATCCAGGATATTAATATACTCCCTCTGCCTGCACGTCACCTGATACAACTCAGCAAGTACAAGGCGCTCGGCCTGCCCATAAACATGATTACCTCGCGTGGATGCCCTTTTGAGTGTATTTTCTGCGTCGGATCGAGAATGGTGGGACGTCGCGTCAGGTACTTCGATACAAAGCGGGTCGTAGACGAATTCGAGATGCTTGCCGGCATGGGCTTCCGGCAGATAAATATCGTTGATGACCTGTTCACTTCGAACAAGAAGCGGTGCACGGAAATATGCGAAGAGATAATCAGCCGCGGCATAAAACACCCATGGACGGCATTTGCGCGGGTCGATACTGTAACGAAGGAACTCCTTGATGTCATGAAAGCCTCCGGCTGCACGACGCTCTGCTTCGGGATAGAAAGCGGCAACCAGGAGATTCTGGACCGGGTCAAAAAGAAAACCACGCTCGATAAAATTGAAAAGGCGATCCGCGTATGCAATGAGGCCGGTATTCTGCCGATGGCATCGTACATCATGGGCCTGCCAGGCGAAAGTCCGGATACGGTGAGGGAAACCATGGAATTTGCACGCAAGCTCTGCAACAGTTACGGTTTCCATATCCTCGCCCCGTTCCCCGGAACCGAAGTCCGGGAGAAGGCGGAGGAGTACGGGATGAAGATCCTCACGAGCGACTGGGACCAGTACGACGCCAACAGGTCGGTATGCGAGTCTAAATACCTGCCGCATGAAGAGGTCGACCGTATCGTGACAGAGTTTAACGGGCTCGTCAACGAGATGATAATCGGCATACTCAAAAAATTTGACAGGGGCGAAAAGTTATCCGATGAAAATGTCGAGATGGCAAAAAGCATAATATCACTCGACTTCAACCAGCGCATGATGGATCTCCAAATCGTCGAGAGTTATGCCGGACATGAAACCAATGGAAAGGGATATCGGCCCTTCATAGAGTTCGTTGCTTTGAAATCCGGGCTTAACGAAGATCTTGTGAAAGATGAGATAGACCGCCTTTTTAACATGGGATGCCTGGCCATTAATAAGAACGGTAACAGGGAAATGATTGCATGGACATGAGTGCTTGCCGTTTGGACCACTCCTTTCATGCAGTATCACATGAGATTATGCAACAGGCCTCAACGTCCGTTTCATCCATGATCTGCAATGACAGATAACCAACAAACCGCAGTTGTCAATATTCTTACGGCATATTTCTTTTCAGGTATCCGGATGAATGATGACATCCTCTCGTTCGCCCGCTCAGCCCTGAATGTTACGACGCCGGATGAATTGATGTCACTCGTGCTGGATGAAGATGAATATGGAGGAGGGATCGTTGACCTGCTGTTCTCTCCTGAAAACGGAATAAGGACTGAAATTGAGCAGGTCATTCCGCCCGCGGGGATACCAATCGAATATCATAAGTATATCAATTCAAGCGTTGCCGAACGTATCCATTCAGTGAGCTTGCACCTTCCCGGTGACGATGACCCGGTCGTGATAAATCTTTCCGAACAAATGATTTGCCGATTCGTGAAGAAACTGCATCTTGAAAAAAATCTGGAATATATGGGTATACCGTTCCCGGATAACCCGGTAAAACCGGGGATGTTCATCCGTGCCAGAGTGATGCTCAGATCCGGAGTTTTTACGTCAACACCGCTGCGGGAACATTTTTTAGGGAAGCTGTTCACGTCGCTCATGCGGCACGATGAGATCGGGGAACAACTTGTCATTGATTGTCTTGATTTCATCATACGGCTTTTCAGGGGCCGTGGCGAGGATATTGATGTTAACACGCTTTTATCAGATAAGATAAACATTAATCGGTCTATAATCGAAAGAAAAAAATATTTTATCGAATACAGCCGCACCAGTAGCATGGAATACCTCATGTCTCAAAAAATATATGATCCTCCCGAAAGCATGAACTCTCTCATGCGTGATATCATTCTCGCGAACATCATAAATTATGTTGTTTCAGAAAATACTGATGCGCTGGTACAAGGCGTGAAACGTGATGATGGAATACTTAACCGTGAGGGCCTCGATGAAATGATACGGCTTCTCGGTTCAATTGAGTCCTGATTCTATGACCTGGCGCACCTTCACCATGAGTAATTCCTTGTTCTCGTATGTGTATCCATCAATCGGGACAGGCTCATGAATGATGATATGAATGGTGCCGGGCGTGAATTTGGTGCTGTCTTTCGGCAGGAGGAGCCTGCTTCCGTTTATGGTAATGGGAAGCACCGGTATCCCGGTCTGGAGTGACATGACGAAACCGCCTTTCTTGAATGGCAGCAGCTTCCCGTCAGGGCTCCGCGTGCCTTCTGGAAAAAAGACAACGGAAGCACCCGTGCTGAATTTATCCTTCAGAACCTGAAGCTCCTCGTGGGATTTGTCAGGATTATGCCGGTCGATGAAAATGTGACCCATACGCTCGCAGCCGAGGCCAAATATCGGAACCTTGCGGAGTTCCTTTTTCATTACCCATCTCAGCTGGAGGGGAAGATAACCGATAAGCGACCATACGTCAAACTGGCTCTGGTGGTTGGACATTATGATATAGGATGAACCTTTACGTATGTGCTCGATACCAGTAATATTGATTTTCGCACCGACGAAAAACAGATTCATCCTCGACCAGAATTTTCCAATATAATGCACGAAATTACCGGTGGGATCTGCGATCGATGTTATAATCACGAGTATGCCAAGTACGGCCGTATTGATGCCGAGAAAAGCCACATAGATTGGACGGTACAGTGCCAAAAGTATATCCGTCAGCATTTTATGTATCCTGAATAATTATAATGATAAATCGCCCGTGCAGAGGACCGGAGTATACTATTGGTGAGTGGATGACAAAAGATCAAGAAGAATTTTATTTATGGTACGTACGATGTGTTTAAAGTTAAATCCTGACACCCATCATGGCATAATATCTCAAGCCCATGAATATCTCGTCCCTGTAAAATATTGTTGTGAAATCAGCTCCGAGATTAAGGCTCAACGTGAACAGGAAATTTATTTCCATCGATACGCCAACCTTGGCATAGGGATCGATTGACATGATCTTTCCGGACTGGTAGGGGATCGGTATTCCAGTTCTGATATTATACTTGGTGAAGCTCTGGTACGAATAAGCGGCTCCACCTCCGAACCGGACATAAAAATTGAGAGGGATCTTCATCTGTGTCTTAAAAAACAGATTCAGACCGCCCGTGATCTGCATCACTGATGATTGGAATAGAAGATTATGCTTGTCGTCATAGCGGCAGTAGCTTCCGTCAAGCTCTATGCCCATGTATCTGACCGCATTTTTAGGATCGATATATTTTGAATTGCCGAAGTGGAATCCGATTGTTCCGAAGACGGGCATGTACTTGAAATTGAATCCTGAATCCTTATACTTGCCGCTCCAGTTCGGGAGAAGCATGCTATATCCGATACCGCCGTTTATTTTTAACCCGAGCTTGGCGGCGTGATCATTCGTAAAGAAGCGTGATTTGACGGATTTCCTGATTTCAATCGAATCCCAATCCGTCCAGAAACTGAGCTTTTCAAACTTGTTGATTGCACCGATACGTATCTGGTATTTCCCCGGAGGAAGTATAAAATCCACGTAGTTCGTATCGACGGTTTTATCCAACAGGACGGTTCCGGCTTCATCTTTCATCTGAACGGTAAATTTGATGATGCCCTCAACGTTTTCCCACCGAATGCGAAGTGGCTTTTCTTTTTTTTCCTCGGCGAACGCACCGTTTAACCCAAAGGAGATTATGCAAAGTGTGGCGAGCAGCGTGGCTGACATCATCTTAACATTTCGTGCCATATGGTTACTCTGATATAATAGTATTGGGTGCGTCAAACTTAAAATCATCCGTTATGCCGAGTGATATATTAAAATGTATTTTGATCTCGTCACTTTTCCTTCTGACCCTGTTACCGCCTCTTTCAATCTCCAGTGCCTGGAGCGTCCAGATGAATCGTCCCACATCAAGTTTTTTAAGATCGCCGAATTTATAAAAAAGATTTCTTGTCTCCAGCGTGGCGACAGACTGTTGGATGCCTCCCTTGACCTGGTAGAGGCCGATCCGATAAAGGGTTGCACCGGGTACCCTGGTCCAGTAAAAATCAAGCGTGTCCCTTTTTAACATGTCGACTGTTACGCCTGCCTTGGGCGATAGGGCTACTGGGAGCTGAAGCGTGCTCATAAGTTCGAATGAAAAAACCGGACTGGACATCATTTCGGTGCCTTTATCATCTACCTGACGGACTCTCCAAAAGTGCAACCCTTCTTTGAGGGATACCTTCGAAGAAAGGTCCTGCACCGTTAATTCCTTGCTTATCGAGGTGAATCCGCGGTCATTTGCGATCTGAAGAACGTATTTTCCTTCCAGTTCGGTCTTGGACCAGGAAAAGTCAATGTCAGATACGGTCTCATTGTCTTTCATCACCAGTCCGGCTTTGTCCCGCGGTTCTATGAGGGAAATGCCGCCTTCTCGTGCGATCCGAAACCGCCGTACGGGAGAAGAGTCGGTCATTGACCCGTCCGCCATTACACCGCGCAGGCTCCAATAATAATCTCCGTCACTCAATTGTTCTGTAAACCTGATAGCATTACCGCCGATGCTTTTCTTGAAAACGGTCTGGGTAAATCCCCTGTCCTTCGAGATGATTATCTGCGTTTCAGGTATGGAGTTGTCCTTTGTCCATGTGAAATTCACACCCTGCTGGGTTACCGTTAGCGGGTGGATCGATTTATTTTCCCCCGGGGCGATGGGTTGGGGCGGCTCAAGCTTGTCAGTCCGGGAGACCTGGAATTTATAGATCGGCGATTCGGCGCTTGTATTGATTAAATCGCTTTCATTGATTGTAGAGACTTTCCAGTAATACTCCCCCTGGCCGAGACTGTTGACCGAAATCTTGTTGCCGACCACCAAAGACTTGATGACCGGTGAAGACATGGTGGGCGAGGACGAGATTAACAGAGTATAACGGGATACAGACTCGCTGCGCGACCACATGAAATTGATCATTGGATTAGAATCATGAAATTTTATAACCGAGTTGTTGGAAGGCGTGATCAGCTGTACGGGCGTACTTGATGATATCGAAAACTTGCGTGTTTCACTCGATTCCACCTTCTTCGTGGCGTTGTTTACCGCAGTAACACGCCAGTAATAAATACCATCAGAAAATAATTCCGTTGCTGCCGAGCCGGGTACCTTTCTTTTAATAAACGGATCTGAAACGGTGGGGTTTGCGGCAATTTCCAGATACGAGGTGTAATCACCGGCCGGACGTTCCCATGAGAAATTGACCGATGATTTTAGCCCCTGTGCAGCATATGCCCGGTTATTTTCGGGGGCAATGAGTTTTATTGTAAGGTCATAGAGGCGTATGGTGTCTTTACCTGCCAGGATGTTCTGGTTCTCGTTGACGATCTTTTCCTGGTCCCCGGTTTTCAGCCTTGCCCTGCCGCGATTGACCGTCAGCTGGAACTGGTTGTCCTTGTCCTGGGACAGACTGACATCGGAATCCTTGAGGGATATTTTTGAATCTCCTGATGCGATCGTGACCACCTTGTCGCCGGCATTCTTGCCTGTCTGTTTCGCATTTATGGTGCCCTGGATGAACTGGATGTCGACTTCTTTATCAGAATATGCCAGTAGGATCATGCTGTTTTCGTTCAGGGTGATGGTTGTACCGTCCTTAAGTCGAATGACGGCCTCAGCGCTCTCACCGGTGCGAATTGTGTCGTAGTTGTAAAGGTCGGAGTCCTTGAAAATCTCGTCCCACACGACCTGCGCGGTATATTTTCGTTCAGCCAGGTTGGATTTTGAAACAAGCTTGCCAATCAGCTCGGTGCTGCCTGCGCCTGCATGTCTGTTGATATTATAATAGAGCAGGGTCCCGAGAACGGCAAGAATCGTTATGCCGGAGAGGGCCGCGATAACGTCACTTTTCGATAATCTCATACTTTTCTTCACCGCGATCGATCATTTGCCTGATGGCTTCTTCCGAGAGGTTCTTGCTGAATTCGAAACCCATCAGCTGCTGCAAATCCTTTACTGATTTCGGCCTGGTCGGATCGTCGGCGCGGCCCAAAACCGCATAGACTTTCTGGGGCTCCATCTTCCCCTTGACCTTGATCTCCTGCATTTTCTCCACGGCAAAAATGCCTTGTACCAGATTATACGAGTCATCGCTGATAAGAATATCGGTACCGAAGGGTTTGTTGAGCGCCTCGAGACGGGATGCGAGGTTAACTGCATCGCCGATGACCGTGTATTCCATGCGGTTCTCAGACCCGATCTGGCCGGCGAGGACGTTGCCGGTGTTGATACCGCACCCTATCTGGATGATCGGCTTTTTGGGGCCGCCGCGGTCCTTATTGAAAATAATCAGCTCCCTGCGCATATCCAGGGCGCTGTTTATCGCGTTCTCCGTGTCGTTGCCCTTGGAAATCGGGGTGCCCCATACAGCCATGATCGCGTCGCCAATAAACTTGTCCACGATTCCGTTGGTTCCCTCTACGCAGGCGACCATCTTGGTCATGTACTTATTAAGGAATTCAACGACCTCTTCAGGTTCAAGCTTCTCCGATATTGAGGTAAAAGCGCGTATATCGGAGAAGAGTATTGCAACCGTTTTACGCTCGCCGCCGAGACGGAGCTCGTCACGGAGAGCGGCTTCGGCGATTTCCTTGTTGACGAACTTGCCGAAAGCGTTCTTGATCTTTTCGCGCTCTTCAAGTCCTTTGCCCATTTCGATAAACGTGCTGGTAAGCTGTCCGATCTCATCGCGCGACGTGGGTATGATGTCAACCCGGTATTCGCCTTCAATGATCTTTTTAGTGGCCCCGACCAGCCGTACGATCGGTGTTGTTATCGTCTTCCCGAAGAAGAATATGATGAGTATAGCGGCAGTCAGGACCATGCCGAGGATGATAATGTTCCGCGTCTGTATATCATCAACTGCCTGGAACGCGTCCTTTTCATTTGCGGTGGCGATAATGCCGAAGCCGCCAGCGTCGATTTTCTTGAATGATCCGAGGTAAAATACACCGGCGTCGTCATTATAGCGGCTCTGGCCATTGTCCATCTTGCTCTTCATCATCATGCTGCATATGGGGAGCGTCGCAATGTTGGATCCGGTTTTTACCGTATTGAGGTCGGGGTGAACGATGATATCTCCCTTGTAGTTTACCATAAATATGCGGGTAATGCCTGTAGTCTGGAAGGTTTTCATCAGGTTGTCGAGCCGGATATAGCTGACAATGATGGTTTTAACCACTCCATTCTCATCCTTTTCATGCGGGAAGCAAATGGCGAATGTCGGGTTATTGAGATACGAGGAAACGTTGCTGATAATGTGCTCGCCGGCGAAGGAGAGGGCGTAGTTCTTGTCCTGCGCCTCGTTTATGGTCATGATGTCCTTTTCGGTTATCAGGAACTTGTTCATAAGCGGCTTGTTGTAAAAGCTTTTGACAAATTCAAGCTTGGCGTTCTTGGCGTTCTGCCTGATGATGCCGGCAAACAGGACTTCCTTGTCACCCGACGCAAGAAGGTTTTCGTAACCGGTCAATGATTCATTCTTTTCCTTGAGCATGACTGCGGAGGTGAGCTGGTATTTCTCGATCTCCGTTTTCATTTTCATGGCTATAACTTCGGATATCTGGAGATTGCTCTCCTGTATGCGGACTTTGTTGTCCTTCTTGAAATAAAAGGTGGCAAGGAAGATCATGCCGGTGAGCGAGGCCATGATTATGATAGATATGATCGAGATCAGCTTGAAGCGTATGGAGCGGTAAAACGGACCGCTGCGCATGTCGGCGGCGTTGATCTTCGCGTATTTAGCCCGTTCTGCTTTTGAAATCTCGGGCAGAGCGGATGTCCGGGATGATTTTTTTGTACCGGACACTTTGGCTGCGGGGGGGGCCTCCACGATCCTTCCCGCAGGCGCAGCCGGTTGCGGCGCGGATGGAGCCATATAAGCCGCAGCGGGAGGACCGGCAGAGAAGGCGGCCTGGCTCCCCGACGGGGCACCTGTGCCGGCCGAGTCCGATCGATTGATGCGAATGGCATTTCTAACCGTTGTCCCCTCGTTGCCCGGTTTTGTTTGCAGCGCGTGAAGCATGTTGAGTACATGACGATACTGCTGAAGCTCAGGTGCGCCCTTCTTGATCCTCGAAACCGCCTCAATCGCCTCATCAACGCTTGAACCGTTATAAATATGCAAACTGGCAATCATTGCAAGAGCGAATCTGCTTCGATACGAAAGAATCAGACACCCGCCGCGATTGAGCGCCAGCTGAAGGTCGCGTACTGCCGATTTAAGCGAATCAATATGCTTCTCTTCAGGCGAATCAAAATAGAAACTCATGACCTGCATGCCGGCTTTTTTCAAGATCTGTATCAGTACGAGATATGCCTGAGGGTCGACCGGTTCGGAGGAAATGATAAATGCCGTCGTAAGGCCGTTTTGCTTGAGAAGCTTCAATCTGTCCTTTGAGAATATCTCCGGGATTTCAAATTGGGTTAAAGAATCCGGGAGAACCTCGAGGAAAAGTTTGTTTGTGATTTTCACATTTTGGTTCATGGCAATTGTCTTACAAATATGGTTTATTGTTTTTTATACTAATACTTTTTCAGTTGTAATCCAAAATTAATTGAAATTAAATATCTAAAAATTATATAATGTATATATAAATTAATGCTATATAATTTTCAAGTATAATATTAATTTATATTAATATAATCGGCTAAATAACTCCATTACTATTCAATTATAGTACAAGATAAGTCCCCGATTAACGGGGCTTCCCGGAATATATTCTGAAACATATTCAATTAAAGTGTCTTCAGTATCTCCTGAAAAAATTTCAGTCAAGGTTAAAGTTACTATATTTTCTGAATATGTTTTCATGCCAGAAGTTGTCAAGAATATGGCACGCAATACCACGAGCGCATAAAAGAGACTGAAAGCGCCCAGTATGCTCATGACCGCAGATGAAAAGTATATTCGAATCGATATCCCTGGAAATTCTGTCAAACCAGAAGGATTCCCGGAGATGCCAGTATGTTTTGGAAACGGCCGAAGCTTCCTCCCTCAAACGCGCCCTGAGGGAGTCATCAAGAATGAACGCGCTTTCGATACCGCGATCTTTTTTTATTCGATCCAGGATCTCGGCGAAGAAGGGTATCCCCATTTTTCTCATATCCTCTTCTTCCGGATCGCAGAACCTGTGAGGAATATGAAGCAGCTCAGCCGCCTCTCGTGCGGTATCTTTCGTTGCCTGGTAAACCTCATTGAGCGCCTCGCTGCTGAACTCCTCGGCTATAAGGTCTATCCGGCAGGCACGTGCAATCATAACAAGGTATCCCCTGAATTCTTCCCTCAATTGTTCCGGGACGGGGCCGTTGTATTGTACGAGGTGGTCGACACCAATGATATAAACCATAACCTGCTTCTTCGGTTATTTTCTGAAGATGCCTTTCCTGATGGTGAGCAGGAGTGACGGCTTTGGGGCGTCCGGTACGGAGAAATGCCTCCTCTCGATATTGAGCTTTCTGAATAGCATGTAGGCGGCCAGTATCGAGTTGCTCATGAACCAGTAATTGAACCCGGCTCCCAGGGCGGCGCCGATGATCGGGATTGCCTGCCCGAGTTTTCTGCTGCTGATGTTCTTTGCTATCTGGCCGGGCAAAGAGCGGGATGATTTCTTTAAAATCTCAATCATCAGAGCGGTCTTGGTCCTCTCTGCCAGCTTTCCATAGGCGGCCTTTCCTGCCAGCGCGGCTGCGGCTATGTGCATGTCGGCCAGCACCGAGGATTTGACTGCCACGCTGAACCCGCTGCCGGCATGAATGATACCCATTATCACCGGTAGCATGTCCGGGTCCTGCATGTTGAAGCCGTAGCAGCTGCCAATCTGCTGAATGGAGCGGAAACTGATGCCGAAAAGTGCGGGAATATCAGCAGCAATGAGGGCGAGCCCTCCCAGACCGCAACCGGCGCCCTCCAGCGCGGCAATGATCTTATTTGCAGTAAAATACTCACGCGCCAGTTCGTCCAGTTTTTCGATATCGCAGTCACCAAGGTCATGAATGGAAGTAACATCCAATCCTGCTTTGCGGGCCTTCTTGAGAATGCTGTTTTCTGTATATGTCCAGTAGCTGATATCCTTCAACATATGCATGAAACCGGTGACGGCTTTCCCGATAATGATTCTTGTGCTGCCGGGAACGTTTTCAATCATCATCGATATGGGTTTGCCTATCAAGTCCAGTGCTTGAATAACCATCCCGGGTTTTGCTTCTTCCCATTCACGGATTTCATCCAGGACCTTTAATTCATAGCCGGTATAATTCATAGAACCTGTTATTTACATATAAAAATTATTGTACATGAAAAACAATTCGCTAAAGTTCTCAATCCATATGATTATCAGAATATAGTAACTATAAAACAAGAAAATATATATGAAATATTTATTTTTTAAAACAAAAAAAATATTGAAAAAGTCAGGCATGGTATGAATATAAATGTCAAACTGTATTTTCATCACACTTCTACCGGCAGTGAACTATATCGTACCTAAAGATGGGCAACCTGTAATAATATACAGGAATATTCGGAGCGTATTGGCGTTAAAAGTCCCGGGTTGTTCGTTGCACAGAAGGGATGGCTCTTATACGTATTATTTAAGGAAGTCATCGAGTATATGACATTAGAAGAAGCGGTCATCCATAACAAAAAGATCAAGATACTCGCATATTCCGTAAGCGATAATGTCGAGTCGCGTATGAAGGAAGTCCTCGGTCTAATATTCGCCAAGTACAAAAGGACCGACATGATACCCCCTGTATATACCTGCGTCAAAGAGCTGCTGGTAAATGCAGTAAAAGCCAATTTCAAAACGATCTACTTTGAAGGCTACTCCTCAAAAAACAGCTCGGAGAGCATTATCGATTACGAAATGGCTCTCAAGCTGTTCAAGCTCGAATTGAGCCGAGAAAATGCGCTGTACATGGAAAAACTTGCCAGAAAATTCGACATGAAGGCCGAGGTTCTCATCCATACCAACAGTGATAATCTGTATATACGGGTGACGAACCCGGTAGAAATGACCGAGCGCGAGAAAAACAACATCAAAACCAAGCTTTTATGCGCGCGACAATACAACGATATCGCTGAATATTTTGAAAACAATGATTCCGACACAGAGTCTTCCGATGAAGGGGCCGGGCTCGGGATCATACTCATATCCATGATGCTGAAGAACATGGGTGTTAGCGACAGGGATTTCAAGATTTCATCCGAAAACAGCAAGACCATAGCACAGCTGGTTATCCCGCTCAGTTGTCCTGAGTAACAATCGTGTATACAAATTAATACAATATCCCCGGTTATACCTGATGACTGGTTACCGATGAATCCCCCCTGCCTGCGTAATAGGCAAAAAATACATTTTTTAAATTTTTTTTCTTGTCATATTTATTGCAGAATAATTTATGAAAGCGATTATTTTTGTTTGCCGTTTCATGGATGCAGTCAGGGTGTCTGCAATCCGGAAACCACGGACGAACGGAGAAAAGCCGGTTGGTATAAAAATCGATTATTAATCATGAAAAATAAAAAAATTCTTGTATTTTTCGTGAGACATAATATTATACATCATAAATTTTGGCAGAGAAGGGCGCGGATGGTACCAAGCAAAATTTTCCTTACAAAGGGTGTCGGTGTTCATAAAAACAAATTATCATCTTTCGAGCTGGCTCTTAGAAATGCCGGCATTGAAAAGTGCAACCTCGTATATGTATCGAGTATTCTTCCGCCCAAGTGCAAGATCCTCTCAAAACAGGAAGGCGTCAAGCTCCTCCGCCCCGGCCAGATCACCTATTGCGTCATGGCACGGAATGAAACCAACGAGCCGAACAGGCTCGTGTCCGCAGCGATCGGTATTGCAATGCCACGCGACCAGGAAAACTACGGTTACCTTTCAGAGCATCACTCGTATGGCGAGATTGCAAAGCTTTCCGGCGATTTCGCTGAAGATCTGGCTGCGACAATGCTTGCATCAACTCTCGGCCTTCCGTTTGATTCAGACCAGGCGTGGGACGAACGCAAACAGGTATACCGTGCAAGCGGTCATATATTCAAGACGCGCAACATCTCTCAATCGGCAGAGGGAAACAAGAACGGGCTCTGGACAACGGTTATCGCCGCTGCCGTCCTCCTGATAGAAGAATGCTGAAAAACCCGCCCGCATGACAGAATGCCGTGCGGCAAGATGGCGTGGCTAGAACAGGCTTCCTACCGCATTTTTGCCCCTGTCTTTAATCTGGAACATGGCCTTGTCGGCTACAGAAAGAAGCCGCGTGAGGTTTGTTGCGTCCTCCGGATAGGCGGCAACGCCGAAGCTGGCGCTTATGTGGACATTAATTCCCTTGTTGGAGAGATATACCGTTTTATTCATCAGTGAGCGTAATTCTTCAGCCTTTTTCAATCCCAATTCTTTATTGTATCCTGGCAGCACAATGACGAATTCATCCCCTCCGTAACTGACGCCGAACTCCGGCTCCCGTAATGAATCCTTGATCGAGGCAGCCACTTCCTGTATGGCCTGGCTGCCATTCAGGTGGCCGTACGCGTCAACGACCTTTTTGAAGTTATCAAGGTCCATGAATATAAGGGAGAAGTGGGAGTCCTGGTTCTTTGATGCATCGAATATTTTCGCGAGGGCCTGGTACAGGTAGCGGGTATTATAAAGGCCCGTCAGGTTGTCTTTTATTGCAAGCGACTGTATCTCGTTATATCGCCTGGTGTTTTCGACCGCAATTGCGGCATAATCAGCTATGAACATGAGGAGCGAGAGAGCTTTTTTTGATGTTTTGTAGGGATTGATCGCTTCAATAACACCGACCGTTTCGTTCCTGTATACAAGAGGCACGCACATGACGGATTTTGTAATCGTACCGGACATGAGGTCGATCTTGTCATTGAAATACTTGCAAACTTTAACATCCTCCACCACCATCGGTTTGCGGGTAAGCGCAACCTGTCCGGCTATACCGTTCCCTAACTTGATCCGCACATTTTTTACTTCCTCCATGTTCAGGTCTACGCTCAACATGAACCTCAGCTCATCGGTGTCCCTGTCAAGCAAAAGAAGCGACCAGATATCGGCCGGTATCATGACCGAAAGCTTCCTGAGAATCGTCCCGAAAAGCATGTTCTGATCCAGTTCGGAGGTAAGTACCTTGCCGAGCTCAATGCAGGAGCGCATTTCCTTGCGCGATAGGTGCTGTTCGCCGTACATTAAAAAAATCCTCTCATTCTCGTATAAATTGGGCCGAAAATGATGTTTTTTTTACAAGAACTTTTTTATTCCGGGCTATAGAAACACGTTCTGAAAAGTAATTTTACGAAGGATCGCGAACCGGGATGAATTTGACCAGTATTAATCCGGCAAACAAACCGGTTATAAAGCCCGCGGCATGCGACAGGTAGCTTACCTGCGGCTCGAACGACGTGGGGAACATCATTATCAGGGCAAAGCCCGCGGCCCTGAATATACGTGCGGGTAGAGAGTAGTAGGTGTCGTTATGTATATAAAAGACCAGCCACAGTGAGACCATTCCGTAGGCCATTCCCGAGGCGCCCACCAGCTTTGTGCCGGGTGCATAAAAAAACACCGTCATGGCATTGGTTATCATTCCGATTGCAATCGATGTGAAGGGGAACGCCCGCAGGCCGAAATAGGCCTTCAGCATCCATCCGAACACAAAAAATATAAGTGCGTTGGAAACAAGGTGTGAAAAGTCGGAATGAGTGAATAGTGCGGTAACAAGCCGCCAGTATTCACGGTCCTTGAATATTGAATTGCCGCTTATCCATAGGTATTCCCTCTCAGGGTATCCACCGTATATGACGGTCGCAGCGTAGAAGAGCATTAAAAGGATAATTGCAGGAATACAATGAATGGGGGAAGGGAAAATAGACAACGGTCCTCGCGGCCGCTCCGGTTCATCGGCAAAGTCATCTTCCCCGGGTACATAGTCTTCATCCTCGTATGATCCGTTCCCGCCTTTCCCGGGCTTATGCGGATTCTCCTGTCCGGTGCTCATCGCGCGCCTCCGATACGGTTACAGTTACCTGTTTATGTAATCTTCCCGAATAGGGTTCCACGCGTCCACGGCAACGGTAGGCTCGGACAGCACCCTCCCGCTGTGAATTACATTCGGTGGCACCACCGCGACATCTCCCTGCCTCATGACACGCGAGGTGCCGTCAATGGTAAGCTCTAGTGCTCCTTTCACAACCATGCTTATCTGCTCATGGGGGTGCTGATGCTCGGGCAGGATCGAGCCCGGTTCCATCTCGACCCATGTAAGCATCACGTTTTGAAGGTGGACTTCCTTGAAAATAAATCCCGCGAGGGGGCTTTTCCCGGTCATTGTTTTAAAATCAGAGAAGTGTTTCACTGTTTTTCTCCATATAGTATTAGCTGTATGTACTGTCGTAATCATGATATAATCATGATTTATCGCATGAAAGACTGCCTGCGCCGTTTGTAAAGCCGGAAATGAGCGCGTAATAATATATCCCGTTTTTTTTCATGAAACCCCAGGCTGGATGATTTGACAAATACAAATTGTATAATAATTATTGTTTCTATGAATTCAAAAGTCAGGCAGCTGGGGGATCTCGCCGAACAGGTGGCCGCATGCAAAAAATGCAGGCTCGCCGCCACCAGGTGCCTTGCAGTGTTCGGCGAGGGGGACCCGGATACCAGGGTCATGTTCATCGGCGAGGGGCCCGGTGCCAGGGAAGACCAGACCGGCAGGCCGTTCGTCGGCCGCGCGGGCGAGCTGCTGACGAGGATAATCGAGCTTGGCATGGGAATACCTCGAAGCGATGTTTATATTGCCAATATAGTCAAATGCCGTCCTACAATCGACGAGAAGATGCAACGGGACCGTCCTCCGGACCCGGACGAAGTAGCGGCATGCTCGCCCTATCTCCTGAAACAGATTGAAATCATACGGCCATCTGTGATCGTGGCTCTCGGAAGTCCTTCGGCCAAGTTCCTGTTGAAAACCGGTACCGGCATAACCAGGTTGCGGGGGACATGGGGGGAGTTCTGCGGCATCCCGGTCATGCCGACGTTTCATCCCAGCTACGTGCTCCGCAATGGAGGTGAAACAAGCCCGCTCAGGAAAGAAGTCTGGGATGATATAAAGACGGTGATGGCTCGATTGGGACTGCCGCTGCCGAATAAAAAATCGGAGGATCGAGATGAAGGTCGCTGACGGAGTTTTTTCGTATGTATGGAAAGGGTATTTCGTTAATAATGCAAACATGTTTTATTTCGGCGAGCCGCTTAACATACTGTTCGATCCCGGGCTTAAGAATTACATGGATACGCGGTTCGGAGAGATGAAAAGCGACGGCATCAACCCCGATGATGTACGGCATGTCGTCAACACTCACTGTCACCCGGATCACTTCGAGGGCTCCCTTTATTATAACGAGAAAAATATTCCTCTGGCCATGCACGAGGATGAAATCGCATTTTATAATAAACTGGGCCCGCAATTCTTCCAGATGTTCGGAATGTCTTTCCCCGGGATCGATTTCCAGGTGATACTGAAAGAGGGCACATGGGAGGTGTCCGGCGTTGAGCTCCAGGTATACCATACCCCAGGGCATTCGCCAGGTTCGATATGCGTCTACTGGAAGGAGAAAAAAGCGCTGGTGTGCGGTGATCTCGTATTCGAGCAGAGCGTCGGTCGGGTTGATTTCCCGGGTGGAGACGCGAAAAAGCTTGTCGAAAGCATAAAAAAAATATCGCGGCTGGATATTGAGATACTTCTTCCGGGACACATGAATATAATTACCGGGGCTGATGCGATACAAAAGAATTTCGAGCTGATAGAGCGTTACTATTTTTCGATGCTCTGATGCTACCTGCGTCTGCCCGGTTACGGCAGCGTCACTGTTTTTCAGAGCTTAAGGAGGTAGCGTGCCGCACGCATCATCATATTTACTGCACTGCCTTTAAGCCCAATGGCCTTGTGTCCGCAGTAGGATTCACAGCAATAGCAATAAATGCACTTCCCGTAATCAATACAGGGAAAACCGTCAGCGCCGTACCGGATCGCACCTGTCGCGCAGCTCTCGATACAGTCATTGCATCGTGTGCAGTTATCTTTGAGAATAACCGGCGCCACGATAAACTGGTTAAACATATAATCGTCAATATTCTTCATTATTCCTTTTTTTGGTATCTGGTCGGGAAGGGTGACATAGGGAATAGACGGAACCGGCTCGTAAACGGCTATGTCTTTTTCCGAAACAAGACC
>ERZ795059.2097-NODE-2097-length-21144-cov-6.943525_pt1 | contig 21144 bp, 18 predicted proteins | sample MGYA00375143_ERZ795059 | MGnify/ENA primary metagenome ERZ795059 (study PRJEB30188, sample SAMN05720168) | activated sludge metagenome | isolation source: Anaerobic digester | place: USA | collected 2015-01-07 ... | reverse complement strand
ATAGGTGAAGAGATACTCTATAACATGATCCAGATCAATAAAGAAGCCTGATAAAAACCCGGCCAACAGGCCAAGCCAGGCCCGACCGAAGGCGCGGCCGGCAATCCAGCCCGAGGCGCCGGCTAAGAGAGCGTGGATGGAGAGGTGTATCCAAAGAGGCATATCGCTAAGGCCGAGGGCTGAAATACCAATTAAGTATGTCATGGGCGATGGGCACGGCGATAGTGCTGCCTTCGACTCCCTCTTCAACTAAAATAGTAATGACCAGGGCAGGATTATCATAGGGCGCGAAACCGGTGAACCAGGCATGATTGGCCTTCTGGCTGGACCACTGGGCCGTGCCGGTCTTGCCGGCCGCAGCGACCGGCAAAGAGTCAAGATATCGGGCGCTGCCAATAGTCACGGTCTGGCGCAGCCCTTCTCTCACAATACGCAGGCTATCGGGGCTAGCCAGATTACCAGCAATAACGCGAGGCTCTATCTTTTTAACCACGGCTTCATCTCCGCTCAACAAGGCTGTTACCAAATGCGGTTGATATAAAGTCCCTCCGTTAGCGATAGCCGCCGTATAGTTGGCCACTTGGAGGGGCGTCGCCAGAACGTCGCCTTGGCCGATAGCAAAATGGTAGGTATCGCCGATATACCAAGGCTCGTTCTTAGTCTCTTCCTTCCAAGCCTGGGTCGGCACGAAACCCTCGGCTTCGCCATTTAAATCTAAGCCGGTTTTCTCTCCTAAGCCGAAGAGCCGGGAATACTTGACCAAGCCACTCAGACCCATGCCTTTGAAATCCCCGTAACCGCCGCCAATGTAATAAAAGAAGGTGTTGACTGAAAAGGCTAGGGCACTGCGGACATCCGTCTGGCCGTGCCCGCCGGCTTTCCAATCCGGGAAAAACCACTCGCCAATCCGCAAGCCGCCAGTGCTTAAAAAGGAAGTCCTTTCGTCGATAACGCCTTCTTCCAAGGCGCCGACGGCGAAGATCGGTTTAATAGTCGAGCCGGAAGGAAATTCGCCGCTGATCGCCCGGTTAAAAAGGGGCAAATCCGGATCCTCGAGGAACTTGGCATAATCGGCTTGGCTGATGCCGGGAGCGAAAAGATTATTATCATACCCTGGCAAACTGACCAAAGCCATCACTTCGCCGTTATTGGGATTTAAAATAACGACTGAAGCCCGCTTTAAACCGGCGCGCGACAAGTAAGCCCTGGTCACCTCTTCAGCTTTTTTCTGTAAATCTAAATCAAGGGCCAGAAGCAGGCTGTAGCCATCGCGAGCCGGCACTTCATTAATTATCTTTTTCTGCCTGCCCAGGGCATCTACTTCTATATTTTTCCGTCCGCTTTCGCCTTTTAGCTCGGCTTCCCAAGAATACTCCAATCCTGCCTTGCCGACATAATCTATTAAAGAATAGGCGGAACCAAACCTTTCTAGCTCGGTCTGGCTAATTTTGCCGGTATAGCCAAGGATGTGGGCCAGGCTGCTTTCACTAAGAGGCGTAACTGTCCCGAGGCTGGGATCAAGATATTCGCGCCTAATTTTATTGGATATAAAGACCCCCGGCCAATCGGTCAGCCGCAGATTTATAAGCATCGCCTTGTCATATTCTATATTATCAGCAATAAAGAGAGGCTGATATGATTCCAAAGAGCCAATCTTCACGCTCGCCACTCTGTCTTTAAGCTGATAGAAAATGTCGCTATCAGGAATCAAGTTGAGGCCGGCAGCAGAACTGGTGGCTAGGGCGGGCTCGAAGCGGGCCGAGGCATCAGCTAAAACGCCGGCTATCTCTCGGAGCAGCTCATCGCGGGCTAATTCGTCCCGCGGCAAATCTATCGGGCGAAAATAGAGGACGAAATTTGCCTTATTGCGCACGAGCGGCCGCAAATCACGGGCGTAAATAATGCCCCGCTTAGGCTCAATGGTCTCGGCGCGCAAACGATTCCCCTCAGAGAGAAGGTAATAGTAATCCCGCTGAATAACTTGAACCCAGGCGGAACGGACAAGCAGGGCTAAGAGCCCAAGCAAGAATAAAAAGGCAAAGAATCTAAGGCGGGAAAAATCAAAGCTGCGCGTCACCATTTCCTTGGGACGGCTCTGGGGCAAAAATGATTCTTCGGTCCAATCGGAATAATAGGCCGAATCTTTAAGCTGGCCATGGCGAAACTTCCCCTCCTTAATGGTGAAAGGATCGGGCGCCGCTTCCCTTAAAAAACTGAACCAGCGCTCATTATTTTTGTCTTTGCCTGATTTGAATTTCATAATCACTTAATAAATATTAGCGCGAAAAAGCCGGGAAAGCAAACCGGCTAAAATCAAAAAAATTGCTAAACATGAAACAGTTTAAGAATTGTTTATCCTGTTTCTGTTAGAATCAAATTTAAGCAGTTATTTTAGCCTAATAACAGATAAAACATTTGTCTGAAAGCCAATTTTCCCTTAAAATTAAGTCATAAGCATATGCGCTTACTTCTTATAGACGACGATGCAGAAATAGCCGAATCCTTAAACCTGCATCTAAAAGAGGCCGGACATAGCTTGGATGTGGCCGAAGACGGGGACCAGGGCTGTTTTCTGGCGCTTTTAAACAAATATGACCTGCTTATCTGCGACTATGTCCTGCCCAAGCTCAACGGCCGCCAAGTCGTGGAAAAAATCCGCCAATCAGGCTCCAGCCTGCCGATAATCATGCTCACGGTGAAAACCGAACTGGGAGACAAGGTCGACCTCTTGCAATTAGGCGCTGATGATTATCTGGCTAAGCCCTTTGCTTTTTCGGAATTGTTGGCTCGGATACAGGCTATCGCCAGGCGGCCGGAAAGCTTGAGGCCCAAGCGCTTTCAGTTGGGAAACTTGGAACTTGACGCTTCCGGATGTTCAGCTAGAAGAAACGGCTCGATGCTCAGCCTGGCCGCTAAAGAATTCTCCTTGCTCCAATACCTGATGGAAAACCAAAAACGTGTCGTTTCCCGACAGGAAATAATGGATAATGTCTGGGATGAAAATGCTGACCCCTTTTCTAATACAATCGAGGTCCATATTATGCGTCTGAGGCAGAAGCTGGAAAAGCACGGGCCGCGCTTGATTTTCACCATTCCCAGCCGCGGTTATAAGATAGACGAGCCGCTTAGCGTTTAAGGGGAATTTATCCGGCTTTAGTTAAGCTGTTAGGGCAGCCGGCTTTGCCCCCTGGCCAGCCTAAAGGTCGGGCTGCGGCTATTATGAAAATTAAAAATATGAGAAAAATTTTAAAAAAGATTAAGCTGAGTGATCCCCGCTGGAAACGGCTGGCGGTCTTAGCCGCCATTTTAGCCACTGCTCTCAACCCCGGCACTCCCTGGCGAGATTAGGACAATAAACGCTTCCTGCTAAGGAAGCGTTTTTTAAATCAAACCTATGAAAATATTTAAAAAGGTTCTAGGCCTGATCAGCCCCAAACAGGAAAACGAGGACAAGCGGCGCAAGGAATTAATCCTTAATATAGTCCTGGCGGCTTCAATTATTTGTTTCTCAGCTCTCAATATCGTGCGCCTGGTTGATTTTATGTCTAATCCCTATGACAGTGGCCTCCCCTTGATCTACACCCTGGCAATCCTGGCCGGACTGATTTTCCTTTTCTGGCTATCGCGTCGAGGCAAAATCAGAATCGCCTCCTGGCTGACTATAGCCGCCTATGCTTCACCCATGGCCTATGCCTTTATCAGCTGGGGCGCCGATCTGCCAGCCGCCCTTTTAATGGCCGTTCTCGTTATCGCTCTCTGCGGCAGCCTAATTAGTACCGGGGCGGCCCTAATTAGCGCCGCCGCCATCAACGCCGGCTTGATCAGCCTCACCGCCCTGCAGGCCAGCGGCCGCTGGCCTTATCAAAACTTCTGGCGCCAAGAAAGCCATCAAATCCCAGACGCCATCAGTTACGCCTTCATTTTCATGGTGATAGCCTTCGTATCCTGGCTTTTCTGCAAGGAAATAGAAAGGGCTCTCAGACGGGCCAGAAGCAGCGAGGCGGCCCTTAAAATAGAACGGGACCAGCTGGAAATCAGGGTAGAGGAAAGAACGCGCCAAATAAAACAAATGGAAACGGAAAAGATAAACCAGCTATATCGACTGGCGGAATTCGGCCGCCTCTCTTCCGGCATCTTCCACGACCTGATTAACCCGCTTACAGCCATTTCCCTCAACCTGGAACAGGTGAATAAAAGCGCCGATCCTTTTGTGACTGAAGCTAAATCCAGCCTGGCCCAAGCCGTTACCGCCACCCGTAAAATGGAAGGGCTGGTCGCTGGCATCAAGAAACAGATTCGGAAGGAAAGCCGGCAAGAGCTCTTTTCTCTGAATGAAGAAATCAGGCAGACTTTGCAGATACTTGGCTATAAGGCGAGGCAGGCCGGGGTTGAATTGTGTTTCCAGGCCGAAGCGGAAATTTCAAGCTACGGCGACCCAGTGCAGTTTAGCCAAATAGCCAGCAATCTGATTGCCAATGCCATCGACAGCTACAAAGATTGCCCGGATCAGGAGAAACGAGTGGAAATAAAGCTGGAGCGGCACGGCTCAAACGCCCACCTCACGGTCAAGGACTGGGGCTGCGGCATTGTCCAGGCTGACCAGGAAAAAATCTTCCAGCCGTTTTTCAGCACCAAGCAGGCTGGCGGCCAGGGCTTGGGCCTCGGCTTGTCTTCTTCCCGACATCTGCTGGAAAAATCTTTCCAAGGCGAACTTTCAGTGCAAAGCGAACCGGGCGGCACTACCGAATTCTTAGCCAAGCTACCAATAAGATATGAGGCCTGATCCGGCCAGCCTCTGGCTGGACTACCTATACCAATCCTGGCCGATACAGGTTCGCCGCAAGATTGGCTGCCATGATTATTTAAAGCTCCGCCGAGCCCAAGCCTGCCTCTGGCGAGCCCTAAACCTCTATGACGACTTCTTAGACGGCGGCGGCAAAGCAATTGATCTGCCCAAAGCGAATGAATATTGGCGCCGCTTTCTAGCCGTCCATTATCGCCTCAAACTCCCCGCTTCCCATATTTCCCGCCTGGAAAATCTCTGCCGGCGCCTGGCTCTGGCTAACCGGAAAGAAACAGCCAGAGAAAAACTAAATATAAAAAATAATAAAATATTACTACCAGAAAAATGGCCGAGCCTGCCTGAGCCGGCTAAACTATCAGAAAAATCTCTGCTTCTCGCGGCTGGCCCCCTGGCTTTAGTTAGTCTGGCTGGAATGACAAAAGATGTTGCAGGTTTTCTAAATTTCTTCAGCTACAGCCTCAGCGCCAAGCAGCTCTCTGACGATGCTTGCGACTGGCTGGACGATTTAAAGGCCGGGAAAATCAGCTTGGCCAACCAGCCTGTTCTAAAATACCTTCGGAGCAAAGGCTGGGGCTTAGATATAAAAAAAGAGGCCCATGTCCTCCAATTAATCTTTGCCAGTGAAGCGGCCGGCGGCATCTCCAAGCAAATATTGGATCTTTGCGCCAAAGCCAGGCATCAGGCCAGAGCTTTGGGCTGGAACCAAAACCATCCTTTAATTAAAAAGACTATTTATCCCCTGGAAACAGCCGCCAAGCGAGCCTTGGCTTTCCGCCGCCTCATTGTCTGATTATCGGATTTTTCCCTGCCCCTCTAATTCTTTTAGCTGCTTGAGATAATCAGCCGCCGGGGCATAGCCCAGGCTTTGGCGCCTAGCGGCGCGCCAGCTATCTTCAGCCAAATCATATCGGCCCAAGTTCCAATAAGCCAGGCCGAGCTGGGTATATATAGGCGGGAGGCCATAACCAGCCTCCGCAGCCTTTAAATAATTTGCTGCAGCCAAGGCCCAGCTGCCACGCCCGGCATATATATCTCCCAAAAAAGCCAGGGCCTTTCCTCGACGAGGCTGCCTGAAAAGAATGTCCTTAGATATTTCTTCGGCAATATCATCCTGGCCGGCAACCAGGGCAAATCTGGCTAAGCTGAGCTTATCTCTCTCAGAAGCGGCAAAAGCCAATTCGCGCAATTTCTGCCGCATCTCAGCCTGAGTGATAGCCAAGCGGGAAACTTCTTCTTCGGACCAAGCATCTTTAAAAAGCATGATAAAAGAATGGGCGTCGAAATAAACCAGCTGATAATTATCATCGGCGAGAATTCGGGATATAAACTGCCTGGCCCAAGGCGTCGAATCGCCATGACCGAAAAATATCAACTTAAAACCATATATTTCCTGGGCTGTTTTCCAGGATTCTGAATCGGTTTGCATGGGGATATACGTCTGAGAAAAAAAATCCTGGCTATAGGCTTCGGGGCGATTGTCCACGAAGACCTTTTCCTGGGGGAAAAGGGAAAATATCAAAGAGCTGCCGATGTCATAATTATTGAAAATCGGTCCGCTCCAAGCCTCTGCTTTAAAAAATTCAGCCGCCGCCAGAGAACCTGGCCGCAAGCCCCAGCCCAGGGGCTGTTTTAAAAATCTCCCGTGGCCAGAAGCATCGGCGGCTAAATAAAGGCCGCTGGCGGCCACCAAGGCGATAAAGATGCCGCTGCCAAGCGTCCGCCACTTCTGGTGGAGCGGCCATTTCTCAATGAGATAATTAAGGGGCGCCGCCATCTGTCCGGCAATTACCGGCCCGGCCAGAAGGGCGGCCAATGATAAGTTGCGAACAGCTGAAAAGCCGAGTCCAATGGCTAAAATAGCGATAAAGCCGTCGAAAAAATGCCAGCGACGCGAAAAAAAGAATCCGGCTGCCAAAGACACAATGAGCAAAATCATCCAAAGCTTGAAAAGTAAAAAGTTGCCATCAGCCATGAGGCCGTCTAAAAAGAATATCGATTTATTTTCCGCTACTTGATAGCCGTAATTCGACAGAATGCGAAATGGATATAATAAGCCGCGCCAAGTATTAGGACTGGCTAGACAAGCCAGGGCCGAAGCCCCAAAGATGACAAACCAGAAACGGCCGGACTGCCAAGCCATGAGCCAGCGCTCTTTAATACTGCCGGAAACTGAAAAAAGCTTTTCTAAAACAGTCGAAGCGGCCCAAATGCCAATTAAAGCCAGTCCCAAGACAAAATAGATATGCAAATTGGCCCAGAGAACAAAAAGCGGCAGGAGCCACCAGGCCAAGCGCAGCCTGGTCCGGGCCGATTCCAAGATAAGCCAGGTTAAGAATATGAATAAGTAACTGAAAATCTCCGGCCTGACCTCAGCCCTCTCGCTCAGCATAAACACCAGGGGCAAGGAAAGCCAAGCGGCGATTGTCCAGCCAGCCCGGCGCTTCATCAGAGAAAAACACAGATAAAAGACGATTAAGCCCAGGAGAAGATTGGTAACGGAAAGGAGCGCAAAGCCGCCAAGGCGATAAATAGAAAAAGAAAAAAGGCCATATAGCCAGTGGTGGTTAATAAACGGCGCTTCCGGCTCGGTGAAAGAATAAAAATTAGAAAAAAGGACGGAGCGGTCAGAAAATAAAGAACGGCCGTTGGCGATGTGGCGGCCGATATCAGATGCGTTCAAATCTATCTGCTGAGAAAAGACAATCACCGCCAAGCAAAAAATTCCGACCAGAGAAAGAGTCGGCCAAAGACGGTCCGCCTTCAAAAATGAGACCAATCTATAACTGATATTATTTCTGGAAAATATTAATCCGGTCATATTGTCCTGGATTTATCCCTTTAACACGCTGCTGAAAAAATTTCAGCCCACTCAGGCCGGCCGCCAGTCGAAGATTGCCCAACCGGGATGCTGGGGGAATTTTTCGACCACAGTCTTCATACATTGCTGGAGAATAGGAATATGAAAAAATCCGCCCGCCAGGGGCTAGTTTTTTAGCCGCTCGGGAAATCACCTGGACGATAACGGGAACGCAGAATTCATCCGAAACTTTCCCGGTTAAATAGTTAAGGGAATTTGAAAGATTGATTAAGTCAAAACGGCCCACGACTCTCCCGTCTTTTCCCAAGTCATTGATATCCAGCCGGAAAACCCGGATGGCTCGCCCAGCTAGAAGTCGCCGACATTTAACATAGCTACTTTCGTTCTTTAAATAACCATTGATTTCAAAAGCCTTAGCTTTCATCATCTGACGCTGACGCAAGTATTTGGAAGTGGCTAGGCGCCGGCCACTGTGGCCGCATTGGCGATAGGCTTGGTCAAAGAAGCGGCGGCTGGAAGGCTTTAAACCGGGACGTAATTCAAGATATGTCTTATATGCCAACCCGGGATGATCAAGGCTGGTGCCAAAAAAATTTAAGAAACAACGATACGATAGACGATTTAAGGCGCTTAGCTTTAGATCGAGCATAAAAATGGCCCGTCCGTTGATATCAACGCCAACCACTTCCTGGGCGCCGGAAAAATAGGCGCCAATTATCTGGTCTCCGGAACCGATAATGCTCAAAACCTTTTGGCTGGCCAAATCAAAAATGCGGTAATAGCGGGAAACCATTTCCGTGGCATAAATATACATCTTTGACCGGCTATGCATGCTCTTATATCCAGGTTTTAACATATAAGGATTAGGCTGTTTGAGAAATTATAGCCACCTCTCCCCTGCCTGTATCTAGCTCTATTTCATCTCCGTCTTTCAAGACGCGGGTGGCTATTTTGGTGCCGACGAGGCATGGTTTTTTCAATTCACGCGCAATAATGGCTGCGTGGCAGGTGATGCCGCCGTCATCAGTAATTATAGCCAAGGCCCGGCTCATGATTGACACATAATCAGGGGTGGTAAAATTGCAAACTAAAACTTCTCCTGGCTTAAAACGCGAAAAATCCTTCTGGCTCAAAATCAGTCTCACCTTTCCGCGGACTTGCCCGGGAGAAACCCCCAAGCCCTTAATTAATTCACGCTTTCCGGCAGATAAAAACTCACTCCTAATGGTCTCCACCAAAGCTTCATTATAAACAAAATTTATTTTCCCATGATCATAAAAGGAAACAAATCTGCCCCCCGCTCGTTTGTTTAATGTCGCTAAATCTGGCATCCCCTTACCCGAAAGAAGCCTAATAATTTCCTTGTCGGTCATGGCAATCATATGGCGATATTCAGCGACAGGCTCCTGTCTTCTGGCTATCTCTAACAACTTAAAGAAAAAACTCCGAAACCCGGCTTGGAATATCTTGTATGTCTCAATCCGATCCGTCTTAATATTGATATACTGACTGACTAAGAACGCCCTCGTTCTCAATTTGCGATCGCTAATTCTCTCCAAAGCCAGTCTTAAGGATAATTGACTTCGCCGGACATTTTTATTTACTTCCAATATCCCCGAAATCACTCCCGGGCTGTTAAGCGCAGCCCGATCCTGGCGAGCCATGACCTCATCCAATAACTTTTCTTGATAAGAATATTCCCTGACCCAGGCATACCGCCTGGCTAACCGCTGATAATCGGCCTTGGTTTTCGAATGAATAAGCTCGGCTTGATATTTTTGATAACCGAAAACCATCGTCGGGACGGTAATTGCTTCAACAATTGACTCAGGATTTTTAAGTTTCCGACGGAGCTGGCTCTGAACAATGGGGAAGATATAATCATCTACTGAAAAGGGGGTGATAAAAAAATAAGCAAATTGGGAAAGCGTACGACGATATTCCTTAAATAATCTTAACAACGCGCCGCCATTTTGCAAGTTATCGGCTTTATTTTTTAATTTAAGTAGGCGGGAGCGCCAAAGCTTATATTTTTTTAGATGGCTGGCTACTATTTGAGGGGAACAAAGTTTTCGGTATAGATTCAGGCTGAAACGAGCAAAGCGAGGGCGCGAAAAAAAATAAGCCGAATTATCTGATTGATACGGTAAATTTATCGTTCCTGCCCCCAAATATTTGAAAAAGGCCCGCCCTAAAAGATCTATTCTTTGAATAGATGCGGGGCGAGCGGCAAACAAAAAATACTTATCCTTTACCTTCATTATCTTCCCCGCCCAAAAAATATCATCTGATTCCTTAATTGGCGGTGTGGGGGCCTTTTTATCCTTCATATTGATAATAGCGATATTAATAATTATATCATATAAAACAAGGGGTTGCTATTCCTGTCCAATGACGATTTTTCTCTTATATCAAACAAAAAACTGCCCTTAGGCAGCTTTTATTTATTGGACAGACATTAATATTTATTCATTTAAGCCCTGAAAATAATCAAAGGTCTTTTGGGAAATGCCCCCGATGACTGATTCCAGATTATCAAAATCATTCCCTCGGGTCATAACGCAAATTAAATATGGATTGGGCAAATTATAGACAATGCCGCAGTCATGCAGTTGTAGCGAATCGGGCAATTTTCTTTCGCCGAATTTATGAGCGATTTCTAGGCCGGACGGCAGGCCGGCTGCTAGGCCATACTGAAACTCGCTCTGGCTTAAAATCGACAAAGCCTTTTCCGACATTTCTCGGCTGAGGTAGGAAGCGTTATAAAGGATGCGGAAAAATGAGGCATAGTCCTTAACGGTAATAACGTTATCAGCTTCCAAAAGAGGCCCGATGCCAAAGTTCTTATAAACATCTTCTAAAACATCCGTATTAATATTCTCTAATAAAGTAATGGCAGCCAAATTGTCAGAAAACATAATCATTCTTTCTAGCAGTTCGTTAATTGTATACTCCTGGCCTTTTATTATCTTTTTAGATGGGCTTATATTTTGAGAAAAAACCTGACTTTCATCAGCCGTCACTTCCAGACGGGTTTCCAGATATCCCGGGCGGGTTTCGGCTGATTTAAGATAAGCGACTAAAATCGGGACTTTCATTAAACTGGCGGGAGAAAATTTTTCCTTAGAATTTATGCCTATCCAGGGGCCATTGTTAAGATCGCGCAGATAAATAGAAACATGGCTGAGTTCCCCTCTATTGACCCTATCCTCGATATAGCGATTTAGTATCTCCTCTAATTTAGATAGACTATTATCATATGCCGACGGCGACTGGCACTCTAAAAGGGGGCTGATAAATTTAAAGCCTCCCCCATGCCTTTCGCCGGTTTCCTTTTCTATTTTCTCTCTAGCTTGTTGCAAGCCACCCTGCCAGCCAAAATAGAAAAAGCCGGCGGCCAACGCCAAAAAAAGAATTAAACTGATGATGTTTTTCTTCTGAGAATTAAGCCCCATAAGGAAATCAGGTATTTTGATTATAGCATTAAACTACGGCTAAGACTAATTAATCAAAAGAAATTATCTGCAGGCCCTTATTCTTAATTTCTGATTCATCCCACCAGAGGCCTTGGATAAGAAAACGGCGGCAATAATTCACTTTTTTCTCTAAAACCCGGCCGGTCGGCCGGCGCGTGGCCGGATCGGCAGAGGTGTATTCTTCAAGCACCAAAACATCTCCGGGCTCAACCTCAAAATCATTCAATCGCAATTCATATTTCTTCTTGCCATCCAGGATGTCCTGAAAATACTCGGGCAAGACTTTCTTGCTTATCCTTCTTGGCATATATTATAACTTTATCTCCTTCCCGCCGAGGAACTCTTCCCGGCCATCCCGAATAGCTATCGCCTGTCCATCAGTTAAAATACGAACGGGATAAGCGGAACGTTTTATTCCCTCCCTCACTAAGCCCTGGTATTCCTGGCGATAATGAACGGTGACCAAGAAGGGGACAAGGCCTAGGGCACTCAGGTCTGACAAGCCGCAATGGTCGTATTTATCCTGATGCCTCCAAAGCGCCATCTCAATGCTCGGGCAAGCGACATAGGCGCCAGCGCTGACTCCGATATATATCAAACCACCCGCCAAAAGATTGGGGGTTAGTTTGGCAAATCCTCTCTCCCGCATCGCTTTGAGAAGATAAAAACTATTCCCGCCGCTTACAAAGACGGCGTTAAATCGCTTAAGGACAAGTTCTAAACCGGCTTCTTCATAATCAGATAAATCAATATCTTCAAAATAGGCGCCGCGCTGACGGAATATCTCGCGCGTCCTATCAAGATATGAAAGATCATCGCAGCCTTTGCCCTTGGAAGCAGTGATGATATGGGCAATCCGCAAATCAGGCCAATCAAAACCAATATATGACTTCAGGTCTCGGTCAGCGGCAGCGCTATTGGAGAGCAAGAGTATCGTTGGCATATTCTTGGCCTCAAATTATCCTCTTATCTTCTCAATCAGGCCGTCGACCTTCTTTTGGTACTCTTCCGCTTCCTCCTCGCCGACCTTGGCCTCTCTTACATCTATCTCATTAAATTGCCTGAGTATTCCCGGGCCGATTATCTTCTCTAGCTTACGTAAATAAATAGTCTCGCCTTTAAGATAGGCTCGTTGCATGTCATCCCATTCCTTCTGCCTGGCTTCAGCAAACGGCAGGCCGTCCTCACCGGCTCTAGCCTGTCCTAAACGGTCCAAAATAGCTTCCAGAATTTCTACTTCCTTAACATACGACTTCTTTTCCTGGACGATTTCCTGAGCCTGGCTCGCGAATCTTAACGCTTCGCAGCTACGGCCTATCCTCTCCTTCTCAGCGCTAGCGAATTCGTCCAGGCTGAGCCCTTGGGAGTCCATATCATATTCCTGGGAATAGGCATAATCGCTTTTTAGATTCTTTTCGGAATTGGCTAAACGCCATTGCTTCTCCTGCTCGACTACCTGGTCATGCCGCTCTGCCAAATCTGGCGCCGCTTCCAAAAGCTCCGGAACAATGTCCTCCCGGCTATCTTCGAATATCTCCTGAGCCATCTTTTCCGTTACGGCCTCATTAAGGCTCCTCAGGTTGTCTCGTTTCTCGCCTTCTCCCTCATTAGCAGTCCATAAAGAGTGGAAGCCGGTCTTAGACAAACGTTTCTCGCCGAGATTCTGGCGCCCACTGCGCTTGTCCACCGCTCCGGAAAAATGCAGCTCCTCATGGATTATCACTTTGGCGGAATTCCGGTTAACTTTAATGGCGTCGCTTTCGGTAGAATAAACGCCGAGACTGAAATCGTCCTCTGTCTTGAAGCTGATCGCTTCATCGGGACGACCAGACACTTCTAAGCCCAGGCGGCTGGCCCGTTCCCCTATCTTGCGGTAGCAGACGCCGGCCAAAGCTTTGAGCTCCTGCAGTTCCAGCTCTTTTTTCTCCATTTCCATAGACCAATACTCGGGAAAGTCGTCCTTGAGGCCAGGCAGTTCGATAACATTGTTGATATCCTCTAGAAAAGCCTCCTTTTTTGCAGCCAAAGCCTGAATCTCAAAGTCAGCGGCCGCTCTCTCTTCCGGCAAGTTTAATCCCAGATCCTGCTCGGAAGCATTCATTAGATCGGCTGCCTCTTTGGAGTCCAGCTGGCTCTTTTCCTTCATTCGGCCGAACCAGCCGCCTATTCTTTCCTTCAGGCTATCCGGAGAAACTTCCGCCTGCTCTAGCTTGGTCGCTGAAACTTCCTGACGGTTCATGACGTTCTCTTTGTCTTTTAAAGCCATACGGGCATTGATTAATTGGCCAAGGATCTTTGTAGATCTTCCAGCTTCTTCTCTTCTAATTTTTTGACATATGAGATTGCCACGTCTTTCTGCCGACCGCCGAGGCGGGAGATCTCAGCCGAGGCGTCGTGGCATATGTCTTCAGTTGTCCGCTTATCTTTCATGCTTGAATTATATCATCTTTGCCGGCAGACCTGGAATGGCTAACGAATACGGCTAATATTGAAACAAAAACGGGCTATAAAAGCCTGATTTTGTGTTTTGCTCGGAGTTTGGGATATATAGGATATAATTGGAACGGCTATTTTATAATAAATTAACAGATATCAGCTTTTTTTGAATGAAGTTGAGATATTTATCTTCATTTTTTCTCTTTATTTGACAAAGATATCTATAAACTTTTTCCACTTCTTCTTTACTCAAAGAATCATTAAAGTTTTTTATATGAGTATAGACAACATCTCCATCTAAAATACAGACGTCATTAACACAATGTGTTTGTATCTTTCTATTACTATTTAATGGCCTTACTACAACACCATGGACAAATTTGTTTATTCCCAGATCTTTATTTATTTGATCATGCGTCCAGACTGAATTTCTTGCAGCTTGCTTTATAAATTTTGTTGCTAAACCGGTTGCAATTAAATCGCCATTTTTAAAAGCGAACATCCAATTTCTATTGGATTTTGATTCTATTACAAAAATACCAGTTGGTCCGACGACAATATGATCTATATTCCCCCGACTACTATGCTTCAATACACTGTGGATGACTTTATATTCTTCACCCAAAGCCGCTAGCTTTGTGCCAACAATTTCTTCTACCATGTAGCCGATTCCATAGCTATTTTCATTGTCATTTAATTTTTTAATAAAAAATGCAGAAAAAATACGGAATACAAATAAATATAACAAAAACATCAAAACCCAATAACCAGCCTTATTTAGGGTAATAAGGGAAACAATTGCGCACACTGAAAAGAAAAATAAAAAAATAATCAACATCACAATTGGTGTTAAATACAAATAATATTGTTTATTATATTTTCTCTCAGTATGTAATAGACTCGGCATAAAATGATTAAACAACAAAAAAGTATACCATAAGTATACTTTTTTGTCAATTGCTCGGGGGCAGGGATTCGAACCCCGATAAGCAGGACCAAAACCTGCTGTCCTACCGTTAGACGACCCCCGAATTTGATTGTGGTATAGAAAAATCCCTTCTCAGGGATATTAGGGCAAGATCGGCCCGGAGTCAACTAGACCCGGGCATATTTGCGGACAGCCGCCAGGCTGGCCAATATATTGATTGCCAGGATGGCCAGGAACTGGAGGCCGAAAATAGCCCAGAAATTGCTCAAGAAGTAGCTGACGATGTTAACATTATAACCGGTGAAAAAGACCTCTAAATACGGCTGAAGCAGGGTGAGAAAAGGATAGAAAAGGGCGATAATGATTAAAACGCTTAAGAGCGAATATATAAAAGCGGAAAAGACGTAGGGCATGTAGATAAAGAAGTTTGAGGCGCCGACCAGCCGCATAATCTCTATCTCCTGGCGGTGGGTGTAAATAGCCACCCGGATGGCATTATAGACTACCAGCAAACTGGTCAGAATGAATATGGAGATCATAAACAGGCCGGCCTCATTGATCCGTTTGGTAATAGCTCCTATTTTCCCCAGGATAGAGGTATTATCGGTAAAATCCCTGGATTCGATTATCGGACTGTCTAAAACCCGCAATTCGTTGATAAGCAAAGCCGACTCCTCAAAGCTCGCCGGGATGATAGTCAGGCTAGGGGAAAGCGGATTGCGGCCCAGCTCCTTCAGGGCTGAAAGCACGGCCTGGTTATTCTTATATTTCTCCCGGAAAGATTCCAGGGCGCTCTGCTTGGAAACATAGACCACTTCCCTGACTCTTTCCATTCCGGAAATACGATCTTTTAAAGCCAGGATGTCGGCTTCCGGGGTCTCGGACTTGAGATAAAGGCTGATGTCTATCTTCTCTTTAACGGCCGTGGTGGCGCTGTCACTGATCATCCTCACCGTCAGAAGGGTGTTGATAGAGAAAAGGGCCAAAAGCAAAATGGTAATGGTTGCTAAAGACAACCAGACATTCCTGGCAATATCCTGAAAGCTGAACTTGATTATGCGATATAAAGATAAAAGCATATTGATTAGAGGAGATATCTGCCCTTCTCCTGATCGCTGATCACCTTCCCATGATCCATAGTCACAACCCGTCGGCTCAGATGATTTACTATTTCCTTATTATGAGTGACCAGAATTACGGTGGTGCCGAACTTATTTATCCTCAACAATAAATCAATGATCTCGTTGGCATTTATGGCATCCAGATTGCCGGTCGGCTCATCAGCCAGGAGGATTTTCGGTTGATGGACAAGGGCCCGGGCAATGGCCGCCCGCTGCTTCTCTCCGCCTGATACCTCATGGGGATAGCGATCTTCCTTGCCTTCCAGGCCGACTATCTTCAAAACGCTGGGGACTATCTTCCTAATCTTTTCCGGCTGGCTGCCGCAGACCTCCAGGGCGAAAGCTACGTTCTCCCAGAGAGTCTTCTTGGGCAAAAGCTTGAAATCCTGAAAAATAACGCCTATCTGCCGGCGCAAGAAAGGCACTTCCCGGCGATGAAGGCGGGTAATATCCCAGCCGCCGACAACCACGCTGCCTTGGTCCAGCCTTTCTTCGCCGATTAAGACCTTGACTAAGGTAGTTTTCCCGGCGCCGGATTGGCCGACAACCGAAACGAACTCGCCGGCCTCGATTTCCAGGCTGACATCGTTTAAAACTTTGACTTTATTGTGATATACCTTGGTGGCGTGGCTGATATTTATCATATCGTACAGTTAATTCCCAAGAAGCTTTAAGCCATATTTGATAAGGCGCTCATTATCGGCAAAATTATCAGCCTTGCTCTTAGACCCAAAGTTGATCACTATTAATCCCCCTTTTTCAGAAGCCACTTCCGTGGCCAGACAATAGCCGGCTTCATCCAAATAGCCAGTCTTGGAACCAGTTATTTTATACTGGGAAGTATTCAACAACTGATTGGTATTTCGCAAAGTGTGCGGCTGCTTGGTGTTGATGGTACTAAAGGTATACTTGGTTGTAGCGCTGATTTTCGCCAACAGAGAATCCTTCATCACTTCTTTCATTATTATAGCATAGTCGCTCGGTGAACTCACGTTATCCGGGGAAAGGCCGGTCGGTTCGACAAATTTCGTATGAGTAGCGCCCCAGCCCTTAGTCAATTCGTTCATCCGGGCAATAAAGGCGGTCCGGCTCAGGCCGCTGGCCCGGACCAGGCTTTCAACTGCATTATTAGCTGAACCGACCAGAGAACTGTATAAGAGATCTTTGACAGTCATCGTTTCCCCCTCCTTGACTCGGAGCCTGGCCGATTCCCAGGGCTTGCAATATTCATAATTGTATTTCTCATCCTGATATTTATAGCTGACTACCTTGTCCAGGCTGGTTTTGGTTTCTAAAAAGACAGTGGCAGCCACTAGCTTAGTAAGACTGGCTAGGGGCGCCGCCTTGTCGGCTTCCTTGCCCCAGAGCACGCGTCCGCTATCGGCGGCCACGATAACGGCTGATGAAGCGGTTAAACTAGGCTGATCTTGAAGCTGGCTGGCTTTAGCCAAGCCGGAGGCTGCTATCGCCTTTATCGGCTCAACTTTTACCCGAATAATGCCGGCGCCGGTTGAGGCTAACTTTTCAAAGGCGACCTTATCCAAATCAATCGCCCTTTCCGGGAAGCGAGCACGGTCCGGGCCATAGTCATTGACGGTGACCTGGACTGATTTACCATTATCCAGGTTGGTGACTTTAAGGACGGTGCCTTTGAGAAAATCTGGCGAAGCGGCAAAGAGCCCGTTCTTATACTTATACCAGCTCGCCTGGCCGATTGATAATATTTCCGGATTAGCCAGAAGCGCCACCTGCCCCGAGGTAGAGGTAACTAAAGCGCTCACATAGCGCTCATCTGGATGATCTTGAGAAAGAATGGGACGCCAGGCGCCAGATAGCTGGTCAAGGATGAAGATCTGCTTATAGTAACTATTGGCAGCTTCGTAACTTAACCTTAGCTCCAGGGGACGGCTCGGATCATAGAAACCGGCGGTAGAAAAAGAATAATCATAAGCCGGACCGAGCAGCTGCCATTCCCAAGGAAGATTTGTCGCCGAGGCCAAAGGCTCGAAATTTAAAGACGCCGGAGCGGAAAAAGCCTGGGGCGAATACTTTATTTCCAAATTAGCCGCCGCCACGGGATAATAGGCAACAAAAGACAGGATAAATAAACTAAAAACGGCTAAATTTTTGATTTTTTTGAGCATAATCAAATTGACTAAAATGTTTCTTTAAGCTTATAATAAATCTCAGCTAGGCGGGTGTCGTATAATGGTCATTACATCAGCTTCCCAAGCTGAGGAAGGCGGTCCGATTCCGCTCACCCGCTCATCAGAGGCCGAGATAGCTCAGTTGGTAGAGCAACGCACTCGTAACGCGTAGGTCAGGGGTCCGAATCCCCTTCTCGGCTCATTAAAGCGGCCCCTCTATGGGGCTGTTTTCTTATTTAATTAAAAAAATACTGCCACCACCTGGCCAAATTACTTCCCGGCCCATCCTTATCGCCCAGCGCAGCCGTAGCTGTCGGGCGCTTGTCTTCAATCACTATGACCTGCTCGCCCGGCTTCTTCAAATTAAGGTTGAGCCTGGCTTGGGACTCCAGAGACTGATCGGATTGAAGGTATGAGATGAGCTCTTTTAAATCTTCGTTCTGATTCTCATAGTTATCTATTTCTTTCTGGATTTCCGCGATTTCCTTGGCTACCTGCTGCCTCTGGTTATACGTCTTAACTAAAGGTATGGCCACGACTAAAAGAAAAGCTAAACCAATAATAGCCAAAAAACGCTGGCTTGAGACCAGGCGATGAAAGAAACCTCGGTTCTGACGCGGCTTTACTCCGGAAATCGGACGAGGCCGGACAGCTTTTCTCACCATTTTTTTATTATAACACGCCTTGGCCTTGGCGGCCAAATAAAAAGACCCTTTCGATTTCCGAAGAAAAAGAAAGGGCCAAAGAGTCCGAGGACCCAAGGTACAAAATTAGGATGTCTGAGGAACCAAGGAATTGCGGGAGAAAACCCGATTGTCGGCTTCCCACTCGACCGGATCCTCGACCGAGCGCGCATCCACGAGCCAGCCACCGCCATACCAGCCCACATCCACGGCGCGAAGCGTACCGTTAATATCCTCTATGTAGAAGATATTTGCCCAACCATTGTTGAGCAGGTCACCGCTTTCACCGTTCGGCTGGGCTGCCATGGCGGCATACATTTCGGTCAATGTTGTTTTAGCAGCTTCGTTGCCGCCCAACTCTGCCAAGATCGGACCGTCAACGGAATTCTTTTCCAGCTTTCTGCCGTTGATTGTGCTGCCAGCGAACCGATCTTCCTCCTTGCCAAGAAACCATTCCTTGAAATTGTCACCAAGATACGAGATCTTGACTTTGGCTTCTTTGGAAGTGTCCACCTTGAACTTGTCTTTGGCGACAAATTTTTCGGTGGTGGCGGAAACTGTGCAAGTAGCAATGACGGCGCTCAGTAAAGTTACTGCTGCCTGAGCGGCGTTTTTGGCGCGGTTAACGACGGCGGCAATAATGAGGTCTATTGCCTCGCCGGCGTTTTGAATTAGCCATTGCGCATCGTCATTTGGTAGTTTCTCAAATCTGTCCTGGAATTCTACCATTCTTCCAGCAATCAGATGGGTCTGTTTTGTTGTTGCCATTTTGGCCTCCAATTTTTACAGATTATTAATATACTTTTCCGTACTTCCCGACGGATTAGGTTATGCCATTTTTGGCATTAATATATTATACAACAAAAATTATTTTATGTCAAACATAGTATAAATACAGAGCCAAATAAAAAACCGGCTATCTAGCCAGCTGGGTATTAGCGGGACTTCGGTGTCACCCAGAAACCCATATAACGCCCTCTCATCAGCCTAATCTGGGCGTCCAGGCAAGGGATTGCCCCAAAAGCGATGATGGTGACAGGCACTGTCACCCATTCCAGGACCATCAGGACATTTTTCCAGGCCCGATACTCCTTGGGGCGCTTGGGCAGAAGCAGGGAGGAAATTATAGCGGACAGGAAAAGTCCGATCATAGCCACGTTCATCAAGCTCTGGGTAATGCCCGGCAGATTTCCAGAGAGAACCGTGGAATTGAAACGGTCTCCTCCTAGGAGCATAGGCATCCAGCCGATAACGGCAATGATGAGAGCATTGGTCGCCCAGGCGTGGAAGCCGTATATCTGGATAAAGATATGGCCCAGGAGCTTGCCTCGAGAAAAATTTTGGTTATGCCAGCGCTTCTTGGCGTTGAAGAGCAGATAGGGAATGTTCTCCCCTCCCCAGGCCCAGCGCCGCTGCTGCTTATATAAACTAGGCACGGTCTTCCAGAAGCTCTGGTCGCTCGTCACATCCATGGAAAGCTGGTAATAGACGGGTTCGACGCGGTAATGGCCATCGTAGTGGAGCAGGCAGTGCCAGAAAATCCGGGAGTCCTCGCTGACATTGGACGTGCTCCAAAACCCTATCTCCACCAGGGCCTGCCAGCTCATGGAGTGCGATGAATAGGTCACCAGGCTTTCCTGGCGTATCTGCATAATCATCTGCCAGAAGGTATTGGAAGAGGCGGTAATGCGGGAAAAGAAAGGCGCCTTCCAAATATTATTGTGATAGACAGGCACCGGCTGATAGCTGGCGCGGTAGGGATCGGCCACGGTCAGGAACTTATAGCTCAAGGCAAAGAAATATCCGGGATGGATGATCGTATCGATATCAAAGACGCTCACCAGAATGCGGCTATAGTCCAAGCCTTCAGCATCAATGATCAATCGCTTGGCCTCTTTAGCCGCCCAAGCCTGGTTAGCTCCCTTGCCTTTGAGCTCTCCGGCTAAGCCATCAGGGTGAAAGGTCACTAGGAAGTGGCCGAAACGCCCAGAAAATTCCTGTTCCATGACCCTGGCCCGCTCGTGTGCGCCCTGGCCGGCCCTTTCTTCCATGGCCAGAACCACGATCATCTGCTTCTGGGGGAAGCTATCTTTGGCTAATGAGTCGAGCGCGGTCCTGATTATTTCCTCGCCTTCATTGTAGTTTGGCAGAATGACCATTTGCCAAAGATTGTCCCAGCCAATCCCTTGGCGGACCAGGCAAGTCTCTGGTAAATTTATATCCCGCTCCTTTAGATCTTCGCATTTCTTCTGCCAGTCGGTCCTGAGGCCCTGTTTCAATTTACGGTATGAGGTGATAAGAAAAATGGCCATATAAATGACCAGAAGCAGCCAATAAACGTCAAAGGCGATAATAAAATAAGCCACCCAAACAGGCTTGAAATATGATAAAACCAGCAGGATGGCCAGGGTGCTTAGTGAAAAAAGGCCGGGAAGCGTTTCAAGAGCCCGATACAGCTTGCGGTCTCGGCCCTCCAAATCCGTGGCTTTTCCCACCCTTAAATAATCATTTTGCTCCATAAGCTATAGGATTCCCTTCCGTTTTAGCTCAAAAAAGCAGTGAGCGCAAGCCTTGACGTCGAAGACCGCATCGTGGGCCTCAGGAAAATCGGCTTGGAAGAGGCAGCGGTGCAATTCCATCAGGTTCGGCCACTTATAGCCCCCGCGACCGTTATCCAGGCGGCAGACAAGATCGGAAGAGCACACGTCTGAACTCCAGTCACACCATCCAA
>ERZ795059.2096-NODE-2096-length-21146-cov-6.004694_pt1 | contig 21146 bp, 31 predicted proteins | sample MGYA00375143_ERZ795059 | MGnify/ENA primary metagenome ERZ795059 (study PRJEB30188, sample SAMN05720168) | activated sludge metagenome | isolation source: Anaerobic digester | place: USA | collected 2015-01-07 ... | reverse complement strand
TTTAGGGGTTGCTGGAACCTGTCAAGGTAATATAATCTTTGGGGCAACGGTTGCTCCAGGAAGTTAATTCTTTCTAAAATGTTTAACTTAAGATTATTTTCACTTTCCATTTTAGCACTTTTATTCTTGATTTTAGCATTTGTCTGGAACCCCTGGTTTATAGCGGGTGCAGTAGCAATTATGTTGATAAATCAAAAAGAGTTGATGAAACATTCTTCAAAAAACAATAAACCCAAATAGGTTTATCTAAAGATATTTAAACGAGTTCGTATAATTTTATTTATAATCTAACTTAAAAGAGGAAGGCAAATGAATTCAGAAGATTTTTTAAAGAAACTTGAAATAGAATTAAAGATATCTAAGAACTCTGAATATACTCTTAGAAATTATCTTGATTGTAACAGAAAATTTCTTGATTATATCAAAAAAGAACCTCAAGAAATAAATGAAGACGACTTAAAGTCCTATCTTGTTGAGAAGCTTGGAGAAGCTTCCTCTTCTTCAATCATAGTTTTTCTTTCTGCAATAAGGTACTCTTTCACAAATATTCTTCATAAAGATATAACCCTTAGTATAAAACGTCCCAAAAAAGAAAAAAGGATACCTTCTGTTCTAACAAAAGAAGAAGTTAAGACACTTATCAATTCCATAGATACAAAAAAATCTAAGACCATGGTATCTTTTATGTATGCTTGTGGTTTTAGAGTTTCAGAGTTAGTTAATTTAAAAGTTAAAGATTTAAATTTCGAGGAGAAAATTGGAAGTGTTCGTCAGGGAAAAGGTAAAAAGGATAGGGTGTTTAACCTTCCAGAATTTCTTTTAGAAGATTTAAAGACTCAAGTTGAAAAACAAAAAGAAGAAAAAAAAGAATATTTGTTTACGGGACCAAAAGGAAGATTATCTGAAAGAAATCTTCAAAAGATTATTTCTAAAGCAGGGAAAAGGGCAGGGATAAATAAAGATGTTCATTGTCACACATTAAGGCATAGTTTTGCAACTCATCTTTTAGAGAATGGAACAGATATAAGAAAAATACAAGAGTTGTTGGGACATAGTGATCTTTCGACAACCCAGATATATACCCATATTTCAAGAGAAGAACTTAAAAAAATTAAATCACCTATAGATGAGGTTATGAAATGAAATGCCCAAAATGCGGACATGAGTTTGAAATAGAACATGATTCCAAAGAAAATAGAGGAGAATCCCAGAAAAAAGGTATGATAAAAAAGTTTTCAGAAGGGAAGCATATGTCGAGAGCCCCCTTTGGGTACGAATGGGATTTACGCGACAAAATATTAATCCCTGCACAAAATTCAAGGGAAGTAGAAGAGATTTTTGAAGAGTTTCTTCAGCCAGATATTAATCTATCCATACTTGCCTCAAAACATAGACTTTCAGTTAACGGATTAAAAAAGGTATTGAGGAACTTCGCATATGTGGGAAAAGTCAGATTTGGGGGACAAATTCACGAGGGAAAACACAAACCTCTGGTTTCAACTACTTTATTTAATCATGTTCAAGACAAACTGGAAAAATTAAGTATAAAGAAAAATTAATTCTAAATTTTATTCATATCCTTTTTCAATTCTTCAAAAGGAAAAGGTCTTTCATTAGAACAGAAAGTCATATACCTCATAAAATAATAATTTTGAGTGTTCCATGTTTCAGACATTGCTGCAAGTTCATCTATTCTTTTACCCGAAAATATTTTGTATATTAAATTTATAATAAAGAAAACTCCTATGAGATAAGCCCAGACATAAATTATTATCCCAGATATTATTCCTACAGGAATCCTCATCAGTGCTTCTCCTCTTTCTTTTCTTAGTTTTTCTTCTTCTTTTTTCATATTATTTATTGTTTTTTATATTTTATAAATCCTTTGAAGAAGTCATGGGATATAAATAAAACCAATACGAGGGTTACTAAAAAAGACAATGGATTAAATTCTATTGCTCTTTGAAATTCTCCTCTTAACAAACTTGCCACCCCTCGAGTTATACCAACAGAATAGCAATATTTTCCAAGTAGTATCGAACAAATTGAAAAGCTATGGGTTTTTTCAATAAGAGAAAAGGGAAGTATTCTTAATAAAATTAATACTCCTAAAAAAGTAAAAAATCTATATCTAGAATAGCTTAAAGTAATTAATTTGCTTAAAAATTCATTTAATCTTGAACCCATTCAATTCCATTAAATTTGTGTTTTGTTGCGATTAATATTAAATCTACCAACCACCAAACCCCACATCCTCCAAGAGTTATTAGCTTAAGTATTCCAAGCCCAACATGTCCCATAAGGAATCTATCCACTCCTAAACATCCAAAGACTATAGACATTATAAGTGTTAAAACCCATTTGACTTTTTTATCCTTGCTAACTCTCTTATCAGACTTAACCTTTTTACCCCTTTTAACCATAGGTAGTATACGAAATATTCTTTTATAAAATTATCTGAAAGAACTTTGTCTCTTAGCCCTAGCTTTTGAATCTCCAGGCTTATTAGCTTCCTTCCTTCTTACGTCTGCAACTAAAAGATTACGATCATATTCCAAGAATTGTTTCTCTAGTTCCGTAGATTCAGAGAATTTTATGATTGCTCTTGCAAGTGCAAGTCTTGCAGCTTCCACCTGTCCTTTCTCTCCTCCTCCCTTAACAGAAATAATCACATCGAAGTTTGTCTTTCCTAGAACTTTTTCAGCAATAAGCAGGGGTTCTCTTATTCTTAACACATCAAATTTATGAAGATATTTATAATCTACTTTATTTATTGTTATCTTTCCATTCCCTTCTTTTATCTCGGCTTTTGCTATTGCAGTCTTTCTTTTACCGGAGGTTATTATTTTTTTCATTTTGAAATATCTTTAACTTGGATGTATTTTAATTTGTTCTCATCATTAAATGAGATCTTTTTAATATCTTTAAACTCTGGAGGTACTCCAACATAACAAATTATTCTTTTAAACGCTTCTCTTCCTCTTCCTACTCTATGATCTGGAAGCATACCTCTTATAGCCCTTTTAACAATTTTTTCGCTTGTTCTTGAAACCTTTGGACCAATTTGTCTTGTACCCACCCTACTTCTTTTTTCCCTAAAATCTTTTTCTATAAACTCTTTATTCCCAGTTATTATTATCTGCTCACAATTAACTATCTTTATCTCTTCTCCTTTTAAGGCTTCCTTAGCAGCATAAGTAGCTAATCTTCCAAGTATTGCATTTTTTCCATCAATTATTTTCATTTTTTCAATATTTTCATTCCCTTCCCAGAAGGATTTGATTTAATTTCATCTAATATACTTGAAACTTCACATTTAGCACTTAATAATTTTTCTTTTGCCTTGTCTGAAAAGTTAAAAGCAACAACCTTTATCTTTTTATCAATATCTCCCTGAGAAAGTACTTTGCCAGGGATAACAATTATCTCCCCTGCCTTGGAATCTTTGTTTATTTGCTCAAGATTTATACATATTCTGTTTCTCCTTGGACTTGAAAGAATCCCACTAACTCCAAGCCAGGCTTCCTGTTTTTTGCCAGCTATAATTGTTTCCATTAGTTCGGAATTACTTTTCCTTTCCATTTGTTTGGATATTTTTGTTTTTGACTTCATTTTTCGTATAAACAAGACTTTAAACGATATAGAATTAAACTAATTCTACTCTCGCTTGCGCTCGCAGAACCTGGGAGCTCCTTTTGGCTCACAGATAAATTTGTTAATTAGAATCGGTTTATAAATCTTGCCCTATGTGGGTGCTAGGATTCGAACCTAGGTAAGCACTAAGCTAACAGATTTTGAGTCTGTCCCGTTTGACCGCTCCGGCACACCCACAAACTAATATTGTTACAAAAATAGGGCTATATAAAAACCTTTATTTTTAAATTGATGTAACTAAATAGTAGGTATAAAATAGCAAGGTTTATAAATAATGTTACTACTAATTAATCATGGAATTAAGAAGCTTATCTAAAGATAAAACCCCTTTCATAGGGCTTGAAAAACCCGAAATAACAGGTTTTTCAGATAGAACCTTCCTAGAAACAGTTGGGCAAGAAAGAATAGATTCCTTAAAAAAAGCAATTCAAGAGATAAGATATCTAATTGAAGAAAGAAAGAAACTTAGTTTAGAATTTATAAAAGAGGGTGAAGATATAAAATCAGAAATTAATAATCTTATAATTGGAAATGAAAGTACTCTAAGGGCTCTTGGACAAAATGAGGCAATGATTGAAAAGAATGCTCTTAGAAACAAGAAAGTTGAGATTTCTGAACTTCAACTTAACGAGAAAATTGACTGCTGGAAAGATATCGCTCTCCTGAAAAAAGAGCTTAGAGCATATGAAAAGGAACTTAGCGAGAAAGAAGGAAGGATGAAGGAACTAAATGATATTTTGAGTGAGGATTAAATGACTCTTCAAAGGTCTCTTTCTATAGAAGAAATTAGCACTAAATTAAAACCAATACTTGGAAATAAAATAGATGAACTTTATTTTAGATATTCAATGTCTGAATCTCCTGAAGAGAGAAGCCAGATAGTTCAAATCTTAAGTGCTTTATATCAAAAACACTTAGGAAAGTTCTTAGATAAAAAAGTTTTGCTTGAACCTCCTGAACAAAGCGCAGTTTCAGGAGAGTATGAACTTTCAAAAGTAATCTATGCAAATAAAGAACTTTTCCCATTTGCACTAAGGGAACAAGACTGGCCAAGGCACGTTTGTATAAGCGGCATGAGTGGGGGTGGAAAAACAACTTTGGCATTAAATATTCTTCAAAAGTTTATAGAGAAAGATAAACCCTTTTTAGTTTTCGATTGGAAAAAGAGTTTCAGATCTTTAATCCATACAGATCCCTCAATAATGTGTTTTACAGTTGGAAATAATTCTATAAGCAACCTCTTTAAAACAAATATAAATATTCCTCCAAAAGGGGTTTCCCCCAAGGAATGGATAAACACTTTATGTGATTTGCTTACAGAAAGCTTCTGTGTTTCTTTTGGAGTGCACAAAATACTTTTAGAAACACTAGATGAAGTCTTTGAAGGATGGGAAGTTTACAAGGGTTCACAGCACTATCCAAACTGGATGCACATTAAGAAAATGCTTGAGATAAAATCAAGAGAGGCAAGAGGAAGAGAAGCAACTTGGTATGAAAGTGCTCTTAGAATTGCAACAGTCCTTACATTCGGAGACTTTGGTAAAGTAATAAATTATGATGGAAAGAAAAGCTTATCTGTTGATGAGTTATTTGATAAAAAGGTTATTTTTGAATTAAATTCTCTAGGAAATGTAGAAAAGAAATTTTTTGCAGAATATATTTTAACTTATATTTTCAAATTAAAAAAAGCTAATTCTCAGAAGAATCAAGAAACATTTAATCATGCTATACTCGTTGATGAAGCACATAATATCTTTCTCAAGAGTAAAACATACTTTGTTTCGGAATCTGTTACAGATATGATTTATAGAGAAATGAGGGAATATGGAACTTGTTTAATCTGCTTAGATCAACATATTTCAAAACTGAGTGATACTGTGAAAGGAAACAGCGCTTGCCATATCGCATTCCAACAGCAATTACCACAGGATGTTTACGATGTTAGTTCTATAATGCAATTGCCAGAGAAAAGAGAGATATTTACTCAATTACCTGTGGGATTCGCAGTTGTGAAACTTTCAGAAAGATACACCTCTCCTTTCCTAATAAAAGTCCCTTATACTGATTTAAGAAATTCTACAATTTCAGATGAGAATATCGCAAGTAAAATGGATTGTGTTATCCAAGGGGTAGAAGTTGAGAAAAGCGACCCTGAATTTAGAGAAGCATTAATTCCCTCTCAAAATGAAATAGAAATAAGCTTAGAAATACCCGAAATAACTGAAAATGAAGAGAGCAATCTCGAAATAATAGAAAGAATAGAAGATAGAGGGTATGAAAAGGAAATAACAGGATTAACTAGTACTCAAGATGTTCTTTATGATTTTATAAAAAAACAAGTTGAAAAAGGAAAAACAATAAAGGAAGCTGAAAAAATACTTTCAGAAGGACTTTCTGAAAAACTCTACAAGGAGTCAGATGTCTTTTTAGCAGGAAATTATGCTCTTGGGAGAATACTAACTAAGTCCAATTATCTTAACTCAATTAAGACTAATCAATTAGATCATCTTAGAGAAGAACCTAATAATACAACCAATGAAGAAATAATTCATAACCAAGTTATTGAAGTTAGCTCTGAGGACGATTCATTTTACAGAAGCTCCTCAGAAGAACAAAGATTCATAGATTTTCTAGAAAAGAACCCTTATCATAAGAATAGCACAGTTGAATTATACAATAAAATTGGATTATCTACAAGAAAAGGGAATATCCTCAAAAACAAGTTACTTTCTAAAGGATTAATAAAAGTACAAGAAGAAAGAAGCGATAAAGGCTGGAAAAAAATAATTAAATTAAATACAAATAAAATACACAAATAAATAACCTCATTATTAATCATATTCCCCAAATAAAACAAATCAAACACACAAAGCACAAAACCATTACAAATAAAATACAAAATAATATACAAGACCAGTAAAAACAATTTCAATTTATTGAGATTACAAATGCTGAATAATATATTGTCTTGAATTAAATTTGATGTGCAAATCACTTTGTTGTTTAAACAATGTGAAACAATTGCTCTGTCGAACAAGACATTGCATAAGACAAAAGAACACGAGAAATACCTCTATAAATCTACCAAATTACCTAGAAATCAATACGACATTTCACCTGAAATACCCCGAAACACCCTTAGAATAACTCTAAATATCTACCCCAAAATATACCTCCTATTTACACGCGAATTCGCGCACGCGAAATACCTGAAAACACCGAAAACAACTAACCTAAAAAGCGAATACAAAATAATTGCAAATAATTAATTTATTAATATTAATCTTAAAAATTTAAAGTCATGAAAAATTTTCTTTTAAACCTCAATCAATGGATTTCATATGCTTTTTCTTTGAAATCTAGAAAACTAACTTGGATACTTGGTATGCTATTGCCTCTTTTTCCTGCACACATATATACTTACATATGTCTTATTGAACCCTTCCTTTACTCAGGTAGCAGTTCAGGTAAAATCTATAAGTGGGGATATTATTATGCATATCTCTTCAAAGGCATTCTAGGCTATTCTTGCCTCTACTTTATAGCTCTATCTGGAGTTTCAAATACTTTGTCTTCTATTCTCGTAATTCTTATTGGTTCAATATTAGCCAACCTTTTTGTACTTTACCTCGTATATGAAATGTTTCTTAAAGAAGGAGGGATGAAACTTATTGATCGGTATTCAAAATTGTCCAAAATTAAATAACTTTTAAAATTTAAGGTCATGAAAACAACAAATCAACTTGCCCGTTTCTTTGCTATGATTATATTTATGGTATTATTCTTTATTCTTGCGGGCATAAGTAAGCTTGCTGCCCAGGATTGTAGAGATCCTCTAGGTTATTCCTGGAAGATGAATTACCCTTCAGATACTAGAGATAGATGGATTTTTCATTTATTTTATAATCCCCAAATTAATTTCCCTTATCTTTCAGAGGAAGATATAGTTCTTGATAGTGTTTATGTAGACTACCCCGGAGATGCACTTAATCTTTATTCGGAGCAAGGGGAGAATACAGTATCTAAAGTTTATTTCTGTGGCAACGGAGAGGAGATACTTGCTTTTTCTACAATTAGTCACAAAAGGAATAAAGAAAAGTGGCCACAAATAGACGAGATTAACACCAAAGTTTATGGAAAGAAAATTGGAAATATAATCTATCTAAGAGAAGAGTATGAAATTTCTTTCTTAAGCAAAGGAACTCTTGGGTTAATAATTAATCTTGGTATAATACTTATCTTTACTCTCTGTTGGTTTATTGAGAAGATTTCAGAAATAAAAAGATTAGCAATATTGTCTTCTTCCTATATTGGGGGAACCTTACTAGCAATATTTTCTATCTTCTCAATAGTTGTTGCTCTTCTTCAAGAGAACTTTAAATGGGCGTTAATCTGCTCTATAGTCTATTTTTCTCTGTTAGGAATTAATCTTTTTGTGAACTTAATTTATGAAAAGATACTTGATAAATATTCTAAAGATATATACGATGCAATTCATGAAGAAAAAAGTTCTACAAATAATTCTAAAAAAAGAAAATAGAGCTTCTCCTAGAATGATTTGAAATTATTATCCAATTAATAAATAAAAAGATGAAAAATTTACAAAATATCAGTTATAGGACAATTATGATTATTATCATTATGTCGGCTCTTCTTCTTGCATTTTCAGATTGCTTAATTTTTGGGCAGGAATCTTCTATAGATTCAAGATGGAAAGTTACTTCTGTTGCACTCACTACTGGAGAAACTCCCTTAAGTTCCGGACTGAATGCAGATATATTCCTCTCAAACGGAAAGAATTCAATATGGGCATGCTACAATGGAGTTTTGGGCCAGATTGTTTATGATATTCCAATAAACAAGAATATTATTCTCCAGCCAAGTGGAGGGATTTATCATAATTTACCTTGGGCAGGTCCGATGGTTAGCTTTAAACTATTTAAAAATCAGTTAATCACAAATCACTGGTTTGGATGGTCTGCAGGTATACCCGAAGTTGGAGAAGCTTCCTTGAAGGATATAATTTTCATATTTTCCTTCCAGCAATTTACCTACTCTCCTTCTTATTTGAATGGAGTAGATTTCTACTATGTTCTTTTCCATTATGAAAAAAATTCTCCTTCCCATATGTTTGGGATGAAAAAAACAGTTAAATTAAACGAGAATATCTTGATTAATGGATCATTTACAGAGTATATACAAACCGAGCCAGATACAAAAAATAGGTTGCTCTGGTCTCTAGGATTTGTTTACAATTTTTAAATAACTTTTAAAATTTAAATTCAAATGAAAAAGATTATCTTTTTTTCACTTTGGATATTTATTGCAATATCCTGTGATGAGGATCCTCCTCCAAGCGGCTTCGGAGAACTTGAAGGATATGTTTTTCTTGGAAACAAAACCCACCCTCTTCCTAATTTAGGAATAAGGGTTTCTGGGAACATACTCACTTTTACAGATTTAAAGGGATATTTTTATCTTTCAAGAGTTCCAGAAGGGTTGCAAAAGTTTGAGATTTTAGATGAAGATTTGGTCCCATTCTTTTCTTCTTCAGTACCTATTATTTCGGATGATTTAACTTACATAGAAATCCCTTTCACCTCCATTAAAAAACCCCTTCCAGATTTCAGCGCGGTTTATGTACACAACGAATCTAATTGGGATTATTGGGTTGTTGGTAAAGAAGAATATTTTTTTATTGATGAAGAGAATTCTCTCCCAAAGTTTGTACTTTATCATTCTTTCAAAAATAAAAAGGACTATGGGATTATGTTTAATGATAAAGGTTTGCCAGACAAAGTATTTGCCGATGACTTTATATTTATGTTCAGTAATTTTAATGGGAACAAAGTAGATTTAGGTATTCTTTTTCCCTCTGGAGATATTGAAGTTGTTAGAGAGATTCAAACTGATTTTGTTTGGCCATCTAATTTAAAATCAGACAACTCAACCCTCTCAAAGGCAGAATTTATTCGGTGGACAGGAAGAATAGTTGGAGCAATCCCATGCGTTACTTCTGGAGCAGCAGCTCTTATATCAGGAGGTTTTGCGATTCCTCTTGCACTTTGGACATGCGGCAATTATTTTCTTAAAATGGCAGATAATTTCTTTGATGACGCAAATGTTCAAAACGGGTTTACAGATTTTGTTGATAATTACAAACTAAACTCAACAGCATATTCTTGTATTTCAAGCCCCGATCCAACTTCTTGTCTAATCTCCTTAGCAAGTATGGGCTTAGATAAATATGCAAGTTATGTGGAGGATTTAGAGTATAGAACGGAAGATTTACTTAGATTACAGCAAAGGATGAATAATAATTTTCCCCTAAGAAATTTAACAATTCAACCAGGACCCTTGGGGAAAGATGCCGGGATACAAATATCTACTTACTCTAATGGCGCTTCTTTTTACAATAACTTTCCTAACGATTCTTTAATTAGTGTGGTATCTGATGGGGATTTAAGCGGTTCTAAACAAATGAATAGAATGCTCTTTCAATTCCCTCTTGGAGAGATACCCCTAAACGCAGTGATTTTTTCTGCTAGGTTAGAAGTATATGGTTATGCTTTAAGTAACGTTCAAGGCGTGAATCCCTCAATAGCCCTTAGCGAACTAAAAGGTCCCTGGAGCGAATCAGAAGTTTCTTGGACGAATCAGCCAGAAAGCGAGTTTATAGAAAAGATAGATTTCATACCTGAGGGAGTTTATTCTTGGCATTCTTGGGATGTTACTTATCTTGTCCAGGATTGGGTTCTTGGGAGAAAAGCTAATTATGGTTTCCTTATTTCAGCGGGGGCAAACTATGTGTGGGGTGAAATTTATAGCGGAGATCATCCATATTCCAGTAGAAGACTTAAACTTGTTATTTCTTATTATTAACTTCATTAATATTTAATGCCATGAAAATAGTTTGTAATTTAATTGGACAGATTAAAGGCAAACATCGTTTGTTCTTTTCTGTATCCGGAATAGTTTTAGGCGCATACTTTGTCCTTTCATTGCTATTCTTTGATAATTTCTTTTACAAATACCAAAACCTCTGGGTAATCTCTCTCTTGTTTCTTCCATTTTATCCCTTGATTTGTATTATATTATTTTCAGTATGGAAATATATTAGGCAACCCAAGAGATATGCTTCACTAAAGGATGAAACTCCTTTTTTTAAAGAAATAGGTATAGATTCTACTTCTATTCTTTTTTATTATCTTGGAGGTATAGTTGGGACCGTTATTTCAGCTGTGCTAATTTTAATTGTAATCATTAGCCTGCATTATTAAGGTAACCATTTGTGAAGTTGGTTAGAAAAAGGCTTTTGATGCGCTTTTTGATTTTTATGATTTGGGATTCCCTCGTTGTATAACCCGTAAAACTGTCCAATTTCCTCGGGGGAATCCTTTTTTCTTTTGAATGCAATACTCTGCTTTGGGCAGAACAACATATCCTCCGATTAATTATGAATTTTATTGTTTAACTAAATGTGAAAGTCAAATGAAAAAATTATCTATTTTTTTAACGATGTTTTTTCTTATAGCTATAAATAGTTGTGAGAAAAACGAATTGAATCCTCCTGATCCTCAACCAAGGGAGATTCGAGAGTTTCTTAATTCCCCGGACTGGACAAAATATGAATGTTCAGTTAGTCGGTATGGGATGTACAGCACAGGCACTATTCAAAAGAATGAAAATGACGAGACTGTGCAAATGTTTTTACCATATTATATTTATACCGAAAGTGATACTGTAAAAGTGGCAGAATTACAGATTGTAAAGATGGAACCCGGATTACTTCCAGACGGAGACATATACTTTATCAATCTGATTGATTTTACCCGGTTTGATTTACAATCAAAAACAGGCAATGTTAGTATGTATGGAGTTAACTTTGAAAACTTCTTGCACGACGAATATCTTGTTATTGATAACATCATTCAAACCAATGACTTTTATCCGATGCCGGATAAATACCTCGAACAGCAAGTTAAGGGAATAAACTTCTTTGCTTGTTACAGGGCAATAAGAAACCATTACGATTCAATAGATGTACTTAAATTCCTTTGCGATTTTGACGGAATGGCTTGTTGGATGGCCGCTTCAGGCTCCTGTTTATATCTTATGGCAATGCAAACAAAATAATTAAAGTTATGGCGGCAGTTATTATTATTTTGGTTATGCTTATCTTCTCAATATTACTAATAATAAAAGTAAATAAGAAAGATTCTTATCAGAGGGTAAGCAAAAATATAATCATCTTCTTGATTATATTCGCATTTATCACACTTTCAATAATATTGTCAATATGGCAATTTGTTGATTTACCAGAAATTCCTGGTATGTAAGTATAATTAAAAGGATACCTCCTTTGTGGGATATCCTTTTCTTTTGAAAATAATCTTCTGTTTAAACAGAACAACATATACTCTGCTTATTTTATTCTTAATATTAAAAAATGTTTAAAGAAATTGTTCAAAAAGGGCTGAACACCCAACGTGACAAATTGTTTTTAGTTTTTAGTTTTTAACTTTTAATTCTTACGCGTATGAAAAAGTTTGTTTTTTTAGTAGTAATCTTTTTACTTGCTCTAGGAGCAGGTTGTAAGAAAAAAGAGGCTGTTGTCGAAACTCCTCCTCCCCCACCCCAGCTGCCAAAGCAAAGCGAGCAGGTACTTATCAAGGGATTTATATCTCTTGTTTCTCAACTCGAACCAGGGGAAGTTATAACAGTCCAGGTTGACAAGGAGAAGTTCATATCGAACGAAACAGAATTTCGTGTTTCCTTGTTTCCCCTTGAGTTTACTGATTTTGCGGAAGAGCGTTATCTCGTTAAGTATCTGTTTCCATCTGTTGTGACGAAGTTTCCTACCTTTCAGCTTGAGGTGTTGAATTTGTATGAGTATTTTCTTCACAGGCAACCCGATGAGAAGGTTTGGATATTGAAAGAATCTCCTGCCGGGACCCCTCCGTTTGACAATATTCCAACTCTTTTGGTTGAAGCAAGCGGGAATAAATTCTGGGTCCTTGATCAGAATGGCGATGAGATACGTAAAAGGTAACACCCTATGTTTCCCCTTGTCTTAGAAAAACCCCCGAGAAGATTACCCTTTCGGGGGTTTTATTTACTTTTACTGTTGTTTAATTTTAATTTTGGAGGATCTAGCTGTGAATAAATCGGTTAAAAATACGAAGTCCAGAAAAAAAGAGATTCCTCAGATTGCTCTGCTTAACCCAGAGAAGGTTGAAAAGACAAAGAGGTACAATCGGAAACACCAAGTTATGGATAGAGAAAAGAATAAGCGTATACGTGCTTAATTTGTTTTAGTACTTTATTTATTTTTTAATTTTAAAAATAGGAGGAAACGCATGAAATCATTTTTTTTATTAACCTCAATTTTTGTCATTCTTTTTACTGGATGTTCTCCGGTTAAAGTTATTGACAATGTTCCTAGTGGATCTCCAAAAGGGTATGTAGAATTTTATTATCTGCCAGGAGAAGGAGATAGTGAATTCAATTATTCAATCTATAGTACATTTATTGAACGTATTAACTTCCTAACTCTCAAAGGAGAGAAATTCTACGAAGGACATCTTCCTGGAGGCAATCTCACATTAGAGAAAACCTCATTATTTATCGCTAAACGTCCTGGAGAGTATAACTTTTCTGTCCGTGTTTCAACGCTGGATACTACCTTTCCTCTTACCATAGAAGAAAGTAAAGTTACGAGAGTTAAAATTCTCTTTAAGAACATTAAAAGACTACCTGAAAAGAATGTAAAACTCTCTGATATGCCAGACTACTTTAAGATTGAAGTTTCTCAGGATAAGCCAGTTTCATTTAATGGAGATTTTAATTAACTCAGAAAGGAGGTGAGTAGTGAAATTACCAAATTCAATAAAAGGAGGGGGTTTAAGCAAGAAATTAGCTATAATCTTTCTTGCATTGCTAATAATTGATTTTATCCTTTTCAAGATCTTTGGAGAACCTTACAAAGGAGGATACTCTTTTGGACATTCCTTGTTTACAGCATGGAGCATAATAACTTTACTTGCTTTTCTTGGTATGATAGGTTCATTTATCGCCGACCTTATTTATTCTTGTAAAAAAAGAGGTGAGAGAAGTGATTAGTTCTCAAATTAGATTTACCAAAAATTCTTCCTACACTTAATTGTGTGATTTTGAAGGCTCTTGCATTTCTTTTGCCATAACTCTCTTTTCGCAGGAGCCTTCTTTTTCTTTGAATACAATAATCTGCATCTAAGCAGAACAAGATATAATCAATTAATATTAATTTTCTAGATTTAAAATTTATAGGAGGAATCAACTATGAAAACAATTTGGATGAAGATTGGATTCTTCTTTAACTTTGTTTGGGAATATATGCCTGTAATCTTAGTTATGCTTTTGGGAATTGTTTTGATTCTTCAAATACTGGTTACTTATCATTATGCTTTGCTCAAATTCGAGTTGATAAATGATGTGCTTAGTTATTAATGAGAACTTAAAGGACATCTCTTTATGATTTATCATTTTTTTTCTAAAAACATATGAAAATATATTCATATATATTTCTTTAAAAAATAAGCCTTCTATTTAATTATAATTTTATTTATTTACTAAACTTCTTTCCAAGTTCAGATAAGTCTTTCTTTAAAGCTTCAATAGATTTACTAAATATACTCTTTGCTTCCATTTGTCCAAATGATTCTAAAGTAATTATCATCTCTCCAGTGTTTTTTATCTCAATTTTTTTATTATATTTTTCAGCAAGCCCCTCACATATATCTGTAATTTCAGTATACCCATTGTCCAATATCATATATTTGTCCCCTTTTTGTTTGGTTTCTATGTTTGGAAACATTACTCTTATTTTCTCAACGATTTCCTTATCTGCATATATTTCTGAAGCCTCTCTGTAATTCATGATGCCTGGAGAAAATTTAGCGTGATCTTTTCCAACTCCAACCTTTATATTCGCAGACAATTCTATTTCTTGTCCTTCACCTAATAATGTTAATGGTATTTTATCATAAACCACTTCAAAGTCTCCCTTTAATGACCCAGAGTAAACTATCCCTTTCTCTCGAGAGGCTAATTTTACTTTCCCCTCTTTTTTTGAATTTTGTTTTAAAGGAATTAAACCCAATCTATGAGCTAGAGTCTCATCGTAAAGAGGAGAATCATTTTTTGATATTTCTACATCATCTATTGCAGCAATTTGAATTTGTCCAACATATCTTCTTATAGCATTTGCTAAACTATCTTCAATACTCTCCCTGAAGATATACTTTTCGTCTGTCTTAGTTATGTTTTCCATTTTTTGTTTTTTCTACTTTTATACTCTTCTACCTCTCCTTCCGCCCTTTTTCTTAGGTCCTCCACGCGGCACTCTTGTAGTATCAAGAATATTTATTATTTTAAACCCTTCTCTTGATAAACTTTTTATTATTGCGTTAACTCCAGGCCCAGGTCCAGTACTCCCTGTTTTTGCTCTTATTCTAACATATAATGATCTTATTCCCTTATCTTTCATATTTTCAGATATTCTTTTTGCAATAAACATTGCAATAGTAGGATTTGCTTTAAGTCTACTATGTTTTGTAACCATTCCTCCAGAAACTTTTGTTATTGTTCTACCAGAAGCATCAGTCACATGAGCAATAGTATTATTAAACGAAGTATAAATATTCAATACTCCTTCAATTTCTTTTTCTTTTTTCTTTATCTCTGCTTTCTTTTCTGTACCCACTTTTTCAATATTTTCTTCTTCGATATCTTCTTTTTCTAATTCTTCTTCTGCCATTTTATTCATTATTCTCCTTTACTTCTTCTTTCTTTTTTGAAATTTTCTTTTCTTTTAAAGTTATTTTGTTTTCCATTTCTACAGGGACAATGTATGAAGGGCTATCAATTGCTCCCCCATTTACCAATATTTTTTTATGAGTTATTAATTGTCTAGCCTGTTTTGGGGTTGTTGCAAGCTTTTTCGTTACAACTACCGTCTGTAATCTTCTTTTCAAATAATCTTTTTTGTCAAGAGATAAAGCAGAAGAAATTGAATCTACTTTTAATCCCATTTTATTTAATTTACTGAATAAGATTTGCTGTTCTTCAGGTTTTGCTGAAATTAGTTTTTTTGCTTTTTCTCTTATTGTTTTTATTTTAGCTTCTGCTTTCCAGATTTCTTTTTTATTCTTTAACCCAAATTCTTCAACAATCCCTTTTTCTTCCTCTATTCTTGCTTTGTCAAAAGGTCTTTTTGGTCTAGAGTATATTTTATGTTTTCTTTTCATTTGAAATTTCTCCTTTCAATTGAACTTAAAATTTTTATTTTCATTTCTTCATCCCTGCAAAATTTTTTGCTTTAGCAGCCCCTTCTGTATTTTTCTTTTTAATTCCTGAACCTTTCTTTCTATTTGATCTAAAGTGCGCTTTAGTTCTCTGTCCTCTTGAAGGAAGTCCAGATGTATGTCTTAGTCCTCTATAACTCTTTATCTTCTTCAATTTCTTTATATCGAAGTCTTTTCTTAAGTCTAAGTCTGTACCTGTAAGATGCTTTTCATCTCCAGTTTCAATATCTCTTCTTCTGTTCATTATATGTATTGGCAATTTTGGATTTTTTATAAAATTAGATATAGCTTGTATTTCTTCTTCGGTAAGAGAACCTATTGTTTTATTCTTATCAATTTTCAATGTTTTACAAACAGCATTTGAAAATGTCCAAGACACTCCCTTTATTTTAGTCAATCCTGGATAAACCTTCATCTTTCCTTCGATATCTTTTGAGAGAATTCTAACTAATCTTTCTTCTCGTTTTTCTTGAGGTTTTACATACTCTGGTTTTTTGTTTTGAACTTTAATATTCTCTGCCATCTTATGACTTGTTTGTGAAAAGATTATATCTTTCTATGTTTGTTAATTCTTGGAATATTCTTTTTTCAACGGCTTTCTCAGGATCTGGAAGGTTTTGTATTCTTTTTTTCATATCTTGAAAAGATTCGAATTCCATTTCTTTTCTTTGTTTTAGTATCTCTTGCATGTGTTTCTTTCCCAAACCTGGAAGCATCTCTATCTGATGTATTCTTTTGTTTATTGCATCAGATTTGTTGAAAAATTCCACAAATTCTTTCTCTCTTTCTTTAACAATTTGCTTTATAAATTCTCCTAATTGGTGTTTTGCGGTTTCAGTTAATTTTTCTCTATGTAATCTTCCAAGAATATAGTAAACCTTATCTCGTTTTCCTTCCCCAATGTAAACCCTCTCGCCAATCTTTAAATCGACCCCTCTTCTTGGTACAAGCTCAAGAAGTACTAAAGTCTTCTCTCCTATAGCTTGTGCTATAGGCATCATTTTCTTCTCTAAAGGATATCCATTCGGAAGATATTCTAAGATTATTGCATTTTCTTCTTTTTCCATTTTCTTTATTTAAATTCTTTAATTGTATCAAGTATGCTTTTTGTTTCATTCTCATCTAAGCTGACATCAATAAATATCTTATTAACCTCCTCAGCTCTTTCGGGGAGAACGTCAATTAACTTGGTAATTGTGATGTCATTCATTTTGATATTATTCAAACCTTCTAACTTTTTTCTGAGCTCTTTAGCTTCCTTTGGAGTTATCTTTACAAACTTTTTTATGAAATCTGCAGCAGGTTTTTCGGTTCTTTTATCCTTTTCTATATATTCCAACGATTCTGCCATACTTAAGGGAGTTGTATTTCTTATCATTTTATTCCTTATATTTTATCTTTTTTAAGTGTATTGGAGAGATTATAAATTCTTTTTCCTTTGTCTGGTCTTTTATTTTTACACAGTAGCTTCTTCCAATCTTCTTTTCAATCTTTCCTGTTCTTCCCTGAAGTCTTTTTGGAAAAGTCGGATTTAATGACTTTTCAGCAACAACTGTAACCGAATCCCCCTTTTTTAAATCCTGAAAGTATCTACTAAATTGAAGTTTTCCCCTTGTCCTTATAGATTTTCTAACTGCCATATCATACCCAGAAAAATTCCATTTAAAAAACTATCCATTACATAAAACTTATTCTAGAATTGCCTATTTTTGTTGGAGGTTCACTCATAGCAATGTTAGAGTTACACAAATCTCCTTTGTCATTTGCCTCTCCCATATTTTTCAGAATCGCATTAAACATTTTTTCACCCCAGACACCAACTCCGCATCTATTACAAACATCAAGCGCCCTATCGTCAGTAATATCTCCCTTGCAATAGATACATTTTTTTGTCATTTTTCCTCTCTTTTATCCTAATCATTTTTTTAATAGAAATTAGTTTTTAAATTTTTGTGTAATTATTTATACTCTTTTTTTATGTTTATTCATATTTTTAGTTAAAATCTCAGATAGTAAGCTTTAAAAATAATCTTTCAGCATTAATTATATGATAATTCCAGTTAGATGTTTTTCCTGTGGTAAACCTATTGGTCACTTATGGGAAGAATACAAAAAACGAGTAGCTCAGGGAGAAAGTTCAAAGAAAGTTTTAGATGAACTTGGACTTGAAAGGTTCTGTTGCAGAGCAATTTTCTTAGGACAAGAAGACCAGTTAGAGCTGGTTGCAAAGTTCAAGAAATCTTAAATGAGAGGCGTTAAATTAATAATTTGCTTATTTTTACCCACAATTTTATTAACTTTGTTTACCTCTGCTTATGAATTTGAAATGGATAAAACAATAAATATTTCAAACTTAAGCTTAGAAGAGAAGATAGGGCAGTTAATGTTTGTTAAACCTATCGGGTTGGATGAGAGATATCTAAACGAGCTACATATCGGAGGAATTTTTCTTAACGATTTAAAATCAAAGGAAGAGTATCAAAATACTATTTCTTTTTATCAAGATAATTCAAATATAAAACTTTTTGTTTCAACAGATATGGAGGGATACTGGAACCCCTTTTCTAATTTTTACAACTCCCCTTCATTTGGAGATATTACATCTGGGGAAGAAGCCTATAATTTAGGAAAAGAGCATGGTAAAATATTGAAAGAATTAGGATTTAACCTTGATTTTTCCCCAATTGTAGAAACCAAAAACACTGTTTGGCCCTGGAGAACATTTACTGGAACTCCAGATGAAATTAAAGAAAAAATTTCAAATTATATTAAAGGACTTCATAACCAAAGTATTTTAGCAACCGCTAAACATTATCCAGGAGGAAGCATGGTTAGAAATCCCCACTTGTTTAAGTATAAAACAAATATCTCTCAAGAAGAATTAGATTATTTCAACTTCGCAATTTCAGAAAAAGCAGATTTTGTTATGGTGGGACACCCTATTGTTTACGGTGCAATTGATTCAAAAGGTAAACAATCATCAATCTCTCCTGAGGTTATTAAGCCATTAAAGGAAAAATTTGATGGCATAATTATTACAGATGCTGTAACGATGATGGGATTAAGGATTTCTTATTTATTTAATTTTAAGAAAGCTTATCCAGATTTAATTCTTGCTGGAAATGATATGATTTTAGATACTCATATAAGTTCAGGTTATAAAAGTTTATTAAAAAGAAGAGACGAATTAAAAAAAGCAGTCTTAAAAGGAAATCTTTCTCAAAAATCAATAGACGATTCTGTTAGAAAGGTGTTAGAGATGAAAGGGTATAAAGTGATAGAATAATTTTTTAAGTAATTATTAAATTTTAAAAAAAAGTTAAGACAGCTTGCTATTTTCCCATCTTTCCGGACAGTACCGATAACAACATAGATTGCTTAACTTCTGTGTTCGGAAAGGGAACAGGTGTTACCAACCTATTATGGCCGTCTCAAAATTATCTCATCTTTTGGATTTATAAACCTTTTTATATGCTCGATTTCTTGATTTTTTAGAAAGATTTCGCGGATGTGCCGGAGTGGTCAAACGGGCGAGATTAAGGCTCTCGTAGCTCAGTGCTTGCAAAGGTTCGAACCCTTTCATCCGCATTGCGTTCGTAACTCAGCCTGGATAGAGTACCTCCGTCCTAAGGAGGGAGTCGAAGGTTCAAATCCTTCCGAGCGCATAATTTTTATTAATGCAAAAGATATTTGATAATCCACCAGAATAAGATTACTATTGCTTCTGTTGTCAGCAGATAACTCCAAGATATTCTATAATGCCCCCTCATCTTAAAAAGAAAGTATATAAGGACAATCGATTGTAGTGCTATAACATGGAAATATACAAAGAATTCAGTGAAAAAATATCCCGCCCATTTGTATAGATGGGGAGCTGTAAAAGCCGTTATTATCAAAGTAACTAAAAATCCAGCAAAAAAATCCCCCTTTTCTTTCCCTTCTTGTTTTGTTTTCTTTGAAAACAAGGTGAAGAATCCAACCTGGAGCGCATTAGAGAATGTATATGAAGTACTGATTCCAACAAACCACGATAAAGGAGATTGTATAATTGTGAAGATCTCCTTGAATATTTTAAAATTAGTTTTTTCAATAATCGTTATTAGGATCATAACAAGGAGTATTGTTATTTCAATTATAAGGAATTTTTTCAATTTTTTCATTTGTTGAATTATATTTTTTAGTTAATAAATCTGTTTCTACGTTTTTTCAAGTATCAAAAACCTTTAAAACCACCAATTTAGTATTTATTTTATGCGTGGGTAGTTCAGCGGCAGAATCTCTGGCCTCCAACCAGATGACCCGGGTTCGAATCCCGGCTCGCGCATTGAATACGGAGAATATATGGAAGGACAACAAGAAAAACATAAACAACACTGGCATGATAGGTATTACAAGAAATTATTGTTAATCCCTTTAGTATTAATTGTGTTCTCCTTTATTTACATGGGAATTTTTTATTCACAACACGATGATTTTTTCTTGAAAGATATCTCTCTTAAGGGAGGAACTTCAGCAACAGTTTACGCCAGTGTGGATATTTCAGCCTTAAAAGAAGCATTAGTACAAGAATTTGGAGAAGTTAATGTTAGGGAGGTTTCCGATTTAATTACAGGGGAGCAAATTGCAGTTACCATTGAAACAACCGCTGAAGTTGAAGAAACCAAGATTTTCTTGGAGGATTATTTGGGTTATGAATTAGGAGATGAAAACAGCAGTTTTGAATTTACAGGTTCTTCTCTTAGTGAATCTTTTTACAGACAACTTTTAATCGCAATTCTAGTTTCTTTTATTTTTATGGCAATAGTAGTTTTTATAATCTTTAGAAATTTTGTTCCTTCTGCAGCAGTTGTTCTTGCAGCATTTGCAGATATATTGATGACATTAGTAACATTAAATTTATTAGGAGTTAAAATGTCAAGCGCAGGGATTATTTCATTGTTGATGCTTATAGGTTATTCTGTTGACACAGATATTCTTCTTACAAATAGGGTTCTTAAACGGCATGAAGGTTCCATCAATGAAAGGTTAAGTGGAGCATTAAAAACGGGTCTAACAATGACATTAACATCTATAGTTGCAGTGGGAGTAGCATTCCTCGTTGTAAGATCGGAAGAGCACACGTCTGAACTCCAGTCACACCATCCAATC